>Ga0265298_10011319_pt1 | contig 10460 bp, 7 predicted proteins | sample AusTroGonzalo_MG_3_FD_193486 | JGI IMG/M metagenome (GOLD analysis project Ga0265298, IMG submission 193486) | Bovine rumen microbial communities from tropical cattle in Woodstock, Queensland, Australia - Gonzalo_01 | ecosystem: Host-associated > Mammals > Digestive system > Stomach > Rumen ... | reverse complement strand
GCTAGCACCCAGAGCGGGTGTAGCGTGAACTTTAGCGGGAGCGGCGGATTCTCGTCGCGGGGTGGATTCTCTCGGTGATAAAGGCGTATTTGGATTTGCGCCATGCGGCGTTTTTCGGGTTCCACGAAAATTTGGAACGGGCCTTCTTCGGAACGCTCGATGCGGTGCGAAATTCCCTGTGATAAAAGCACGAGGCTCTCGTCGCGGATTTGCCTGAAACCGCCTTCGCTGATGCGGACATCAGGTGGAGTTTGTTGCTCAACGCTTTGTTCAATCGGGGATGGCGTGGATTCTTGGATTGCACGCGGGGCTGTTACGAGTTTGTCTGTATCCGGTCGTCGGCGAATCATTGGCGATATAAAGTGTGGCATGGCGACCTTCCTTCTGCATCATTAGTAAAATTGGACTTCTTATTTTTTAGTTTAAAAGCAAACAGCGTGCCAAAAAGGAATCCTGCCTCAAATATTCCCAAAGAGCAAAAATTAGCTCAATTAGGTACCCCGCTTATTCAAAAAATAACATACGATTGATTCAAAAGCAAATGTTTAAGGATTTTTTTGAAACGCTGTCAGTGTAACTTGGCAGCCGATGTGAGCGCAAACTTGCCGGTTGCCGTTTCGCATTCGGCGCGGACGTAAGCAAAACCAAGTGTTGCGACGGAAATGTCGGCGTGGTCGGGAGTTGCGACTTGGCTTCCGATCATGACTTCTTCTTCGGGAGCAAGCTTGCCGTTTGGCTGTATACGGCGACCGTAAATGCGAACATAGCGGAAACCTCCGCCGGTCTCTTTGTTGCTGCGGGCGTGGAACGTGATGCCTTTATTGTCGCGTTCCCACCAGAGCGCGGGGCCATCCGTGATGTAGCAGTTGTCCGCTGCGAAGGCGGCGTTGATGTCAGCGAGCGAGAGTGCGGATTCTTGTTTCGCTTTACTTCCTACTTGGATAGATCCCAAATGCTGATCTCGGTCATATCCATGCAAGCAAGGATGCGACTCTCGATCTTCGCATTTGTCCGACTTCCTACTTCCTACTTTAATCACTGTGCGGACATTCCCGAAGGTATGTGCGCGGGTGTGCTTGAGCGAAATGAGCGGCAAGCTTACGGCGGTCATGCTGTTCAGGTCGCCGTGGGCGTCGTTTCCGCCGATAGGGAACAAGTAATTGCCTTTGCCTAATTCATTTATCCAAAATTCCCGACCGAGCTTGAAACCTTCATCGCGGATGCCGTTCCAGAATTGAATGCCCCGGATGGAATGCTTGTTTTTCAGCTGCAAATCTTCGGGCTTCCAGTAACCGCGACGGAATACGAACTTTTCCAGCATTCCCATTTGCTGGAACGGGTGCGCTGCGAAGCAGTGCGCTTCGGTCATGTTCAAAATTTGTTTGATGCTGCGTGTCGGTCTGTTCTCGAGCCAGTAGCGGCCGCAGTCGCCGAGCCCCGGGAGGTAACCTTCGGGGGCGAGGACGGTCATGTGCACGTTCTCGCCTTTGCTGTTCCCGGCAGATACTTCTTCGCCTGCGAGCATGAGCGGCATGTCGTCTCCGTTTTCATCTTTCGCAGGGAGCGCTGCAATCTCTTCGCGCAACTTCTGGAATCTAGGCACTGGCGAGTCGGCTTCCTTGGTGTAGTCCTCTTGCGTGAATGCAAAATCGTAAGCGTGGTCAGTGCAGTTCACAAAGTCGAGTCCGACGGCCTTGGCGGCAAGCTGCAACACTTCGGGCGTGGCGCCGTATTCCACATGGTCAGCGGAGTAGTGCGTGTGGCAGTGCATTTCGCCTGCGGCGTAGCCGGGGGCGATAGGCGGCATCTCGTTCAAAACTTTGAAACGGAGCGGGACGGGTTTAAGTCTTGGCAGGTTCCAGCGCTCAAATGTCTGTGTCTTGCCGTCGCGTTCTACGGTCAGCTTGCAGTGCGCTTCATATGCACCTGCCGGGATTTTCCCAAGTGCAAGCGGAATGAATTTCATCTGCTCGCAGACCTCGATGTTCAAGTCTTTGCATATGACAATGTCCGGTCGCTGCGCATCTTGTGTTTGCAAATCTAAAAGCTGTGCATTTTGTAATTGCGTTTTTTGTGACTGCGCATTTTCAAAATACGTTTCGTCGCATTCGTCAACAATACGTTTTAAAACGATTTCTGCGTTTTTAATCGTTGTCGGGAAATGGTCTGCATCGCGCACGACAATCCAAAGGTAGGGTTCTACGCCTGGTACAAACTGAAACGGCGCGTCGAAAATAATTTCGGGCCACGGCTTGTAAAGGAGCGACCAGGGTAGCTTGAACTTAAAATGCGTTTCGGCGTAACGCAATTTTTCCCCTGGTAAAAAGCTCATCAGTCACCTTTTGATTTGACGTTTGCTGGATCCGCGTTCTTTTTAGGCGCGTCTTGAGGGACGGGAGCTTTCTCCAGCGCATTTTCCGGCTGTTTTGCCGGCACGCTGGGAATTGCATTCCCCGGTGCTGTTCCTACAGAATCTTGAACGACACTCGTATCGATTTTCGCGGAGTCTTGTGTAGCAGGTTGTACGACAGATGTATCTTGCACAGCGGATGAATCTTGGCTTACGCTCGTATCAGTTTTTGCGCTATCTTGAACATCGACTTTCACAGAATCTTTTTTCGTATCGTCGATAAAAGTGACTTTGGGTTTCTTGCCTTTGCCGTGATCGTCATCATCATCGTCGTCATCATCGTCTTTGGGCTTCGGTTTGTTCCAGAAACCAAAAGAGCCTCTGATTTGCAACTGGATCCCACCCAGGTTCCACTTTGCCTTTTCGCTAGGACCGTTTGGAACGATGTCCGAGAACATTTTTTCGGACTTTACGGAAATGGAATTGAACCCAATATCTCCATAAAGCTTAAAGTTCTTCCAGCTAGCAAAGAGGTAGCCCACGCTCAGTCCAAATCCTGCGCCCAGGAGGGGAGTCTTTGCTCCGAGATAGCCCCAGGTGGTGTAGATTTCGGTTCCTGGCAAAACCCAGTACCAACGCACGGCGACGCTGAATAGGCCTCCTGTGCTAAGCGTAATGAAATTTTTTGGCAGCGCAAAACGGTATTCGAGGAAAAACGGAACGCCTTGCAATGTGTATTCGTAACTGTGGGTGCCGCTCCTGCGGTCGGTCAAAACTACGGATTCGTGGTCGTAAATAAAGCTGATGCCTGCGCTTAGAAAGTGGTCTTCGATGAACTGCCACTGAAGCCCCGCAGTAATCGGAAAACAGAAGTTCACCTTCTGGAAATCCTGCTTTGCGACGTTCAGGGATTCGGCGCTATTGACGGCGGAGGACTTGAACCCGTAGTAAATCGTATCGACCGCGTCCTGAAAATATTTTCGCTCTTCGAAACTGATAAACGAAATGGACGGCTGCAAAAATACGGAAAGAATGGAATTGTCATGATCCAGTTTTTCTTCACTTGCGGCAAAGGCCGTTCCTGAGAGCAGCCATACCATAAGGAGTGAAATAAAATAGGATTTGATTTTCATCCGGTAGTCTATTCAGCCAATGTTTTTTCTTCTTTCTGGAGGCGCTTCTTTTCGGATTCCTTCTGGAGGCGCTTTTCGTAGGATTCCTCGGCCTTAGCCACCTTTGCCTCAGCCTTTTCTACGCGCTTTAAGACTTCTTGGTCGCCGTTGGATTCTTCTTTTGCAATCGTAAGGTACAGCCTTGCGGATTCGAACTGGTCAAGGTCGGTGTAGGCGTTGGATATGAGGAACAGCGTTTCTTGACGGCGCTTTGCCTTCGGGTATGTTTCCAAAAATTCCTTGAAGTATATGACGGCAGCCTGCGGCTTTTCCATGCGCAAGTAAAGACGGCCCGTCTGGAATTCCTTCTCGGCTACACGGTCGACGAGGAGGTTGTAGTAGTAGTTGACGGAATCGCGAAGCGGCGTATTCGGGTGGTTCGCGAGATAGCGCTCGAAGTCCTTCATGGCCGTTGTCGTGTTGGATTCGTCGCGGTCAATCTTGTAATCCATATTAAACGAGGAGACTGCCTTGCGGAATTCTGCTGTTTCTGCAAACGGGGATCCCGGGAAGTTCACGATAAAGCTTCCGTATTCGCCACGAGCTTCGATCCACTGCTCCAGGTTGAAATGGCTCTCGGCGAGCAAGAACTGGGCCTGCTCCATGTAGCCAGAACCGGCGCAGGTAGAAAGGATTTCTTCGAGTTTTTCGACTGTTCGGCCGTATTTTTTGGCTTTAAAGAGTTCTTCTGTTGCTTCATAGCGCGTTTTGCACCATTCCGTATGGGTTTGTTTTTTGGTTGCGGTCGAAGAACAACCCATTACAGTTGCCATATAAAGGAAAAGAGGAACGAACAGGGTACACTTGAAAACTTTTTTCATTTTTTTTCTTTGGTTAATTCTAACTTTCACGCTGTAAAGTAGAAAAAAACGACTCTAGAGAAAAATGATTTTAGTCCGCTATGTCTTGAAAGAGCTGATAGCCCCTTTTTTGGCGTCGCTCTTTGGCATTACTTTTTTGTTCGTAGTTGACTTTTTGGTCAAAATCTTGGACAATGTGTTGTCCAAGGGCTTGCCTGCATCTACAGTTCTTGAAATTTTTGTGCTGAACCTCGCGTGGATGCTTTCGCTGTCTATCCCGATGGCGGTCCTTGTCGCAAGCCTCATGACGTTTGGACGCATGTCTGGCGACCAGGAGATTACAGCTGTGAAGGCTGCTGGAATTTCGCCATTGTCTCTCATGCGTCCGGTGCTTCTTGTGGCGCTTTTGCTTTCGGTCTTGATGGTCGTGTTCAACAACTGGGTGCTCCCGGAGGCAAACCATAGATCCGTAGAACTCATGAATGCCGTGTCGCGCAAGAAACCGCACGTGTTTATCGATGCCGGGCGCCTCATTACGCAGTTCCCGGGGGTGCAGCTTTGGGTGAACCGCATAGACCCTGTTTCGGGCACGCTGTACGGAATCCAGATTTTTGAAATGGAAAAGAAGGGCGCTCCGCGAATTATCTATGCCGATAGCGCTTCTATGGATTACGTGGATAATGGCGCAACGCTTATGCTCCGCCTCAGAAGCGGCGAGACGCACCTTGTCGATCCGGACGATGCCGACAACTACTTCCGCATCCGCTTCTTCTCGCAGGACTTGGCGATGCAGAACGTAGATGATCGCCTGGAACGCCGTAGCAGAAGCTACAGGAGCGACCGCGAAATGCCGGTGGAGATGATGTGGGACGTGGTGACTGATGCTCGTGCCAAGTACGATTCCGCGGCCATATGGGCCAAAAGCCACCGCCTGCCTACGCTTATCCGCATGCGAGAACATGTTATCGGAGATAGCATTCTCCCGGCCGAGGCCAATGGAGTCCCGATGGGGGATTCTTCGCAGTTTATTTTGGGACTCCGCAAAATTCGCGTGCAGGAAACGGCATCGCTTCGTGCCACGGAACGCGCTTGGGGCCGCATGGAAGGCGAACTCAAGCGTGCCGCCCAGTACATGGTCGAAATCCATAAGAAGTTCAGTACCGCTTTTGCATGCTTCGTGTTCGTTCTTATCGGTGCTCCGCTTGGAATCATGGCGCGTAAGGGTGGCATTGGCACGGGCATTCTCTACAGTCTTGCGTTCTTCGTCATTTACTGGATTTGCCTTATCGGTGGCGAAAACCTGGCGGATCGCTTGGCTGTTTCTCCGGAACTTGCCATGTGGATTTCGAACATCATCATTGGCGTATTCGGAATTCTTCTTACGCGTGCGATGATTCGCGACCGTTTCTCGGGCGATTCCAAGTTCTTCCGCTTCTTTAGGGCTATTGGGCGATTCTTTGGTAAGATCACAAAGAGGTTCGGATGAAATTTTCAAGATACCTTATCTGGAATTTTTTGAAGATGTTCCTCATCGTGGTCTGCGGCGCAGTCCTCATCTTTGTTGTGATTGACTTTGTCGGTAACATCAAGACGTGGCTTGCTCGTGACATGAAGGCGGTGGGCGACTATTACCTGAGCTACCTTCCGTATATTTTGTACTTGATTACCCCTGTGGCTTTGTTTATTGCCGTTCTTGCGTCAGTGGGCAATATGGCCCGCCATCTGGAAATGAGCGCTATGCAGAGTTCCGGGCAGAGTCCTTTTAAGACGCTTTTGCCGATATTCTTTTTGGGCGTCCTCATGTCGATAGGCTCGTACGAAATGAGTGAACACTGGTTGCCGGATGCAAACCACAAGCGCTTTGAAATCATGGAGACGAACGCTCAAAAGCGCAAGAACCCGCGTATCAAGGAAAAACAGGACTTTACGTTTATCGACAGTGAAAAGAACAGCTGGTTCTTTAGACATTACTCGGGAACGAATAAAGTCGGACGAGATGTGGTTCTCCTCATTCGCGATCGGGGACGCCTGGTCGAACGTTACGATGTCCGTTCCATTCGCTGGGTTGTTCGGGATACTGTGACGGGGAATGGTTTCTGGAGGTTTGAAAGCGGCTACCACCGCCTGTTCAACAAGGACGGCTCTGTCGATGTGGTTTCTGTCCGGCACGAGAACATGAAAAACAAGGTGCGTACGCATCCGAACGATTTGATCAATGAAAGGCAGCTTGCCGACGAGATGGATTCCAAGATGGTCAAGGCGCGAATTAATGTGCTTCGGCGCTCCGGTGAAGATACGCGCGCAATGGAAACGGCTCTCCAGTTCAAGTATTCTGCTCACTGGATGAATCTGATTGTCCTTTTGATTGGCGCTGCGCTTTGCCACCGGTATAGCCGTTCTGGAGGGTTGTCGCAGAAATTTGGTGTTGGACTGTTGCTTGTTTTTAGCTATTATATTTTAGAGAGAATCGGGCTTAAAATGGGTGAAAACGGGGCGCTTTCGCCGTTCTGGGCGGCGTGGAACAGTCACTTCATTTATGCCGGTCTCGCGTTTGTCATGTTATACCGATCATTCCGCTTGTAGAGGGTTTAAATGTCCGTATCTGAGATTTTATTTGTGGTCGCTGGAGCTCTACTTGGGCTTGCTTTTCAGGGGGGGATGTTTCTTTTCCTGATTCCATTTGCTGTTGTCGCTTTTTCTCTTGCCTTTATGAATCGCCAAAGCCTTCCGGCGAGTACGTCTGTCCTTCCGGTTATCAAGCGCGACAAGCGTTCGACGGCGCTTACGCCGGTTGTGTCTCCGGATATCCGCAATGAATTTACGAACGATCAGAAGCTGGAGACAAACGAACCCAATTCGTCGCTTCGCGTGAACCAGATTTGGTCTCGTGCAAATTCGGATGTCGACAAGGCCTTTGGCGATATTTTGCGTTGCCTCAAGGTGCTTATGCCGCAGGCGAATACGCTTACGATTTTTACGAATGGCGGTAGCGCAAACGAACTTCGCCTGAGAACGTTCCAGAGCGATATTCCGAACTGCATCGATACGGGTGCAAAAATTACCGAGAACATGGGCATCTTGAGCCAGCTTTTGCGCCCCGAAGTTTCCCGCATTTTGGAAGGCGACCTGCTTGTGGGAAAACGCCTTACCTACTACATTGAAAACAGGATGATCCGTTCCTTGGTGGGGGTGCCGCTCTTGGATCGCGATGAACGCCGCTTGGGTGTGCTGCTCGTCGATTCTCTGCACCCGAACGCGTTTACGGCTGCCGAAGCGCAGGCGCTTACGTTCATGGCGCATGCAATGTACATGGTGAGCTTCAAAAGCTTTGTTTCGGCGCAGAACTACATTGAACAACAGCAGTTCAGCGTGCTTTACCATTATCAGCGCAAGTTCTTCCAGACCATGTCTGTCAAGGATATTTACAAGCAAATGTTCGAATACGTCAAGGAGAACATGCCGTTCGATCGCTTGACGATTCTTGCTTTAGATAAGCCCAAGGAAGGCTCGGGTTGCGTTGTCTATTGTGTCGGTATGGATTCCGAACAGTTTGTGAATAAACGATTCACGTTGTCGGATAAGGGCATTTTTGTGCTTGCGCTCATGAGAAATCGTCCGGTCTTCCGTTCGTTTACATCGGGTTATGCCGATTACGTGCCGCGTTTGAATGATTCCGAAAAGCGCAACATGGAACTTCGTCAGTTGTTTGTAATGCCTGTTTCTTCGGAACCGGATTCAAAGACTGCAGAGCTTGCCATTTGCCTTGAAAGCCGTTATACCAACCGTTATCAGGATCACGAAAAGAAACTCCTCAAGGCCTTTGCCGGAGTTGCAGGCTTTGCCTACGCTCGTGCTTGCCAGTTCGAAAAGGGCAAGGATCTTGCAACGCGTGACGGCCTCACGGGTCTTATCAACCACCGTTCTCTGCAAGAATCGCTCCGCACTGAAAAGGTTCGCGCAGACCGCAAAAAGTACAACATCGGTGTCTTGATGATGGATATCGATCATTTCAAGAGCGTGAACGATACGTACGGGCATCCGGTCGGTGACGAAGTCATCAAGGGGATTGCAACGGCAATTAGCGGCGAAATCCGCAAGGAAATAGACATTGTCGCCCGTTATGGCGGTGAGGAATTTGTGGTGGCTCTCATTGACACGACGCCTGAAGGCATGGTCGAAACGGCGGAACGCATCCGCAAGGCTGTGGGCAAGTTGGAATTCAACGTGCATTTGACTGATCCGCTCCGTGTCACGGTGAGCATTGGCTGCTTCCTCGTAAAGCCGGAGTTCTCGGACATGAAGAAGGCCGTGAACAATGCAGACCAGGCGCTCTATAAGGCAAAGGATGGCGGCCGCAACCAAGTCGTGCAATTTGAAACCGTAGAAACCGAGGCGGTGGGTGCGTAGCGGTCGCTCCGCTAGTTTTGAGTTCTGAGTTACTAGTTACTAGAGAATCTCGTATTATGATATTCTATTAACTATTAACTAGTAACTAGTAACTAGTAACTAGTAACTATCTTTAACTTTTAACAGCGCCTCCGGCGCGAACGCTTATGTTCACAGCTCTCGATTGGATTGTCTTATTTGCTTACTTGCTCCTCTCACTTGCTATTGGCTTGTGGGTTTCTCGTGGCAACAAAAACCTGAAGGAATACATGTTTGGCGGCGGCTCGATGCCTTGGGTGGCCGTGGGCATTAGCCTCATTGCGACTTCCGTGAGCGCAACGACGTTCCTTGGCGCGCCAGCCGATGTTTTCGGCGATGACATGACTTTTTTGATGTTCCAGATTGGCGCGCTCTTGAGCATTTTTGTTGTAGGTTATGTCTTTATCCCGCGTTTTCGTATGTCAGGCATTTCGAGCGCTTATGAACTTTTTGAAGTACGCTTTGGGAGCCGCGCGGTGCGCCGTTTGGCTGCGGTCTTTTATTGCTTGCATTTGCTCCTCCGTACGGGCATTCTGCTTTATGCGCCTTCGCTAGTGCTTGCGCAGATTTTGCACATCGACTTGAAACTTGCGATTATCGTCTCGGCGGCGATTGCCATTTTCTACACGTGGTTTGGCGGCATTAAGGCGGTTATCTGGACCGACGTGATGCAGTTCTGCGTGTTCTTTGGCGGTGGCGTGCTTGTGCTTTTGATTATCGCAAGTCAGGTGGGTGGCTTTGGAGAAATGGCGACACTTGCAAGCGAAGCGGGCAAGACGCGTTGGTGGAATCCGTCGATGGATGTTTCCGATGCGCGTACGCTTATTTCAGCGGGCTTTGCGTATGCGATTCTTGAAATTGCCATTCGCGGTTGTGACCAGCAGTTTGTACAGCGTTACCTCAGCTGCAAGGATGTGAAGGCGGCGAACCGTTCAAGCGTGCTTTCGATGGTGCTTGGTTGCGCTGTTTCAATACTTTTTTACTGGGTGGGTGCTGCACTCTTTGTATTTTACAAGAAATCTCAAGTGGCGACACTTCCAGAAGGTCTTGGGCAAAATGACGTGTTCCCGTACTTTATCGTGAATGCGCTGCCGTCTGGTGTGACGGGCTTGATTGTCGCTGCGATCTGTGCGGCGGCGATGAGTAGCCTTTCGGGCGCCATCAATTCTCTTAGCAATACGTCCGAACGCGACTTCCTCGGCTGGGACGAATCGACGGGTATGGGCGGGCTCAAGCGCGCGAAAATCTGGACGGCGGTCTGGGGCGTGCTCGGAGTGTTCTTTGCGCTCTTTGCGGCAACGCAGCAGGGGAGCCTCCTCAAGAATGCAATTTTCTTTACGGGACTTTTCACGGGGCCTCTTCTTGGTATGTTCCTCCTCGCGTTCTTTGCAGACAAGGTTTTTGGAACTGCTGAAAAAGCGTTACGCGCTTGGGTCGTGATTGTCGCTGTGCTTTGCGGCATGGCAAGCCTCGTCTTGATCCAGGGAATCCCTGCGTTTGGCGTGAAAGCCGTTTTCGACGGCATCTTTAGTTGGCCGTGGATGCCCTTTATCAGCATGACCACCACCATTGTTGTTGCGCTTGTCATGAACTTTGTGGCAAATCTTGTTTGTGCAAAGCGCGAATAAAAATGGATTTTTAAGACAATTTTTTGTATTTTAAAAACAGAAATTTTTATGAGGGTTTAATGATGGTTTCAAAACTGCTCAATAT
>Ga0265298_10011318_pt1 | contig 10461 bp, 8 predicted proteins | sample AusTroGonzalo_MG_3_FD_193486 | JGI IMG/M metagenome (GOLD analysis project Ga0265298, IMG submission 193486) | Bovine rumen microbial communities from tropical cattle in Woodstock, Queensland, Australia - Gonzalo_01 | ecosystem: Host-associated > Mammals > Digestive system > Stomach > Rumen ... | reverse complement strand
TACTAAGAGTCTTAGAGAGGGGACTCTTAAATTACTTCACCGCAACGGAGACGGTAGCGTTGTTGTTACTAGAGACATCACAAACATAACCAAGGGTGTCAAGGGTAATTCTGATATACTGAATCAACTTCTCAAAGACGCCAAGGCTCAATTAACGGGATTTGATCCTGAAAATAAGGATGTTTCTATAGCAACTGCTGTAAGGTGCTATTCTGTTTCTGACGACATAAAGGTTGGCGACGGAGACCTTCCTATTGTAATCGAAATACCGTCAGATGCAGTCATCCCAGTGTGCGCCCCAAGAGATAACAAGAACCACATAGGTTACTTTATATTGGTTGATGAAAATGGACAGCCTATCAGCGGAACAAACAACTACTTCAAAACAGGAAGTACCGACGTCACCAACAGACTCGCAATGTCAGCAGCAAAGAGCGTGTATGGTAACGCTACCCTTACTTCCTTCGCCCAGCTCACCTCCAATCCAGCATTCATGCTCCAGCAAATGACAGACGTCTTTGCTGTTGCGGTAAATAAACTACTGGAGTCTAAGCTTTCTAGCAAGGGGTTGACTGGACTGAATATCAACATGCATAACGCTGTAGGCAAGGCTTTGTTCTTAAACCTACTGGCTAATAACAGAATCAGAATGGTGTTTGTTCCAGAACCAATGATGGTCTATTACAGATTCGATCATCGTGATGACGGCACTGGTAAAACTCTTCTTGAAGATGTTAGCCAGCTTCTAGCGCTAAGAACAACGTTCGTTATAGCTAGACTAATGGCCGCAGTGGATAACGCTACGTTGCAGAGAACAGTAGAAGTCGATATAGACGAGCAGGAGAACAATCCGCAGCAAGTCATGCAGATGGTAGCAAGAGAAGCTGTGTCAAAGTATACACCTTCGTTCACTACCGAGGTGCAGACTGCAGCTGAGTCTCTCATAAGCAGAAGTCTTAGGATTAAGCCAAAGTCTATAGCAGGAACTACCGACAACCTTTCTGTTAATGTCGAGAAGTCGTACGGTAACGCACAAGCACCTGATACCGACCTTCTAGAAAAACTAAATAACTGGATAGGTATGGGCATGGGCGGTCTTCCCGCATCTGTTCTAAACCAGCTAGGTGAGAATGAGTTCGCTAGATCTGTTGCAACTACCAACATGTATTTTGCGAACACGATCGCTGGTTGGCAGACGGCAATAGAACCGCACAACAAGAAGTTCGTTACTCTATACGCAAGCTCAAGTGCAAGATTGATCAAACTAATCAGGGAAACTATTTCTGCTGAGAAGAAGGGTGAAGATAAAGATCTTGAGAAGAATAAATCGAAAGAGATTGTAGACGAGAAGCTAGATGCGAGAGTCAAAGACATTATTGCTTCTCTCACAGTTACACTCCCTCCTCCACAAATGGCAGCCAAGAAAGCTCATTTCGAGGAGATACAGGCGTTCGCCGACATGATAGAAAAGATTGTTGCTATCATCTATTCGGATGAGACCGTTGTCGACGAAGACCTTAAGAGCAATATGAGTGTCATTAGGGCCGCGATCACGTCTAAGCTTCTTAGGGAATTCCTGCCCAAGCTTGGTTGTCAGGCTATTGCCGACATACCTGAGCCAAGAAGCATTGATGCTGATTATGCAAGGAATATTTTCTTGTATCTTAGCAACATTAAGAGACGTATTAAGAATGCGGCTGACTTTGTTAAAGGTAATCTTCCTCCTAATAGCGATGCCGCTGCTAGAGGGCAGGTTCCTAATGCAGGAAATAACAACCCGGATGAGACTCAAAGTAATCCAGAGGAAACAGCTGGAAACGAAGAGACCGGTGGTAATGAAGAACCAGGACAAGGTATGTTCTAATCACTCTAACCTAGAGCACCGGAAATTCCGGTGCTCTAGGTTTTATTTTATTTTCAGGTATTTATTATTCTTATGTACGAATCGCGAGTGCGACGAGTACTGCTAACAACCAAAGAAAGGACCTAAAATGATAAATTATGTTAACCCGATTACTCCGAAGTGCAGACTGCTCTCCGGTTGTATGAGTGAAACCGAACTACAAGCTAGACTGGATGCTCGCATTCCAATCACCTACTTTCAGAACACTCTCTCTGGGGCGGCTTATGATGCTCTTATTCGATCTGTAGGTGAGAAAATACCTGGGGTTACTTTGAAATACATAACCATCGGATCTCTTAATAGGTTGGGTATGGATATCATACTAAACTCAAAGGGCAAACCGAGCGAAAAACTGGCTAAAGAGATTTTCAAGAATCTACTTGGTATTTCGTGTGCATCTTGGTCTGATGTAGAAGAATGGATTCGCCCGAACAAAAATAGTGAGCCAATTAAAAAGAGTCCAGTAGAACTTGCCAGAGAGTATGTAGAGTTTCGTAACTCTCCTGAGTATGCTGAGCTTATAAAGACTCTAGCGCCGATAGGAACAGTCGCTATGAGGAAGCTTATGGCGTACAACATCTGGAGCGATTCTAAACACTATAGGACCTAACGGGAGGATAGCTATGCAAAAGAAGAGTAAACCTGATACAGGATTCCGAACCGAATTCCAGTGTGTGATACCACTTAAACTTGGTGAACCTATCAAGCTTGATCGAAATGGGCAGAATGAACTTATACGTTTCTATGCCCGTACAGGCGAGTGGTTCGATGAAAATTGGCAGTGCCTGAACTGTGTTATGGAAAGAGCAGTCGCACTTGGGCATTTCATAGATTTCACTTCTCCGGTTATATCGAAGAAGTTTCCTAATGAGCATTTGTATCTGATTGAGAAGATATATGCTCAAGGGAAAAAGTATTCTATGAACGCCTGGGTTCGTATTCTAAAGACAGGAAGAGCCACCGACCTTCGTAAGGGTAAATGGTATTGTAAGCTCACGTTTGAAGTGTAGTTCGACTAAATTCGACTATATATCATCCCGATACTCAAACGAGTAGAAAGGAAACAAAAACATGAAAAAGCTAACAATAATAGTTCTGGTCACAATGGCCGCTCTTACGGGATGTGCTCACTGGCACCACCATGGGTTTCGAGGATGTCATCCTCATTATTATCATGGCGGATTTTGGGGTCACGGCGGAAGGCACTTTTGGCCAGGATTCATTGGAGGCGTTGTTGGAGGAGCTGTTGTAAGTGCAATAGCTCCTTCACCAACCACAGTGGTATATCCTACTGTGGTACAGCCTGCTGTACAGCCTGTATATGTACAGGGAACAACCCCTCAGGTAATATCCCCGCAGGTAATTACGGTTCCTTACCAGGAACCGGCAGTCGTGTATGTGGAGAACGGGAACACTGTTGTTCACACACGTGCTGGAATCACACCAAGCGGAAGGTACTATAATCCTAGGGTAGTGGAGTATGGTAGGGGTCGTCAGACCACTTACCATGTAAAATCTCCACCTCCTGTAATAGTTGAGGAGACTGTACAACAACAACCTCGAGTCATTCAGAGGACGGTGACGGAAACCGAAGTCGTCCAAGAGTGACAAGAAGAAGAGTCGCTTGCGCGACTCTTCTTTTTTTGATTTTGAAAGGAGTGACTATGGGTCTACTTAAAGTAGTTAAAGCATATGACCTTAATTTACTAGAGGATATGGCTAGATCATCCTCCAGTTTGTCTCAAGACTTCTTAGAGGACAATATCGAAACTATACGCATAAATCCTAAAAATATATGCGTAACACGTGGGGTTGACCACATAAAGTACCTCAATAATCTTAGGGACAAGGGTAGCTGGTCGTACGTCACTATGGCTGACGGAAGCTCGTATCTTATAAACGTCCAACCTGAAGAGTTGGATACTTGGTAGTTACATAATACTTACTAGGTATGGGCGCAACGCGCCCATACCTAGAGTGAGTTTATTCTTTGATCAAATCATTTTTTAGAAGTTCCTTGTACGTAAAGAACAGGAACTTGTTGACATATGTGTAGCAGTCCATGGCTTTGTTGAGAAGTTTGGTGAACTTCCAACTAGCAGTGTTTGCTACTTTAACGTGACCGTCTTTAGTGAACCCGTGTGCCAAGATAGTGGTGATGAATTTCATCTTGCGCATCTTGGCTAGATAGCCAGTCTGAGCATCCTTGAATCCCTTGGCAACCATGTAAAGATTGTCGAAAGTATACCCTAGTACAGCATACGTCTTATCCTTCTCGGATTCTTCATTGCTAAGCACATAGTGGATCTCTTTCATGTCATGAGATCCCTCAAATTGATTAGCTGCAGACTCAACCTCATCCTGCATCTGCTTACGCTCATCTGCAAGAGTAGAGTACGACATAGACTCATACTTTCTACTCTTTTCCATGACGAACTCGACGGCTTGCTTAGAGAAGTCCATCAGTTTCTTAACGTCGTCCGCTTTAGCCATCTTGAACGGGACATTGAGAGACTCAACCTTGCGTTTAGTTTCTTCATCCATCTTGCCCATCTGGTAGAGCATGTTACCTATCTTCTCACTGATAGATTTGTCGGATGTGATCATGTACTGAATGTGGTCAAAAAGGGATTCACATGAACCTGAATATTTTTCAGCACAGCTTGTCGAGAGTCTAAACATAAATTCTCCTATTTATAGTTCATAAAATGTGTGTGGTTTTGCGCATATATTACAGATTAGAATGAACAGGAGGTATTATGTCTAGTTGTAAAGATTTGTCTGGCATGAAGTTTGGAAAACTAACAGTTATGTATAGAAATGGCTCTAGGTGCGGGTTTGCTCTGTGGAGGTGCAAATGTGAATGCGGAAATGAATGCGACGTGCTGTCAACTAATTTAACTAATGGTAGGAGCAAGTCGTGTGGGTGCGAAACTATAAAGAGAGCTGTAGCGTCCAGGAAAAAGTATTATTCCGAGGTAGATATAAGGTTGGCATCGATCTATAGAGGGATGATGAAGAGATGCTACAACAAACATGAAGATGCATATCCTCATTATGGCGGCCGAGGAATTACTATATGCCCAGACTGGAAAGGTAAACCTGAGAATTTCTTAGAGTGGGCGAAATCTAACGGATATAGTAAAGATCTATCTATCGATAGAATAGATGTTGATGGTCCATATAGCCCTCATAACTGCAGATGGGCAACGAAGACGGAACAAGCAAATAATAAACGTAATAATAAATACATAACTGTCCGCGGTGAAACTCACACTATAGCTCAATGGGCACACTTATTGGGTATTAACAGATCAACGCTTGATAATCATGTTTATCAGACAGAGCGACACTCTCCAGTAGAATCGTATATCAGTAGTATACTGGATAAAAGAAATCATAGCCAGAACTGATGCGCTTGACTGAGTTTCATGAGAGAAGAGTTTTATTTATTGAAACTCTTCTTTTTGCCAAAATAAAAAAGAGGTACACCACCTCGTCCCTCTGCGGAGGGACGAGGCGATGTACTTCCGATACGGTCATCTACATTAACCACCGAACTCAGCAGCCGTAGGCTGCTTGTAATCGTAGCCCATGCCATCAACCTGGCGACCACGGTCTCCAGCCTTGGCGTCGGCACTGATGCCGATAGTGGTATCGGCGTCTTCGCCTGCTGCGAGCGGCGTGTTGTTGTTGATGCTGCCCTTAGTCGCCGCATACGGATCATGCGGGTTAAGGAACGACTCGTTACGAAGGCCCAGCGTACGGGCAATACGAACACCTAGATAGTAGATGTTCTCGTTCTCGATCGCGAGACCGGTGTACGAGATGCTACGATCCTGGGTCGATGCCTGCCCGATGTCACGTTTGACTTCGAAGTCCGAAGTGCCAGTCGGGAACACGTTGGTGACGTAGATCGCACCGAGCAGACGATTGGCCGAGTAGGTCTGATCGAACTGCAGAGCGATGAACGACAGCGCGTATGTCGACATGGTGAACGGAAGGACGTCATCGTCAGCAAGACGCGACAGAGAGATCTGCGTGTCAGGGTCGGCGATGTCCCAGAGCCACTGCTGGTGACAACGGAACACGAGGTTGCCGGTAACTTCAGGATAAGTGAAGTTCGGCTGAACCGCGTTACGCTTCGCGACCGTCGGCGCATTCATCTCCTGGCCGTCGTGACCGATCGGCTGCTGACCTGTTTCCAGAGTATAGCCGATGTTGATACCTGTGACCGACTTCGCATGTGTCTCGAACATCGACTTGATGGTACGAGCCAGTGCGATATCATCCTCATAGATCGTCCACATGTGCGGAATCTGCGTGACGTAGATCACACAAGGAGGAACGACCAACGGAGTGGCGGCGTCGAGGGCACCGGGTTTAATACCGATGCCGAGCTGACCTGCCGCTTCCATGTTGGCGATGAAGCTTGATCCGTTGTACAGACCGAGGTTCGCCGAATTAGTGAAGTTTGTCATAGTTCTTCAACCATCCTTTCTAAATTAGTCCTGAGCGTTGGGGTCAAACCCTTCACGGCGGACAATGATGGTTGCCAACCAGACACGGTTCGTCGCAGGCGATGTGACCGTAAGGTCGACATGACGCACGTAGCCGTACTTCTTGTCCTCGTCAGTCTGGTAGACATTGACGGTGAACTCGTACTTGCCATTGAGCATCGTGGCGATCTTGTTGTTGAGTGCCTTGGTGATGCGCTCATTGAGGTCGTCAGCCTTACGCTTGGAACCAGCCCAGATAGACCACTCCTTACGGATGATGTCCTTACAGAACGTGACCATACGGACCGTACCCATATCGCAGAGCACCGAGGTGTCGTAACGATAGATCGAGCGGCAGGAGGCATAGTGAATACCGTCCTGGTCGAAGTACTGCGCGTAGTTAAGACCAGCATTCCAGCAGCGAGAACGCGTCTCCTCGTTCGCAGCAGTCCAGGTCATACCACCATCGTAGCACGTGATCTCGGAGTTCGGACGCTCGATCGGTTCCTCACGGATGATCTGACCAGAGAGGTACTGGGCGTTCTTGAGGGCGATCCAGAGAGTGGACGCCACCAGGTTACCCGGGTTCCAGTCGTGGTCGGAATTGATACCCGAAGCGAGGAAGATGATCGCACGGTTAGCCTCTGTGCAGTTCTCGATGTCCTCGCGCATGAGGAGGCCATAAGAGCGGAGAATCGCGCCAGTGGACTCGTCCTCGAAGCGGGAAAGCTGAGGAGGATACTCCAGCTCTCCAGTGTCAGCATTCCTCTGTTTCCAGATCTGCTGCGGAGTCAAGAACACAGTGAGGTTGTCACGAACACCCATGAAATCCAGATAGGACTTCTTGGTCTTCAGAGACACGCCAGTGTCGATGATGTTGTTGTACGGGCAGCGGAGATAGTCGACGAGGTACTCCTGCGTACCAGCGATGCAAGCATCGATCTGATCACGGATATACTTCTCAACTTCAGGATCCGAAGGAACCCCGTTCTCACCACCATCGTGACCACCCTGCAGATAGAACGCAGTGTCGTCATTCACATCGATCACATCGTCGACAGTCGTTTCAGTGCCAGTCGCCTCGTTGAAGGTGCCGACAACTTCCGATGCGAAATACGGAACCTTGCTGGACGACACACAGGACACGATGTTCGCCATGTACCCGGCATCCTCCGACGCTTCGAGAACCGCGAGAGCGTCCTCGATAGAACCATCAGGAGAAAGTCCGAACAGATCATCGACGAACGAGGTGAACAGAGTCTTATCTCCGGTCTCGTCCTTGTCAAGCAGCTCTGGATACAGAACCTTGATCTGCTCCTTGGCGTTGATTTCTGCCTCCATGACCATGCGGCCGATAACCTCGAAGTTCTCCGGCATCCAGTAAACCGTGACCGGGAGCTCGCGCGACCCAGAATAGTTTGCAGGTAGGAGTTTCTTGAGCGAGATATCGAGCTCAGTAGAAGGATCGACGACGTCGAGCTTGGAAGTACCTGTGACAGCAACTTCACCGTAAGCCGTTGTGATGGCAGACGGAGTCGTATCACCTTCCTTGAGTTCGACAGGAGCGAGGGTGTACTTGACAGATCCGTTGCTACGGGTCTGAGACAGAGTGTTCTGGCTGCGGTCATAGAAGAACCGGAAACCGAACGACTGACCCCACACACCAGGAGATGTCGCCATAAACGAGATCATCGGGTACCAGGTGATACCGAGAGCTCTGTCCTGCGACGGCTCTGCGCTATCGATCTCACGCTCATCACGAGGATTGCGGATCACCGCACGCCACATGAGCTGAACACCACCGGCGATGCAAGCCTGAGGCTCGTAGTCACCATTGGCAACCTTGAGGACCTGATCCTCGACATAGAGGCGACCGACATTAGTGACGAATGTGGGCTCAGTTGTAACGACAGCTTCGAAGTATGTCGTGCCTTCAACGAACGCAGTGACCTTGCCGTTAGTTCCAGCCAGTGCGTACCCGCTCTCCGTGGAAGCATTCTCGATGTAATACTTCTTGTCCGGGTCAGGTGTCTCGTCCGTCGTAGCGACATAATTCGTAACCTCGGTGTCACGAGTGATGTCGTAGTTAGCCGCGATCTTGTCGCCGATGACGACGTCGGTGTTGGAGCTAGCAGCGCTCGCTCCGACAGTGAGCTCTTTGTACTCGAACCCACTCGATATAACAGGAGTGCGAGTGTAGTACTTTCCGAGACCGTCGTTCTGAGTGTCGGGATCGTCACCGTCTGCGGCATCCCAGAGGTTCTCTCCAGCCCTAACGACCTTGCAGTCGTAGCTGTTGAACTTGATCGTGCAGTAATAAGCTGCCGGATCAAGATCATCATCCTCCGGAACATACTCCAGCTCAGGAGCAGCTACCGTACCGACGTTCTTGAACACGAAGTTCTTTGCCCTGATTTCGGCTGTAAGTGTTGCGGCAGTGTACCATGTGTAGTTGCTTGCAGCAACCGCACCGGTTCCGAACCACACGACCATATCCTTATCAGCGGTTTCCCTCTTATAAGGAGTATAGGTGTATTCAGCGTAGTCGCGGTAAAGATACTTCTGGTCGACAACGATCTGAGAGTCCTCTGACGGCTTGTAAGTCGTGGTATCCTCTGTCAACTCCGCGCAAGGCTTACCCTGACTGTTGATCTTGACGCGGGAACCGTCATCTGCGAGAGCGAATGCTCCAGTGATGGAGTTACGATCCCACTGCGGCACATCGATGTCTGTTTTGACGCCGCATTCGAGTATGACCTGAGACGCTTCAGCCTGATCGGAAGTGACGCGCATGATGAACGCTCCGTTCATCGTCAGCGTCTTGAGAAGGAAGTAGGACTGTTCCGACCAATACTCAGAGCGCTTATTGAACATGCTCTGCCCGTACCTAAGCACAGCTCTCTGATATGTCGGGTTCCAAGTGGGAATGCCTACGGCACCACGAGGAGCACGGCAAAAGTAAAGCGGCTTGTCGAGCGGCATCACCTCTTCTTCAAGAATGGTGGCGATCGATTCATCGCGGACACCCATCTTGATATGAGGATAAGGAGCAACTGACATAGTTTTTTCCTTTGCAGTTAATGTTATTTGACGAAAATACTATAGCCATGTTGGCTATAGCTTATATACCTCTGCACCTAACTCTTGAGGGATAAAAATGAAAAAGAAAACCATTTCGGACACGCCTTTCGGCATGGCCTTAGATCTGAAGAATTCGGCTCTTGAAGCAGCGAAGTTTTTGGTTCGCCACAGAAGCGCTATCCTCGATGAAGATGCCTTCAATGCGATTAAATCATCAGTGAAGATGACCGTATCTTCCGCATTTGCGGATATCTATTCTAAAGTGGTTGAAAGTGACTTGTGGTTCTCAGGCTATACGCTACTTGATTTGAGCGACCTGGATGAATCCGTGCCGACCATCTTCACTTTGGATGATATCACTGTAGATGGCAAATTCGTTTCGGAAAACGTGCCGAAAAGTTTGCAGACCGCATGGCTTAATCTCACCCCTATCCTTGGGAATAAGGGTACAGGAGGCAATGCATATAATAGTTTTTTACATATTAAGGACTCTCCGAGGCTCGCTGCTCTTGTAGCGAGAGGCGCTCTCTGTATGTCGTATAATGATTCAGATGAGTGGCTCAATGCAACTCTTACAGAGACGCTCCTTGATGCGTACAGTTATGTGCTAACTCTTCCCATCAAGATGATGTTTAACATCGATCTTGAACAGGACAAGCTCCTTCGTACATTCCTTGCAGCTTATTACGCTCAGCGGCTCCAGTCTCCGAAAGATCCAAAAGAGATTCCTCAAATTCTTTACCGGTGCAGATGGCTGGGATCTCCAAGAGAAATTTCTGATAGACTTGAACCGACTACTGAGTACAGAAGAAAACTAGCTAAGGAAGCTGGCCTTTCTGATGTTGATGAGCTTAATCTCGATATAGTGTGCAAACTGATCGCCAAGTATGGTCCTGAGCGGATGAGTACATTCACTGCAACGAACTTTGTTCGCTACATGTCTAGGTCTGCAATGGATCGTAATGCGACGATCATGTC
>Ga0265298_10011317_pt1 | contig 10463 bp, 8 predicted proteins | sample AusTroGonzalo_MG_3_FD_193486 | JGI IMG/M metagenome (GOLD analysis project Ga0265298, IMG submission 193486) | Bovine rumen microbial communities from tropical cattle in Woodstock, Queensland, Australia - Gonzalo_01 | ecosystem: Host-associated > Mammals > Digestive system > Stomach > Rumen ... | reverse complement strand
AGGACACAGCTCAACATCCATATCAGCTGCCATGGGTATCGCCAGGGCAAGAGATCTGGACGGCAAGAAGAACCAGGTCGTTGCGGTCATAGGCGACGGCGCTCTCACGGGCGGCCTGGCGTATGAGGCCATCAATGATCTCGGCCACAGCAAGACCAGGATGATCGTTATCCTGAATGATAACGAGATGAGCATCGATAAGAATGTCGGAGGTCTTTCTAAGCACCTGTCTAAGCTCAGAATCTCGAGCGGATATATCTCCGCAAAGCAGACGACGGAGTCTTTCCTTCAGAAATTAGGCTTCTTCGGAAGAGGCATCATTAAGATAATTCTTGCTATCAAGGACTTCTTCAGGTTCCTCTTATACCGCAAGAGACCTTCAATGTTTGATGACCTCGGACTTAATTACTACGGCCCTGTAGACGGTCATAACATGAACGATCTCATCAAGGCTTTGGAAGCGGCAAAAGAGATCAGGGGACCTGTCCTAATCCATGTCCTTACCAAAAAGGGTAAGGGATATGAGCCTGCCGAGACAAATCCTTCCGACTATCACGGTGTCGGTCCGTTCGATCTTGAGACGGGAGTTACTAACGGAAAGAACAGCTATACCACTGTCTTTGCGAGCGCAATGACAGAGCTTGCGGCCAAGAACCCCAAGATCGTTGCGATCTCTGCCGCGATGACTCTCGGCACGGGTCTTGATAACTTCCAGATGAAGTATCCCGCCAGGTTCTTCGACTGCGGAATCGCGGAAGAGCACAGCGTCACCATGGCCGGTGGTCTTGCCGTATCAGGTTATATCCCTGTCGTTGCCATCTATTCGTCGTTCCTTCAGAGAGCATATGATGAGATGATCACTGACTGCTGCTTCATGAACAGCCATGTGGTTTTCGCCATCGACAGATCAGGCTTTGTAGGCAATGACGGCCACACTCATCACGGACTTCTCGATATCTCGTATCTTAATTCGATGGTCAACATGACTGTTTTATCGCCAAGAGATTATACGGATCTTAAGAGATGCCTTGCTTATGCCATTGATTCGGTCAAGGGCCCTGTTGCAGTAAGGTATCCCAGAGGCGCATCTCCTTTTGAGGCGGGCGGCCCTCTTTATACCGATCCTGCTGACTGCGTACTTCCTCATGTAGTCTGTGATTACGGCAATGATTTTGCGATCGTTTCCACAGGCAAGATCTGCGAGGAAGCAGACAGGGCGATGGAGATATTGAAAGATCAGGGAATCATGGGCAAGCATATCAATCTGACCATGATAAAGCCCATGCCCGCCAAGGAAATCTGGGATCTTCTGGTCGGCACTAAATATGTATTCAGCCTTGAAGAAGGCATCATCTCAGGCGGCTTTGGCGAAGCTCTCGAAAGAGAACTCCAGATATTGGGCTTTGAGTCTGACGTTACGGTATTCGGCGTAAGGAATCCTATCGTCAGAGCCATGTCCCAGAAGGAACAGCTCAAGTACTGCGGCCTTGACGGTGATACCGTTGCAGCTTCCATCAAATCCGCATTGTCCCAATAATCTCTAATTTGCTTCTGTATTTTTATTCACTATAATGATTAAATATATAAAGCTTCTAATAGGAGGACCATCTTCATGAATTACGGAATATGTTCCAATGGTTCTAGAGATACCGGTTATGAGACAGCTATAAAGACGGCAGGGATAATCAGCCGCCTTGGTGCTGTGCCTGTCTTTGAGCCCGGTATGGATGAAGAATGCCCCGCTCTTAAGGAGATACCCGGAGTCGTTTTCGAGGACTTCTCGAAGATATCCATTAAGACGATCATCTCCATTGGCGGTGACGGCACTTTCCTTTCCAAAGTAGCTAAATACAGAGATATTGATACTGAGTTTGTCGGTGTCAATCTGGGCTCTATCGGCTTCCTTAATGAGATCTTATTTGATGATCTTGAGAAAGACTTAGAGCAGCTCATCAACGGCAATTACGATACTATCGACAGAATGCAGCTCAAGTGCGATGTCTTTAATAAAGACGGCGAGCTTAAGGGAAGCAGTGTCTGCCTTAACGACATAATCATCGTAAGAGGCGCGAAGCCGCATATCACAACGCTTGTGCTCTCTATCGACGGCCAGATCATAGAAAGATTCAGAGGCGACGGCCTTGTCGTCGCGACGGCTACAGGCTCTTCGGCCTATTCCTTATCAGCCGGCGGCCCGATCCTTATGCCTAACATGAAGGATATTATCGTCACGCCCATCTGCTCGCACACGCTGAATGGATACACATATGTGGCTACTTCAGAGAGCGAGATCAGGATCGGTCTTGAGAAGATCGAGACTGCACCTTTGATCTGTCCTGACGGAAGAGATTTTGTCGGGCTTGAGAGCTATGACTCTATCGTTATCAGAAGATATGACAAGGTCCTTAAGACTGTTGTCCTTAAGAAAGACAGCTTCTTCAGCAACGTAAGAAAGAAGATAGTACAGAGAGGTTACTTCTATGAAAACCGATAAGAATTCAAGACAGGAACGCATTTTATCGCTCATCAGGGATAATGATATCTCCACACAGGAAGATCTCACGGCAAAGGTAAACCAGGCAGGCTTCGAGGCTACACAGGCTACCATCTCCCGTGACATTAAGGAGCTTGGCATCATCAAGATAACTCTTCCTAACAGAGCTACAAAGTACTGCGTTCTCGACAGGACAGGTGATACTGCTCCCGGAAGACTTCTTGCGGTTTTTGCAAACAGTATCGTCTCCGTCAATCAGGCAATGAACATGATCATCATCAAGACATTGCCCGGCATGGCAAGCGCTGCTGCTTCAGCGCTTGATTCGATGCATCTTGAAGAGTGCGTCGGTACAATCGCAGGCGACGATACCATCTTTGCCGCATGCCCCGGTATCGAGGAAGCAAAGGCACTTCTTATCACCATCAATGACATGACAGAAAAAGGCTGATCCGATGCTCATAAGACTTGAGATAAGGGATTTTGCGGTCATAAGCAATATCGTTTTCGAGCCGGGAAAAGGCCTCAACGTAATAAGCGGTGAGACCGGTGCCGGCAAGAGCCTTATTGTCGATGCGATCAGTCTTATCCTTGGAGCAAAGGCTTCAAGGACACTTATCCGCACCGGCAGTTCTTCTTGCTTTGCCGAAGCGGTTTTCGACTGCTCCGATCTAAAAGACAAAGAGTTTGCAGGATTCCTTGAAGATAACGGAATAGAAGATAACGACGGTATTCTCATCATCAGCCGTACCGTCTATGACAGCGGCAAGTCTGTCGCGAGAGTCAACGGCACCGGCGTTACCAACTCTATTTTGAGAGACATTTCTTCCAGACTTGTTGATATCCATGGCCAGCATGACACGCAGGCGATCTTCGATGAGAGCACTCACGTCAAGCTCCTCGACAGATTCGCAGGCGATAAGTGCGTTGACCTTCACAAGGAATATGTAAAGAGCCTTCAGGATTTCAAAGACTTAGTCGGCCGCATCAGGGATATCTCTTCAACTCCTGATTATCTCGAGCGCCGCCGCGATTATCTTGAGTTCGCGGTAAATGAGATCGAATCCGCAGCCTTTAAGGACGGCGAGGAGGAAGAGCTTCACGATACCAAGAAGAAGCTGTCCCAAAACGAGGTCCTCTTCGAGAGCCTTAAGAATGCAGGAGATCTGCTTAATACCGAGAATAACTATCAGAGCCCTGTCCAGTCAGTAAACCAGGCGAGCCGTGAGCTCCTTAAAGCTTCCCAGAATGACGAGAGCCTGAAAGATATCGCCGAACGCGCCCAGGCACTTGCCCTGGATCTTGACGCGCTTGCCTCAGATGTCGACAAGGTGTTATCTGACCGCAATTACGATGAGGGCCTCAAAGAACGTACCGAGCAGAGAATAGGCCTTCTTTACGAGCTTAAGGCCAAGTATGGCGCGACTATAGCGGAGATAAACAAGTTCGCTACCGATTCGAAGGCCGAGCTTGACGCTATCGAGAAGAATAAGGATATCCTTCAGGAATTAAAGAAACAGCGTGCGGTCAAGGAAAAGCAGCTTCTTGATCTGGCCGAAAAGCTCTCGTCCGAGCGTAAGGTATGTGCCAAGCAGCTCGAAATGGCTATCACTAAAGAGCTTTCAGATCTTGAAATGCCTAACGCCGTATTTGAAGTCAGCTTCGTAAGAAGAGAGAAGGCCAAGTTCTTCTCAATGGCAGGTATCGATGACATATCTTTCCGTTTCAGCGCAAACCCCGGTCAGGAAGTAAGACCTCTTTCCGCGATTGTATCCGGCGGTGAGGCTTCAAGGATCATGCTGGCGGTTAAGAACGTGCTGAGCCGTGTGGATCTCATTCCGACACTGATCTTCGACGAGATCGATACAGGCGTATCGGGCAAAGCTTCTCTTGCCATTGCAAATAAGCTCAAGGCAATATCAAGCGATCACCAGGTGCTCTGCGTTACACATACAGCGCAGATCGCTGCAGCATCAGACAAGGGTTTTGTTCTTACGAAGAATGTCGTATCGGGAAATACCGAGACTTTGTGCACTGAGCTTGATAAAGCAGGTAAGATAAACGAAGTATCGAGGCTCCTGTCAGGCAGCGATTCCGAGTCGTCTTTGCGTCTGGCTGAAGACCTCATAGATTCTTTTAAGTAAATTCGTCTATAACTTTTTGCATATCTTCGGGGAGCTCTGCCTCGAAGACTTTGATCTCTTCATCGAAAGGATCTTTATATTCGATCCTGTATGCATGAAGCGCGACTCTGCCAATCCTGATGTCCAGCTTCTCCGCTTGTTCCCTAAAAGCTTCGTTAGGGTTGTCATCTGACAAAGGACCGTAAAGACCGTCGCCGAGCAGGGGATGACCTACATGGCAGCAATGGGTCCTGATCTGGTGGCATCTGCCGGTCTCAAGCTCAAACTCTACAAGGGAGATGTCGGCTTTTTCGAGATAAGAAACAGTCTTATAGTGGGTAACCGAAGGCTTGCCGTCTTCAACGCAGTCCCTGATCATGACTGAATTCGGGCGTCTTGCGATAGGGAAGGAAAGAGTCCCTTCAGAAGGCTCGAACTTTCCGTAGCAAAGAGCGAGATAACGCTTCTTGATATCAGCTGTCGTTACCAGCATGTTGTGGGCATAACCGTCCTTGGCCACTATAAGCAGTCCTGAAGTCTCTCTGTCTAAGCGCATGACGGGATGCAGAGTGTTCTCGGAAAGGCTCGTAAGGAGAGAGTCTTCCAGATGACCGTGTGAAGGGTGGGTGACCATTCCGGAAGGTTTGTTAACGACGGCGTAGTGCTCATTCTCGTTTACAATCCTTACATTGGGCGGCGGAGTCAGAGCCGCGGAGTTTTCCTCATATTCAAAATAGAGCTTGTCACCGGTCTTGACGTGGTCTTTGACACGGGCATGGACGTCATTTAACTCCACTGTACCGTACAACTTTACGCGCTTGACCCATGTGGTGCTCATCTTGAATTCGCGCCTCATGATCTGCTGGATTTCGCAGTCGTTATATTCATTTTGAACAAAATAAATAATTTTCATTGTTACATTCTAACAAATTATTGACAGATAGGGCATTTATTTCTACAATATTCAATGGCTTGTCAGAGCCATTTTATACGTTCTTTGACAACTAAATAAATTTGGAGGTGAGTACCAACGTGCCAGAAGTATCGTTTTACTTTGTATTAATCGCGGGCGTTGTTGGTCTTATTCTGGGTATTATAATTGCAGCAGTCTATTTTAAGTCAGGAATATCTGGTGAACAAAAGAGACTTGCGGAGGACATTGCCAAATCCAAGGAGGAAAGCAATGTGCTTCTCGCAAATGCGCAGAAGGAAGCGGAAAACAACAAGCGTGATTTGCTTTTGCAGGCAAAGGAGGAAGTCTCCAGGGTTCGTTCCGAATTGGAGCGTGAAGCCAGGGAGAAGAAACAGGAGCTTGCAAAAGAGCGCAATAAGCTTGAACAGAAAGAAGAAAATATCAATCGTATTGAAGCTAATTGTGAGCGCAAGCAGGAGGAGATCGAGAGACGTCAGCAGAATGTTGCGGAACTCGAAGCAAGAGCCAAGGATTACGAGCAGCGTAAGAAGACTGAGCTTGAGAAAGTATCAGGACTTACTGTTGCAGATGCCAGAAGCTTAGTACTTGACGAAGCAAAGCGCGAATATACACATGATATGGCTGTAATGCTCAAGCAGATGGAAGAAAAGACCAAACAGGATGCAGATAAGGTCGCTAAAGACATTATCGTAAACGCTATCCAGCGTTATGCATCTGATTACGTCTCAGAAGTCACTGTATCTGTAGTAAGCCTTCCTAATGACGAGATGAAGGGTAGAATCATCGGTCGTGAGGGAAGAAACATCAGAGCAATCGAGACAATTACGGGAGTCGATCTTATTATCGACGATACGCCGGAAGCAATCGTACTTTCATCGTTCGATCCTATCAGAAGAGAGATCGCAAGATTAACGATTGAAAGACTTGTAGCTGACGGAAGAATCCACCCTGCCAGAATCGAAGAAATGGCGGGCAAGGCAAAGAAGGAACTCAATCAAACTATTAAATCCGAGGGCGAGAAGGCAGCCTTTGATACCGGTGTAATGAATCTGCATCCGGAAGTTATCAAGCTTTTGGGCCGTCTTCATTACCGCACATCGTACGGACAGAACGTACTGCAGCACTCCATTGAAGTATCTTGGATCGCTGCAATGATGGCGGACGAACTCGGACTTGACAGTAATCTTGCAAGGCGCGGCGGCCTTTTGCATGATATCGGTAAGGCAGTTGATTTCGAGCAGGAAGGAACACATATCCAGCTCGGTGTCGAGATCGCCAAGAAGTATCATGAAAGTCCCGCAGTCATTAACTGCATCGAGGCACATCACGGTGATGTTGAGCCTCTTACCGCAGAGGCTGTCCTGGTAGCTGCAGCAGATGCTATTTCTGCAGCAAGGCCCGGTGCCAGAAGAGAGAATCTCGAGACCTACATCAAGAGAATCGAAAAGCTTGAGGAGATCGCTACAAGCTTCGAGGGTGTCGAAAAGAGCTTCGCCATCCAGGCAGGCAGAGAGATTCGTGTCATCGTTTCACCTGATAAGGTTTCAGATGATGAGATGACTCTTAAAGCTCGTGATATCTGCAAGAAGATTGAGGATGAACTCGATTATCCCGGACAGATAAAAGTGAACGTCATCAGAGAGACGAGGGCAACTGACGTTGCTAAATAATTATTTAATCGCTTTTACATATATTATTTAACACGTTAGTATCATCTATCAAAACAAAAAACAGGACCTTAAGCTTAATCGCTTATGGTCCTTTTTTGTTGCTTTTTTGTTATAATTTAAAAGAATAAAAAGAATGGGGGTATCGCATTTGAGAGTTTGCTTTGTAGGCGATATTGTCGGTTATGCAGGGCGCAGGGCTTTTAAGACGGTGATGCCCGGTTTTCTTAAGAATAATTCCATTGATTGCTGCATCGTCAATGCCGAGAACAGCGTTCACGGTCTTGGTGCTTCGATGAACATCATCAGAGAGCTTGAAGATTACGGCGCTGATCTTTTTACGATGGGCAACCACACATTCTCCAACAGAGAGTTCATAAGCCAGATCTCCAAGATCAGGAATGTTGCAAGGCCGGCTAATTTCAGCCCTTCATGGCCGGGCAATGATTTCTGCGTTTTCGAGAAGAACGGAGAGAAGATAGGCGTCTTCAATCTCCTGGGCCAGGTCTATGCCAATGTGCTTCCCGATAATCCTTTCGCTTGTGCGGACAGGATCGTGGACAGGCTTAAGAAGGTAGAAGGATGTTCTACTATCCTTTTGGATTTCCATTGCGATGCTACATCCGAGAAGTGCGCGATGGGTTATTACCTGGACGGCAAGGTCTCTGTCGTAGCCGGTACGCATACGCATGTTCAGACTGCTGATGAGACGATCCTGCCTTTAGGTACCGGATACATCACGGATTGCGGCATGGCGGGCGCCAAGGAATCAGTCCTTGGTATGGATGTCGAAGCGTCGATCAAAAGGCTTGCCTATAAGCTCCCTGCCAAATACGAGCCTGCGGACGGCCCCGGATTTGTATGTGGTATTATTTTTGAGACTGATAAAAACGGAAGGTGTACCGATATAAGACGGTTTTGCGAATATGAGTGATAACAGACCTAAGAATAAAAAAACAGATCTCGATCTTTGTGTTTTATATGTTTTCCTTGTGATCTTACTGGTTACGGTAGATCAGTTCATTAAAAAAGTTATCGATACCGAGATGGAGTATAACAGCATAAAGCCTGTTATCCCGGGCTTTTTCTCGCTCCATTACGTACGCAATACAGGAAGCGCATTCTCTTTGTTTGCAGATAAAGACTGGGGAATTTATTTCCTGTCAGGCATGTCTCTGGTGCTCGGTATATTGATCTTCATACTCATGCTCATTGCGGCATCCAGAAGCATGAAGCTTATCTCACTGGCTTTCTGTCTTTTGGCTTCCGGCGCCCTCGGCAATCTCGTTGACAGGGTATGGCTCAAGTATGTAATCGACTATTTAAGATTTGACTTCGGAACATATACATTCCCGATCTTCAATTTTGCTGACATCTGTGCCGTAGTAGGCACGATCCTTCTTATCTGCATTATTATCTTCGGCTCGAAGTATTTCGAGTCCTTCTGGCAGATCATCTTCAAGAAGAAGGAGAAGAAGAAGGAAGAGACTGAAGATGAAGAAGATAATGTAGAGATCGAAGAGGCAGATGAGGTCGAAGAGCTCGAAATGTCTGAAGAGGAAGATCCCGAGGAAAAGGAAGAAAGCGATGCCGATCCTGAATAAGACTTGTGAGACAGACGGAGTAAGGCTTGACAGCTTTGCTGCTGAGGCTTTTGACACTACTTATTCCAGGTCTTTTTATAAGAAACTGATCGACGACGGCAAGATTACCGTTAACGGAAAGGTGATCACAAAAGCAGGCACCAAGCTTGCTTCAGGTGACGTCATAGAAGCTGATATTCCTGATCCCGAACCTGACAATTCCTTTGTCGCACAGGATATTCCGCTCGATATTGTTTATGAAGATTCCGATCTGCTCGTTATCAACAAACCCCAGGGCATGGTAGTTCATCCCGCAGCAGGACACAGCGAGGGCACGCTCGTAAATGCGCTGCTCGCTCACTGTAAGGATGATCTTTCTGATATCAACGGCGTTCTAAGACCCGGAATAGTCCACAGGATCGATAAAGATACTTCAGGTCTGATGCTCGCCTGCAAGAATAACTTCACGCACCTTAAGCTTGCGGACATGCTCTCAAGACACGAGATCGTGAGAGAATACAGAGCTTTGGTCTACGGAGTCGTAAAGGAAGACAAGGGCATGATCGATGCGCCTATCGGCCGTTCGGATAACGACAGACGCAAGATGGCTGTCATCAAGGACGGCAAGTCTGCGGTAACACATTTCGAGGTTATCGAGAGATTGGGCGAGATATCCGATATCAAGCTTATCCTTGAGACCGGAAGAACTCACCAGATCAGAGTGCACATGTCATATATCGGCCACCCTGTAGTAGGCGATCCCGTATATGCTTCGCGCCGCAAGAATTACGGCCTGACAGGCCAGGCGCTCCACAGCAGGGCTATCACATTCGTTCATCCGAGAACGGGTGAGACGATGCATTTTGAGACGGAGCTTCCTGATTACTACACCGCTGTCCTTAACCGTTTTAAGGGCCTTGGTTGTTGACGGAAACCCTAATTAGCATAATAATTCTTTATATAGGAGAGCGTATTTGGAAGACAGAATCGAACATCTTAGTAATTCCACACAGACGGCCGGCGTTTATGCAACAAGAGTAGCCGAGTTTTTTGATGTCGACATCGAGCACGACGGCAGCGGCTTTGTTATATCCGGCGATTCCAAGAATGTTACGTGTGCGAAAGATGCTTTCGTAGCGCTCGACAAACTGTCCTCAGGCTCTGAGATAGACGAGACGGATATCCAGTACATCATGAATCTCGCAAACGAAGGAAGGCTTGAAGAGTTTCTTAAGACTTCCGATGAAGTTTTCTATATGACTCCGTCAGGCCGTGCCATAAAGGCAAGAACATTGGGACAGAGGCTTTATGTAGATTCGCTTAAGCAGTCCGAGCTGGTCATCTGTTCGGGTCCTGCCGGCACGGGTAAGACTTTCTTAGGTGTTGCCATGGCCGTTAAGGCTCTGAAGGCAAGGGAAGTATCAAGGATCATCCTCACCAGACCTGCTATCGAAGCAGGCGAGCGCCTGGGATTCCTGCCCGGAGATATCGAAGAAAAGGTCAATCCCTACATGCGTCCTATATACGATGCACTTTCCGCGCTGTTAGGCCAGGAGATGTTCGAGCGTTACTATGACAGAGGCGTTATTGAAGTATCACCTTTGGCATTTATGAGAGGCAGAAATCTTGATGACTGCTTCGTTCTTCTTGATGAAGCGCAGA
>Ga0265298_10011315_pt1 | contig 10464 bp, 9 predicted proteins | sample AusTroGonzalo_MG_3_FD_193486 | JGI IMG/M metagenome (GOLD analysis project Ga0265298, IMG submission 193486) | Bovine rumen microbial communities from tropical cattle in Woodstock, Queensland, Australia - Gonzalo_01 | ecosystem: Host-associated > Mammals > Digestive system > Stomach > Rumen ... | reverse complement strand
GTCCCCGGTGCCCGCATTTCCGAAAACAAACCATTCCGCATTGACCACCGTCCCCGGTGCCCGTTCATCCCCAAAACAACCATTCCGCATTCCTCCCATCCCAATCCCGCGCCGTTCCGCCAACCCCGCGGGCAACGAGGACGTTGCCCCTCCCATCCAAATTCCACCCTTCCCGCGATGCATCTGCCACCCCATTCTCTCTTCTCTTTTCCCTTTTCTTTTTTCTCTTTTCTCTCGCGGCGCAACGCGCCGCGGCCCTCCCAACCCTTTCCGCAAAAGGGCACAAAAAAACGGGGCGGGCTTTCGCCCGTCCCGTGCGTTCGGTTTTGCGACCGATTACTTCTGGATGCGGCGGCGCAGCGCAAGCGCCAGCGCGCCCAGGCCCAGCAGGCTCATCGTCGCAGGTTCCGGAATCGTCGGCTGCGGAGGGGTCGGGGTGTCGCCAATGTCGTAGGTGCCCGTCCAAGCGGAGATACCGGTGTCATCCTCATCCAAACCGTTGATGAACATCGAGGAAACCTGAGGAGGATCGCCCGCGTCCTTCGCCACATAAGGCGTACCACTCACGTACCACGACACCGTGTCATCCTTCAGGCCGAACACGGTCTGGTAGAGATAGCCGGACGTGTGGGACGAGCCAGTAAAGGCCTGTTCCACAATATCACCGCTGTAGAGGTCGCTGGTAACTTCACCGTTTTCCGAACCATCATCCATCGTGACCACGCCGGTCGAGGTGTCGATGGTGCGGGTCGAGAGGACTTCGACGCCCTCGCCGCTGAGCGAGTTGGCAGCCGTGTCGTACTTCAGCTGGATGTCGCCGTTCTTCAGAACCTTGGCATCCGAGTCATACTCGAAGGCCGTGTCGAAGCTCGTCTCGGACCACACCAGCGACCAAATCAGCTGGCTGTTCTCGAAGGTATTGAACGTGAAGCCCGTATTGGCCATCCATCCAACATTGAGAACCGCAAACGACGAGGAAGCGATGAGCATCGCGACCAGAATCAAGGCAATTTTTTTCATTTGCTTTTTTCCTTTGGGTTAGTGCTTGCTTAAATTGCTTATTCGGCGGCTTCGTTTTCGGGTTTCGGCCACTTGTAGGGACGGTCGAAGGTCACCGCCTTGGCTTCGGCGGAACCAGCGGCCTTGAAGAACACGCCATGGCCGGGTTCAAGAACCTTGCTGCGAACCTTGACGGCCCACTGCGTACGCGTGTTGTTCTTCGTCAGCGTACCAAAGTCCCAATTCTGAGTCTCAACATTCCAGAAATAAACAGTATCGCCGTTATTGGCAGCTTCCGCAACCGGCGTGTTCGTCCATTCGATATCGCACGGATAGGGATTGCCGATGGCGGAATAAATTTTGCCGGCGTTGATGGCAACATCCAGCGTCTTCTCCTCGGGCACTTCGCCGGAAATCGTGACCGTCTGCTCCGTGGCGGGCTTGTAGAGGAACATTTCACCCGGTTTGATTTTGCGGCTGCGAACCTTGACGGCCCACTGCGTACGCGTGTTGTTCTTCGTCAGCGTACCAAAATCCCAGTTCTGGGTTTCGCCGTTCCAGAAATAGACAGTGGAACCATTCACGGCATCCTTGGCGATGGCGGTGTTGGTCCAAGCGATGCCTTCGGTATCGACGCTGTCGTTGAAGGGAATCGAGAGGGCTTCGTACTGCTTCGCCGGAATCGTGATCTTGACGAACCCGACGGCGTTCTTGGAGAGGACGTCCGCGCCGAAAGCGGTGGAAGCGATGAGCATCGCGACCAGAATCCATGCGAATTTCTTCATGTTTTGTTCCTTTTTTGGGGGTTGTTTGCTTAAATCGTCCGGCGGGACTCCCGCCATCTGGTGCCCACTATACGTAGTTCTACTTAGGTGTCAATACCTAGTTTGGGAATTTTAGGGGGAGTGGGGGGGAGGGGTGGCTAGGAAGCCTAGGAGGACTAGGAAAACCAGGAAGGCCAGGGAAACTGGGAAGAGGTGACGGGGAACTGGGAGGGCTAGAGGGACCGAGAAGAGAAGGTTGGTGGGCCGGAACCGCCAGGGCCGGAGGTGCCCCCGTTCCGCTTTTCCGGCACTTTGCGCTGGCAATGGGCGGGGCGGTCCGGCATTTTGGGGCCATGCAACCGCCCGCCCGTTCCGGCAAACACGGCAAAACCAACAAATCTGCGGGCAACGAGGACGTTGCCCCTCCCATCCAAAATCCACCCCCTTCCGCAATGCCCCCGCATTCCCTCCCCCCGTCCCGCCCACGCCCATATCCTCCCGCCTCCCAACGGGAGGGGCACCGTCCCCGGTGCCCGTTCATCCCGAAATCAAACCATTCCGCATCGACCACCGTCCCCGGTGCCCGTTCATCCCGAAAACAAACCATTCCGCATTGACCCCATCCCGATCCCGCGCCGTTCCGCAAAACCCGCGGGCAACGAGGACGTTGCCCCTCCCATCCAAAATCCACCCCCTTCCGCAATGCCCCCGCAGTCCCTCACCCCGCCTCGCCCATGCCAACCCCCTCCCGCCTCCCAACGGGAGGGGCACCGTCCCCGGTGCCCGCATTTCCGAAAACAAACCATTCCGCATTGACCCCATCCCGATCCCGCGCCGTTCCGCAAAACCTGCGGGCAACGAGGACGTTGCCCCTCCCCTGGCGGAACCAAACCATTCCTCACCTCCTCACTTCTCCCTTGCCGCCTCGAACAAAACCGGGAAAATGCCCCTTGTTCTTTCCATGGATTCTCTCCCCGAACGTACCTATCCTTCCCACTTGTCCGTCAAGGAACACGCCGACAACCGCCCCGTCATCCTTTTCGTGACGGTTTGCGCGGCAATCCGGCGGCATCCCCATGCCCCGGCCCTGACCGCACCTCCGATGCCTCGATTCATTCTCGACGCTTGGCGGCAGGCGGACGCCTGGCTTGTCGGCCGCTACGTCATCATGCCGGACCACATCCACTTTTTCTGTTCACCCGCAACTTGTCCCCGCGTCCCGTTCCGCCGCTGGATGGGATACTGGAAACGGCTGGTCACCCAAAACCGTCCCCCTTCGATTGCGGAAAAACCTCCCTCCGTGTTCCAACGGGACCAATGGGATACCCAACTCCGCACCGGTGACAATTACGACGAAAAATGGGCCTATGTCCGAGCCAACCCCGTCAGGAAAGGATGGGTCTCCCACCCGGACGACTGGCCCTGGCAAGGCGAATTGAACGTTTTGCCTTGGTCCGCCCCGTGACCCACCCGTGATTTCCTCAGCGATACATCGCCCGGGCCCCCAGCGGGAGGGGCACCGTCCCCGGTGCCCGTTCATCCCGAAAACAAACCATTCCGCATCGCCCCCATCCCAATCCCGAACCGTTCCGCGAAACCCGCGGGCAACGAGGACGTTGCCCCTCCCATCCAAAATCCACCCCCTTCCGCAATGCCCCCGCATTCCCTCCCCCCGCCTCGCCCACGCCAACCCCCTCCCGCCTCCCAACGGGAGGGGCACCGTCCCCGGTGCCCGCCATCTGGCGGAACGGGTTGAATGCGCAATGGGAGGGCCCGGCTCTGTCCGGGCCGCCGTGGTGCGGAACGGGTTGAAACCGCGAATGGACACGGACGGACGGGAATTGGGGGAATCTACATGAAAGCAAAGAAAGCCGCTTCGCGGACAAGAAAAGGCGGGGGAGGGCCCCGCTTGTCCGGGCCGTGAAAACCGGAATGGGGTGGAGACGTGCGGCAGGGGACGAGCGTTGGGCGGGCCGCGACGGAGCGCGGGCCTTTCAAACCGAGCCGTTCCGCGGGAATGCGGGCACCGGGGACGGTGCCCCTCCCTTGCAAAACCAAGCCGCTTGGCGAAATGACGGGCACCGGGGACGGTGCCCCTGCCCAATCCGGAGCGTTCGGAGAAACGGCGGAGGGGGGTCAGTCGATCGGGCAGGGCTGGATGTTCCAGATGTCCTTCGCGTATTCGCCGATGGTGCGGTCGGTGCTGAACTTGCCGCTGTTGGCGATGTTCATGATGCACATCCGCGCCCAGCGGGTCCGGTCGGCGTAGGCCTGTTCGACGATTTCCTGCTCCGCGGCGTAGGAGGCGAAATCGGCCAGGACCAGGTAGTGGTCGCCGTGGGTCAGGAGGGAATCCCAGATCGGCTGGTAGAGGCCCGGCTGGTCGAGGTTGAAGAAGTTGCGCTTGAGGGCGTCCATCGCGCGGCGGACCGCCGGGTTGTTGTTGTAGATGTCCCACGGGTTGTAGCCCGCGCGCCGCGTCGCTTCCACCTCTTCCACCGTCTTGCCGAAGAGGAAGAAGTTCTCCGCGCCGACTTCCTGGCGGATTTCGACGTTCGCGCCGTCGAGGGTGCCGATGGTCGGGGCGCCGTTGAGCTGGAACTTCATGTTCCCCGTGCCGCTCGCTTCGGTCCCGGCGGTCGAAATCTGCTCGCTCAGGTCGGCCGCGGGGATGATGCGTTCGGCGAGGCTCACGCGGTAGTCCGGGAGGAAGACGACGTTCATGCGGCCGTGCATGTCGGGGTCGGAATTGATGACGCGGCCGACGTCGTTGACGAGCTTGATGATCAGCTTGGCCATCGCGTAGCCCGGCGCGGCCTTGGCACCGAAGAGGAACGTCCGGGGCAGGCGCCGCGACTTCGGGTCTTCCTTGAGCTCGAAATAGAGGTGGATGATGTGCAGGACGTTCAGGAGCTGCCGTTTGTATTCGTGCATACGCTTCACCTGGACGTCGAAGAGCGAATCGGGATTGACCCGGATGCCCATCCCGTCGGCGATGATGTCCGCCAGGCGCATCTTGTTCGCGCGCTTGACGTCCATGACCCGCCGCTGGAAGTCCGGGTCGTCGGCCCACGCTTCGAGCTTCTTGAGCTGGCCGAGGTCGGTGACCCAGCCGTCGCCGATCTTTTCCGTGATCAGGTCGGACAGCCCGGGGTTCGCCTTCAGCAGCCAGCGCCGCGGCGTGATGCCGTTGGTCTTGTTGTTGAAGCGTTCGGGCCACATGTCGTAGAAGTCCTTGAACAGCGTCGCCTTGAGCAGCTCGCTGTGCAGGGCGGCCACGCCGTTGATGGCGTGCGAGCCGACCACGGCGAGGTAGGCCATCCGCACCATGCGGTTCTGCCCTTCCTCGATGAGCGACATGCGCGCGATGCGGGCGTCGTCGTTCGGCCAGCGCATCGCCACTTCGCGGAGGAAGCGGAGGTTGATTTCGTAGATGATCTGCAGGTGGCGGGGCAGGATCCGCTCGAAGAGGGAGACGTCCCAGCGTTCCAGCGCCTCGGGCATCAGGGTGTGGTTGGTGTAGCCGAAGGTCCGCCGCGTGAGGTCCCACGCCTCGTCCCAGCCGAGGTGCTCCTCGTCCACGAAAATGCGCATCAGCTCGGCGATGCTCAGCGCCGGGTGCGTGTCGTTGAGCTGGATGGCCACCTTGTCGGGGAACGCGTGGATGTCGCAGTTGTCCGTCTTGAACCGCCGCAGGATGTCGTGCAGCGAGCAGGCGATGAAGAAATACTGCTGCTTGAAGCGCAGCTCGCGGCCCTTTTCGATGTTGTCGTTTGGGTAGAGCACCTTCGTGATGTTTTCCGAAAGCGTCTTGCTCTCGTAGGCCTTCACGTAGTCGCCGTTGTTGAAGAAGGTCAGGTTGAACTCTTCCGTGGACCGCGCGCTCCACAACCGCAGGTTGTTGACCGTGTTGTTCCCGTAGCCGGGAATCGGGAGGTCGTAGGGAATGCCCACGACGGTCTCGTAGTCCACCCACTTCGCCGCCAGCCCGTCCATCTGCACGCGCCCGCCGAAGTGCACCTCGAACTGCGACTCGGGCCGCTCGATTTCCCACGGGTTCCCGAAGCGCAGCCAGTTGTCCGGCTCTTCCACCTGGTAGCCGTTGCGGATCTGCTGGCGGAAAATCCCGTAGTCGTAGCGGACGCCGTAGCCGTAGCCCGGCAGCTCCATCGTCGCCAGCGAATCCAGGAAGCACGCCGCCAGCCGCCCCAGACCGCCGTTCCCCAGCCCCGCGTCGCGTTCCAGGTCCCGCAGGAAATCCCACGAAAGCCCCAGCTCCGCCATCGCCTGGCGCACCGGCTCCTCGATCTGCAGGTTGATCACGTTGTTCCCCATCGCCCGCCCGATGAGATACTCCATCGACAGGTAGTACGCCCGCTTCACGTTCTGGTTGTGGTACTTCACGCTCGTGCGCATCCACCGCTCCACCAACCGGTCGCGCACCGCCAGCGCCAGCGCGTAATAGCGGTCGTGGTCCGTCGCGGAATACTGGTCCTTCGCCAGCGTGTACTTCAAGTGGTGCTCGTAGGATCGCTTGATCGCCGCCGCCGTGTCCAGCGTCCGGTATTCCTTGTCCGCCTGCGCCGCGTCCGTTTCCGGCTGCGCGGGGGCTTTCGTCTTCTTCATGGCCATGGGTTGCTCCTTGTTGGAAATCCGTTGGTTGCGTGAAAGTCCCGACTTTACCCCAGCCCCCTCCCCACGGTCAAGCGCCCCGCCCGTCCGCCACCCTGCGCGTCACTCTTTCGTCCAGATGCGGGTGTTGAGGTCCAGGTCGCCGACGAGGCCCGCGTAGGGCGCGATGCTTTCCAGCAGCGACGCCGCCAGCTCTTCCGCGCTTCCGGCGGACGTTTTTTCCAGGTATTTTCCCCTCCCCGGCAGGGCCAGCACGACCTTTCCGCCGAAAAACGCGGCGCGCAACCCGCGGAACCGCTTCCCCAGCGCTTCCAGCCGCTCCATCAACGACGGCGACAGGACGTAGCGCGCGTCCTGCTGCGAATCGGAATAGACCGCGAACATCTTCTCGAACTCCGGGCTCTCCGTCTCGACCAGCTTCCCGCCGCTGCCCGCCTTCTGCAGCCACCGGCCCAGCCCCTTGCCGAACACCCGTTCGGCCGTGTCCGGCACCACGCGCGTGTGCGAATGGAAATGCTTGTTGAAATCGGCGGCGAACCAGACGCCGGAAAACACGGTCGTCCGCCGTTCCTTCCGGTTCCCCTTCGCATCGCGTTCGATTTCGACGTTTTCCGCCTTGATCCGCGCGAACCGGAACGCCGTGCGCCCCTCCTTCCCGCAAACCAGCCCGTTGCTCCGGTATTCGTCGCTCCGCGGATAGAGGCCGCTCTCCAGGTATTCCTCCTCCGCCACGCCGCCGGACGGCTCGTAGCGCCCCTCTTCCAGCGCCGCCTCCACCGTTCGCGCGGCGAAGCGGCGGAACGCCGCCTGCGCGAGGTCGTCCTGCTTGGCATACCGGACCGCCTGCACCAGCGCGAAAACCGCGAGCGCCACGCCCGGAACCGCCGCGGAAAGCGTCTTCGGGAGCGACTCGCTCCCGTTCCAGGCGGAAACCGCGAACCACAGGCACGCGGCCGCCCCCAGCGCCGACAGGAGGGCCCGCACCCCGCAGGGCGTCCGGGCGGCCTCGGCGGCGCGCATCCCGCCGAAAATCTCCACCAGCAACGGGTCCGACGCGACTTCCCGGCTGTTGCGCATGGCCCTTCCCCTCCCCTAGCGCCCGCCGAACCCGGCGTCCGGCCGGGCCCGCTCTTCCGCGTCCGCCGCGAACCAGTCGCGCCGGGCGAAACCGAAGGCGCGGGCGACGAGCGACCCCGGAAACGACTGGACCGCGTCGTTGTACGACGTCACCGCCGCGTTGAAGAAGCGGCGCGCCGCGGCGATCTGCTCCTCGGTTTCCGCCAGCGCGCGCTGCAGGTGCATCACGTTTGCCGACGCCTTGAGCTCCGGATAGTTCTCGACCGCGGCGAAAACCGTTTCCATCGCCCCGCGCGCCTCCTCGGCCAGCGCCGCGCGCTTCCCGGCCCCCGCCGACAGCGCCTCGGACCGGATTTCGGCCAGCCGTTCGAGGAGGAACCGCTCGTGGGCCATGCAGCCCTTCACCGCGGCGACGAGGTTCGGGATGAAATCGAAACGCTTCTTGAGCTGGACGTCCACGCCGCTTGCCGCGTTGTCCGCGTCGTTGCGCCGGGACACAAGCGAATTGTAGGCGAGGAGCACCCACAGTCCGATTGCCGCCGCCACCCCCGCCGTCCATCCCAAAACCGTTGTCATGCGTCCATCCTACCCGTCCCCCGCCTCTCCCCGCAAACCAAATCCCGCCCCTGCCGCGGATGGGCGCACGGGTTTGGGGTCCGGCCGCCGGGCGGGTTACGGCCCTCGAAACGGGGAGAAAACGGAGAAGGGGACGGCCAGCGTTCCCGGGCCTCGCCACGTAGCGGAGCAAAGGCGGACAGAAGTTTCAAGATTAAGGAAAAACAATGGAAAATCATCAGTTTTTCCTAAATCTGGAGCATGGCAAACGGGGCCGTTGGACCGGCAAAATCCGTCTCGCGTTTGACTTCCGCCCTGCCCCCGTGTCCATTTTTGTCCATTGCGCCCCCCTTTGCCGAAAAGAAACGGGCCGCCCGCAGGCGGCCCGTTTCCCCCCGACTGGGTCCGGCCTCACTCCCCGGCGACGGCCTTGTCGAAGATGGCTTCGACTTCCTTGCCGGGTTTCTCGGTCTGGAGCGTGGCGAGAACCGCAACGGCCAGCCCGGCGACGAAACCGGGGACGATTTCGTACACGCCAAGCCCCTTGCTCAGGCTCACCAGGACCTGCCCGCCGTCCGGCCCCGGCGCCGCCATGACGGGCAGCAGCAGCCAGACGAGGTCCACCACCGCGCCGGTCACGATGCCCGCGAGCGCGCCGGTGTAGTTGAACCGCTTCCAGAAAAGCGAGAGAATCACCACCGGGCCGAACGCCGCGCCGAAGAGGCCCCACGCGTTTTCGACCATGTCCATGATGCTGCTCGCCCAGGCCCCCGGCTTTTCGAGACCGCTCGCCGCGATGTAGAACGCGACGAAGGCGACGATCATCACGACGAACCGGCCGACCCAGAGCATTTCCACGTCCGTCGCCTGGTTCTTGCGGACGACCGGCTGGTAGAAGTCGCTGGAGAACGCCGACGAGGCGACGAGCAGCTGCGAATCCGCCGTGCTCATGCTCGCGGCGATGATGGCCGCGAGGAGGATGCCCGCGACGAACCCGGGGAAGAGGTCGTTGACGATGGTGACGAACACCATCTGCTGCGAGGAAGCCGGAATCAGCTTCGCCGCGAGCGATTCGCCGCCAGCGAGGAGGAAGGTGCGCCCGAGAATGGCGATGGCGATGGCCGCGCCGAGCGAGAGGACGACCCAGATGCAGGCGATCCACGCGGATTTCTTGACGTCCTTGGGATTCTGGATGCCCATGAAGCGGACGAGGATGTGGGGCATCCCGAAGTATCCGAGCCCCCAGCCGAGCCCGGAAACCACGTCGTTCCAGCTCGCCGCGAAGGGGTTGCTCCCGAAGGGCTTGATGCCCTCGGCGAAGGCGCCGGAGAACGCGGGATCGAAGCGGCCGGTCGAGCACATCGCGATGGGGACGAGGAGAAGCGCGCAGAGCATCATGATGCCCTGGAAGAAATCGGTCCAGCAGACCGCCTTGTAGCCGCCGAGGAACGTGTAGCAGAGGATGAGGGCCGCGAAGATTTCCATCGCGAGGAGCTTCTTTTCCGCGAGCGCGGGAACGATGCTCGTGAAAACGTTGGTGCCGGCGACGAAGCCGCTGGCGACGTAGATGGTGAAGGCCACGAGGAACACCACCGCGCACGCGATCTTGAGCGCGGGGTTGGTGGAGGCGAAGCGGTTGGTGAGGTACTGCGGCAGGGTGATCGAATCGCCCGCCGCGGCGGAGAACCGGCGGAGGCGGCCGGCGACGAGGGCCCAGTTCAGGATCGTGCCGAGGGCGAGCCCGATGCCGATCCAGACCTTGCCCATGCCGAAGGCGAGGATGGAGCCGGGAAAGCCCATGAGGAGCCACCCGGACATGTCGGAGGCCTGCGCGGACATGGCGGAAACCCAGGGTCCCATCTGGCGGCCGCCGAGGAAGTATTCCTTCTCGCCGCCGCCCTTGGTTTTGAGGAAGAAGTAGATGCCGATGGCCAGCACCACCGCGAAATAGATTCCGAAAGCCAGGAATTGCATGACGTGTCTCTTTCTTTTTGGGTTGGACGGCGCGTTCTACACTCCTTTCCCGCCGGAATCCATCCTTTTCTTTCCCCTTTCGCCCTTTTCCGTTGCCTTTTTCCCCGCCTTGCGGCAAGACTCTCCCCAGGCCCCTCCGGAAAGGACACCCCGCATGATCCAATGGCAATTCCTCGGCGGCACCGACACCGTCACCGGCTCCAAGCACATCCTCACCGCGCACGACGGCACCCGCATCCTGATCGACTGCGGCATGTTCCAGGGCCGCCGCGCCGAAGCCGAAGCCCTCAACCGCGAGCAGTCCTTCGACCCCGCCAGCATCGACGCCATGGTCCTCTCCCACGCCCACATCGACCATTGCGGCTGCATTCCCCTGCTCGCCAAGACCGGCGCCTTCCGCGCCCCCATCCACGCCACCGAGGCCACCGCCGACCTCCTCCCCATCATGCTCCGCGACTCCGCC
>Ga0265298_10011314_pt1 | contig 10464 bp, 6 predicted proteins | sample AusTroGonzalo_MG_3_FD_193486 | JGI IMG/M metagenome (GOLD analysis project Ga0265298, IMG submission 193486) | Bovine rumen microbial communities from tropical cattle in Woodstock, Queensland, Australia - Gonzalo_01 | ecosystem: Host-associated > Mammals > Digestive system > Stomach > Rumen ... | reverse complement strand
GCGATATCCGCGTCACGGGGATGGACGATGTATCGTTTGCCGCGTTGCTCTCGCCGGCACTCACGACGATCCGGCAGGATTTCGCCCAGATCGCCAGAGTCGCGGCGGAACGCATCGTATGGCGCATCCGCAACCCCGACGAGCCGCCTGTGACAATCCAGATTCCGGGCGAACTGGTCATCCGCGAATCGACTTGAAAAGCCCACACGAATGCCGATATTTTCAAGTAGCACTTGAAAATATCGGCATTCGTGTGGTATAATGTGTGGCGTTCTCACAAGAAAGAGGATTACGCATGTATATTGAACGCCAGATGAGCGGAACGCTGCAATGCGTCATAGGCGAATATCCGATTGTCACCGTGTCGGGGCCGCGGCAGTCGGGAAAGACGACGCTTGTCCGAAAGTGCCTAGGCGAATACGGATATGTCAATCTCGAGGATTTCGATTCGGAGGAATTCGCCCGTTCCGATCCGAAGGGCTTTCTTATGCGCTATCCTGCGCCGTTGGTGATAGACGAAGCGCAAAGGGTTCCCGAACTGATGTCGTCGTTGCAGGTGGCCGTGGATTCGCGGCGCGATGCAATGGGGCAGTATGTGCTGACGGGTTCGCATCAGTTGCTGTTGAAGGAAAAGGTGTCGCAGTCGCTTGCGGGACGGACGGCGATACTCGACCTTCTTCCGCTTTCGCTTGCGGAGCTGGGGACGTTTGCGGAGGGGATGGACGCCGACGAAATCATGTTCCGGGGATTCATGCCGGAGATATGGCGGCAGGGCGTTTCGCCATCCAGATACTACCGCAACTACTTGCGCACATACGTCGAGCGAGACGTGCGGGCGATGGTGAACATCCGCAACCTCGCAATGTTCGAGAAGTTCCTTCGGCTCCTGGCCGGGCGCATCGGGCAGCTCGCCAACCTGTCGCAGCTGTCCGTGGAGGTTGGAGTTTCCTCTACCACGCTGGCCGAATGGCTTTCAGTTCTGGAGGCGTCGCATATCGTCTATCGGCTTGCGCCGTATTTCGGGAACTTTTCGAAGCGGCTTGTCAAGACGCAGAAGTTCTATTTCACGGATGTGGGGCTGGCGGCGCATCTGCTCGGAATATCCACGGCTGCGCAGCTTTCCCGCGATCCGCTCCGGGGAAGCCTTTTCGAGAATCTTGTCGTCATGGATGCGGTTAAATGGTATAAGAACCACGACGAGGACGCGCAGTTTTATTTTCTGCGGACGCAAACAGGGTTTGAGATCGACCTTCTTGTCGAGTCGGCGGGGAAAGTGATGCCTGTTGAAATCAAGTCCGCATCTACCTGTAGGGATGCGCTTGCGTCGAATGTCCGTCGCTTCGCACGTGAAGAGGCTGCGGCAGAGAATCCGACGCTTGTGTACGACGGCGAAGACTACCAGACGCGGCAAGGCGTCAAATGGGTGAACTTCCGCAGATTCATGGCATGACGGCCAATCGACTTAAAAAGTTAGCCGCATAACTTGCTTGTGCGGCGGGGGATTGTGGTATAATGCGTGAACACCAAGGGAGTTCACGAGTGGGGGATTATGCCAAAAAAGAGACGATGCAAACGGCAATCAAGGCGACGCGCCGTATTGCCGCGTCAATCGCAATCATCACCGCACTCGCAACCAGCGGCGCATGGGCGGCGGGCGCGGACAAGGTGATGCTGGAAGACGCGCACGACAATGCGAAAGCAAGGCATTTTTCAGCCGCTGAAGTCGAGGAACGACTTGACTGCGATTCCGTCCGACGCAAAGGTCTCCCGTCCGGAATAGATGATGCGCCTTTCTCCGACTTCGTCGGGCATGAGTCTGGCGATGGAACGGATGTTCGCGGCCATGTCGTCATGGAACGTGGCACCTGCCTTGATCTCGCAGAGGTCGAGTTTCCCGGCGTTCTCGGCCACGAGATCGATTTCGACGCCGTGGCTCGTGCGCATGAAGTAGAGGTTGTCGTCCTCGCCATGGTTGAGACGTTGCTTGACGGCATCCATGACGACCATGTTCTCGAAAAGGCTGCCGACAAGCGGGTGGGTTGCCACCTGCTCGGCGGATTTGATGCCGAGCAGGTAGGCTGCAAGGCCGGTTTCGACAAAATACACCTTGGGGGCCTTGATGAACCGCTTGCCAAAGTTGCGGTAGTAAGGATGCAACGTGCGTATGATGTAGGATGCCTCAAGCAGTGCCAGCCATTCTTTGGCCGTCGTCGCGTTCACGCCGGCATCGCTCGCAATGGAGGCGATGTTGAGAATCTGGGCGGTGCGCCCAGCGAGAAGGCGCACAAAAGTCTCGAACGAACGAAGATTGCGCAGGTTCGCAAGCTGGCGGATGTCGCGCTCGACATACGTGCGGAAATAGTCGGCATAAAGCCGCGTCGGCTCCGGCCCGCTGTCGTAGGATCGGGGCATGAATCCTTCGAAAATCCACCTGTCGCGGTTCTTCCGCTTGCCCGCCGCCGTCAACTCATCGATGGAAAGCGGCAGCAACTCAAGAAGCGCGGTGCGTCCGGCGAGCGACTGGGAAACCGTCGCCTGAAGTGCAGGCTGATGGCTGCCGGTAAGGATGTACTGGGCGTTTTGGCCGCGCCTGTCCACTTCAGCCTGTATGTAGCTGACGATTTCCGGTGCGTTCTGCACCTCGTCGAAGATTGCGGGGGCGGCATGGCGCTCGATGAAAAGCCGTGCGTCGCGTCGCGCTTCTTCGCGGATGTCGGGGATTTCAAGATTGACGTATTCTGCTTCGGGAAAGGCGTTTTGGGCAAGCGTGGTCTTGCCGGACTGGCGCGGACCGGTTATCGTGACGACCGGGTACTGCATCCACAGTTTCTTGGCCGTATTGGTCATCAGCCTTGCAATCATGACTTTTCCTCCATTTCGATTGTGGGGGAATTGTATCATAAGCTTGGTGCAAATGCAAGTCTGAAACTTGGATTTGCACAGCACTACCCGTGGCTTGATACGACAGCACATGTTATGTCCCACACATAATGTCAAATCACTTTTAACTCAACCAATCGAAAGGAACACAATGAAAACACTAACAACAAAACGGGCGACGCGCCGCATTGCCGCGTCAATCGCAATCGCAACCGCGCTCGCGGCGGCGCAGACCGCGCTGGCGGCTACCGCCATCTATTGGAAGGGCGGCAACGGCTCTGAGACGAACCCCGCGAACATCTACTCCAAGAGCAGTTGGACTGCGAGCGATACATATTCCGGCTCCGACATATCGAAGCTCCCCTACAGCACTCACAACATGCACTTCGGCTTTGCCTCTGGTGCGGAAGACACTACCGCCTGGCTCAAGTGCGATGGGACTACTGACAGCACGGTGATTGCGAACTTATTTAGGACGCTTAGCGGACATTTCATCTTTACCACGGGAAGTTTCAAGACCGCATCCAATTTCTCGATCGGACATGCGTCGGGAGATAATTCCACCGTCACTAAGAAAAGCGGTGACTGGACAATCGGTGGAACCCTGTACATTGGCTTTGGCGACAACTCTACCGGCACATTGGAAGTTGACGGCGGTTCGATTAGTGTCTCCGGCAATACATATATCGGTAATAGTGGCACAGGAGCGCTGACGATAAACGGCGGTATGGTCGAGATCGCTTCAGGAAATAGTACGACTCTTGGCGTGAACAGCGGCTCTTCCGGAACGATCAACCTCAATGGAGGTGTCCTCAAGACCAAGCGTGTCGCCAAAGACAACGGCAGTGGCACACTCAATTTCAACGGCGGAACGCTTCATGCGAACGCGGACAACACCACAGATTTCATTGGAAGCGGCGTGACGGTCAATGTCAACGGCGGCGGCGTGGTGGACTGCGGCGGCAATGCTATAAAGATCAACGCTTCCCTGAACGGTACGGGAGGCCTGCTCTTTACGGGCGGCAACAGGATCGACATCGGCAACGTCGGCATCAACTATGCCAACGCCACAGCCGTGACGCCCGGAACGACGCTCGCCGTTGGCCAGTACGGCGCCATGAACAACATCCTTTCAAGCGAGAGGGGCCTTGTCGTCGCGGGTGTTCCGACGGCTGGACAAACAATCTTCATCCTCACGAGGGGCGGGGGCTACACCATCAGCGCCGACCAGCTTGCGTACGTGACATGCCCGGTTGCGCCAGAGACGACATTTGCGCTCGGCGAGGGCAACACGAACATAGTCGTCCAATCCGTCGGATCCATCGCGCCTGCCTTTTACATCGGCCCTGCAGATGGCGACTTGAGTGTCGCCGCGAACTGGTCGGATGGCGTCGTGCCGACGAGCGGCAATCCCGTGATTTGGTGCGCGAACCCCGCGACGCTGATCGTAGGCGACACGTTCCGCGCCGATACAATCACGATTCCCGAATATTCCAGCGTCGTGACTATCAGTGCGGGGAACTTGCATCTCGCCGCGCTTACCAATGCTTCGAATCTTGCCATTGCGCAAGGTGCGTCGCTGACCATTGATGGCGATCTTGTCGGGTATGCCGCGGACAACACCAAGCCGCTTCTATACTCCAACTACGGCACGGTGACGGTCGGCGGGAAAGTCCATTTCCGCGACTGCAGCAATGTTAATAAGGCTTTATCGACTGTTGCGCAGTATGCCGTTGCGGATGCCAACTCCACGCCGATAATTGCGAGCGGACTTGCCTACAATGCAGTGTGGAATGAAAGTGCTAACAATTGGTATCAGGACTATCTTGTGGCGAACCTTGGTTCCATGAACAACGCGCCTGGCAAATGGGTTGTTGGTGCAAATGGACTCAAGTTCCCAGCTTCGCGAACCATCGATCAATCTGGCTTTGCTGTCAAAGGCAGCCAAGCGGTCACGCTTTATTCATCCGCCGACTGGACGCTTGACGAGTCGTCCAGACACAAGGGGAACGACCTCTACCTTCGCGACACGGCGACGGTGACCATAGACACGACGGACTACAATGACCACACGACTCCGCGCACGGTGACGCTCAAGGGCTATGTCAACGCGACTGGTTCCGCCGCGACGCCGCTGACGATAACAGGCAATGGCACAGTTGTGCTGGACGCGATTCCTGCAAACAACCGTACCAACATCGTCAACGGGGCGATAGCGGTTGAGAACGGCGCGACGCTGCAAATCAACAAGGATGTGGTCGTCGGCGGCACGGGCTCCATTTCGCTCGCGGCGGGTACGACGCTCGCGCTGCCAGCGAACGATGACAAGACGTTCTCGGTGCGCGATATCGTGCCGCTGACTCTGCCAACTGAAGGCACCGCAACCCTTCGCATCGATGGCGCGCGCTTGAAATCCGGCGATTATGTAATTCTCGATTCTGTCCCGACAGGCTACGCCGAACATCTGACCGTGACTGGCACGGCAATTGACGGACGCCGGACAGAGCTGAAGGATGACGGCACTAGCCTTATCCTCACCATCGTCCCCAGAGGCTTTATCATCAGCGTCTTCTGAGGCGAGGGAGAAATGTGGCTTGTCCGCAATGCTCACCGCAGGGGCGCAAGGGGCATCTCCCATGCGCGTGCGGAAGTGCCGTCAAGAGCCGGAATTAGTTCACAGTGCGCCGATTGGAATGATCATGATGTCCTGCGCAAGTGGCAGTGCGCGTTCCGCAAGGCAGAGTATGCATCCTTTGCCAAGAGGGACGCCAAGCTTGGCGACCTTGCTGAATGCACGGACGTCGGACTGTCCGGGACTTGCGGTTTTCTTTATTTCAATCGGTTCAAAGGCTCCGTCGCGTTCTACAAGCACGTCTATTTCGCATCCGATCTTGTCCCTGAAGAACCAAAGGCGCGGTTCTCGTCCGACGTTTCCGTAGCGCTTGAAAAGTTCTCCTATCACGTACGTCTCGAGCATCGCCCCCGCCATCGCCCCGGCGGAGAGCGTTTCGGGCGAAGTCCAGCCGGTAAGATAGCAGCAAAGTCCCGTGTCTGCAAAATAGAGCTTGGGCGTCTTTACGATGCGGGACGTGACATTGCGCGAATAAGGCTTGAGGAGATTAACGATGCCGGAACTCCCGAGGACGCCCATCCAGTCTCTGGCCGTACTTGTTCCGATGCCAACGTCGCGCGCCAGTTCGGAAAGATTGAGGAGCTGGCCGGTGCGCGCTGCCGCCGCCTTGAGGAACATAAGGAACCTCTCTTCATCCGTCACGCGTACAAGGTCGTGGACGTCGCGCTCGATATAGGTGCGCACATAGGATTTGTAGAAGGATTCCCAATCCTTGACGCGACCGGACACGAGAGCAGGGTATCCGCCGCGATGTATTCGCTTGTAGATGACGCCCATGCCGTCGAAGGTGTTGCTTTCGGGCAATGCGTCAGGAACGCTGAAGATGTCGTCGCCGCAACGTCCAAGTTCTTCGCCTTGCGAAATGCCCGCAAGGTCGATTATGGCGATTCTTCCTGCGAGGGATTCGCCAACGTTATGCATCAAGTGGAACTTCTGCGAGCCGGTAAGCCAGAACTGGCCGCAGACATGGGGATTCCTGTCTATTGCCATCTTGATGAGCGGCAGAATCTGCGGCGCGTACTGCACCTCGTCTATGATGACTGGCGGCGGATATGCCTGGAGAAAGAGCGCGGGATCGCGGCGAGCCAAGGCGCGTACGTCGGGGTCGTCAAAGGTTACGAATCGCCTGCCGGGTTCGGCGGCATCGCGAAGCAAAGTCGTCTTGCCGACTTGTCGCGCACCGTCCACCAGCAATGCCGGGAATTGCTCGGAGAGCGACCTGATCGTGGCCAAAGCGGTTCTTTTAATCATTTTCATGGTGTGTATTGTATCATATCTTGCGCCATATCGCAACAGAAAGTGGACAATCTTATGATCGCGCCGTTAATTTGTCCAGATTGTTTGTGCGCATGCATCAAGGAGGCGGCGTGAAGTTTAACCGGCGAGAGGTGCTGAAGGGTGGGTTGTCTGCGCTTGGTTTTCTGGCGTTGGACGGGCTACCCGTCTTTGCGGCTCCACAGGGCTGGAAGCCGACGGGCAAGCCGAATCTCGTATTCGGCATCTTGAGCGACACGCATCTGCAGTCCGGCAGGGACGGTGTGACGCCGCATGGAGGCTTCCCTCTCACGTATGTGACGAACGCGATGAAGCTTTTTCGCGACCGCGACATTGACGCGTTCATGCATCTCGGCGACGCGGCGCATCGCGGCAAGAACGTCGAGGTGCAGTACCACCGTGACATATTCGAGAAGTTCTTTCCGCGAGGCAAGGCGCGGGACGGGCGCACGGTCGAGAAGCTGCTTGTCGTCGGCAACCACGAACTATTTGGAAACGCGTCGGGCGGTCCAGGAGCGTGGGGCCCGAATGTGTGGCCGGATCCCGTCGAGCGGGCGAAGCATGTGCTGTGTGCGGACCTGCCGCGCTACTGGGAACAGGTCTGGGGCGAGAAGTACGAGGAGGTCTGGCACAAGGAGGTCAAGGGCTATCATTTCTTCGGTCGCCACTGGGAGACTGACGAGATGAAATTGGCGAACTTCATAAACGCCAAGGCCGATGAATGTTCCCTCAAAGGCTCCAAGCCGTTCTTCATCCTGTCGCACAAGCGCAACCACCATGCGTGCAACAGTGCGCTCAGGGAGTTTCCCAACGCGATCGCGTTCTGCGGTCACTGGCACCAGAGCAACGCGGACTACAAGACGATATACTACGACTCGTTTGGCGGCTTCTTTCCGACCATACAGGTCGGGGCTTGCCGAATGGACGGCGGCAACGCACTGGACGCCAACGAGCGCGTCACGAAGGGCGACGGCATAATGGAGAGCGTGGCGGAGAACGGCAAGCCCTGGCAGGAATGCAACAACCCGTCGCGGCAGGCGATGATCGTCAACGTCTATGACGACATGGTAGTGTTCGAGCGGCACGAAGTCGGACAGGGAGGCAAGCTCGGTCCCGACTGGGTGCTGCCGCTGAATTGGGGAACGGGTAAGCATCCTTTCTCCCGGGCGGAGCTGACCAAGACTCTTGGAGCGCCGGAGTTTCCCAAGGGCGCGAAGCTCGTGGTCGCGTCTGCGATGTCGCGAGTGGTCTCAAAGGACAACGGCGAACTGGTTGTCTATCGGGAAAATGATGCCAAGGATGCGCCTGCTGTCCCTGTCATGCGCGTGACGATTCCGCCAGCGGACGGCAACCCTGCGTCCCGTCCATACGCCTACGACGTTGTGGTCGTGGGCGACGATTCGGCAAAGAGGCTTTTCAAGAACATCTACTGGCCCGGTTGTAATCTTGGCGTCGGTCATGAGCCCGACCACGGTATCACGACGATGGACATTCCAAAGGCAGAGCTTCCGGCTGGCAAGAAGCTGACTATTGCTGTTCGACCCATAAGTTCGCTCGGCACGGCGGGTCGGGCAATAGCGACGACATGGAGGGTGTAAGAATATGAAAATGTGGAATTGTGGAAATATGAAATTATGGAAATATGGAAATGTGAGGGTGGTGGCAACATTGGTTGTTTGCATATTTTCATATTTGCATGCTTTCACAGTTGCATATTCTGCTGAAGTAACTTCCGCAGAGGCGCAGGAGGCGGTGCAGGGCTGGGCGGCCCTGAAGGATGCGCTTGGAGGTCAGTTTAATGCGCCGATTAGCGGCGTGGAAACATTCACCGGGCTTGGCGGCACGGGAACGTTCTATGTTGTGTCGTTTGAGGGCGGGGGATATGTCGTCACGTCAGGCGATACCGAGGCAACGCCGATTCTCGCTTATTCGCAGAAAGGCGAGTTCGTGGCATCCGAGGGAAACCCGCTTTGGTGCATGCTTATGATGGATGTCGCTGAGACGACGAAGAGATTGGGGAACGGGGAACTGGGAACGGGGAACGGAGCGCGGCGGCTTCTGAAATCGGCGTCCGCGTCCCAGTCGTCCCAAATGTCCCGGTCGTCCCAGACCTCCGCCAACGCCTCGGCGTGGGAGCGGCTGCGGAACGCGGCGAAACCGACGAAGCCGCTCCTTAAGGCGACGGCGGCTGGGTATGACAAGGCCGAGTCCGTCGCCGACCTGCGCGTGGCACCGCTCTGCAAGACGCGGTGGGCGCAGGGCAATGTGAAAGGCGGGCACTGCTACAACTACTACACGCCGTCCAACTATTGGAGCGGTTGCGTCGCCATTGCGATGGCGCAGATCATGAAGCGTTTCGAGTGGCCGAAGACGAAGGTGGAAGTCGGCAACCATTGGTACACGCGCACCATAGAACCGGCGGATGCAGATCCGATCACATGGCGCGTGGGCGTCGATCCGAATACTGGCGTGGAATACGGCCTCGACCCCGTTTTCACGGGCCCTGCGTTCGGCGGACCCTACGACTGGGCGAACATGACGGACGTGCCTGAAACGGCGGACAGTCTTTCGGATGTCCAGCGCCGCGCCATCGGGCAGATCTGCCGCGACTGCGGAATCTCCGTCAATATGCGCTACACGCCGAGCGGCAGCTCGGCGTACCTCGGGGACGTCAGGGAAGGGCTTGTGGGTCAGTTTGGTTATGCGAATGCCGAATGCCTCAACAAGGCGGGCACCGCCGAAGAGAGGCGTAACGCCCTGGTTGCCAGCTTCGACTTGGGCTCTCCTTGCGCGATCAGTATCAGACACCTCAATGGCGGCGAGGTCGTCAACCACGCCATTGTCGGCGACGGATACGGCTATTCGGATGGTCAGCTCTACATTCACCTCAACTTCGGCTACGGCGTGACGGCGACGTCCATCTGCGGAGACAACGTTTTCACGGCCAACACGCCATCGGGCGGCAACCACGTGACGATGACCGTGACGGCGACATTCTGCGATGTGCCGGGGATGGATGAGACGCCGCCAAAGGGTACGCAGGGCGCGGTCTGGCTTGGCACGAACGGATGCTTCCAAGTATGGACTAAAGCGGGGAACGGGGAACCGGGAATGGGGAACGGTTGGGTTGATGTTGTTGCCGACGGCGTGACGCCGCAGACGGGTGTTGACTACACCTTCCGCCTCACCTTCGACTACGCGGCGAAAGCCTACTCCGTGGCGGTGCAGTACGGCGCGGAATGGAAACCGCTGGTAGGGCGCGTTATCCCTAACGCGCCGACATTCCCCCTTGCCACATCCGCGTCAGCTGTCTCTGGTGTGCGCTTCACCGGCGATGGTGTTTTCACCTCGATGCTTGGCGAATGGATGAAAAAGAATCTCGGATTTGTGTTGAGTCTTTTCTGAGAAATGGGTTAGTCGGTTGCGCGACTCGTTCCTCGCGTCGAACCGACTAACCCGCATGAGGGGTACGCTTCGCTGGGGATGAGGGCTATAGGGATTGACAACGGCGCTTGACGCTTTGGCGGAGATTTGGTAGAATATCCCCCAGTTCCGTCTGGATCGGGCCAACTAACCGACTGCCCGACCGGCCAGGAAAAATCGAAGGAACACGAAGATGCCTAAGATGAAAACGAAAAAGTGCGCCGTGAAGCGCATGAAAACGTCGGCCACGGGCA
>Ga0265298_10011312_pt1 | contig 10465 bp, 6 predicted proteins | sample AusTroGonzalo_MG_3_FD_193486 | JGI IMG/M metagenome (GOLD analysis project Ga0265298, IMG submission 193486) | Bovine rumen microbial communities from tropical cattle in Woodstock, Queensland, Australia - Gonzalo_01 | ecosystem: Host-associated > Mammals > Digestive system > Stomach > Rumen ... | reverse complement strand
CTGTTGCTGACGCTGCCGATGACGGCCTGGCAGGCGCTGGCCGGCAAGTTCTTCGCCGCATGGGCGTTCCTCGGCGTCGCGCTCGCGCTGACGGTCCCGGTGCCGCTCACGGCGGCCTACCTCGGCTCGCCCGACTGGGGCGCGGTGTTCTGCGGTTACCTGGGCTCGTTCCTGCTCGCCGGCGCGTCCGCCGCGATCGGGCTCTTCGCTTCGACGCTCTCGCGCTCGAGCGTGGTCGGGTTCGTTATCTCCCTCGCCACGATATTCACTCTCCTGATCGTCGGGTTCGACCCCGTGACCACGGCCGTCGCCGGATGGGGCGTCCCCTCGGGGATCGTGAACGCGATGGCGTCCTGCTCGCTCCTCTCGCACTTCGAGTCGATGAGGCGCGGCGTCGTGGATTTCGCAGACATCGGCTACTACGCCGGCGTCGCGGCGTTCATGATCGCGGCGGCGAAGGCGGTGACGGACGGACGCAGGGGCGGCGGCGCGAACGTCGCGGCGCTCGCCATTCTCGCGGTCGCCATAGGCGCGGCCGACCTCATACTCGCGTCGCTCCCGCTGCGCGTCGACATGACGCAGGAGGGGCTGTACACGCTCTCGAAAGGCTCGAAGGCCGTCCTCGCGAAACTCGACGCGGACGTTACTCTCAAGTATTTCGTGTCGTCAAGCGCGGCCGACATGCCGATGGCGCTCAAGACCTACGCCTCGCAGGTCGAGAACCTGCTGAAGGAGTACGAGCGCGCCGGCGGCGGCAGGCTCGCCGTCGAATCGTACGACCCGAAGCCCGACTCCGACGCCGAGGAGTGGGCGCAGCGCTACGGCGTCGAGCCGCAGACGGTGAATCCGTTCGGCTCGCCCGTCTACTTCGGCGTCGTCGCCGTCTGCGGCGACCGCGAAGAGACCATGCCCCGCCTCGCGCCGAATCTCGAATCGACCCTGGAGTACGACCTGACCCGCCTCGTCACGCGCGTCGCGTGGCCGGAGCGTCCGGTAGTCGGCGTGATGTCGTCGATCCCGGACGTCCTCGGCGGAGCGCCGAACCCGATACAGATGCGCATGGGCCAGCGTCCGCCGCAGGGCTGGATGGCGTTCTCGGAGCTCGCGAAGGACTATGACGTCAGGAGCGTCGCGACCGACGCGGAGTCTATCGACGACGACGTCAAGGCGCTGGTGGTTCTGCACGCGAAGGACCTCTCCGACAAGACCCTCTACGCGATCGACCAATTCGTCCTGCGCGGCGGGCGCCTCATCGCGTGCGTCGACCCGTTCAGCGCGAAGGACTTCATGTCGTCGCGCCAGAACCAGAACCCGATGATGATGCAGGCGGGCGGCGACGGACCTTCCACGCTCGGCAAGCTCTTCTCCGCCTGGGGCGTGGAGTTCGACACGTCGAAGGTCGTCTGCGACCTCTCCGCCGCGACGAAGCTCAACGACGGCACCGGCGGCGTCGAGGACAACCCCGCGTTCCTTTCGCTCGGAAAGGCCAACATGGAGAAGTCCGACATACTCGTCTCGCAGCTCACCGAGGTGATGATGCCGTTCGCGGGCGCGTTCAAGTTCTCGGCGAAGGAGGGCCAGGACCTCAAGTTCTCGCCCGTCGTCAGGACGGCGGGCGACGGCTCGGGCGAAACCGACCGCCAGTCGCTGATGTTCGGGCTCGACTCCGCGCGGCGCGGCATGAGCGTGGACGGCGAGTCCCGCGTTCTCGCGGCGCGTCTCGAAGGGACGTTCAAGACGGCGTTCCCGAACGGACCCGACGGCACGAACGACGTGTCGAACGCGCTCTCTTCCGGCGCCGGCGCGGTGCTGCTCGTGGGCGATTCCGACTTCGTGGCGGACGAGTTCTGCGTCAAGGTCATCCGCTCTCCGTTCGGCGCGTTCGCGCAGCCGCTCAACGAGAACATCTCGCTTTTCTCCAACATCATGGAACAGTTCGCCGGACGAGAAGAGCTCATCGGCGTGAGGACGCGCGGCAAGACGAACCGTCCGTTCGAGCGCGTAGACGCGCTCGAGGCCAACGCCCTCGCGCGGCTCCGCGAGAAGGAGGCCGACTTCGAGGCCGAACTCAACAAGACGCGCCAGCGCCTCGCCGAACTGCAGCGCCAGAAGACGGGCAACGAGAGGTTCATCCTCTCGCGCGAGCAGCAGGACGAGATCATGAAGCTCCGCAAGTCGGAGGCCGACACGCGCCGCCAGCTCAAGAACGTAAGGAAGGAACTGACCTCCGACATCGACTCTCTCGGGCTGATGCTGAAGGTCCTCAACATCGCGTTCGTCCCGGTGCTCGTCGCACTGTTCGGACTCCTGCGCGGGCTCGCAAGAAGGAGAGGCTGACATGAACGGAAAGAACCTCGCGGCGCTTGCGTGCGCCGCCGCCGCGCTCGGCGTCGCGGCGTATTTCGTGGACGGGTCGTCGCGCCCGTCCGCGCCGAAGCTCAACGGCAGGGCCATACTGCCAGGACTGGACGTCCAGTCCGTCGCCAAGATCGAAATCGGCGAGTCGCTCGCGCTCTCGGCCGGCGACGCAGGCTGGACGGTCGACACCCTCGGCGGCTACCCGGCGGACCGCGCCAAGATAGCGGATAACCTGCTGAAGCTCGCCGAACTCAAAGTCGGCCAGGTCGCGCGCGGACGCGCCCTCGGAACGGCGACGAAGGTCGTCCTCAAGGATTCCGCCGGAAAGGAACTCGCGAACCTCTCGCTCGGCGACAGGCACATGGCGAAACCGTCCGGACAGGCGGCGATGTACGGCGGGGGCGGATACCCCGACGGACGCTACGTCGCGTTCGGCGGCGAGACGGTCCTCGTCAAGGACGCCCTCGACGCCTTCGACGGAGACGCGAAGAAGTGGTGCAATACGCGCATCATCGACCTCAAGCCGGACAGCGTGACGGCCGTAGCCTTTGAAGGCGCAGGCGAAAAGGTCGAGCTCGAGAAGGGCACGAACGGCGTCTGGACGGTCAAGGGCATTGGAGAGAACGAGGAGTTCGATTCGTCGAAGTCCTATGCGCTCGAATCGGGGCTCTCGTACCTCGACTTCGATTCAATAGCAGATGCGTCGTTGACGGACGAGGCCCTCGGATTCGCGACGGGATTCGTCTACACGGTGACGGCGAAGGACGGCACGAACAGCGTCGTCCATACGGCGAAGCTCGGCAACAGAACGCCAAGCGGCGGGCGCTACCTCAACCTCGACGGCGGCAAGTGGAACTTCACGATATCGTCCTACGCGGCCGACAAGATGACGAAGACGCGCGCCGACCTCGTGAAAGAGAAGGAAAAGCCGAAAGCGGAGGAGCCGCCAGAAGCCGCAACCGGAGACGCCGCGGCGCCTCAGCCGGAGGCCGAAAAGTCCGCCGCCGCGGCTGCGCCGCAGGAGGCGCCACCGCCCGCCGCGGAAAAAGTAGAAACAACGACGGCGACAGAGGCGGACGGTCTGTCCGCGGAAGCCGAAGCAAGGATGGGAGGACACGATGCCGAATAACGCAAAAATCGCGGCGGGGGCCATAGCCCTCGCCGCCGCCGTCGTCGCGGCTCCGTTCGCGAAGGCCGCCCCGGGCGGCGTCGCCGCCGGGTATCCTGACTGGACGAACGTGGACAAGAAGCACCGGCTGTTCGGCCGGGATCTGTGCCCGTCGGACTTGCGCCACAAGCTGACGCTCGTCCTGGAAATCGAACCGAAGGACCGCGACGAGTGCGTCAGCAACTTCAAGGACATCACAAAGCTGATGTGGCAGAACTCCTACGTTCAGAAGCACGGCACCTTGTGGGAGGAGTACGTGATGCCGAGGGACGTACAGGTGGTGGTTTCGTGCTTCAGCATAAAAGACGCGCCCGAAATGGTCGCGGCCGTCGCCCAGTACAACAAGGGAGTCACCGGCTCGTCGCCGTTCAGCTACTGCAACATCCCGGTGTATTCCGGGCTGACGTTCCCGGGTGCGCCGAGCGGCGCCGGCAAGCGTCCGTTCTTCTACCTGATGGGCCCGGAGGGCGTGGAGCCGCTCCTTTCCGGCAAGATCGACGGGAAGACCGTCGACGCCGTCAGGACGAAGATATCGAAGACGAAGAAGCCCGCCTGGATGCCGTACTTCGGGACCGTCCCCGAGCCGAAGCACTTCGCGTCGCTCAAGAAAGCCCTCGATCCCGCGAAGCCGAAACTCGCGGCGGAGATGCCGAAGCTCAAGAAAGGCATGGCCTCCAAGGATCCCGAGACGGCGAAGGAGGCCCAGATCCTCTACGACGCCGTCGAGCAGGCCAGGAGCGACCTCGTGTTCAAGATATCCCAGGAGTTCTCCAGCGCTCCGCACGTCGCAGCCTGCGACATCGAGCGGCTCGTCAAGTTCTGGCCGTCGGAGAAGAAGAACGTCGCGGCTGTGATGGAAAAGATGAAGGCGAAGCCCGAGATGGCCAAGGCCGTGCAGATGTACGTCAAGACGCGTCCGTGGGCCAATCCCGAGTTCACGCCGAAAAACGCTGGCGAGTCGAAGAAGATCGTCGCCGAGCTGACCGGCATGAAGGCGACGCTTGACAAGATGGCCGAGAACTCCAAGGATCCTGTGGTCCAGGGGGTGGCTTCGCTCGTCGGCTCCGAAATCGACACGCTGATCGAGGATATCCCCACCAGGTCCAAGTGAGCGGGGATGCTCCAGGCCGCGCCGCCGTGCGCGCGTGGACGGCGGCGGTCTTTGCCGCCGTCGCCGCTTTCTGCCTCGCGGTCGCGGCGACGGACTCGCACCTTTCGCTCGACGACTGGGGGTATGTCTACGGGTGCCCCTTCGTCAAGGACGGGCTTTCGTTCGCGAACATAAAGGCAGCGTTCGCGACGCTCGGCCACGGCGGAATATGGATGCCGCTTACGTACGTCTCGTACATGGCGGACATTTCGCTCTTCGGCGCCGGGTGGCGGGCGCACCACGTCGTTTGCTCGCTTCTCCACGCCGTGAACGCCGCCGTAGCGTTCAGGCTGCTGCTGATGCTGCTCGTGCGCATTGCCCCCGGGACGCGCCGCGCCGCGTCTGGGATGACCGCGATTGCCGCCGCCGCCGCGCTCGCCTGGGCGCTTTGCCCCGCCCGCGCCGAATCGTACGCATGGGTCGCCTCCCGCAAGGAGGAGCTGTGGGCGCTCTTCGCGATGTGCGGCGTGGCCGCCTGGATCAGGTTCGCCGAAGGCCGGTCTCTCCGCTTCTTCGCCGCGGCGCTCGCGCTGTTCGCCGCATCCTGCCTCTCGAAGCCGACCGCGATGTGCTTTCCTCTGCTGGCGCTGGCGGCGGAGAGGCTGGCGGCGCGCAAGGATCCGGACGCCGCAGGCAAGGCGAATCTACCGATCCTGAAATTCTATTTTCCCCTCTTTGCGGTTTCGGCGGCGGTGGCGCTGATCGCCTGGATGTCGCAGACTTCGCCGGACGGCATGGCGAAGATCGAGGTCTTCGACCAGCCCATCGGCTGGCGGCTCGTGAATGCCGCCGTTTCGCTCGGGCTATACGTTTCCCATGCCGTCGCGCCGTTCGGGCTTCACGCCGACTACCGATATGTCGCGGGGGACTTCCCGCTCGAAACACTCAAGGGCCTCGTCTTTCTGGCCGCCGCGGCGGGCGCGCTCGCATTCGCGCTGCGCGGCGGGACGGATGCCGCCCGCCGCGAAACGCGGAGGGTCGCGCTCCTGTCGGCGCTCTGGTTCGCCGTTCCGCTTCTGCCCGTTCTCGGCGTCTTCGGGACGGTAGGCGACACGGCTTACGCGGACAGGTACTCGTACCTGCCGGACATCGGAATCGCCCTCGCATGGGCGTATGCGCTTTCACGTATTCCGCGACCCGCGCTTTGCCTGTCGCTCGCGGCGGCGGTTCCTGTAGCGTTTGCGGCGGCGTCCGTGCCGGTCGCCCGCTCCTACGCGAACGACGTCGCGAGCTGCGAGAGGGCGCTCGCGCACGATCCGGACAACTGGCGTTCGATGCGGACGCTCGGGCGCGAGATCGCGGCGCGGCAGGGCCGCAAGGACGAGGGGATTAGGATGCTCAAGAGGAGTTTCCACCTGCATCCGAGCCGGCTCACCGCCGAGATTCTCGCGTATCTTCTCGCGCACCGCGGTGCGAAGGGGGACTTCGATCTGGTGAAGAGGATCGGGTCCTACGCCATCGCTAAGCCGGCGCTGGACGACGGCGGCATGATGCTCGACGCGCTTGGCGTCGTGGCTTTGCGCGAGGGCGACGACAGGAGCGCGGCCAAGCTGTTCGCGGCATCGCTCGTCGCGCCGCGCCGCTCGTACCAGAACAACTACACGATGCTCAACCTGGGCCTTGCGTTCGCCAACTGCGGCAACCGGCCGGACGCGGTGACGATGCTGATGCGCCTTCGCGGCGTCCGCGACGAAAAGATTCGCGCGCGTGCCGAAGCCGCGCTCGAGCACATAAAGAACAAAACCCCCGGCCGCATCCCCTGGGAGCCTTGACCGCCGCAAAACTGTCAAGGTCATCCCGGCATGGAAATGGTTGCTCAATCGATAATAGCGCGGTTGTTCGGCGAGGTGCTGGACAGGACAGGACTCGCGGACAGCATCGTGAACCAGTGCCAGCGTTGCGCCTGCGTCATGACAAAAGGAACGGTCGCGGCACCGCCAGCGGGCGCGCCGCTTCTCGTGGATCTCGCCGGAATCGTCGAGCACAGCGGAATCTACCTCGGCGATGGGCGCGTCGCGGAGCTGTTCGGCGAAAATCTTCTTCGCGAAGTGCCGCTCAAGGAGTTCCTCGAAGGGGCGAAAGGATCCAGGACGCGCACGGGCAGAAGAATCTTCGCCGCGTGCTCCAAGTCGTCCGGCGCGACGCTCGCCTCCCGCTACGCGGCGGAGAACGCAAGAGCCTTCATACGGACGATCCGTACCGTAGACTACGACCTGCTGAGAAACAACTGTCATCTGTTCACGATTTCGTGCATCTCCGGGAATTTCCAGAAGGGCATTACCGTGGGTGACGCCATAAGGCGAGGTGGCGTGTCTATAGGCGCGCTTGCGTATGCCGTGGGCTATTTTCTGAACGGCGGCGGAGATGTCGTGTGGAAGCCCGTCGAGGGTTGGGACCGCGAGTCGCTGAAGGCGTCCGGGGGCGCGGACTTACGGCGGACGGAAAGCGACGGCGCATTCGGCGGGTACGTCGAAAAAACGGAATGCGACAGGGCGAAATGCGAAATGGCCGTGGCTGGGCTCGAGGGCAAGATGGAGAAGGCGTCCGTCCGGAACGGGATTTTCGCACCCTGCCTGGAATACGTGAAACTCGCGTACGGAGCGGTCAGGGACAGCCTGTCCGGGAAGCGCAGCGACATACCGTGGCCGGTGATCTGCTGGGTCGTGGCGGCGCTGGTCTATTTCATATCCCCGCTGGATCTTGTGCCAGACTTCGTACCTGTCGCCGGCTACGCCGACGACGCGGCGTTTCTTATTCGCGCGTTCTGGGAACTGCTGCCGTACATCGACATACCGGTCGCGGTCGCGCGCCGCATCATGCGCATAGACGGCGACGTCGAGAGGTGGATAAAGAGCCTCGCGCCCCCCGGCGGCCGTCTGGCTGACGCGGCGGCGCAAGCGCCGACTATTTGATTTGCCGGCGGCGATTAAATCATTCATAATTTATGATTCATAAAAAGTGAAAAAATTAGTTGCAATTAATGTGCTATTTATGGTAAAATATGTGCAATGAAAATAAGAAATCCATTTGTCGTTTATGGCTATGAAGGGCCTGAAACCTTCTGCGACAGAACCGTCGAGACAGCGCAGTTGAAATCCGCGCTTGAAAACGGGCGCAACGTCACGCTCCTTGCCGAACGGCGTATCGGCAAGACCGGGCTGGTGAAACACCTCTTCAATTCTCTGGCCTCCGAGAACCGGTGGTCAACAGTGTATGTGGACATTTTCGCCACCTCGAACCTTCTGGAGTTCACCAGGCTGTTTGCCGCATCTGTGATCGGGTCTATGGATTCCAGATTGGACAAGGCGCTTGCCGCCGCCGTGCGGTTTTTCAAAAGTTTCAGGCCGGAGATTTCCGTCGACGCGGCAACCGGGACGCCTTCGCTTTCATTCGGGCTGGAGGCCAGAAATGTCGAAACTACGCTGAAAGAATGTTTCGACTACCTCGCCGGAAGGGGAGATTGCATTGTGGCCATAGACGAATTCCAGCAGATAGGCACCTATCCGGAAAAGGGCACAGAGGCGCTTCTCCGCTCCTACGTCCAGTTCCTTCCGCGCACGCGCTTCATTTTCGCGGGTTCGCGGCATCACATGATGACGGAAATGTTTGCCTCGGCCAAACGTCCATTCTTCAATTCGACGCAGACGCTTCCGTTGGACCGCATAGACAAAGCCGCATACTTCGAATTCGCAAAGGAGAAAATGGCTCCGGCGGCGGAGCTTTCTAAAGACGTGTTCGACGGTGTGTATTCCATGTTCGACGGCATCACATGGTATGTGCAGACGGTGATGAACAGGCTTTTCGCGCGGAGATCTGCGACGGCCGGGGATATCGGTTGCGTGGTGGATGAATTGCTGCACGAGAAAAGCTGGGAATATGCCGCATTGCTGAAAAGCCTGCCTCCCGGCTCCGTCCGTCTGCTCAAGGCGGTCGCCGCAGAAGGGGGAGTCGAGTCCGTTACCTGCGGTAAGTTCATTTCAGCTCATTCGCTTGGCGCGGCGTCCAGCGTGCACCTCGCCCTCAAACGGCTTTTGGAAGACGAATTGCTCTACGAAACCGAAACCGGCCGCTATGTCGTCTACGACAGGCTTTTCGGTTTCTGGCTTGCCCGCCTGCCGCGGTGAATCCGGCACTATCGCCGGCGGAGGGTGAAGACGGTAATTTCCGGATCGTTGAAGAACCGGACGGGGAAGCCGGCCCACTGTCCGGCGCCCGGGGAGACGTAAAGCGCTTTGGCCTGCCCGGTCGAGTAGAGGCCGCGCACCAGCCCGCGGTTGAACCTTCCTATGAGCGACGAGAGGACGGGGGCTATCCCGCCGTGGGTGTGTCCGGAAAGCTGCAGGTCGCGCGGCGTCGTGTCGTCCCGGCCGGTGTATAGCCTGTAGTCCGCCCACGGCCTGTGCTGGAGGAACACCCGGAACTCGCCGTTCGTGGCCGCCGCGAACGCGGCCGCAGGATCGGGCGGCTGTATGCCAAGCCTGCCGCAAACGATATCGTCCACGCCGCCGACCGCGAGCCCCGGCCTGGGGAAAACGCATTCGTTCGCGAGAAACCTTATCCCCCACCGGTGGTAGAGCGCCGTCCACCCGGGATAGTCGAAGTAGTATTCGTGGTTGCCCGTGACCGCGAAGACGCCGTCCTTCGCCTTCAGATCCTTCAACGGCTCCAGGTTCCGTCCCTGCTCGGACGCCATGCCGTCCACATAGTCGCCGGTGAGGCAGACTAGGTCTGCCTCCGCCGCGTTCGCCGCCGCGACGACGGCGAGGGTCCTGCGCCGTGTCGCCGCCGCGCTGACGTGCAGGTCGGAGATCTGGAGAATCCTGTATCCGTCGAGCGCCGCCGGCAAGCCGTCGAAGGGGAGTTCGATTTCTTTCACCGCCGGCGCCTTTATTCCGTTCCATACGCCGATTGCGGCGAGCGCCCACGCGAACGCCGGCACGCCGGCGAGCCAAAGCGGGCCGCGCCCCTGCGGGACGAGGCCTCGCGTCGCGAAGCGCAGAATCTGCCACGCCGCCGAAACCGCGAAGAGGATGCACATGCCTGAATACGCCCAGCCCCACGCCCATATTACAGCCTCAGGCAGCTCCGGTGCGAAGGCGTCCCCGCCGAACGCCTCGAAGCATACGAACTTCGCGGCGCACGCGGCGAGGAGCATCGTCCACACGGCCTGCGCTCTTACGCCCATGCGCGCGGGCCGCACGAAGGCGAAAACGGCGCCTGCGCAGAACACGAACGGAAGGAACCCGAATATGGCTTTGAACATCTCTTTGTGTTCCCGGATTGGTTGAGGATTGCCTGTCAGGGGGATGGTCGGAGCGGAGGGATTTGAACCCTCGGCCTTTTGGTCCCGAACCAAACGCGCTACCAGACTGCGCTACGCTCCGATTTCAAAACGGCGCATATTATACTATATTTGCCCCCCTCGTGTCAATGGTGCGTTTGGCCGCACGGCAGGATTGAGGTAGAGCGGACGCGGCTCGCGGACGAGCAGGGCGGGATTTGCGAGCGCGGCGCGGGCGAGGCCTTCCGCGGACGGAAGCGCCCCGCCGGCGTAGAGCTCACCGAAGGATTCGCGTAGGATTCCGCCGATCCGCGCATCGTCCGGCGAGACCACGCGCACGCCGGACGGGACGCGGCTTTTCGCGGCCGGCGCTTCGGTCTGGAATACGGGCGTCGCGAGGGTGCGTCCCTCGAAAAGCGCTATCCATACGTATCCGCGCCTGGAATCGCCGACGACGGCGAGCGGGCCCGACACCTGCGAAAGCGCGCACGGGGAAGGAAGCCCGAGA
>Ga0265298_10011310_pt1 | contig 10465 bp, 9 predicted proteins | sample AusTroGonzalo_MG_3_FD_193486 | JGI IMG/M metagenome (GOLD analysis project Ga0265298, IMG submission 193486) | Bovine rumen microbial communities from tropical cattle in Woodstock, Queensland, Australia - Gonzalo_01 | ecosystem: Host-associated > Mammals > Digestive system > Stomach > Rumen ... | reverse complement strand
TGACGAACAAGATCGGTGTTGCTGCAAAGCTCTTTACGGCTCTCGCCGAAAGCAAGGTGAACGTTCGCATTATCGACCAGGGTTCTTCCCAGATCAACATCATCACCGGTGTTGACGAAGCCGATACCGAGAAGGCCATCAAGGCCATCTACGCCGCCTTCGTGAAGTAACGCAAGCGTTCTCGCTGTAGAGTCTAGCTTGTCATTCCCGCCTCCGAGCGGGAATCTCCATTTCTCCCCCAACCATAAACGGTCGGGGGTGTTTTTTTATAACTGTAATGGAGTTGTTGCTTTTTGTAATGTATTGTATTATATTTGTATATGAAAGGAGGTACTTTATGCCGACAACGGTTTTGCAAGTCCGAATGGATGAGGAACTTAAAAATGAGGCTGCCAAGCTTTTTGAAAATCTGGGAATTGACATTCCCACGGCTATTCGTATTTTCTTCAAACGTGCAATTGCTGAAAAGGGGATTCCCTTTGAATTGCGTGAACCCACTGCTGCATATGATGCCGGTTCTGGCTGGAAGGCCTTTATGGATTTGCGCAGGCAGGCGCAGCGTGGTGGTGCCGCAGGCATGAGCGAAGAAGAAATAGAATCTGAAATAGCAGCTTATCGTGCTGGGAAATAAATTCCGTATATGGTTTTCGCTGTTATTGATACCAATGTTATCGTATCTGCGTTGATTACGAAACGACTGGATTCTCCCGTGTTGCAAGTTATGCAAAGGATTTTCTCAGGGCGTGTCTGCGTTTTGGTCAACGATGAAATTCTTGCAGAGTATAAGGAAGTTCTTTCACGCCCTAAATTTGAATTACAAGCGGAGACAATTGATACTGTTATTGCAGAGTTGCAAAAACGCTGCATTAATGTTGATGCTCCTCCTAGCGGTGTTGTGCTTCCTGACCCCAAGGACGTTGTATTTTATAATGTAGTCCTTGCTCAACGTGATAAAGATGCGCATTTGGTTACAGGGAATATAAAGCATTTTCCTGTTTGTGATTTTGTTGTAACTCCACGTGAATTTCTAGAAATTGTTGATTTGCCTTTGCAGCCGATGCTTGTAAATGATTTTCGGAATCGATACAGACCTTAAAGTGAGTCAATGCCCCCAACCTAAAAGGTCGGGGGCTTTTTATTTTGTATTTTTGCAACAGGAGAATTTCGAATGAACGAAGAAAAAGTTTTTGTCCCTCAGAACAAACGAGAAACTTTTATCTCGGTGGCGATAGTCCTTATGCTTGTTTATTGGCTTGTCAAGGACTTGGTTCCTTTAATCAATACCGGTGCATACGACCGCATAACTCCGGGGTGGATTTTCTTTAAAATCCTTTGGCTGTATTTAGGTTTTGTGGCGATTCACTTGGCCCCGCAAAAAGTGGAATTTATTGAAGACGAGTTTGTGCGTATTACCTTTATCCTTAGAAATAGCATTACGATAAGGTTGGCCGACTTTAATATTTCAGGTAATAAAAATTTGAATGGGGAATGGAGCGGCATGCTACGGGCTAAAGGCCGGAACATGTTTTTTTCATCCCAGTCGTTTCCAGAATTTGAAAAGTATCTGAATAACGATACGAAAAATTCAAGCGAACAGCATGAAGATAATGTATATGTGTCTCGTGGTAAGCAATGGCTCGTTTGCATGATTATGGGTATTGTGTGTTTTGGGTTTGCTATCGGCTGGAATTTATCGACGACCCTGAATTCGCATCCTTTAAAAGACAATGTCTTTTTTTGGATTTTTGTAGCGGTTTATACTCTTTATGTTTGTTTTCTAGTTATTCATTTGTTCCCGAAAAAAGTGAAGATACTTGAGGATGGCTCAATGTGTATTATTTTTGCATTGGGAAATTCTGTAAAGTTAGAACCTGGAAAATTCAAGCTTAGAAGGATGAAAAATCGTAGTTTGATTGTTGCTCACTGGAGCGGTTTTATTTTTGCCCGGGGCCGGTTTATGATTTTTAATTCTGGTACTTTTCCAGAATTCGAAAAATATTTGGTTTAATAAGTTGTAAGTTTCGACGCGTAAAGGAGGAAATAAAGTGGAAGAAAAATCTGGTTTCCATGGCAACCTAGCTCTGCTCAGGGTTTGTGCCATAATGCTTATTGCAGACGCGTTGCAAAAATCTATAGGTTTGTCGTGGACGCTGTTGATGTCTGAAGCAAACGATGATACTTTGGGTTGGGCGTATGTCCCGTTTGGCTTGCTTGTGGCAGTGTTCGGTGTGATTTCGCTTGTGAAAAAGAATACGCTGATTTTAAAAATCTATGCCGTATTGATGCTCGTTTCGATGGTAGGGGGAACAATTGGTTTTGTTCGTCATGGATTGAATTTTAGTGCATATTATCGGACGGGCTATATCGTTTGGAATGCTATAGGTCATTTTGTGAACATTGGTGCTGTGATGATGGTTGCGAGTTTCTTGATTGAGACAAAAACTCGAAATGAAAATGCGCACGTTGTGAAAAACAAGAATCTAGGCTTGCTTCGTTTTTGTGCTGCTGTCTTTTTGGTAGATGGGTTGAACAACATTATCAATATGTTGGCTGCGGGTGATTTTAAAGCGTTCTGGGGAATGTCTGTTTTGTGGACTTTTGTTCCTATAGCGGTGGGGTTGTATGCACTTTTGAAGAAGAATTCGTTGGTTCTGATGGCTTATTCTGTAATCGCATTTGTAGCAACAGTTTGGAATACGATCCTAGATGCGCAAGAACGTTTTATCACCGCTTTTTATGTCGGCAATGTTGCTATAGGATTCCTTTTCAATTCGTTCTTTGTCGTTTGCGTGGCGACGTTCTTTATTGAACCGGAACGGACTAGATGTTATTTGCAAAAGGCTAAGCACGCATTTTTATTCTGGAAAAACACGACATAAATATTTTGTATCTTTGCACTTGGAGGTTTTAAATGAGTGAAGGAGAAAAGAATCAATTTAACGGCAACTTGGCGCTACTTAGGGTTTGTGCCATTGTACTTATCGTAAATGTATTCAGTATCATAATCAAGATGTTGTTTATAGCTGGGCATGGCGGGTTGCTTGTTTCGCTGTGGAGCGCGCTTACTACTTCGTCATTTGAAGATTTTCTTGCGACGGGCGGGTTGTTGATTGCGTCTGGTTTGGCGGGCCCGATTGTGCTTGGGCTTTTGGCAATTGTACTTGCTTTAGGGGCTGGAATTTTTGCACTTGTCAAAAATAACGTAATTGCTTTAAAAGTTGTAGCGGTGATTATGCTTATTTGGGCGTTTGCAGGGCCTATTACTCTCGGTTTGGGTGGCGAGTTTCGGAATATGCCCGGTGTGATAGCTTCTTTGATTTTTAACGAGAATCTCGTTGTTGCTATTGCCGCATTCTTTATTGCACCTAAAAAGCGTGTAGAAGAAAATAATGAAGCTGTGGTTCATAAAGGCTTTAATTTAGACCTGCTTCGTTTTTGCGCGGCGTGTTTTCTTGTAGTTGGTTTGGCAGGTACTGCGGGTGCTATGTTCGGTTACGCATTCTCTTTGCCACGTGTTTTAATATACTTTGCCTTTGCGATTGCCAGCATTGTTGCGCTTGCGAAAAAGAATGCGGGTATTTTGGTCGCGTGCTCTTTAGCGATGGTTGTTCAAATTATATGGAGTATATTCCAAATGACTTATATGGGTGAATTGGACGTTTTTATGAAGACAAGTGCGATTGTGGGTTGCTTCTTTAATACAACGTTTGTTGTTTGCGTGGCGACATTCTTTATCGAACCCGAGAGAACTCGGACTTATTTCAATAAAGTCAAAAACTTATTTATCAAGCAAAAGTAGACAACTTGATTTTTTGCAAAAAAAATGCCGCCGATTTATTCGGCGGCAATAGGAAATTCCCGTGTTTTTTTATTCAAGTCCGTTGTAGTCTTTTAGGCAGCGAACGGAGTAACCACGCTCTTTCTGGTTATAATCGTCTATATTAAATCCCATGAATTCCTTGCGGTAATCTAGGACGGCACTAACAGCTCTATCCTTATTGGCTTCTGTTGCTGTCCAGAAGTTGGCGAAGAAATGTTCATCGTCGAAACTCATTCTACTATGCTCACCCGAGCTGACAGCGTATGCCCCTAAATAGGATCCTGTCGGTATTGCGGAGAATCCGTAAGGGTCTGTAGATTCGCTGATGGCGATTCTTGATTCTGTGCCCCATCCTTTAGCAGACTTCAAGGCTCCTGAAGCGCCGGTGACTCTTGTGACGAAGTCGGCAAGCTGTTTCCATTCGGCATAAGTGGGGATGTGCCATTCGGGTGGGCAAACTCCTTGGTGCGGATTGCTTATTTTTGCGCTTGCAGATACCATTCTGTAATTTGGATGTATATTCATTGCTGCAGACCATGTGTAGAGTCTTCCGCCTACATTGCAAGTTTTATCGTCCCCATAGCAAAAAGTTCTTTCGAACAAGTTCTCGTTGTCTTGGTTGTCATAGTTCAAGTTTTCGGCCATCCATGTCTGTAAACCGATTAAGACTGTCTTGTATTCATGTCCATCGCGTGTGTCTTTGAGTGTGCCGTATTTTATTTCGTTGTTGAAGTAATATTCTTTCGGGCTTTCGTAAACCGATGCCGGGCGCCAATTGCCGTTGCCTCCATCGCAGATGTAAGCTGCTCCCGTTATATTGTTCTCCATCAGTGAACCGGATTTCTTTGCTGTACATGGTTTCGCGTGGGATCTTTCGGTGGAATTCATGAGTCTCCAAATACCTTCTTCGCAAACATATTGTTTGTTCAAATTGTAGCTGGATTCTATTGTCACCTTGAAAAATTCGCCATCCTTGCTGTCGGTACAGTTGCCAAAGCCGTAAGCGTGACCTAAAAATGAGCTAAGATATTTTTCGAATGGGGGTACGGGCTTCTGTAAATGTTCGAGATTCCTACGCATTTCTTTTATTTTAGAGTCGCTTGGTATCATGTCTGCCATATCCACGATGTCTTCGGTGTTGTCTAATTTGCCGTCTTCTGCGAAATCAGCTGTTACGCTGTTGAGTAATTTTCGTAGTGTGGATTCAGTTGAGGGGGTAGTTATGATAATTGCTGCGGCTAATAATTTAGCGTCATCTTCTGTGTTGCCGAAAATACTCAGATCCTCGAAGGAGTGGCTTACGCTACCGAAATTAAAGGCCTTCATTAATTCCTGTTCTGCTGCGGCCTTTGCGGCTGAAACGTTTTTGTATTGTCCACTTTTTGTGAATAAATTTATTACGCGTTTGTGAGCGAGATGACCCAGAACGTTAATGTTTACGTTCTGGCGGTCTTTTAAATCGACAATTTCTTTTAGCGTAATATTCCAAACTAAATCTCTGTCGGCATATTCGCTGAAAAAGTTGCCGTTGACTTGCAATAGGGCGTATTGGTTGGAGAGCGAAATCTCGGGGGATGTGAATTGGCCTAGTTTTCCGGTGACTTTCCATTGAAAACTTGTTTCTGTTGAATCAAGATTTTTATCGAGCTCGTATAATTTTACAACGCTGCCGACGCTGTAAGGGCCTTTTTCGGCGACGCCTTTGAAAACTTGTTTGTCGATGGCGACTGTCGGGACTATGTCGCCTGCGTTGACTGAACTGGAACTTGAATTAAGTGTGACACTTGAACTTGATTTTGCCGTGCTATTCGAACTGGAGGGATTGCTACTTGAACTTGATTTTGGAGTGTTGCTCGAACTGGAAGGCTTGTTACTTGAACTAGAGGCGATAACGCTGCTGGAGCTTGTAGCTTTGCTGCTAGAAGATTTTTCTTCGCTGTCTTTTCCACTTGATTTGTTTTCGCTAGAAGAACTCTTGTCGGAATTCCCTTTGCTTGAACTTGAAGAAATTTTTTGGCTGGAAGAAGATTCCTTTTTGCTGGAAGAGCTTTCGGGAATCCCGATGTTTTCCCAGTCTTTATCTTTGCATTTATAGTTTGCATCTTTCTCTTCGACAAAGACGATTTCACCTTCTCTTTTGTCGTCGCATTTGCCCAAGTCGTAGATTGTCTCGACTGACGTTTTTTCAGAGATTTGTGGTTCGGTGCTTGTTCCGGAATCATCGCCGCACGATGATATAGACAGCGCTATAACGGAAAGGGCTAAATATTTTGTCCATTCTTTATTCATGTTGTTCTCTGAAAATGTGGGGGTTTATCTTGTTAAATATACCTTTTTAAACTACAAGAAGATTGCGGGTAAAGAAAAAATAGTTTAGTCAATGGGAAATCCCCGTGGCTCATCGCACACGGGGATTATTTCGTTCACCATCGTTACAAGGGTATGGAACAATAGACAAGAGCGAACTTAGAATCTGTCTATCAGTAAGAGAGGTGTAACCTTGCAACGACAGCAGAGGTGTAACTTTTTGCACTGTCACCCCGGACTCTGTGCCGTGAAGAATTCGTCAAAGAATTCACTGGATTCTTCGCTACGCTCAGAATGACGGTCAAAATGTCATTCTGACGCCGTAGGCGGAAGAATCCAGTCACAGTTCCGGATGACGATGCGGTGCATTACTCCGCACGCAGTTTCTTTGCTGCAGCAACCAAATTCTTGAGGCTTGCCGTCGTTTCCGTTTCGCCACGAGTCTTGAGGCCACAATCCGGGTTGACCCATACATTTTCTTGCGGGATCTTCGCGATAATCTTGTGGAGTGCGTCAACGATTTCCTGTTCAGACGGAACGCGCGGAGAGTGGATGTCGTAAACACCCGGGCCCACCTGCGTCTCGAACTTGGCTTCGTTCAAGGCGTCGAGCAACTTGAGGTCAGAACGGCTGGCTTCGAACGTAATCACGTCGGCATCCATAGCGTCGATATCGCGGACAATGTCGTTGAATTCGCTGTAGCACATATGCGTGTGGATCTGCGTTTCGGGCTTGACCTTGGCGTGAACCAGGCGGAAAGCCGGAATGGCCCAGTCGAGGTATTCCTTGTGCCAATCGCTCTTGCGGAGCGGCAACTTTTCGCGGAGAGCGGCTTCGTCAATCTGGATGATTCTGATGCCGTTCTTTTCGAGGTCCAAAACTTCGTCGCGGATGGCAAGGCCAATCTGCTGAGCCTGCGTCTTGAGCGAAACATCTTCACGCGGGAAAGACCAGTTGAGAATCGTTACAGGACCCGTAAGCATGCCCTTCACCGGCTTGTCCGTGCAACCTTGTGCGAAAACGGACCATTCAACCGTAATCGGAGCGCTGCGGCTCACGTCGCCCCAAACGACAGGCGGCTTCACGCAACGGGTACCGTAGCTCTGCACCCAAGCATTCTGCGTGAACACAAAGCCGTCAATCTTGGAACCGAAATATTCCACCATGTCATTACGTTCAAATTCACCATGCACAATCACATCGAGGCCAATTTCTTCCTGCAGCTTGATGCATTCTGCAATCTTCTTCTGGTTGAACTTGATGTACTGTTCCTTGGTGATTTCGCCCTTGCGGAATGCGGCGCGGTTGGCGCGAACTTCGGCCGTTTGCGGGAAGGAGCCGATCGTTGTTGTCGGGAACGGCGGCAAGTGGAATTCGTTCTTCTGCACGGTGCGGCGTGTAAGGCGGCTCGGCTTGCGTTCGAAATCAGCAGCGGTAAGTGCGGCGAGTTGCTGCTGAACGCTGCTATTTTCGTTGATGCGTGCGCTTGCGAACAAAGCCTTGTTCTTTTCGAGCGCGGCTGCGTCGGCGCTGGCGAGTTCTTTAAGTTCCGTGAGCTTTTCTTCGGCGAATGCAAAATGCTTGAGAATATCGGCCGAAAGTTTCTGTTCTGCAGCAACCGTGTAAGGCACATGCAAGAGAGAGCAAGAAGTGCCAACGACTATGTTTTCGGCAGCCACATACTTTTCAATTTCGGCGAGGAGTGCGTTCTTCTGGGCGTAATCGGCGCGCCAGATGTTCTTGCCGTTCACAACGCCTGCGAAAAGAACTGTACCCTTCGGGAAGCCCTTCTTCAAAAGTTCGAGCGACTGGAGACCTTCAACAAAGTCAAGGCCGATGCCGTCAAAGCCAAGTGCAATAACATCTTCATAAACATCGCGGATATCGCCGAAGTAAGTCTGCAAATTGATCTTCAACTTGGCAACTTCGTGAATTTGCTTGATAAGTTCGACATAAATGGACTTGAAAAGTGCACGTTCTTCGGCAGTGACATCGAAAACCAGAGCCGGTTCTGCGATGCTGATCCACTTGGCGCCTGCAGTGGCGAGCTGGTCGGCGAGCTTTGCGTAAGCGGCGATTGCGGCAGCAACAAAGTCCTTAGCCTTCTTCTGACCATTGTAACGGGCGAGGCGGAGGAACGTGTACGGGCCAATAACCGTCGGAATGGATTCAATTCCGGCCAATTTGGCTTCGTTGAATTCATTAACCGGCTTCTTGCCGACGAGCTTGAGTTCGGTAGCGTCGTCAATTTCCGGAACAATGTAATGATAGTTCGTATTGAACCACTTCTTCATCGGGAGGGCCTTCACGTCGCCCTTTTCGCCTTGATAACCGTGGGAAGCGGCAAAATAAGTTTCGAGAACGCTCAAACCGAGCTGCTGGTAACGAGCCGGAACAACATTCAGCAAAAATGCTGTGTCGAGAACGTTATCATAGAAAGAGAAGTCGTTCGACGGAATAAAGGAAATATTAGCTTCGCGCTGCTTCTTCCAGCCGTAAAGACGGATTTCGGCGGCGACCTTCTGGAGTTCAGTTTCAGAAACTTCGCCCTTGAAGAACTTTTCGCTTGCAAACTTGAGTTCGCGGTTCTTGCCAATACGCGGGAAACCAATTACAGAAGTATTTTTCGTTGTCATATTAATTGACCTACCTTTTTTATTTGTTTTCTTGAACGCTCCCAAATATATTCACATTTTTGAAATAGGTAAAATACTATTTTTTACATGTTCACGATAGATTTTCTCTATGGTGCGGCAATTGTCATTCCTGCGAAGGCGGGAATCCCCTAATACCTATAACCTAACACCTAAAACCTATAAATGACTCTACAACAACTTAAATACGCCATTGCCATTGCAGACACGCGAAATATTACCGAAGCCTCCAAGCGAGTATTTATCTCGCAGCCGAGCCTTACCGCGTCTATTCACGAACTCGAAAGCGAGCTGAACATCACCATATTCAACCGCTCCAATAAGGGCGTCACCATTACAAACGAAGGTGACGAATTCCTCTCGTATGCAAGACAAGTCGTGGAACAGGCGACCCTCCTTGAAGACCGCTACAAAGGCGGCAAGGGCGGCAACACCATCTTTTCCGTGAGCTGCCAGCATTATTCCTTTGCGGTGAACGCATTCGTCGATGTCATCCGCAAATTTGGTGGCCCCAGCTACGACTTTACCCTCCGCGAAACGCAAACAAACGAAATTATTGACGACATCGCCAAAATGAAAAGCGAAATCGGCGTGCTCTACCTCAGCGACAAAAACGAAAAAGTCATCCGCAAGCTCATCCAAAAGAACAACCTCGTGTTCGAACCGCTCTTTTCGACACCGCTGCATGTGTTCATGTCGTCCAAGAACCCGCTAGCGAAAAAAGACAAAATCACCCTCGAAGACCTTCAACCCTATCCGTACCTCACTTACGAACAAGGTGACTTTAACTCGTTCTACTTTGCCGAAGAACCCCTCACCGCCATCGACTTCGATTGCCCGCGAAACATCAAAGTCCGCGACCGTGCTACACTCTTTAACCTGCTCATCGGCTTGGACGGATACACCATCTGCTCCGGCGTCATCAGCCACAAACTCAACGGCAAGAACATCATCGCCAAGCAGCTTGCCGTTCACGATAAAATGACCGTCGGCTACGTCGCCCGCAAAGGCGTAACCCTCTCACGCTACGCCGAAGCGTACATCGACGCACTGAAGAAACATTGTAAGTAAGGGAGTCTTTAACTTAATTTTAACTTTTTAAGTTAAAAAGTTAATCGGGAGAAGATTAAGCCTTTAACTGCATTTCGTTGTTCGCTATCATAGGAGTACCTCCAGATATGTCCGGATTTTTTTCTCCACATGAAATGTTTTGGCGAGTTCTACCAGCTTTGGGATGTTTTTGGTTTTGCTGGTTGCGTAAGTCTTCATCGCGTAGGTGATGGTTTGAATGTCTGCTGCCGCTTTGGTGGTTGCTATTTCGCAAAGTGTTCTCTCTGCAGAATATGCTTTCACGATATTGCCCATAGGTGTCTTGACATCTACGATTTCAATAGGGTAGAGCTTTTTTGAGGAGAGCTTTTTGACTATGCCTTTGGCTTGCAGGGACGATGCATGGTAATTGCCCCTGAAAGTCATTGTCCACCAGAATGGAGCTCGTTCCATTAGAGAATGCAGGTATAGTGCAGTCTCATAAGAAAAGATACCTGTAGGATATTGATTCTGCAAGTCGAGCAGATCATCTTCTTGGAATGTTGGTAGTTGGTATACGCCTCTTGATGTTCTAATTATCTCATCACTGTCGGCCAGTTGTTTAAGGATCATTCTATGAATGCCAGCGAGTTCT
>Ga0265298_10011309_pt1 | contig 10466 bp, 8 predicted proteins | sample AusTroGonzalo_MG_3_FD_193486 | JGI IMG/M metagenome (GOLD analysis project Ga0265298, IMG submission 193486) | Bovine rumen microbial communities from tropical cattle in Woodstock, Queensland, Australia - Gonzalo_01 | ecosystem: Host-associated > Mammals > Digestive system > Stomach > Rumen ... | reverse complement strand
AGGCCGAGGACCTGGATGAGATATACAACGTCTATGTAGTGGATGATGACGGCCGCCTTAAGGGCGTGTTCCCGCTCAAGAAGATGATTACCAACCCGTCCGTATCAAAGGTAAAATACGTTATGGATGAGGACGTGATAAGCACTAAGGTTGACACACCAATTGATGATGTGGTGCAGATGATAGAGAAGTATAACCTGGTATCGGTTCCGGTAATTGACAGCATCGGCCGCCTGCAGGGACAGATTACTGTTGATGACGTGATCGATGAGTTGCGTGAACAACAGGAGCATGACTACCAGATGGCATCGGGTCTTACCAGTGACGTAGAGACCGATGACAGCGTGTTCCGTCAGATGTGGGCGCGAATTCCCTGGCTGCTGATAGGTATGCTGGGAGGTATTCTCAACTCCATGCTGCTGGGTAAGTTTGAGCCTACGTTGCAATGTTATGTGGGTTTGCTGCTGTTCATCCCGCTTATAGGCGGTACGGGCGGTAACGTGGGCACCCAGTCATCGGCTATTGTCGTACAGGGTCTTGCCAACGGTTCGCTCAACACGTCAAATATCTGGAAACAGGTGTTCAAGGAGAGTGCTGTGGCTCTGCTCAACGCCATCGTGCTGTCACTGATAGTCTTGGGATATAACATATACCAGTTCGGTTTTTCTGAAACCGTTACTTACGCCGTTCCCGTAAGCCTCTTTGCGCTGGTGCTTATAGGAACCCTGTGGGGTACTCTGCTGCCGCTTATATTTGAGAAAATCCACATTGACCCTGCAATAGCCACCGGCCCCTTTGTCCAGATAACCAATGACCTGTTGGGTATGGGAATCTACATGCTTGTGATTACACTGATTATTTAGCCCCTTTCAGAAAAGTGTCTAGAAATTAGGTGTTTTGCGGATAATTGTTTTTATTTGCATCTTTTGCTGAGATATTAACAATGTAAATCATTCCCGTTATGGAAGAGGAAGAGAAGAAAGATATGATTGAGGAGGTGAAGCAGGAAGAGCAGACTCCCGTTAAGGTAGAGGCAGATGTTCAGGAGGAAAAGGATCTTGAGCAGGAGAGTGTTGTGGATGAGGCCGTTCAGGAAGAACCGGTATCTGAAGCCGCCCTTACACGTGAGAGTATAATAGCACGCCTGCAGGAGATGGTAGGCGATATCAATATAGCTAAGCGTCCCGAGTTGGAGAGTCTCAAGCAGGCTTTCTACAAGTTGCACAGAGCAGCCCAAGAGGAGCAGATTGCCGCATTTGTAGCAGGCGGAGGCACAGCCGAGGAGTTCAAGCCCGAGCCCGATCCGCTAGAGGAGCAGTACCGCAAGCTGATGAATATCATCAAGGAGAAGAAAGCCGCCGCACAGGAGGCTCTTGAGATTGTCCGGAAAGAGAACTACAAGAAGAAACTGGCTCTGCTTGACCAGTTCAAGGCTCTTATAGAGAAGGCCAATACTGAGGGTGCATCATACAATGAGTTCAAGGCCCTGCTCCAGGAGTGGAAAGAGATAAAAGAAGTTCCGGCCGATAAGGCCAATGAACTCTGGAAAGCCTACCAGCAGTACGCCGAGCAGTTCTATGACATACAGAAGCTGAACAACGAGTTCCGCGAGTATGACTTCAAGAAGAACATGGAGGCCAAGATTGCCATCTGTGAGGAGGCCGAAAAACTTGCAGAGGATCCTGACATAGTAGGTGCTTTCCGCAAGCTCCAGAAACTGCATCAGGACTACCGTGAGACAGGTCCCGTATCAAAGGAGTCAAGAGAGGAGATATGGACCAGGTTCAAGACTGCATCGACCGTAATCAACAAGCGTCATCAGCAGCATTTTGAGCTGCTCAAGGAAAAGGAGAAAGAGAATCTGGACCAGAAGACCGTGATATGCGAACTTCTGGAAGGCATAGAGTTTGACAAACTTACCACATTCCAGAGCTGGAATGACAAGACTCAGGAGGTGCTTGCACTCCAGAAAAAGTGGAAAGATATAGGTTTTGCCCCAGCCAAGCAGAACCAGAAGATATTTGAGCGTTTCCGCGCCGCATGCGATGCATTCTTCAGTCGCAAGGGAGAATTCTTTAAGCAGGCCAAGACTGATATGACGGCCAACCTTGAAAAGAAAACCGCCCTGTGTGAGCAGGCTGAGGCCCTCAAGGAGAGCACAGACTGGAAGGAGACCGCCGATAAGATGGCAGAGCTCCAGAAACAGTGGCGTGAGATTGGCCCCGTTCAGAAAAAGTACACCAACTCAATCTGGAAGCGCTTTATTGGTGCATGTGACTATTTCTACGAGCAGCGTGACAAGAACACCTCATCAAAGAAACGTGAGGAGAACACCAACCTTGCAGCCAAGAAGGAAATTTTGGCCAAGCTCAAGGAGTTTGATGCCGATAACCTGAGCGATGATGATATTCAGGCCATCCAGCAACTGGTTGATGAGTGGAACGGCATAGGATTTGTACCCTTCAAGGTGAAAGACAAGATTGCCGCCCAGTTCAAGGCTGCCATGGAGCCCTTTGCAAACATGGTAAGCACTCGCCGCGGCCGTCCGGCCCAGCGTGGAGGTGCCGCCCGTGAGACAGGCTCACCGCGTGAAAAGTTGATGCGCCAGTATGAGCAGAAGAAGGCAGAGCTCCAGACCTATGAGAACAACCTGGGCTTCATGAACGCCTCAAGCAAGGCCGGCAACGGCTTTGTGGACGCCATTAAGGCCAAGATTGAAACCCTCAAGCAGGAAGCAGATGATTTGCTTGCCCAGATAAAGTCTCTCGACGCTGAGGATAGTGAAAATTGAGCCCACTTCAAAATAGGCCATAGGGTCTCAGGGAGAATGCCCTCCCACAACAAAAAGTATCGATTCCGAAACTTCTGAGCGAGCTCAGAGTTCCAGAATCGATACTTTTTGTCGCGGGCCCCTCCCACTGGTCGCGCGCCTTTCGCGTTAGCGAAATAAAATAATGTACGGATATCGCACCACAAAAACGAGAACGTTTTATGTGGTGCGAGACTCCCTGAGACCCTATGGCCTATTTTGAAGCAGGCTCAATTGAAGTCTACCAAGATTCTAAAGACTTTTCCTGGTGCTTCGACCCACTTTTTCATCGCATCCAACGCCTGATCCGGTTTGACTATGGCAGAAATGAGTTCGTCTTTTGGGCAGGTGCCGCGTTGGAGGTAGCGGATGACAGCCTCAAAGTCTGATGGAGTGGCGTTACGTGAGCCGCGGATATTCAGTTCTTTCTTTACGAACAGGCCGGTGTGGAAGGTTACGTCATTCTTGGAGTAGCCTATGCAGACCACGCGGCCTGAGAATGCAACCTCATCTATTGCTGCCTGATATGTGGGCACGCTGCCTACTGCTTCAACAACTACTGTGGGACCAAGATTATTTGTAAGTTTTACAAGTTCAGCGTGCAGGTCCTGCTCCTTTGAGTTGATGGTGTAGGATGCTCCAAGACGCTTGGCCAGCGCCAGTTTATCGTTGTCCAAGTCTACTGCAATCACGGTAGCTCCACGCAGTGATGCACGTACTATTGCTCCTACACCTATCATTCCGCAACCAAATACCAGCACCACGTCAGAATCTGTAACCTGCGCTCGTGATACGGCATGGAATCCTACGCTCATGGGCTCAATCAAGGCGCAATCACGCGGTGAAATGGCTTGTGCCGGTATTATTTTCTGCCATGGCAGTACCATATAGTCACGCATGGCGCCGTCACGCTGCACGCCCAGAGTCTCGTTGAATTCGCAGGCGTTGCTGTGGCCGGAACGGCAGGCAGCGCAGTGTCCGCAATTGGTATAGGGATTTACGGTTACGGTCATGCCTGGAGTAAGGAAAGCCGGAACATCTGTGCCTGTGCTTTCTATCACGGCACCTATCTCGTGACCGGGAATGACAGCCTCCTTGGCCATCAGGTTACGGCCCAGAAATGTATTAAGGTCCGATCCGCAGAATCCTACATATTTAATCTTAAGCATCACCTGACCCTGACCGGCTTGCGGCTTTGGGGCCTCCTCAACTATCATTTTACCCTGTTCGGGTATTCTTATTTGTCTCATTTAATTGTTTTTCAATTTTCAATTCTCAATTTTCAATTCTCAATTTTCAATTAATCTACCACCTTATGTCCTTTCCATCCATACCAGGCGCAAACAGCAAAGCAAACCAGCGGAATGATGTATGCCAGGCTGGGGTTTGATGTGAGTGATACCTGGAACTTGGCGGTGAGCAGCGGCAGTATGGAGTTGCCCACGATTGCCATTACCAGGAATGCTGATCCACTCTTGGTCTCACCCTTAAGGTCGGTAAGCGCCAGTGAGAACTGTGTGGGGTACATGATTGACATAAAGAATGATATGCCCATCATTGCGTATATGGCAGTCATGCCGCTTGAGAGGCAGATTACCGCGCACAGAACGACGTTGGCCAGTCCGTAAACCACCAGCATGTTCTTGGGCTGGTACTTGCCCATGAGCCATGCGCCTATCCATCGGCCAAGCAGGAATGCAAGCATGTAGAATCCGAACAGGGTTGTGGCCTTGTCATGAGTCAGGTTTGCGTACTTGACGCAATAGACTATAAAGAGGCTGTTCACTGCGGTCTGGCCGCCGTTATAGAAGAACTGGGCAATGACACCGTTGCGCAGATGACGGCGCTTGAGTACACTGAATGAAATCAGTTTGCCGCTGCTCTGTGTGTCATCATCCTCGGCCTGGATGCGTGGCAGTTTGGTGAATCCCATCACTATGGCAATCAGTATCAGAACTATGCCGAATATGGTGTATGTGAGCTTGAAGTTATGGATCTCTGCATCAGGCAGAGTGTTGGTGGCGGCGTCATCTATCAGGATGAGTTTGCTCAGGAACATGGCGGCTATGAAAGCTCCAAGACCATTGAATGCCTGCGCCAGGTTGAGCCGGCGCGGAGCGGTGGCGGGATCACCAAGTTCAGTTACGTAAGGGTTGGCTGCGGTCTCAAGGAAACACATACCAATGGCTACAATGAAGAATGCACAAAGGTACAATGGGAAACTGTGCAATGATGTCACGGGCAGGAACAGCAGTCCGCCTACGGCAGAGATGAGTAGTCCCAGTACGATACCTGCCTTGTAGCTGAAACGCTTCATGAACATGGCAATAGGTATGGGGAACAGGAAATATGCAAACCAGTATGATGTCTCCACAAACTCGGCGCGTGCCTGGTTAATGTTAAAGAGTGACATCATCTTGTTGACTACGGGCGAAAGCAGGTTGTTGCTGATGGCCCAGAGGAAAAACAGGCTGAATACCATTGCCAATGCAACGGTGTTCTTGGGTGATTTAGTGTTATTGCTCATTCTGACATGTTTTTTATGTAAGGTAAATCTATTTCTGTATTAATATCGTAGAATCGGGCCGCGTTAAGACCCAGGAACAATGCCTTGGATTCATCGGTCAAATGGGTGGTTTTGAGTATGAAATCATAAGACATGCGGTAGGTTATGGCGGTAATGGTGCGCGGGTAATCAGATCCCCACATCAGCTTGTCCATACCAACCTCATCGGCAGCCTCACGGATGGCCCGGACCGCTCCGTTGAACGGGTAGAATTCATCGTTGAAAAGCCAGGTTATGCCTCCTGATTCTATCATCACGTTCTTGTGGCTGGCCAGGCGTATCTGCTCCATCCAGCCGGGTACGGTGACCATTCCAAAGTGACCCACTGCAATCTTTAGGTTGGGGCACTCCTGTATGACCTCTTCCATCTCAGGTACCTGCACGGCTCCGTCCTCAAGGGTTATGGAAAGGAACACTCCTTTCTGCTCCATGAGGCGGAACATCTGCATCATCTCCGGGCAGGTAAGACTTACGCGTCCCTGTGGAGTCTGCAGGCGGTGTCCGGGAATGGCAATGCCCTTGAATCCTTGCGCTATCAGACTGCGGACCTCTTCCTGATATCCGGGTTTACGGTAATCGGCCATACCGCATACAATGAAGCGGTCAGGGTAGCGTTTCTGGACATCGGCCAGATAATTATTCTGGATTCCATCGATGAATTCCTGTACCACGACGGAGGCTGTCACCTGGGCATAATCCATGTTGGATAGGAATATTTCTGCCGTGTTGCGGCCGTCTATGATAAACGGTGGTATCATCTGGCGTACCTCGCCCATAAACAGGGAGCGGCCGTTCTCAAGCGTGCGTATGGGATAGCCGTTTACTACGGTGTCCTGACGCAGCCAAAGGTGGGAGTGGGCGTCTATTATTTTCATGAGTTGCACCAGGTTACTCTCTGCTGGCTGCCTATGATTTCACGTACCTCAAATACAAGGTCCCAGTCAAGCGGCTCCTGCACGGCCTGGATGTTCTTGAGCACGTTGGCCGGGTTGGCAGAGCTGAACAGGTTGGTGGCTATGCGCGGATTGCTGTATGAGTACTGCACGGCCAGCTTCTCTATGGATGTGCCGCGGGCCTTGCAGTGCTGTGCTGCCTTGGCGCAGACCTCTACCAGAGGTTTGGGTGCGGGATGCCAGTCAGGTACACCGCGCTCCGATAGCAGACCCATGGCAAGCGGTGAGGCGTTGATGACGCCTATGCCTTTCTGCTCAAAGTAGCCTAAGTAGTCATTCAGCTTGTCATCATTAAGGCAGAAATGGCAGAAGTTGAGTATGCTCTCTACGGTTCCTGCGGGAGCGTGGTCAACCACCCACTTAAGGTTTTCAAGCTGGAGGTCTGTTATACCCACGTGGCTTACTAAACCTTTATCACGCAGTTCAACAAGAGCGGGAAGGGTCTCATCGACCACTTTCTGCAGTCCGCCCGGCAGTGCAGCCTGGAACTCGATGTCATGGACGTTTATAAGGTCTATATGGTCAATGTTAAGGCGCTCCATGCTCTCATACACACTCTCTGTAGCACGCTTGGCGCTGTAGTCCCAGGTGTTCACTCCGTCCTTTCCGTAACGGCCTACCTTGGTTGACAGGTAGTATTTGCTGCGCGGTATATCCTTAAGTGCCTTGCCCAGCACGGTCTCTGCCTTGTAATGGCCGTAATAGGGTGATACGTCTATAAAGTTCAGTCCGTTGTCAACGGCTGTAAATACAGCCTCGATGGCTTTCTTCTCATTTATCTCATGGAATACTCCACCCAGTGATGATGCTCCGAATGCCAGTCTGGCTACTTTCATTCCGGTCTTGCCAATCTCATTGTACTTTAAACTCATAATCTGTAACTGGTTATAGGTTAATAATTCTCAATTCTCAATTTTCAATTTTAAGTATATAGTCTCGGCACTCCTCCATAAGCCACTTTGGCGTTGAAGTTGCACCGCATATCCCTACAGACTCCGCTCCATCCAGTTTCCTGAAGTCTATGTCATCTTTTCCCTCTATCATATAGGATCTGGGGTTCACGTTAAGGCACTCGTTGAACAGCACCTTGCCGTTTGAGCTTTTGCGCCCTGACACGAACAGTATCACGTCATGCCGGCTGGCAAATTCACGTATGTTCTCGCGGCGGTGTGACACCTGTCCGCAAACGGTGTTGTTATGGACAAACCGGCGGCCTTCGGGTACACGCTCCGTAATCTTATCTATCAGCTGGTTATAGCTGGATGCTGATTTTGTGGTCTGGGAGTAGAGGAATATGTCCTTATTAAAGTCTATGCGGTCTATCTCATCGGCCGATTCAATGATGGTTGCCGTTCCCTCTGTCTGGCCTACAAGCCCCAGGACCTCGGCATGTCCTTTCTGACCGAATATGATGATCTGCTGTGTGGCAGGGTCAAGTTCCTGATACTGGCGGTGTATGCGCTGCTGCAACTTAAGCACCACAGGGCAGGTGGCGTCAATCAGGGTTATTCCGTTTTCATGTGCGGTCTGGTAGGTTGAGGGCGGTTCACCGTGGGCACGCAGGAGCACTTTTGCACCCTGCAGGGAACTGAACTGCTCATGGTTTATGGTCTTGAGCCCCAAACCCTGCAGCCGCTCGCATTCTATGCCGTTGTGTACAATATCGCCCAGACAGAACAACTCATTGTCCTTGCGCAGTTCCTCCTCGGCCTTGCCTATGGCTGAAAGCACTCCAAAGCAGAATCCTGAGTCGTTGTCTATCTCTACCGTCATGGCCTGTTATTTTGCGGCTTCAAGATAATGTTCCATAAGCCATTCGTCCTGCTGCTGGAAAGTCATGTCGCTGTTGTCAAGCACAATGGCGTCATCGGCCTTTCTCAATGGCGATACAGCACGGTGTGAATCTATGTAGTCACGCTCCCTTACATTCTTGAGCACGTCTTCATATACCGGTTTTTCTCCCTTAAGCGTAAGCTCGTCAAAACGGCGGCGGGCACGTATCTCATCGCTGGCCGTTACGAAAATCTTTAGTTCAGCGTTGGGGAATACGGTGGTACCTATGTCACGACCGTCCATAATCACAGCCCCCTTGCTGCCCATGGCTCTCTGCTGCTCAACCATGGCTTCACGTACAAACGGTATGGCCGATATGGGACTGACCTTGCCAGATACCTCCATGCCGCGTATTTCACGCTCCACGTTCTCTCCGTTTAGCATGGTGTATTGCTTGCCCTGATCGTCATGACCGAAAGATATCTCTATCCCGGGCAGTTCCCGGCGCAGTGATTCCTCATCAATGACATCACCGTTTATGAAACCGCGCCGCAGTGCATAAAGCGTCACTGTACGGTACATGGCTCCGGTGTCAATGTAGGTGTAGCCAATCTTCTTGGCAAGGGTCTTGGCCATGGTGCTCTTGCCGCAGGACGAATGCCCGTCCATAGCTATGATGATCTTTTTCATATGTTGAATGCAAAATTACAGATTAATGATGATTCTGACACCTGGTATTTGCCGTAAGAGAGGTCAAACATGATCTTTCCTATCCGTATTCCGGTGCCGATGGTAAAACCTGTGAATCCTTTGTTGCCTTTCTCTGAGAGCTCGGCCCGGTTGCGCAGGTTGCACCCCATGGCCACGTAGAAACGTTCAGTCAGGTTGAAGTCTGCTCCAAGAGAGAGGTGACGCTTGAGTATCTCGCCGAATCCGGTGTCATCATCCTCCTGAAAATAGAACTGGCCGGCATCCCAGCGGGTAAGGTTGTCTAAGGAGACAGTGAATCTTAACGGGGCATGTTCAGGTTTCCATGTTATGCCTGCGCAAAGGTCAAACGGCAGTTTCTGGAATGTGTTCTCAAAAGCCTTGATCTGACCGCCCAGATTTGTGGCCGCAAGGCCTGCTGTAAGGCCGTTGCCGTTATCGTATATCAGCCCCAGGTCAACACCTATTGCCACAGAGCTCATGGAGCCGTAGCGGGATGTTATGAAGTTGCCGGTCACGCCGCCGCTAAGATAATCAGTAAGCATGTATGCCCACGATGCTCCCACGGCTATGTCCTTGGCGGTGAACGTTCCGGTAACAGTTCCGTCAGGGGTTGTCTGGTCCATCCTGCCGTAGTTTACATATCTTGCGTTGAATGCGTAACGGGAGCGTTCGTCAAAACTGTCGCAGAACTGGGCTCCTGCTATGGTGGTGCCTGAGAACCAGGTCATGGCGTTCAGTCCAAGCATGCGGCTGCCCACGGCAGACAGTACGGCCGGGTTTGATATGAACAGTACGGGGTCCTGGTCAAATACAGACACCACATGGCCGCCCAGTGATGAACTGTGGGCGGAGACAGGCAGCTTGAGAAACTGGAATGAACTCTCAAGACTCTGTGCCTGTATGGTGCTTGCTCCAAACAGCAGTGAAGCTAACGCTATTGTCAGGAGGTTTCTTTTCATCGGGGAACAAATGTACAAAAAATACATTGTATTAATAACGTTTTTAAAAGCCAAACAGGTACACTTGCCGCCAAAGAAAAAAAATTTGAAAATTTTCTGAGATTGGAGACGTATTTGCAGAACGCCTGCGTTTATATGGCAGAAACGAGGAAGACGAGAGAGCCTTGTAAGTATTAAAAATACACAAAAAAGGCCTTTTGTTATTTGGGATGACAAAAATATTGGTATTTTTGCCGCAAGTTAATAAAAGTGCCTAAAAACTAAACTATTAATAATTATGGAAATCAAGAAGTCTGAACGCGCTGATCTTGAGAGAGGTAAAAGTACCTCACTCCTGATAGGATTTGTGATGGCGCTTGCCGTTATGTTCGTGGCGCTCGAGTGGACCCAGAGAGAAGTTGAGGACAACTCGGAGATCTATTCTGCAAGAGACGTTTCTCTCAATGAGGAGATGGTTCCTATCACATTGCCTGAAAAGAAGACCGTCCCCCCACCACCTGCAGCCGTTACCAAGGCCGATATCATTGAGATAGTAGAGGATGATGCTGATATAGAAGAGGATATCATGGCTTCTACCGAGGATAACGTGGAATGGGTAGACCTTGACGAGATTGACTACGTTGAGGTTGAGCCGGAGCCCGAAGAGGAGGAGATATTCATGGTTGTAGAGGACCAGCCGGAATTCCCCGGTGGTA
>Ga0265298_10011308_pt1 | contig 10466 bp, 11 predicted proteins | sample AusTroGonzalo_MG_3_FD_193486 | JGI IMG/M metagenome (GOLD analysis project Ga0265298, IMG submission 193486) | Bovine rumen microbial communities from tropical cattle in Woodstock, Queensland, Australia - Gonzalo_01 | ecosystem: Host-associated > Mammals > Digestive system > Stomach > Rumen ... | reverse complement strand
GGAAGGAGCGACAAGGATTTCCTTGAACACGACCTTATCCTGCGCGGCATCAAGGATGGCTTGAATGTCAGCGAAGCAATCCACCGTCTCGATATTGTCATCAATCCACGGGGTAGTGGCCGAAGCAATATTGTCGGCGGGCTGATTGTAGTTGATGGAACCTCTCGCACCACCTTCGGGGTTGGTGTTCTCATCCAAGGTGAAAACGCCTTCATTGGAAAGCGCACCAAGGAAAATCATGTCCAACTTGGCATAGACACTGCCGACAACATCTTTCACCTCGCCCCACATCAGTTTGATGAGTTGCTCCGTCTTCACCTTATCGGGAAGCGACTTGGAATCCAAGATGGCCAGCACCTTACGATAATCCTTGATGGTCATGGGCTTGGTCAGCGCATGGTTGACCAAAGTCTCTTTCAGGGTCTCCATGCCTTCAGTTCCCATGATAGGCTCCTTTGCATCGATACCGATGGTCGGGGCGGCGATGGTGATGTTGTACTGACCGACCAATTCCTCAAAGTCGAGGCCGATGGTCGGGGTGTCCCATTCAAGGTAATCCTCAAAGATGACATTGTCAAACAAACGCTTGTTCAGCTCCGTGGCCGTGTCGAAGCGAATCGCCACATTGCGGGTCAGTTCGCCAAAAATAGAAGTGATTTGTTCGTTCATGGCTCGTTACTGTTTGATGAACAAGATGTTCGGGTTAGCTTTCAGGCAGCAACCGTTCATCCAATCATCCAGCAGCGGGAAGTTCAGGCTGGGATAAAGGACTACGGCTTCGTAGGCGGCATCGATGGTCGGCAGACCCTTGCCGTCAAAGGTCTTCACGGATCCAACAATCATGTTGGGCGTGTACTTGGGCTTGGCAAGCTGCAACTTCACATAGTCGCCAGCGGCCAGCGTTTCCTCACCAAGGTACGGGGTCACTTGGTTCAGCTTGATTTGGGTCGAGGTCGGGTTGGCGGTGTCGTTGGCCACGATGGTCAATGCGCCTTCGTCACCCGATTCGGCATCGATGTACCCGTAATCGATACTCTCTGCCAGCACATCATCCTTGGCAAGGCCGGTGATTGCGGCTGAAAGGTTCAGCACATCGTAGTCGGCATTGGAGGTGTCGATGCTCGACACGGTGACGGTCTTATCCGTCTTGCCGACCTTCATCACCACATCGCCAACGGCGAAAAGATGACCCTTTTCAATGCGGGGCTTGGAGGTGGAGCCGCCGTTCAGCACTTTGGCAACCTTCACCACGGCAGCCTCGAGGGTCTCGAAAAACACCTCGACCAGCGTACCGCGATTCAGCACCGTACCCGTTGAAATGGTGTTCTTTGGCTTGAAGCCGCCAGGCAGCATCTTGCACTCGCCACGCCAAATTTCGGGGGTGTGACCCTTGTAGGTCGTTTTCTTAAATTCGATAGGCATTGTTACTGCGAATTAAAGGGTGAATAATTACGGGTGCCTTACTTGTTCGGGAGTGATTCAGCCCAAGCCTTTGCATCGGCCTTCATTTGGTCTTCAGTCTTTCCCGTTTCCGATACCGCACCCTTTGGCATCAGATTGTTGTTTACCAAGTCCTGCTTGAAAGCCGCCAACTCCTTGGCAATATCGGCATCGTCAGCGATGGCGATACGCTTCACAAGGTAGTCAGGGATTCCCAGCTTCTTGGCTTCGGCGGCGATAAGAGCGTCACGCTCACCCTTGGCCTTTTCCGCTTTCAGCGCATCGTTCTCGGATTGGAGTTTGTCCATTTGCTCCTTGAACGGGGCTAATTGCTTGGCAACAATGGCGGCAATGCCTTTGTCATCATCGTCACCATCACCCTCATCCTCATCGCCCTTTTTCTTGGACTTTGTGGCCTGATTGTGTTGGCGCGTCTTCCTTGTGATTTCACCCTGCATCAGCTTGGCGTAGGGTACAAGCGAATCCGCGGCTTTTTTGATGTCCTCATCAGAGGCGTTTGCTTCAAGACCTTGCGACCCGATTTCAGCGAGTTCGTCCAATGCCTTGTCAGTTAATCCCATATCCTTGCACAGCTCGGATAAGGTCTTACGTAATCTCTCATTCATAATTCATTCATTTAGTTTTGAAACCAATTCAGCGGCAAAAATACGCAAGTTTTCAAATAGTAACCTAACAAGTACCAATTTTTTTTTTTCATTTTTAATTCCGTGGTATTCAGTGGAATTGCTGTTTTAGATGAAAAAAATATCAAAAAAAGGTTGCCCATATTGAAAATAGTACATATTTTTGGCACGTCAAAACGATACCTAATAAGTAACTAATCAAATAAAAGTCAAACCTCAAAAAACAACGCAACCATGTTAATCAGTGAATTCATCGACAGGACGGGCTTCAGACCAACGGAAGACTACTACCACACCGAAATCGAACCCGAGTACAACCACAGCAACCTCGACAAGGACGCTTGGTGCAAGCAATGGAAAAAGAACGGCGGCATCCAAAAGGCATACGATGCCATGTGCAAGCAAGCCGCTAACGACTACGCCCAAGTCCTCACCCTCCAATCAAGGGTCAAGGAACTTGAGGAACACAATGGGAAACTCATTGACGAGTGCAACCAGCTCAATGTCGCCAAGGAAAATCTTGACGACCTTCATGCTGAAATGATTGAAATGACCGTCTTCATCATCGAGCAGGCCGAAAAATACGGCTCCAACGAACTCCGCGAAAAGGCCATTGAAATGATGGGCGAAAGGGAGTACATCGCCTTCAAAATCAATCACGACCTCAACCTTTGGCAGGCCGACAAAAGCCTCATCCTCGACTTACTCAATCAATAAATAAGGTAACGGGGCGGCTCACCACCGCCCCACAAAACCCAATCACAATGAATTTAATTGAACTACCTACCGAAATCCAAAACGAGTTGCTTGAAAAACGCTCACACTTGCACGAAACCGAAAAGCGCAATGATGCCTACAATATCCTACTTGTAAACAAAGAGGGAACCCGCTACTTTATGGCTCGTAGATGTTGCATCGGCTGGGTTGATAAAAGGGAAGGCCATACCAATTCAATGCCCTTCGGAGGCGGCACCTATTGGAAACTGCAATATGGAGCCGTCCTTTGGGATAGGAGGAAAAACCCCGTGGGAGAATGGGACTACTATTGGGCAGTTCCCTCATCAAGGCGTTTCGGAAAGTCAGTCAATGGGACTGAAATCCCATCACAAGTCGGCACCAAAAAAGAGGTGCTTGAAATAGCAAAAGCAATCGGAATCTTTGAACTCTAAATCTCAATACAATGGAAAACCTCAACCAATACATCAAAAAGTCCCATATCCGCATGGTGGAAAAGTTCAACGCCGACCTTGAAGCCTTCCGTCAGGAAACCCAGGCCGATGCCGCTGAACTCTATGAGGACGCATTTACATCCTTCACCCTTGCCAATGTCAATGTCGAAAACGGGAGCCTGACCTTCGACTATGACGGGGTGAGGGAATCCGTATCGGTAGTTGTCTTTGACGATGACGATAAGCAATACTATGAATGCGATGGCATTGACTCAATATCCGAATGGGTCAAGTTTTGGCGCAAATGCCTCAATCGGGCAAAACGCTATTGGTCGATGGACACCGAAAAACTTGACGCAATCCAAAACGGGGACATCGAGGACGATGAACCCGATGAAGAATAAACCTAATCACTAACCCTTTAATTCAACGCAACTATGAGTAACAATGTTTATCAAATGGTCACCGACCGAATCATCAGCCAACTTGAACAAGGCATCATCCCGTGGCGCAAGCCTTGGTCAGGGGCTTGCCTCGCCGATGGCGGCGCAATCAACTATGTTTCACGCAAACCCTATTCAATGCTCAACCAATTACTGCTGGGCAAGGAGGGCGAATGGCTCACCTTCAAGCAAGTGAAGGACTTGGGCGGCTCCATCAAAAAGGGCGCAAAGGCCGGAATGGTCGTTTTCTTCGCCCGCGTCAAGTACGACAAAAAGACCGTGGTCGATGACGAAGGCAACGAGGAAACCATCAACACGGCCAAGGAATATCTCGTTCCCATCCTCCGCTACTACAATGTTTTCCACATTGACGACACCACGGGAATCCAAACCAAAATCAAGGCCGATGAACCCGCCGAACCCACCATCCAGCCCATCGAGGCAGCGGAGGCCGTCATAAGCGGCTACCTTGCACGGGAAACCGCCCTCACGTTCCACAATGACCGTCCGACCGATAGGGCTTACTATTCACCGGCCACCGACACCGTCAATGTCCCGATGCTCACGCAGTACCAAATCCCCGAGGAATACTATTCCACCACCTTCCATGAGTTAGTCCACAGCACCAAGTCAAAGTCCCGTTGTGACCGCGACAGCGAACGCAAGGGGATTGCCGCCTTCGGCAACGAGGAATATTCAAGGGAGGAATTGGTGGCCGAAATCGGGTCTGCGATGCTTTGCAACAATATCGGCATCGACTGCGCCAAGGCTTTCACCAACTCCGTAGCCTACATTCAGGGCTGGCTCTCACACCTCAAAAACGACAACCATGCAATCGTATGGGCTTCGTCAAGGGCTGAAAAAGCAGCCCGCTTCATCATCGGCGAAACCGCCTGAACCAAATCCCATGTGTCAGGGGCAAAATAAAGCCCCTGACACGTTCATTGACAATAATATGAATAATCCATCAAAACCGCTCGCCAATCGAAAAATATGGCGTAATTTTGCGTCCAAATTCTCAATATGAAAACCAAAGTCGTACATCTGCACCTCAAAGAGCCTTACAACGGCGAATCCGACTTCTATTTCGGGTCGCTGAAGGCCATTTTCGACACCATCCCGCATGAGGCCATCAATATCTCATATAAGTACCTCACAAACGCCATCAACGGCAAAACCCAATTCGAAAACAAACGATGCGTCATCCGCATCGGCTATCTTCAAAGGAAAGGGCAATCAAAATGAATGAAATCACCATCAACGGAATCGTTTACCAGCGTCAGCCCGGAAATTGGCTTTCATCATGCGCTCAATGCGACATAAAGGCCGAATGCTGGGACTTGTACCATCACGACACGCCCTGCAAAGGCGGCTTCTATAAAAAACAACAATCTAACACCAACGCAATATGAACGAGGAATATCAATTCAGAATCAGCCAAATTGAAATGCGGATGCTATTTGAATCCGCCGAAGCCCGAATGGGCTACAATCCTGAATTTGCTGAAAAGCATAAAAAGGCAATTCAGGAATATCCGTACTTCAAGACCGAAAAAGAGGCATTGGAAAACGCCATCAAAATGATGAAGGAAAAACCAGCCAATTATCAAATTTGGGCAAAAATAGACAAAGGCGATGACGGGATTTTCCGTATTCAGGATTGGTGGATTGTAACCGATGACGGCAAGGTCAAATTAGCCGCCGACTATATTGGCATGGCTCTGATGTATGACAATACAAGACTTGGCAAAATCATCAATAATAATATCAATATTGACGATGTGGTAGCCTATTGGTAACACCCATCTTTGAATATGAAAAGAGCCTCGTACAACGAATTACGAGGCTCTTTTTTTATCTTTTCTTTACTGCTATTATTGACCTATTCCAAATGACCATATAATTGACACCATCGCAATACATTCCATCATAGCCAAGGGCGCAAGCGTAGGTGTTTTCATTATTATCAAACCTCATTTGTTCGGCACGGCTTAACTTACGCCAAATCCTATACAACTCACTCTGCTTGATTATTTTCGGTTTCCTCGTCCATGTCATTTCCGATATGGTGTGCCTACCTCGACCATAGCAAATACTATCCTGATAGGCTGTCCTTTTCAGGGAATCCGTTAATGGATGCAAGGAGCCACCATCCCACGAAGCGGTGGCCACATACATACCGTCACCATACACACGACCGCCAGGCCCATTGAGTTCCAACAAATCTGCAACATATAACTGCGAGGCAAATTCCTCGCTTGTCATATTCTTGCCTTTGAATTTCGTTGGATTCACCGTCCTATAAAACACATCGCCACACGCCTTCGACAGTGTATCAAACTCTTGTTCTGACACCAACTTGGCGGGCGCATCGAAGCCCTGAAGCCTTGCCACGTTATTTGTAAACGTGCCTCCGTATGGGTCTTCGGACACCATAGTTGCCGTATCGACACTTGCCGTTATATCCTTACCTATCGCACCGCCCTTGTACTCTTTATTCAGCGCACTCTTAATGTCACCGCCACGCTTGATTTGCTTATCAATGAGCTTCATCTGCTGATTTTCAGCCTCCGCAATGCTGTTTTGCAGGGCGGCAAGGTCGTTCCGCTTTATGGCATCGTTTATCTTGGTCAGGCAATCCTTGAAGATGGAAGATTTGGTCTTGAATGATTTGAGGGTTGCGGCCTTTGCGACCAAGTTATCCCATTCAATCTTTTGGTTTACGACCCTAATCTTTTCGTTTATGGCCTTCTGAACAATATCCTTGTGCTTATAGCTGATTGTCGGGCTTGTAAGCTCAAAGTCCAGCTTATTCCGCAGATGTGCCAAAGGAGCGTTGTCGATTGAAGAATACCCATACTTTGACAGCCACTTGTTCATTACGCCATCCAACTCTCTAAACGCCTCCTGAAGCTCATTCAGCGAATAGGAATGATGCAGGTCATGCACATTCGGAATCAGGCTTGACAACGCCTTTTCCTCGTTCCTCATGGCCACGATGGATTGAGCAACGGCCTTCGATGCCGCCTTCATCCTCATATAGTCGCCTGAATCAATAGCCGCCTGCAGGTCGGCGTAATCCACCTCCGGCCAATCTTGGGCAACCTTCAGCACATTGCCAGCACCCTTCTTGATGACCTCCCTTTGATGGTTGCGTTCAGCCCACGCCCGCCTGATGGCATCCTCTTGTTCGGATGTTCGGGCAGCATGGCGCAAGGCCGCTTTTTCGGCGATTGACAGCTCTTTGGGTTGCGGGTTGAGTATTTCATCAATCACCCCAGCGTTATTGCGAATGAAGTAGGGTTCCGTCCCTCTATCGCGGGCATCCGCAATATCCTCCGCGTGGCTTGTGACCCATTCCTTGAAGTTGTCGGGGTACTCGGTAATCTTTTTCCCCTTGGGAATGTACTTTTCACCCTTCAAAAAGGCCTCGTTCACCTTGGCCATTTCCTCCTCATCCACCAAGATAGGGGTCACGAAGCAAAAGCATTGAGGGTGCCAGCCATCGAAAACAAACTCTTTCGGGTAATCCCCTTGGAGCTTGTCGCAGATATCTTTCCTTGGGTGGTTCTTTGACAACTGCACCCTTTGACCCAGCACGAAGTCCATTTGTTGCCAACGCTCATGGTCGGCACGGCGGTAGGCGATGTTGGTCTCGGTACGGGTCAGCCTCATGGCGTTCTTTGCCGATGACTTGTAAACGCCCTGACCCGTGGGGTATGAATCGCGGTCGTAGTCAATCCACTTGTATTTTCCCGTGGCCTCATCCTTCACGCGCTTTTTCCACTTGCGGCCATAGATGGGGTTGCCCTCGGCATCCTCACCCTTTTTGTACCTGAAACGCCTGAACATCAAATCGGGGTCGTTCAGGTATTGCCTCACATCCCTCGACATCGCGGAGGCCGACTTGCCCTCGCCAACGGAAACCGTAATGGCTACCTCCATTTCATCCCGCAACTGCCTGACCGACTTCCAAACCCTATCGGAGAGGTTCAACCCCTTTTCCGACCTCGCAAGGAAAGCGTCACGGGCTGCATTGTTCCGCTGTGTCCATGCCGTAAATTCAGGGCTATCCAGCACCTTTTGACCAAACACCGACTTGATGAGTTTGTCGGCCTCGGCATTGGCCTGCGCCCATTCAAGGTTCACACCCTGCTGAATGGCCATCGTCACGGACGAATGCAAACGGCGAAGCAAGGCCTCGACCTCTTTTTGCCTTTTCATACTTTCACCGTCAAACGAGAACATCACGCCGTCATCCAATTTCGGCATGGTCTTGTTAAGCGCGAGGATCTCGTTCACGGTCTGCGCAAACAACAGCCTCACCTTTTCGGCGTATGCCTCCGTCCGCTTAATCCTTGCGGCCGTGGCGGCTTTGTGGTCGATGCCTTGGTTCTTTGCCATCACTCAATCATTTTTGATTCCTCTTTCCTTCGTCATCATCATCAAAGGAGGCCGCGCCGCCTTCATCCCCATTGTTGAAGATGGACTGCTGCTGTTTCATACGTTCCTCGGCCTCGGAGGCGATACGCTCCGATTCACGGTGCGGGTCTTTGATTAGCGGGTTCAGCTCAATGCCAGTCTCGGTTGACATGATGCCAGCGTCCACGGCCTTAATCACATTGTCAAGGTCATCGGCAATGTCATCGCCGAAAGGCTCCTGAAACTCATGCCCGACAATCAAGCTGTCACATTGCGATTTCAGGGAAACATTAAGCACGTTTCCAATAATGGCCTTAATCAGGGAAGCGGTGCGGTCAAGCAATTCATCATGGCTTTCCTTGCGCTTTGATGCCTTGATGTCGGCCAGCATCATAACCGTCTTCAATGCTTTGGCAGACAACTGCGAAAGGGCTTTCAGGCTGTCGGTGGTGATGTTCGGGGTGAATGACTTTTGGAGGATTTGGGTCTGCAACCATTCCAATTCCTTCTGCTTGCTTTCGGAGGCATTGTCCCAAGTCAGGTATTTTGCCGCCTTATCCACGCCGTCCTTATCATTCGTGAACAACGTCTTTCCAGCTTCCGACTTTTCAGGCAGATTCTTGATGATTTCCGATGCCATCAAAAGCATTGGGTCGGCAAAGTAGTCGTTGGTATCGGCGGTATGGCTGGCCATCGATTCCTCACGATGAATCAATATCTCAACGCCTTCACATTCCTTTTCTTGCAGGAAATAGATTACGGGAATCTTACCGATGAAGTTGATTTCCTCAATCACTTCCCATCCCAACGCCTTCTTTGTGCAATGGTAGATAACAGTCTTTGTGAACACATCGAAGTGGTAGGTCGCGCCCTCGCCGTCATCCTTCACGAAGTAGCCCCAGGCAAAGGCAAGCATATTACCGTATTGGTCGAATCGGGTGTATATTTCATCGCCCTTGCTCTTTGCCAGCACCCTTATTTGGCATTTCGCTGTGTTGTCATCCTCATCACGGTACACACGGAAAAGCATTGCCGATTCAGTCTCTGCACCTGCAATGCGCTTGCACTCACGGATTTTGCTGTCAAACCTCACATCCTTGATGAAATCCTGATAGGCCTTGAAGCCTTCATCCGTACCCTCGGAAAGTTGCGTCCACTTCACGGGTCGCCCGTAAAGGAAAACCAGCGCAATTTCGTTGATGAAAACGGGATAGGGGATTGGGATTTTCCAAACGGGTTCGTACCTGAGGAATTTCCCCTTTTTGTCGGTGATTTCCTTGTCAGGGCGTTTCATAATCTCATGGGACATGGTGTCGTACACTTTCAATGCCATCAACACCTCATCCACCCTTGAGGTCATTCTTTCCTTGACCGCAGTAATGTCCTTTGCGGCCAAAAGTTTTTCGAATTCCTGATTTCTACCAATCAGGGCATTCACATAATTGCGGAATAATTCAAAGAATACCATAATATTAAAGTTTTAGTTATCGAATCCTTATGTTATCGTAATCTATATCATCATCATCCTCGTAGAGGTCGTTAATGGCGTACCCGAGAATATCCACGAACTCGTCATGCTCCAAGGCTGGGAAGCCGCAAACCTCATCCAAAAAGTCATCGTTCCAACTCCCTTCGACCAGCACCACACGGCCGCACTCGATACGGGGCGAAACCACCTTCAATCTCGTTTCCTTGGAATCGGTGGGCGGCTCCGTCTCTTTCACATTCAGGGTCGAAACGGCCTTCAACATCTGCACAACGCTCTTTCCGTTGGCCTTCGGCTCCACGTGGAGTTTGCTCTCACCATTCCCGCCTTGCGTCCGTATGTATTCAGGGAGGAATCGCAGTAGGTCGGGCATTTCCTTGTAAACCTTCATCGCATGGGTCAGATATATCATCGTACCAATACGGCAAGCCGCAAGGATGCCGCTGGGGTCATTGTCGCCCTTTACCTTGCGTTCCTCATAGGCTGTGTCAAGGTAGAAGTGAATCGGTTCCTCAAAACGCAACGCCTTGAAGTCGGCGGGGCTAATCTTGCCGAACCAATCACGCTTGACGATGTTACCACCCTCAATCACGGGACGCTGCTGGTACAATGCACTGAACTCACGCGGTGAACGGTTCCTTTGTTTCTCCAGCTTCGCCAAGGAATGCCGTTCAGGCCATAGCGGGTCGCCAATATGCCGATGGCTCAATCCCCCGTCATTCTCTTTTTCGCAAATGCCAGGAATAGAAAGCACCATCCATTCGTCAGGCTCCGTTTTCAAGATGCGCCCCGCAAGGTCATCCTCATGCCAACGGGTCATAATGAAGAGTTGCTTGGAATCATTGTGCAAACGGGTGGTCAAT
>Ga0265298_10011306_pt1 | contig 10467 bp, 6 predicted proteins | sample AusTroGonzalo_MG_3_FD_193486 | JGI IMG/M metagenome (GOLD analysis project Ga0265298, IMG submission 193486) | Bovine rumen microbial communities from tropical cattle in Woodstock, Queensland, Australia - Gonzalo_01 | ecosystem: Host-associated > Mammals > Digestive system > Stomach > Rumen ... | reverse complement strand
ACCGACGGCGTGACCGAAGCGGAAAATCCAAAATCAGCTTTTTTCGGGGAACAGCGGCTCTTAAAAACATTGTCTTCAAAATTTGTTTCTACCGAGCAAACGCTCCAAAAAGTTTATCGGGATATTCAAAAATTTGCCGCATCGGCACAGCAGTCGGATGATATTACCATGCTTGAATTTTATTTTAGCGGCTTAAACGGTAATTTGCTTATTATTGATGCCCAAAATGAAAATTTGGCCCGTGTTATTGAATTTTTAAAGCAAGATATGACTAAACACGGTGTTTGTGAGGAGGCTCAGTTTAAAGTTATTATGGCGGCGGAAGAAATATTTGCCAATATTTCGGATTATGCTTATCCCAATACAAAAGACGGTAAGGCCGAGCTTATTACAAATATGGAAGATAATACGTATATGGTCGCCTTTATCGATTCCGGCCAAAAATACAACCCGCTTGAGCGCAAAGATCCTGATGTGACCTTGGCTTTAAACAAACGAAAAATCGGCGGTCTCGGTATTTATATTGCTAAAAAACAGACTGATGAAATTGAATATTTTTATGATAACAGCCACAATATTTTGAGAATAAAAGTTATCAATAAGCCGTGATTTTTGATATCGGCATCGCAAGGTTGATGCTTTTTGAAATGAAAAACGCCGTCGGCTTTGCGCCGGCGGCGTTTGATATGCATTGAACCAGAATAGTATTATGGTACTATATTGTTGTCTTTGCCGGCAAGGGCTTGTTGAATCTTCATAGCCTTAGCAAATTCTTTTGATGTCATCGATCTACCTATTTGAAGATTATTGGTCACATCAGATTTATTTAGGATGCCGCCGTACCTGTATTGAGGTTTCGGAGCCTCTGCGTATGTGACCTCATATTTAGAAACCTTGAATGTTGTATCATAATTTTCATATTCAGGAACATTGATGTCAACACCTGTATTATCTTCTTCAAAAGCTAATTCCGGCAGGGTTGGAGGCGGGGTCTGTGTTTTTACACCAACCATGTGCGTGACCATCGGCGACGGACAGTCGGGGTTGACAGATGTTGCGACTGCATTGCCATTGCTCTTTCTTAAAACATTCATGGCGTTGTCAAGTAATTTATCTGAACTTCTATAGTCAAAGTTTGTTTTATCATCGCATTCAAGAGCTCTGGTGATTTTGCTTAAGGTTTCGCCAAATTCGTTGTATTCTCTGTTGTAATTGACAATTTCAGATATCTTTTGGGCTTGTTCTTCGCTTAAATTATCAAACAGGCTGCCAATTTCACGGGCGGCACCATTGACCTTATCACCATCAAACGTGTTCATGGCAATGGCAATGGCTTTGTTCATCTTTTCGCCTGTCATGTCGGCAATGTTTAAGTGCTCAAACTGTTGTTGCAAAAACTCTCTGCCATGCAGTCTGTTGACGAGCAATCTTTTGCCGGAAGCAAGGGCTTCTTTGGCTTGAGTAATAATGCCTTCGTCTTCAATGTGAAACTTACCGGTCGGAGTGTTGATATAGAAACCTGTTTGTTTTTTACCGAACATATCCGTAAAACTAAAGTTTTCATTGCCTAAAACCGTTTGTGAGCGGCGACCGTTGCGCATGAGTTCGGTGTAGTCATAAAAGGTGCGCAGTCTGGTGTTGCTCATAATGGTATCGTAATCTTGCTCGGAGATACTCATGCTTGAATTCCATTCAGTTGGGAAATTCGAGACACTAGTGCTCGGATCAATTTCTATCATACCGGCAGCTGAGTCATAAGTTTGTTTAGTGATAATGCCCTTTTCAAGCATTGTATGCAATTTTTCTTTATCAACAAAGTGCGAAACAAATTCATTGTCCATGTTCATGTATGCGCGATCGAGCGATTGCGGGTCGAAATTTGCAACTTTGCCGTTGTTGAGGTTTGACTTCCAGATGTTGAAGTACTTCTTATCAATCATCATTTTGTCGTTCCATTTTTCGGGGAAACGCTCAATTTGAGTTGAATATGTTGGGTATGCGTTTGTTTGCATGTTGTCTGCTGTGGTTGATGATGTTGTTGTTTCGGGCACATCAACCGACTGGCTTTGAATGGGATTGTCTGTTAAAAGCGTATCTGCAGCTTCTGAGGCTCTGCCCATAATTTTATCAACAATATGGCCGATGCCTTCTTTGATGGCATCAAAGTTTTGAACAGCCAAAGCAAGTCCTGAGCCGACAAGGCCGATAAGCAAGCCTTTGCGTGCGCTCTTTAATTCTTTTTGGGCATTTTCATCATCTTTATGCTTTGAAGCATTTGCATGAGCAAAGCCGAGTTCGGTACCTTGTGCAATGTTGGCAACACCGATTCTGGTTAACATAACGCCTTGACGAAGATATTCAAGACCTTGGAGTGCCGGTGCGGCAACAGCGAGCGAAGTGAAAGCAACGGCTGAAATACCTGCCGTGATAAGGGCTTTTCTTTGGTATTTCTTATCTGAGGTAACCGCATCATGCGCCCGACGCCAACATTCAAAAAAGTTCATCGGCGGTAAACCTTGTTCTTTTTGCCTAATTCTTATTTTTTCAGATTCATTTAAGACCGGCATAACTTGCGCGTTAACAGCCATTAAGGCACCGTATGCGACTAAAGCGGGGACTGCATATCCCGTTAAGGTTAAACCGATGGTTGCTACCGTGTTTACGGCAATTTGCCACTTGTTTTCTCTGAACGGCAAAAGAAATTTTTTGAATTTGCCTTTTGAGGTTTTTTCGGCATGCTCTTCCAATTTATTTTTTCTGGTTAAAACGCGCACGGCAACAGAGTTTAATTTTGAGTGACCGTCACTGTCAAGCGTTTTGGCTTTTTCTTTTAATTGTGTGTGATATGCCTGCGCTTTATCTGCCGTATCCATGACCGACATCAAAAGAGTATTTTCGTTGATATGCAACTTGTCGTTTGTGTGTATCACTTTGTTTAAGGCAGACTTCATTTTGCCAGACAAAGCTTTGATATATTCAAACTGCTCTCTGCTGCCCATTTCAAGCTCTTTGCCATGAGGTTCTCTGATTGATGAAGCCGTTGAAACACGTGCAATATCGGCAAAAAATCTGTCATCTGCGGCCGATCTGAAAACTTTTTTCTTTTCTTCGTGTGAAAGTTTGTGATATTGTTCGTTGCCAAGCAATGCCATGGAGGTTTCAAGCTTGCTCTTTTGGAAAAGCAGGCTCAAATAATCATCTTTTTTCTCGGTGGATAAAGCCTTTTTTTGGCCTGTTTTTTCATCCGTTTCATAAATTTCAACACGCTCGGAAATAACATCCATGTATTTTTTCTTGACGCCAAAGCTGCTTGAATAGTAGCTGTTTGCAAATTCCTGCAAATCTTTGGCATTGTCAACGTAAACCGAAACATTATCGGTTTTCATCGCGTTTTCTTTGCGATATTCTTCTTCTCTTTTAGCCAGTTCGCGCAGAACGGGGTGATTCGGGTTGAGGTCTTGCAAATAGCGTTTGGCCCACACAAATCTCGGATCTGAAAAATCACCTTGCAAAATCGTGATTGCTTCTGCATAAAGGCGTTCATCATTTATTCTTTGTTTTTCTTCAGCGGTCATCTCTTTTGACATTTTACGTAAATCTCCATATAAAACGGTTCACACAAATTTGGCTGTACTATACACCATTTTTTTGTACATTGCAAGAACTTTTTTTGACAAAACAATCTACCTACGACAAAAAAATACGTTTGTTAATTATTTGTTAACCATCTGAAAACACTAACTTTATCTTGCATTCGGGCAAATAATCTTATATAAAAACCGCAAATAATTTTTTTTTGCGGAACAAAAAAATGCGTGTCGATATTTTTGATTTTGACTTAGATAAGAGCTTAATTGCCTCAAAACCGGCGAATCCGCGCGATTCGTCGCGGTTGCTTGATTTATCGGACGGTAAGAATATTGTTGATAGGCATTTTTATGATTTGCCCGATATTTTGCAAAAAGGCGACTTGCTTGTTTTTAATGATACAAAAGTTATTCCTGCCCGACTTTACGGCAAAAAAGGAGAGGCTTTGCTTGAGCTTACGCTTTATCACCCTCAAAGCGCAACCGTTTGGCACAGTTTTATTAAAAATGCCAAGCGTCTCAAAGAAAATGATATTATTCGTTTTTATACGGCGGATATTTCATGTGACGAATCGAGGTTTCAGGCTAAAGTTCTTCAAAAAAACGGCGAGGACGGTGTTTTAATTGAATTTTTGTGTGATGCTGCCGATTTGGCCAGGCTTCTTCAAACGTACGGTGCTATGCCTCTGCCGCCTTATATTAAGCGCGATAAGCCACAAAAAGGTATTTGGTCACCTTATAATGACAAAGAAGACTACCAAACCGTTTATGCTAAAAACGAAGGCGCGGTTGCCGCACCGACAGCGGGTTTGCACTTTACGGAAAATGTTTTTAAGAAACTGGAAGAAAAAGGGGTGGAAAAAGTTTTTTTAACACTCCATGTTGGCGCCGGAACGTTTTTGCCCGTTAAAACAGATGATACAAAAGACCATAAAATGCATGCCGAATTTGGGGTTATTTCAGATGAGGCGGCCTTAAAAATCAATCAGGCCAAAGATGAGGGACGCCGCGTTATTGCGGTTGGCACAACATCTTTGCGGTTGCTTGAAACGGTTGCCGATAATCAGGGACATGTGCACCCCTTTGTGGGACAAACGGATATCTTTATAACACCGGGCTATAAATTTAAGGTTATTGATATGATTGTTACAAATTTTCATCTGCCTAAATCAACGCTCTTTATGCTGATTTGCGCCATTGCCGGTACGGATACAATGAAAAAAGCTTATGCTCATGCCATTGAACAAAAATATCGTTTTTATTCGTACGGCGACAGCTCTATTTTAAAGTGTGTCAACAAAATTTAAACCTTTATGTGTTAGAAAAATTAAGAGCACTAATCATTGAAGGGTAATATGAACGTTTTTTTGAAACTTCTTTCGTGCGTGAAAGATTCTTATTTGCCGGCGTTGATTGCTTTAATCGCCTTGTTTTTTTGCGCGCTTAATCCTTCATTGGAAGGATCTGCCCTTTTGAGTTTGAATGTGACTTTTCTTGCAGGGTGCTTTATTAACTTTACAGTTTTGCTGTTTTCAAAAGATTTGAAAAACACGTTTTTTACGCTAATTTTGCTGCTTTGCTATTTGACGCTTGCCAAAGTTACGCATACGCCGCTTGCCGACAGCGCTTTAATCGGGCGCTGGTTGACGGTGATTATGCCGGTTAATTTGTTTTTGATTTCATTTATCGAGCCGAAAGAAAAACATGCTTTTTTCTTGTTGTGCTTTTTTTTGCTGGAAGCGGCATTAATTGAAAACTTATATATATCAAATATTGCATTTCTCCCAGAGTTTGCAGGCACTGTCGGAAAGATATTGTGGGGGGCGTTGCTTGTTTATTTTTTGGTGCTTATCAGCATATATCCTTCAATTAAAAACAACGCTTTTTTCTTTGAGAGTATTTTGTTTTGTTTGGCTGTTTTGCATTTGAGCAATTTGCATTACTTTTTGGTTTGTTTGACAGGCGCGGTGTTTTCAAACCTGTTGACCAATATTCATCAATTGATATACGAATATTTCAGAGACAGTGTGACCGGTTGTTATTCTAAAAATTCTTTTCCGGCATTTGACAGTAAAAAATTGCCGCCTAAATACACAATAGCCTTTTTTTGCATAGATAATTATCATAAGATTTTGCAGGTGTTTAAGAAAAATCTGACCGACAAACTTACAAAAATGATTTTAAAACGTATTGTTTCGGTTGAACCGAAAGCACTTGTTTATCGCTTAAAGGATGATGAATTTTGCCTGATATTTTTTGAACAAGATGTTAAGCAAACATTTGAGACAGTTGAAAATATGCGGCGTTTGGTTGCCGGTACGGAATTTGTTTTGGGCCCCAGAAAAATATTAAAATTGACGATTACGCCCGTTGTTTCGGAAAAACACAGAAATGATGCCAATGCCGCGGTTGTGCTTGAACGTATGCATAAAAATTTTGACAGGCGCTATAAATTTACACAAAACATGACTTTTTGCGAAGAGTTGGAGCAAAAAAAGGTTAAAACACCGCTCAATACCCGCTATCGCTCCAGATAATTACCCTATTTTAAAGGTGTTTTATTGATTTTTTGTTTTTTGAAGCGAAAAAAGAACCAGCCCCACACCAAAAAGGAAAATCGGCAAAGATAATATTTGCCCCATGGTTATGTTTTGATAAATAAAACCAAGTTGGGCATCGGGCTGCCTAAAACACTCCGCAATCATGCGAAACAGGCCGTAACAGCCTAAAAATACACCGGAAATAAAACCTTTTTTAGCACGCACCCGGCTGCAACGCCATAAAATTTGAAGCAAAATAAACAAAAGAAGGCCCTCTAAAGCGGCTTCGTAAAGTTGCGAGGGATGACGCGGCAAATAACCGCCGCTCGGAAATCTGACCGCCCATGGCACATCGGTTGGACGGCCCCAAAGTTCATCATTGATGAAATTTGCAATTCTGCCCAAAAACAAACCTAAAGGCGTGTATAAAGCGGCTAAATCGGTGAGGCCGAAAAACGGGTATTTTATTTTGCGCGCACTGTAATATAGAGCAAAAATAACTCCAAGCAGGCCGCCGTGAAAAGACATTCCGCCATGCCAAAGTGCAAAAATTTCTAAAGGATGGTCTAAAAACATATTGAAATTATAAAACAAAACATAAAAAAGACGCCCGCCTAAAATAATGCCGAGAGTGATATTAAACATTGTGTCATCAAGATTTTTTTTGGTAATCGGCAATGCATACTTTTGAATATCGCGATACATGAAAAACCACGCAAGCGCAATGCCAAAGAGGTAAGCAAGCGAATACCACCTTAAATCAAACGCGCCGATGCTGAACATGACCGGCGATATGTTTGGATAGGCCAACCCATTCATTTTTTTATTCCGATTTGTTTTGATAACCTAATTGTTTAAAAGTATATTAAAACAAAAACAAATATCCACATTAAAAAGAAAAATGTTCACTGCCTTTTTTTTAAGTTTTTGTTTTTTAAAAAAAATTTTTTTTTCTTAAATTTTTTATTGCACAACTTTATCAAGAATGTTGTAAGTTTATTTTTCGCTTTATATGCTGAATTTGTTTTGAAACAATGAATAAAAGAGTTTAAATGCTATTATCCGAGCACGCGTCCGCTTCTTTTAATCCGATAGACACCGTTGAAACGATTTTTGACGGCAAATCGCTTGAATTTGAGCGACGCAACTTAAATGAAATTGTGATTGAAGTGCAAGGGAAGTGGCAAAATATGTTGCTCTTTTTTGCGTGGGAAGAGCGTTTGAAATGTTTGCAAATTTCATGCTTTATTAATATTGAAAACAAATCTTGTGATACGGCACGTATTTTTGAACTACTGGCTTTAATCAATGAGGATTTGTGGCTCGGGCATTTTTCGTATTGGAGTGTGCATAAAATTCCTGTTTTTAAGCATACGGTTATTGTTGATTCTCAGGATCATTTTTCGGAAGAAAAAATTGCACAAATTATAGATATTGCCATTACGGAATGCGAACAAATGTATCCGGTTTTTCAGGCGGTTATTACACAGAATCTTTCACCGAAACAAGTTTTACGCTCATTTTCGGGCGGCATTTTGCATTAAATTTTGCATTAAAGATATAAACAAACCGGTTATTCCTACCTTAAGCGCTTCGCAATTCAGTATAGGCATAAATCCAGTGTATTCGTAATTACTTTTGTTTATATCAAAACAAACTAACTACAGGTGCATGTATATAGTTTTTGGCTTGATGTCGTGCAACTTGGACATTCGCACGTATACCAATACACTGTCGTCGTGCCACTGGAAGTACTAACAGTGCCTGAGTGAATCCGACACGTTCCACCGGGGCAATCTGATGAACCACATCCACCATAAATTGTTTCACCCTGCGGACATCCATTAAAGCAAGCCTGGACACACTCATATGAATTTAGATATTTTGCTCCTGTACTCGGACAGGTGTATACTGTTGTGTTAGAAGTTGCTTGCTTGCATCTACCACCCGGACAATTACCTCCGAGTGCTGTTGAGCATGTATATAGTTGTGAGGCACCTCTGCAACTACAATCGCATGTGTAGGAAGCTACTGATTCGGTACATTGTTTACCCTGATTGCATGCATCGCTGCTTCCATAAAGGTAGGTTGAATTGTTTGAGTTGATATAACCTGAGGCGCTGGTGCATCCTTTGGCATTATTACAATCGTTTGTTGAACCATAAACGGTTGTTAAATCGGAAGAATGAGCATACTTTGTGCCCACAGATGTGCATCCTTTGGCATTATTACAATCGTTTGTTGAACCATAAACGGTTGTTAAATCGGAAGAATGAGCATACTTTGTGCCCACAGATGCACATCCTACGGCATTATTACAATCGTTTGTTGAACCATAAACGGTTGTTAAATCGGAAGAATGAGCATACTTTGTGCCCACAGATGTGCATCCTACGGCATTCATGTATTTTTATCGCTGTATAAAAGCCCATCACCCGTTTCGCAATAATACATCGTACTGCTTGGGTAAATGCTACCGCAACTGTTTGTTGAACTCCATGGCGTAGAAGTGCACTCAGTTGAACCGCTACCCGAACCGCTGCCTTAACATTTACATGTATATGTTGTTGAAGAGGTTCCATTATTTAGACAAGTACTGCTGCACACATCCCTACATGCACTTACGCTTGAATATACTCGATAGTGGTTTGTTCCACTTTCACAACATATACCTTCTGAATATGATGAACTGGTTTTTGAGCATGTCCCTCCCGAACACTGAGCTGTACATGGATCTTTAGTGAAATATACATATCCTGTTGTAGAGCATATGTAGTTAACACCATATGCACTAGTCGTTGTTGTTGACGTACATCTACCACCGACACAGTTGCCACCAACCGTTGTAACACACGAACTTAAGCCTGAATTATTTGTACAACTTCCGCCGCTACATGTGCATTGATATGGCGAACTGCTGTAACTATTAAGCTTCGAGCATGTTGTAGAACAAGTACTGTTGCATTCATTTTGATCACTATACAAAAACCCTGTACCGGATGAACAGTAGTACATGGCAGATGATATAGAGCTGCTTGCACAACCATTATCCACACAAATTTCCTGACACTTTGTTTGGTTATAAAACTTACCGTTCTTACAACAAGTACATGCATATGAGCTATATCCGGTCTCAACAACACTACACGTTGCATTGCTCGTGCAGGTTGATTGGTAATCGTAAACATTGTTTGTCACCGAATTGATATATTTTGTTTCACTACAATAATAGTTTCCGGAATAAGAATTATAAGTCGGCTGACTACCATCTGAACAATAATCATAGTAGCCTGATTTTTTAACATACTGTGTATCTTTGTTGCAAGTCGCCGCATTATTACAATCATTTAGCGTGGCATATCTTGTGCCGGTTGTTGTGTTTTGATATTTTGGTGAACAGGTTGTGGCATCTGTACACGCCTGTTGCCCGCCATATGTGTTGCCTGTTACCGCATTTTTATATTTCGGCTCGTCGCAATAATAATATGTATTATTGTTCCAATATCCTGATTGTGGGTTTGAACCATTGGTACATTTATCTGAACTGCTCCATTTATAAACGGTTGTTGTGGCTCCGGAACAAACTGCTCCGTTCTTACAAGCCGTTTGTCCGCCGTAAGTTGTACCTGTTGTTGAGTTGCGGTATTTATCTTCATCGCAGTAATATGGCGAAGAGGTCGATCCGCTACCGGAAGTATAATTACCATTTTCACATCTTTTATATGTACCGGGATAAACACGTTGTTTGGCAACTGAACATACCGTCCCATTCGTGCAGTCGTTAGATGAATTATATGTTTTGTTCTGCACAGTGTTTGTCCACTGGCTGATGTTGCAATTTGCTGCGTTATTGCAGTTTGTTTGCGCACTGCTGCCCGTGTATTCCGTACCGGTCACGCCGTTTTTATAAATTGCCCTGCTGTTTGATGTCTGCGCCGTACAAGTTGCTTTACTCGTGCAATCACTCTCTGAGGTATGTGTGGTTCCTCTCTTTGTGTTCGTCCACTGGCTGATATTGCATTTTGCATTATTTTGACAAGTTGTTTGTGCGTTTGAACAGGTATAGCGTGCACCCGTGACTGCGTTCAAATAAACATCGTAGTTTGTTCTGCTGCACTTCTGTTGTACTTTCGTACAAGTTGCCGCACTTGTGCAGCTGCTTTCTGAGGTATATGTCGTCCCTGTCGCAGAGTTTGTCCATTGGCTCGCATTGCATACCGCTGCATTTGTGCAGTTTGTTTGTGCACTGCTGCCCGTGTATTCCGTACCGGTCACGGCGTTTTTATAAACTGCATAATACTTAGTTCCGCTTTTTTGTGTCACTGCCGTACAAGTCGCTG
>Ga0265298_10011305_pt1 | contig 10467 bp, 6 predicted proteins | sample AusTroGonzalo_MG_3_FD_193486 | JGI IMG/M metagenome (GOLD analysis project Ga0265298, IMG submission 193486) | Bovine rumen microbial communities from tropical cattle in Woodstock, Queensland, Australia - Gonzalo_01 | ecosystem: Host-associated > Mammals > Digestive system > Stomach > Rumen ... | reverse complement strand
CACGCTGGTTTCACCGGTAGAGCCGGGAATGAAGCCATAGACCATATCCATGAAGCTGTACTGGCCCACGGCACCGGTGGCGGCGTCAAAGGCACCGTCATGGGCGATGGCCAGGGGAGTGGCGGAAGACACGGCATCCACACCCTTGAGGGCGGGGACCCAGGTCTTGGACACCCACACGGCAGAGCCGGACATGGAGGAAGGATAAGAGAAGAAGAGGAAGGCACGGGCCACCAGAGCCGGATTCCAGATGTTCATACCGGTGCCGCCGAAGACCTCCTTCACGAAGATGACGGAGAAAGCGATGGCCAGGGCGACCATCCACAGCGGGACGTCCACGGGAACAATCAGGGGAATGAGGAAGCCGGTGACGAGGTAACCCTCGTTCACTTCTTCACCGCGGATTTGGGCCGATCCGAACTCGATGGCCAGACCCACGGCGTAGGATACCACGAACAGAGGGAGCATCCGGACCAGTCCGTACCAGAACATGTGCCAGAAACTCCAGTCGAGGCCGTAGACGGTGGAGGTCTGCAGACCCACGTTGTACATGCCGAACAGAGCGGCGGGTACCAGGGCGATGACCACCATGATCATAACACGCTTGAGGTCGATACCGTCACGCACGTGGGCGCCCTTGGAGGTTACCGTACCGGGAACCCGCAGGAAGGTGTCGAAAGCGTCGATGGAAGAGTGCAGCCAGTATAGCTTGCCGCCTTTTTCAAAAAGGCCGGGTTTCATTTCTTCTGCCATAGCTTATGCCATTTCTTTGATCATCAGGTCAATGCCCTTCTGGATAATGGCCTGGATATCGTTCTTGGAAGGGTCAACGTAGTCGCAGAGGGCGAGGTCTTCCGGCAGCACTTCGTAAATGCCGAACTTCTCCATCTTCTCGATGTCTCCTGCCAGGCAGGCCTTGATGAGGTAGATGGGGAAGATGTCCATGGGAGTGACGTCTTCGAAGCACTTGGTCTCTACGAAGGCGCGGGGGCCGCCGTGGAGGTTGGTGTTCATGTCGTACTCCTTCTTGGGGGTGAGCCAGGAGAAGTAGCACCAGGAAGAGCTGTGCACCTTGGGACGGAAGGGCTTGGCCCAGCCGAACCACTCGCGCTCGCGGCCTTCGGTGAGGATGGTGATCTGGTCGTTGAAGAAGCCCAGGTAACCATCGGCCCCCAGGGTTTCGCCGGTGAGGACGTCTCCGCCGATGACGCGGACGTCGCCTTCCACTGCGGTGATTTCCTTGACGGGAGTGCCGGGAAGGGCTACCACATAACCGGTGGCCTTGGCGGCGGGACCGGTAACGGCTACCTTGCGGGTGAGATCCAGCTTGCCGGTGTTAACCACGTGGCCGATGGCGGCCAGGTGCAGCGGGGAAACCGTCCACACCAGTTCGCCCTTCTGGATGGGGGCGATGTGGCTGATCTGCACACCTACGTTGCCGGCCGGATGGGGACCGCTGACCTCATGCACCACGGCGTTTTCCACACGGTGGAAAAGGGTGGAGGAGGAACGCTCCTTGCAGATGGAAACGTGCACGGGGGCTATCTTGGCCAGGGCGTCGATACCGGCCTGGATGTCGGTGAGGGCTTCACGCAGGGTGAAGTCTGCATCCGCTGCCAGGGGAGCCGTGCTGAAGGAAGAAATGAAAATTGCCTTGGGCGTGGTGTCCGGAGCGGCCATGATGCCGTAGGGACGCTGGATGAGGGAACCCCAGAGACCGGTCTTCAGGAGAAGGTCCTTGGTTTCCTGGGCCGATTTGGGAGCCTTGGCACCGAAGTCCACGTACTCCTGGTTGGCATCGGCCTTTACCAGAACTGCCAGCAATTTTCTCTTTTCGCCCCTGACGATTCCGCACACGGTGCCGCTGACCGGCGAGGTGAACAGAATCTCGGGACGCTGTTTGTCGGCCATCACGGGGGAGCCTGCCTTCACTGCGTCACCCTCCTTGACAAGCAGTCTGGGGACCAGACCCTTGAAATCGGTGGGCTTTACAGCTACTATGTCAGGAACCACGGTTTTGATGACCTCGGGGGCTGCAACACCCTTCACGGGAACGTTGAGACCCTTTTTCAAAGCGAGATTGTTTGACATTATTTAAGAGGTTTTGTGTATTTCCAAAAATACTCCGCGAAGTTACGAAAAATTTGCTAATTTCGCGTCATAAAATAGGACCCGATATGGAGATTTTAGCGGATTTGAATCCCGAGCAGCGCAAGGCTGTCGAGTGTGTGGAAGGGCCGATGTTGATCGTGGCTGGAGCGGGGTCCGGAAAGACCCGCGTACTCACCTCCCGGATAGCGTATTTGATTGAGCAGGGCGTTCCTGCGGAGCGTATTCTCGCCCTTACCTTCACCAAGAAGGCGGCCGGCGAGATGAAGGACCGCATTGCCCTCATGGTAGGGGAGCGCCAGGCCCGCCGGCTGTGGATGGGGACTTTCCACTCCGTGTTCATCCGCTTCCTCCGTGAATTCTCGGATGCCATAGGCTTTCCGTCCACTTTTACCATCTACGATACGAGTGATTCGGTTAGTTGTATTAAGAATTGCATGCAACAAATTGAGGAGGAGAGTAATAGGGGAAGTAACCGTATTGTTTTTGATCCCAAGGTATATAAGCCAAAGGAAATACTGTCTCGTATTTCAATTGCCAAGAATGCTCTTATTACGCCAAAGCCCTATTCTGAAGGAATTGGAGGAATGAGAGCGGAGGATCAGTTGAAAAAGAAGGATAATATTCACCTTGTATACAAAAGATATTGTGAAGTCTGTCGAAAGAGTGGGGTGATGGACTTTGATGATATACTATTGTATATGAATATCTTACTACGTGATAGTAATAGAGAAATAGTAGAGAGTCTCGCTTCACGGTTTGATCATATTTTAGTGGACGAATATCAGGATACTAATTATGCTCAATATAGGATTATTCAAAAACTGGCCGCCGGGCACCAGAACCTGTGCGTGGTGGGCGACGATTCTCAGTCCATCTACGGCTTCCGCGGCGCCCAGATTCAGAACATCCTGAACTTCCAGAAAGACTTCCCCAGCGCCCGGCTCTTCCGCCTGGAGCGCAACTACCGCAGCACCCGCACCATCGTTAACGCCGCCAACTCCCTCATCGCCCACAACGAGGGCCGCATTCCCAAAAACTGCGTTTCCATGGGCGAGGAAGGGGAGAAGATCCACATCGTCCGCTCTTTCACGGAGCAGGAGGAAGCCATGCAGATAGCATCGGCCATCATCAACCGCGTGCGTATGGCGGGGGCCGAATACGAGGATTTCGCCATCCTCTACCGAACGAACTCGCAGTCCCGTGCGCTGGAAGAGCAGTTGCGGCGCCGCAACATTCCCTACATGATTTACTCCGGCAATTCCTTCTTCGAGAGGGCCGAGGTCAAAGACATGATGGCGTATTTCAAGCTGGCGGTGAACCTGAACGACGACGAGTCCTTCAAGCGGGTGGTGAACAAGCCTGCCCGCGGCATAGGCGACACCTCCCTGAACGCCCTGACCCTGGCCGCCCGCGAGGCGCAGGTGTCCCTTTTCAAGGCTGCCGCCCTGCCGAATCTGGAAGACTTCGGCCTCAAGAGTGCCGCCATCGGCAAGATCCGCGCTTTCTGCACCCTCATGGAAAAAGCCTCGCAGGAGGCCCTGGAAGGGGATGCATACGACGCCGCCATGTCGCTGGCCTCGGAAAGTGGCCTCTATCTTTTCTTCAAGGCCGATAATTCCGTGGAAGGCCAGTCCCGCTTTGCCAACGTAGAGGAACTGCTGAACAGCGTAAAGGCTCACGTGGAAGAAGTCCACGGAGATTTCCGCAACGCCCAGGTGGAAGAAGGCTTGGTGGCCGATGCCTCCGAGGTGCCGGACTCCCAGCTGCCGCGGGTAACCCTGGCGGACTATCTGGAAAACGTATCGCTGCTCTCCAACGTGGATGTGGCCGACGATGAAACCAACAACAAGGTGGCTCTCATGACGGTGCACACGGCCAAGGGCCTGGAGTTCCCGTACGTGTTTGTGGCGGGCATGGAAGAGAACCTCTTCCCGTCCGGCGGCTGGATGCTCACTCCTCAGGACCTGGAGGAGGAGCGCAGGTTGTTTTACGTGGCCCTTACCCGGGCCAAGGAGTCGGTGTCGCTCAGCTTCACGCAGACGCGCATGCGTAACGGCAAACACGAATCCAATTCCCCCAGCCGCTTCCTTCGCGAGCTGGCGCCCCAGTATCTGGACCAGCCCCTGCGCCGGGAGGACTTCGAGTCCCGCGCCTCCATAGACGACGAGGACTTCGGTGGCGGTGGCTTCCGCTGGTCAGGCCAGAGATTCCCGGTCAAGGCGGAATATGACCGGGCATCCCGCCCCTCCCGTCCCGTCATGCCCGACCCTGATCGGGCATCCCGTCCCAAGACCGTGAGCGAAATCAAGGCCGAACTGGCTGCGAGGCCCAAGCCACCGGTGACGGCCGACTTCGTTCCCGACCCCATGTCCAGTTTCCGGGTGGGGGATCAGATAGAACATAACCGATTTGGGGCGGGAAAAGTCCTTGAAATCTCCGGCCAGATTCCGGATCTGAAGGCAAAAATCCTCTTCGAAAAGTACGGTGAAAAACTTTTATTGCTAAAATTTGCAAAAATTCGTCACAAATAATTTTTTTTATTGTTTCCATTTGCTATTTTTGTAGCGAAGTTTTTCATAGTTTAAGTTTAGGTTAAGTAACTGGCCACCCGCAGTGATTGCAGGTGGCCAGTGAATTTTTAATCTATATAAAGGAATAAAAAGTCCTACCTAGAGCGGAAATACCGCGTTATAAGGCCTCCTTTCTTCTTTTTCATTTCCGTGTGATGCTCATGATGGTGATGTCATCGGCCTGTTCAGCACCAGATGAGAACCGGCCCACGATATCATACACCGTTTGGTCATCTATCGGCTGCTCACGGGCTTGCAACAATTTCAATAAATCATCGAAGCCCAATTGCTCACTCTGGACATTTTCGGCTTCGGTGACCCCATCGGTGAAGATGATTATCTGCTCGCCATGGCCGATAGTGGTGGATTCCTCAGAGAACTGATAATCGCTATCTATACCTAACAGTAAATTGGTCTCCTTTAAGTCGAGCAACCGGCACTCTCCGTCTTTGACGATGACAGGGGGCAGATGGCCGGCGTTGCAGAACGACAACTGTCCCGTGGGAAGGTGAAGTCGGCCCACGAAAGCGGTAACGAACATCATCGAGCGGTTATTCAACGAGAGGGTGGAGTTGATCTCCTCCATGATAGCACTGGTGGTCGAGTGATGCTTGACGGCGGAACGGAAGAGCGTTACGGCCGCGGACATGAACATGGCCGCCGGCATACCTTTCCCACTGACGTCGCCTATGATGAAGGTGACATCATCGCCGTCCCGATAGAAATCATACAGGTCCCCTCCGACGTTTTGTACGGGAACAAGCGTAGCATGCAGGGCAAGCCTGTCATCGTCTATAAAATCGTGCACCAAAATACCGGTTTGGATGTTTTGGGCAATCTGCATCTCGTTTTGTATGATCTTATGCTCATTCTCAACCTGTAAGTATGCTTTCTCGTTTTGCTCTATCCTACGGAAAAGAAGGATAAGAATCACTATTCCGATAATCAGGACGAAGAGAGTGACAGCGCTTCTCCATTTGATGCTTTGCCAGACAACATGATTGGGCACGGCAATCATTAACTGCATGTGAATGGGGGACATCGTTTGCGAATAGACACTCCACTTCCTTTTGTCGTTTTGATATAGCATCACATCCTCCGGAGTCCCGCTGTCGGATGAGGCGATGAGCGAACCATTTGTGCCGTAAATGAGACAGACAGCTTCGTCGTAAGGTTTGATTTCCTTAAGAATGGCTTCCATCCACTCGATAGTAAAATCGTCTCCCACAACACCTATCAATTGCCCCTGTTCGTCTTCTATTTTAATCGAGTGGGAAGCGATCAATGTTTGCGTGCTGGCGCCTATATACGGCTCCGACCAATAGCCGTCGCTATCGCATTGGAGAGCACCTGTGTACCAATCGCGAGCGTAATAATTCAGTCCTTCAGCACCTTGCGCAGTAGTGATGGTTTTGCCTTTGTGCCGATACGAACGCGGAAAATAATTGTCCACCTTGCCGCCATAGACACCCGGCGCAAACTTAACGAACACATTGTCAATGTCCGAATACCGGTTTAGCGTCGCACGGGTGGCGTCTAATATATCGCTTTCATTATCAGGATGTTTTAGGATGTATCTCCTCATTTCATCCGCGGCGTTATGGAAACCTACCAACACATGAAAGAAATCCTTCTGCGCCAACTCCATCCTGTATTCCACCACTTCACCCACATGATCCTTCTCAATGGAAAATGAGATGACAAACTGAACGACCATTGCCGCGGCAATGAATAGAATAGCAACTATGGGTAATGTGCGGAATTTCATATCTCAAACGCGTTCAAGCGGTTATTAGTCCTATATAAAAGCGAAATATAAAAATAAATTTGGACCCCGGCAAATATCGGGTGTCAAAATTGACGCAGAATCAAGAAAGTGGCGCAAATATATACGCAAAGTTGATTTTTGGCTCATCCAAAAAGGAATGCCGAAACCTCAGGATTCGTTTTCTTGGGGTTTCGGCATTTGACGCAGGGGAGCGAGATACGAGTCTCGAACTCGCGACCTTCGGCTTGGGAAGCCAACGCTCTACCAACTGAGCTAATCTCGCGTTAGGATTACAAATGTAACACTTTTTTACTAACTTTGGCAAAAATTTTTCGAGATGTCTGTTCAGAAGCCCTCTATCCCCAAAGGAACCCGTGATTTCGGCCAGAAAGAAATGGCCCGCCGCAATTATATTTTCGATACCATCCGCAGCGTTTTCCGCACCTACGGTTATCAGGAAATCCAGACCCCGGCACAGGAGAATCTCTCCACCCTGCTGGGCAAGTACGGTGAGGAAGGGGACAAGCTCCTGTTCCGCATCCTCAATTCCGGCGATGCCTTCGGCAGCGTGGATTTTGACAAACCCCTCACCCCGCAGGTGTGCGAGAAGGGCCTCAGGTATGACCTCACTGTCCCGTTCGCCCGTTACGTGGTTCAGCACCAGAGCGAGATTTCCTTCCCCTTCAAGCGTTTCCAGATCCAGCCCGTCTGGAGGGCCGACCGTCCCCAGAAGGGCCGCTACCGTGAGTTCTACCAGTGCGACGTGGACGTCATCGGCAGCCGCTCCCAGGTGAATGAGTTGGAACTGGTGCAGATGGTGGATACCGTCTTCGGTAAGCTGGGCGTACGCGTGTGCATCCATATTAATAACAGGAAGGTTCTCACCGGCTTTGCAGAGATTGCCGGTGCTCCCGACAAAGTGGTGGACATCACCGTCGCCATCGATAAGCTGGACAAAATCGGCCTGGAAAAAGTGAAGGAAGAGATGGCCGATAAGGGCTTGGAAGCCAGCGGCATCGCCGTCATCGAGCAGATCCTTTCCCTGCAGGGCAGCTTCGAGGAAAAGCTGGCCGCCATGAAGAACCTCTTCCAGGGCGGAAGCGCCTCCGGCATTACCTCCGAGACCGGCCTCAAGGGCCTGGAAGAGCTGGAAGAACTCTTCGGCCTCATGGATGCCGCCGGCGTATCGGCCCCCGTGGAGATGGACCTTTCCCTGGCCCGCGGCCTAAATTATTATACCGGCGCCATCTTCGAAGTGAAGGCGCTGGATTGGGAGATTGGCAGCATCTGCGGAGGCGGCCGCTACGACAACCTCACCGGCATCTTCGGTCTTCCGGACCTTTCCGGCGTGGGCATTTCCTTCGGTGCAGACCGCATCTACGACGTCCTGGTGGGCCTGGAACTCTTCCCGGCCGACCTGGAGCAGGCCACCACGCTCCTTTTTGCCGTTATGGGGGCCGATGAACTCCGCTATGTACTGCCCGTGGCCAAGGCCCTTCGCGGAGCCGGCGTGGCCGTGGAAGTGTACCCGGAGGCCACCAAACTCAAGAAGCAGTTCGATTACGCCGACAAGAAGACCATTCCCTTCATCTCCATCAACGGTAGTTCGGAGATGGAAGCTGGGACGGTGAATATCAAGAATTTGCGTACAGGAGACCAGCAGGCGTTCCCTGCTCCCGTCGATCGGGCATCCCTGGATGCCATCCTGTCCTTCCTGCAATAATGAGGTTTTTACTGATAGCCTTTCTGGCAACCCTCCTGGTTTCTTGTAAGACATCCGATGAGCGGGCGGCGCACTACAAGGTGCGCTGGGAGATGTTCTTTGACGCTGTCCTGGCTGCCTTCGATGCCGGCGAAGCCTTTGACAACAAGCCCCTGGACCAGGCCATCTGGGATTTCGAGTGCCGATGGGCACACATTTAAAGGATTCCCGTTACGGTGTCCGAATGATCATGGATGGTCACGCCCAGGCGTGATGTAAGGGTGGCGTTTTTGGCGCTCACGAAGGTCCCGTTGGGCTTGTAACCGGCGGGGATGGACTTGCTGCCGATGTAAGTGATACCGTCGCTGTCAACCACCTGGAAATTAAGCACTTCCTCGCTTGTTGTATTCTGGTTGCGGAGGGCGACGAAGAACGGGTCGGCGGTGGGAGTGCCCAGGGTGACCGTGATGGCCCCCGTCCCTTTCTCCTCGTTCCTCCACAGGCCTCCGCCGGCGGCCGATATGGTCAATTGCCTGGCGTTGATGGGCGTCTTGTCGCCCACGCCCCCCTTCTGGAAGCGGAAACTGAACCGGTAGATGCTCTGCTGATTCTTGAATGAGGCGTCTTCTGTGGTGATGACGCTCCCATTAACCTTCGTCACCAGCACGTTCGAAGCCTGGGTGTAATTATAGTTCCTCTCGATGGAAGCGTCCGTTTCGCCGGTTGAGAGAAGCTGACCGGTCTGTCCCGTATAATCCCACTCCTGACGCGGAGTCTGCAGGAAGAGCCGCGTGACCCCGGGTGTGATACCTGAGGCAATGACTTCCCCCGAAAGAGTCGCATAGTGGGCGTTGGCCGGGTCGGGAGTCGCCGTCAGCGTGCCTATAAATGTAGAGTTCATCCGGACAGACACCTGTTCACCCTCTTTCCAGACGGAGAGGAGAGACATTGTCGCGGCTTCGCTTTCCCCGTCGCCGATGGACAGTCCTTTTGTCGTTACATCCCTCGCCGCCCGAACGGTCAGCGCCCAGGTTCTCTCCTCCGGATGATCCGGCATCTGCTCTTCTGCCGGCTGGCAGGCGGCACAGGCAAATGCCAGGCATATCACAATCCGTGCGTGCTTTTTCATAACGTTACATTAAAAGGTACACCTTTCCGGGGGGGATTGCATCTCCCGTAAAACGGTAGAATCCCAACACCCCGTTTTTGACCTCCAGTACATAGACATATCTGCCGGCCACGGCTTCGAAAAACGGGATAAGCTGGACCGAATAGCCCTTCAGGACATTCCCTTCTCTTGCCACAACCTCCGTGGAGAGCAGGGGAGTGAGGGACAGCTCCTTGGTGGTACCGGTATCAGTTGACAGCTTGTCGGTCAAGATAATGCAAGGGGTATCGCAGGGGATGACCCGTCCGTCGTCTCCGATGAGCTGGAATACCAGTTCGTTCCCATCCTTCCTGGCCGTATAGGCGCGCGAACCTTCCGGCAACCGGAAGGCGAAGTTCAGATGGTAGAAGGATGTTACATATTTTTCTTCACCAAACACAACGGCCGACACCGCCTGGAGGGAATATTCGCTGTCATTGATAAAGCTGATGTCGTCCACAAACAGGAAATGCCCATCGTCTGTTTTTCTGATGGCAAAATACCGGGTACCCTGGGGGACCTGGATGGTATAATTCTTCAAGACACCGGTAGCCTCGACCTCGGGCCCCCACGTAAATGAAAGCGTGTCTTTGGTGGAAGTGGACCATCCCGCACGGACTTTCGTCACCTTGGTATCTTGATCCGTGACTTCCTTGTAGTAGAAAGATGCCAGGATGGCTTTGTCACTGGCAAGCTCCGGAGATATTAAATACTGATTTTCGAAGTAGGGAGCAAACAAGAAATAAGCGTTGACATATTCGCCGTCCTCAACCTTAAGCCTGGAGTCGCCGTCACCATTGACGAGTCGCCAGCCGCCCAACCCACTGTCGAAGCGCTCATAAAAGGGCAGGGCCTGCGGATCACCCTCCGTCAGGAACCGGATCTCGGTCTCATTGCTGGCAGGAGCGCTCTCGTAAAGGGCCTTCACACGGAAATCATAGCTGGCGCTGGCGGAAAGCCCCGTCAGGGTGACGGAAGCGCTGGTCACCGTGCCTTCGGACCAGCTGTTGCCAGTTGCCAACTTATACTGATAGGCGTAGCCCGTTGCACCGGAGGGCGCTTTCCAGGTGAGCGTGGCACTCTGGTTGGTCACGCTGCTCACGGTAAGGTTGGTGGGTTTGGCGGAAGTAGAAGCCTCACAGAAGATAACATCGTCCACAAATAGGCA
>Ga0265298_10011302_pt1 | contig 10469 bp, 7 predicted proteins | sample AusTroGonzalo_MG_3_FD_193486 | JGI IMG/M metagenome (GOLD analysis project Ga0265298, IMG submission 193486) | Bovine rumen microbial communities from tropical cattle in Woodstock, Queensland, Australia - Gonzalo_01 | ecosystem: Host-associated > Mammals > Digestive system > Stomach > Rumen ... | reverse complement strand
ATTGAGGTTTAGAATGCGTTAATCAGAAGGGGGCGAGTTTCAAAATTTACAAATCTTGTTTCAATATTTACAAAATCTTCATGTAGGGGCATTTTGGGTCTTGCAAATTTGGAGGATTTTGCTTAACTTTGTAGCCGCAGTGCTGCGAATCTCGGCGGCGTCTCGGCATTAGATAACATAAAACAAAAAGATAATGGAAAAGATTAAGAAACTATGGATGAAGACCGCCATCCTGATTTGCGGCGCAAGCGTGCTGGTGTTCACCGGCTGTCATAACGGAGCCAGGAAATCATCCAGTCCCGAAGCCACCAACATGATCAACACGGCTTCCGAGGCGAAAGACTATGAGCGGATGCTATCCTTGGCAGACAGTTTGGAAAAGGCGGGAAAGATTTCCAAAGGCGAGGGTAATTACTGGCAAGGCTATGCCCACTACCAAAAGGGCCAGCGTGAACAGGCAAAATCCTTTTGGCAAGAGGCTATCAAGGTCACGGAAAACTCTACTGACGCCAACGACCTGGTCTACTATGCCAAGTCGGCAAGCTATCTGACCAGTCAGCTTTGTCGCTACGCAGAATATGCCGCTGCCTTGTATACGGCGCTTCCCGTCATCAACCGACTGGAGAAGATTGAGTGCGACACCACCAGCGACTATACCAACCTGCTGGTTTTCGCCGGCTGCTGCAAGACTTACTTTGACAAGAAAGACTCCACGGCAGCCGACATGCTGGAGCGTGCCTATCGGCTGCACATCGACCGTATCCGGCAGAATGCTTCGAAGACTGCCTATCGCGATGCCATGGCCGGTATCATCAACATCGCCTATATTTGGAACTATGTCAAAGGATATGAGGAGGGTTTGCTCTGGACCGAACGCATGGGAGACTTGGTAAAGGAATACAAGGAATTATACTCAGACGACAAAGACTATGTCGACAAGCAATGGGCCAGATACAAGATATTCAGTGCCACCTCGTTAGAGGGCGTGGGCCGTCACGACGAGGCCGAAAGGGCCTACGGGGATTACCTGAAGACACGATTCTCGAACAGCAGGGAGGGGTGGACTGATGCCAATGACTACTTGACCGTTGCCAACCGATGGGAAGAGGCGGCAGACAACTATTGCACCATTCTGGAATACCTGCAAAAGGATCTCACTATTTATTCATTAGACAACATACAGCGCTACTTGCTGAAGAAGTATCGCGCGCACCAGATGCTCGACCAGGAAGAGTTGGTCAATATGACGGCGCGGCAGATCTGCGAGGTGCTCGATTCCGCCATCACTAACAACCGGCACCTCGATGCCAGCGAACTGCAATCCATTCACGAGAGAGATATGGAGATTGTAGAGTCTGAAGCACGTTCTGCACGCCAGCGACAAATCTACACCGGTCTGGTGCTGGTATTATTGATTATTGCTTTCACCGTCTATACCGTCTTCCGTCACCGTGCCAATCTTAGACTGCGCAAGGCCCACAAAGAGCTGAAGATAGCCTACGACCAGTTGGAAGAGACCACTGCCCAGAAGGCTGCGATAGAGAGCGACCTCCGTATTGCCAGTGACATACAGATGGGTATGCTGCCCGATAAGTTCCCCACTCGTGCCGATCACGACGACGTGCAGCTCTATGCCTCGCTGACTCCGGCCAAGGAGGTGGGCGGCGACCTGTTCGACTTCTATTTCCGCGACGAGAAGCTCTTCTTCTGCATCGGCGACGTGTCGGGCAAGGGTGTGCCTGCCTCGCTCTTCATGGCTGTGACCCGCTCGGCCTTCCGCACCGTGTCGGCCCATGAGTCGATGCCAAACCATATTGTGGGCTCCATCAACAAGACCATTGCCGACATGAACAAGAACAACATGTTCGTTACCCTCTTCGTCGGTGTGCTTGACCTGCCCACTGGCCAGATGCTCTACTGCAATGCCGGCCATGACGCCCCGTTGCTTGTTGGTGCCGGTGTCGGTGAATTGCCTTGTGACAGCAATATTCCCGTCGGCTTTATGCCCGAATGGGAATACACGCTACAGGAAGCGGAGATTTATACGGGCACCACCATTTTTCTCTTCACCGACGGACTGACCGAGGCGATGAATGTCGAAAATGAAGAGTTCCAAATGGATCGCATCAACGATGTGGCAGTCAAGGCTCTCGCCCAGCAACAGCAGGAGCCCCACCAACTCATCGCCCTGATGACCGATGCCGTCCACCAGTTCGTGGGCGATGCCGAACAGAGCGACGACCTGACCATGATGGGCATACAGTATTTCAAACAAGTTCAAAACCAATAAATCATATAATTAATTATGAAACAGGCAAAACTATGGATGCTCGCCGCCATCCTCATCATTTGCGGCGCAACAGTGCTGACGGCGTGTACATCGAACGAGGACAACGGCGGGACGAAGGACGACGGCCATGCAAAGAAGGCCCTGCTGATTATTCTGGACGGTTGGGGCATCGGTGACAAGAGCAAGGCTGACGCGATAGCACAGACAGTCACGCCCTATATGGACTACCTGAAGGCCAACTATCCAAACACCGAGCTGCAGGCCTCGGGCGGGTACGTGGGGTTGCCCGACGGACAGATGGGCAACTCGGAAGCGGGTCACCTGAACATCGGCGCCGGGCGCGTCGTGTATCAGGACTTAGTGAGGATCAACCACGCCTGTGCCGACAACTCCATCCTGGAGAACCCGGAGATCAAGGCGGCGTACAGCTACGCCCAGACCACTGGTAAGAACATGCACCTGATGGGCCTGACGTCCACAGGCGGCATTCACTCGTCGCTGGACCACCTGCTGAAGCTCATCGATATCGCGCAGATGTATAACATCCCGAACTGCTACGTACACTGCTTCATGGACGGCCTGGATACGGATGCCCATTCCGGCAAGGGCTTTATTGCTGACGTGCAGCGACACATGGACGAGTTGGGCACAGGTGCCATCGCGACAGCCATCGGCCGATACTACGCCATGGACCGCGACCAGCACTGGGACCGCATCAAGCTGGCCTACGACCTCATCGTGAACGGCAAGGGCCGCGAGGTGGACGATATGGTGGCGGGCGTACAGTCGTGCTACGACAGCCATACCGAGGAGCACAAGAACACCGACCAGTTCTTGGAGCCACTCGTCAACGGCAACATCGACGGCCGTATCAAGGAGGGCGACGTGGTCATCTTCTTCAACTACCGCAGCGACCGCGCAAGGGAACTGACCACTGTGCTCACGCAGCAGGACATACCGGAGCAGGGCATGACGACCATTCCCAATCTGCAGTACTACTGCATGACGCCTTACGCCGACACCTTCACGGGCGTACACATCATCTTCCCCAAGGACAACCTGGTGAATACCCTCGGCGAATACGTTGCCAGCATGGGCTTGAAGCAGTTGCACGTCGCCGAGACGGATAAATATGCCCACGTTACCTACTACATCAATGGCGGGCGCGAAGAGCCGTTCCCGGGCGAAGATCGCATCCTGGTGGCCTCGCCTGAGGTGGCCACCTACGACCTGAAGCCCGAGATGTCTGCCTTCGAGGTGAAGGACAAGCTGGTCGAGGCGCTCAAGACCGACCGCTACGACTGGATAGTGGTGAACTTCGCCAACGCCGACATGGTGGGTCACACGGGCGTCTATACCGCCATCCAGACCGCCGTGAAGACCCTCGACCAGTGCCTGAACGAGGTCGTGGAAACGGCCAAGGCGATGGGCTATGAGACCATCATCACCGCCGACCACGGCAACGCCGACTATGCCATCAATGCCGACGGCACGCCCAACACGACGCACTCCACCAACCCCGTCCCCTTCATCTACGTGACCGCGAACAAGAGCGCGACGGTGCAGAGCGGCATCCTGGCCGACGTGGCCCCCTCCATCCTCCACATCCTTGGCCTGCAACAGTCCAAGGAAATGACGGGCCAGTGCCTCATTAATGAATAGAGCAATATCATTTAGGACATTATGAATAGAATGATTCAATGGGTGATGGCCATCATCTTTGCTTCTGTTTCTCTCAGCGCGACTGCGCAAGAGAAAAGAAGTTTCTGGGACCATGGACTCGGCAAATTCCTGAAGTCGGCCGACGATATGCTTGATCGTATGCAAGACGAGGGAGTTGACACCAACTACATTCGCAAGCCCAAGCTGAGCCGAATGGTCTACGTGGGCTATTACGGCTATTTTCAGCAGCACGACATGACGTTTCCCGTGCTGGTGGATAATGCCGACATTCCGCTGGATCGTCAGTACATGCCGCCGAACCTGGACGAGCATAAGTACATGAAGGCCGACATACACACCTATCAGACCGAATTTGAGCTGGGCATCGACTGGCGAGGCATATCGATAGAGCTGCCCATACCCATTCGCAACCGCTACAGCATGTCGTTCGGACTGGCCAAGAACGGCTCCGTTTGGGGCGCTCGCATACGATACAAGTTGCTGAAAAACATGGAGGGCGTGCTCGATGACTCGTATAACCAGGCCATGACGCAATGGATGCACAACGTGGAGAATCGCACCATCACCCCGGCCACGACCGCCGAAAGCACCATCCCCGAGGGTAAGATTGACCTCAAGATTTTCTATGTCGAGGGCTACTACGTGTTCAACAACAAGCGGTTCAGTCTGGCGGCGGGCGCTTATGGCGACATGGTGCAGAAACGCAGCGCAGGCAGCCTGTTTGTGATGGGCAACTACTATCAGAGTCAGTTCGGCGCCAACAGTCTTTTCAATCACGAGCGCGACATCTTCCGCAATCGCAAGCTATCGCTCGGCGCGGGCTACGGATACAACTGGGCCATCAACGGCGGCAAGTTGTGCATACACATGTCGGTGATACCCATGATTTCCATTTGGAACCAGATGGTAAACAAGAACGAGGACTACACCTCGCCCTACGCCTACGCCGGCACCTCGGCCGACCCAGCCATCAGAGCGCAACAGATAGAGACCGAGCGACAACGCTGGGCCAACTACGACGCCCACTACTACGACGCCGTAGACAACGGTCACAGCCGCTTCGTATTCAACTACTTCGGCCGCCTGGCCATAAGCTACAGCTTCGATCGCTACCTGCTCAATTTCCTTGCTAATTATCGCCAGTATCTGTACCGAAACAATGCCGACACCCAGATAAACAACCGAGAGGCCGACGTGCAGATAAACTTAGGAATGAGATTCTAATAATTCAAAACAATCTGATAATGGAAAAGAAATTCCCTTTGCACGTAATATATGATGTATTAAATAGGACAGGATAACCTTCTTAAGAGTTCAAGCAGTACCTGCCAGATGTCGTCAATGGTCTTCAGCTCCACCCGTTCGCTGGTGGAATGGGGTTCCACGATACGCGGGCCGATGCTGGCTATCTGAATGCCCGGATAGTGCTGCACGAAGAAACCGGCTTCGAGCACGAAGTGCATAGCTACCATACGGGGACGCCAGCCGAGCACATCCTGGAACGTGTCGCTGACCAGTCTGAGGAACAGCGACTGCTGGTTCTCCTGCCAGGCAGGAGCCGACATGATGACCTCAGAGTCTGCACCAACAGTCCTAAATGCTTTGGCAATATCCCTGCTGAGGCTGTCCATATCCGCGTCGATGAAACTGCGGGTGTGCGTTGAAACGAAGATATGGTCAGCTTCTGCCGAGATTCGTCCAACGTTATTCGAAGTCTCCACCGTGCCGGGCATGGCCTCGCTCATCTTCACCACGCCCTGGGGCACCTGACCCAGACTGTCAGCGAGAGATGCTATTGCCTCTTTGGGAATCAATGTATTCCGCCCATCACACACCTCAAGGCTGCAACTGATAGCCGGGTCTTGCGGATATGCGTCTCGTAGTTGCCGGTTGATACTGTCTATCTGTCTTTTGAAGGCCTCTGTTGCCGCAGATGCTGCGCAGATCACGATTTCACCCTTTGAGGCAATCGAGGCGTTGGCTTCACCTATCTTTATATCTGACACTTCGACCGCTTCCTCTTGGCAGACAGCCTTCAGTATGGTCATGGCAGGAATCACGGCACTGCAACGCCCCTTATTGATGTCCACGCCAGAGTGACCGCCCAGTCCGCCCTCAATCGTGATGCGATACCAGTTGCCCTGTTTTTCCGTCACTGGCACACGGCCTATAGGAATGCGGTGGAACTGGAGGCAGGCGCCTGCGGCACCGGTCGTGATGGTGTCGTAATCTTCCGAGTCGAGGTTGATGACCTTGCGGCCTTTCAGGAAGTCCTTACTCAGCCCGGCAGCTCCCGACATACCGTCTTCCTCATTAGTGGTGGTCATCACCTCAAGTGCCGGATGCCCGATGCTGTCGTCTTCGAGCACTGCCAGCGCCATCGACAGCCCGATACCGTTGTCGGCTCCCAGCGATGTTCCCTTGGCTTGCATCCACCCGTCCTCAACGTAGGCTTCGATAGGATCGTTGAGCGGGTCGTTCATTCCCACGCACACCATGTCCATGTGGTTCAGCAGCACGACGGGTTCGTGCCCTTCATATCCCTTGCTGGCTGGCTTGCGAATCACCACGCAGTTCTCATTGTCGCGCTCATACTCCAGATGAAGCCGTTCGGCAAACTGGCAGAGATAGTCGGCGACCTTCTCCTCGTGATGAGAAGGACGAGGGATCTGGTTCAGCTCCTTAAAGATGCTAAAAACTCGTTCTATTCCGTTCATATAACCGTTTATTGTTTTTCCTTGCCGTGTACACTCTTGACCTTCATGCCGAGTTTATTTGGCAGGATGGCGTTGAGCGTGACGCCCACGATGGCAGAGAGGGCCAGCCCGGAGAAATGGATGGGACCAATGCTCACATTATCTTCGGCACCGTATTTCACACCGATGGCCATCACCAGGATAGAGGCCGCCACGAAGACATTACGCGAAGAGTTGAAGTCCACGCTATCCTCCACCAGATTGCGCACGCCGACGGCAGAGATCATGCCGTAGAGAATCAGACTCACTCCACCGATGGTGGCTGTGGGAATCAGGCCTATCAGACAAGCAAACTTAGGACAGAAAGAAAGGAGTATGGCGAAAATGGCTGCCAGACGGATGACGGCAGGGTCGAAGACCCTCGTGAGATTCAGGACACCTGTGTTCTCGCCGTAGGTAGTGTTGGCAGGGGCTCCGAAGAGTGAAGCCAGCGCAGTGGCCAGTCCGTCGCCCATCAGCGTGCGGTGCAGGCCTGGCTCTTTCAGGAAGTCCTTTCCGACGGTGGAGGAGATGGCGCACATGTCACCGATATGCTCCATGATGGTAGCAATGGCTATCGGCAGGATGGCGATGATGGTGGAAATGAGGAAAGTAGAATCCATATTGTCAAAGACTGCCAGCACGGTCTGCTCCCTGCTGAAAGGCAGACCTATCCATGCCGCATCGTTTAACGCCGCAAAATCCACCTCACCCATCACGACGGCAAGCAGATAGCTGGCCAGCACACCCAACAGGATGGGAATGATCCTGATGATGCCCTTACCCCACACGCTGGCAGAGATGACCGTAGCGACGGCTACGATGGCCAGCGTCCAGTTGGTGGTGCAGTTCTGTATCGCACTGCCTGAGAGTACCAGACCGATGGCTATAATCATAGGACCCGTCACCAACGGGGGGAAGAATCGCAATATCTTATCAATGCCGAAAGACTTGATGAGGCCTGCCATCACAAAATAGCAGAGTCCGGCGAAGAACACACCTACACAGGCATAGTCCAAGGCCAGCATCTCGGTCATGCCCTGTTCTACGCCCAGCGTCTTTACCGACATGTAGCCGCCCAGGAAGGCAAACGAGGAACCGAGGAATGCAGGAACCTGCAACTTGCTCACGAAGTGGAACACTAATGTACCGATACCCGCAAACAGCAGGGTTGACGATACGGACAGTCCTGTCAGGACGGGCACCAGAATGGTGGCGCCGAACATGGCAAACAAATGTTGGATACCTAAAATGACATACTTTGGCATGCCCAACTCTCTGGCATCAGTGATGCCTTCTTTCGCTGTGAATTTACTCATACTGCGTGCTTCTTTTATATTTTTGGATTTGTGCCGTTGATGACCATCTGACGCATGTTCTTCAGCAGGTCGCTGGCGAAGATGAAGTCGGTGAGGCGCTGGTTGGTGGAGCCCATCACCTGACTGCTCACACCCTGCCACTCCTTGTGACCCTCGTAGATGAAGATGATGTTCTCGCCGATGCCCATGACGGAGTTCATGTCGTGGGTGTTGATGATGGTGGTCATGTTGAACTCCTTGGTGATGCCCTGCAGCAAGTCGTCGATGACGAGCGACGTCTTGGGGTCGAGGCCGGAGTTGGGCTCGTCGCAGAACAGGTATTTGGGGTTCAGGGCGATGGCGCGGGCGATGGCGACGCGCTTCTGCATTCCGCCGGAGATCTCGCCGGGGAACTTCTCCTCGGCACCGACAAGGTTGACACGGTCGAGACAGTCCATGGCACGCTTCTGTCGCTCACGGTAATTCATGGTGGAGAACATATCGAGAGGGAACATGACGTTCTCGAGTACCGTCAACGAATCGAAGAGGGCTGCACTTTGGAAGATCATACCCATCTCGCGGCGCATATAGACCTTTTCTTGCTTCGACATGGCCACGAAATCGCGACCGTCGTAAAGCACCTGGCCACTGGTGGGGTCGAGCAGTCCCACAAGGTTTTTCATCAGCACGGTCTTGCCCGAGCCGCTTTGTCCGATGATCAGGTTGGTCTTGCCATCCTCGAAGACGGTGCTGATATCCTTGAGCACCTCCCTGCCGTCGAACGATTTACAGAGTTGTCTTACTTCTATCATGACAGCAGTTGGGTTAGGAAGACATCGCTGAAGAGGATAAGCACGCTGGAGGAAACCACCGCGTCGGTAGAGGCCTTGCCTACATTGACGCTGCCGCCCTCGACGGTATAGCCGCAGAAGGCCGGCACGCTGGAGATGATGAAGGCAAAGAACTGGCTCTTGATAATCGACATGTACACGAACCAAGGGTTGAACGAGTGCTGCAGGCCGAGCGTCAGGTCGTCGGGCGGAAGCACATGGCCTATATAGGCCGTGGCGTACGCACCGAGGATGCCGGTGGCTGATGAGAAGATGACGAGGAAGGGCATGATGGTGAGCATGCCCATGATCTTCGGCAGAATGAGGTAGCAGGCACTGTTGACGCCCATGATGTCAAGGGCGTCAATCTGCTGGGTAACGCGCATCGTGCCCAGCTCGGAGGCGATGTTGGAGCCGACTTTGCCCGCCAAAATAAGACACATGATGGAACTGGAGAATTCCAGCAGCAGGATTTCACGGGTGGTGTAGCCTGATACCCAGCGGGGCATCCACGGGCTTTGGATGTTGAGCTTCATCTGAATACAGATGACGGCACCGATGAAGAAGGAGATGAGCAGTACGATGCCGATGGAGTTGACGCCCAGCTGGGCCATCTCCTTGACGTACTGCTTGAAGAACATACGCATACGCTCAGGCACGGAGAAGGTGCGGCCCATGAGTATGACATATCTCCCCAGTATGGTCAAATGTTTATGTATTAACATCTTAAAATATCTTATTTTCGCTGCAAAGATAATAATTAATTATGAATTATGCATTATGAATTATGAATTATTTGTAACTTTGCACCCGATTATGGAAGAATTGAACAAAGACATCACAACGGAAGAGCGTCTGGTGCTGCGTACTGAAGGCCTGGTCAAGCGGTACGGTAACCGTACGGTGGTCAACAACGTGAGCTTCGACGTGAAGCAGGGCGAGATTGTTGGTCTGCTGGGTCCTAATGGCGCCGGTAAGACCACTTCGTTCTATATGACGACGGGTCTGATCGTACCGAATGGCGGACATATCTTCCTCGGCGATGAGGAGGTGACGAAGTACCCCGTCTACAAGCGTGCCCGTGCCGGTATCGGCTACCTGGCTCAGGAAGCCTCGGTATTCCGCAAGATGAGTGTCGAGGACAATATCCTCTCCGTACTGCAGATGACCGGCAAGCCCCGCGACTACCAGTTGGAGAAACTGGAGGAGCTCATCAAGGAGTTCCGTCTGGGTAAGGTGCGTAAAAACAAGGGTGACCAGCTTTCTGGTGGTGAGCGTCGTCGTACGGAGATTGCCCGTTGTCTGGCCATCGAGCCGAAGTTCATAATGCTCGATGAGCCGTTTGCGGGTGTTGACCCTATTGCCGTGGAGGATATCCAGCAGATTGTCTGGCGTCTGAAGTACCGTAATATCGGTATCCTTATTACGGACCATAACGTGGATGAGACGCTGACCATCACCGACCGTGCCTACCTGCTTTTCGAAGGCCGCATCCTGTTCCAGGGCTCTCCCGAGGAACTGGCTGAGAACAAGGTGGTGCGCGAGAAGTACTTGACGACTTCGTTTGTGCTCCGCAAGAAGGATTTTCAGTTGTTGGAGGAAGAGCGGCAGGCGAAGGAAGCTGAAGAGGAGA
>Ga0265298_10011301_pt1 | contig 10470 bp, 9 predicted proteins | sample AusTroGonzalo_MG_3_FD_193486 | JGI IMG/M metagenome (GOLD analysis project Ga0265298, IMG submission 193486) | Bovine rumen microbial communities from tropical cattle in Woodstock, Queensland, Australia - Gonzalo_01 | ecosystem: Host-associated > Mammals > Digestive system > Stomach > Rumen ... | reverse complement strand
ACTTCATCCACAGGACTATGAGCTAGACCACTTCATCCCTTGGAGTTTCGTGTGTCATGACTTGCTATGGAATCTGATTCCATCTGATGGCAGCATTAACTCTTCGAAGAACAATAAGCTGCCTGACTTGAACTTCTATCTACCCAAGTTAGCAGCGCTCCAGCATCATTCCATCAAGGTGGTTATTGATGCAAACAAAGAAACCAACGTAATGGAAGATTATATCTCATTGGGCTATACACCAAGGGAATTAGTTGATATGAGTAACGAGCAGTTCCTAGAGCTTTATGAGAGAATATTTAACCCTCTGAGTCAGATTGCCATAAACATGGGCTTCGAGACATGGAAATAATAAAAGAACAAATGGAACCAGAAAAGATAAATCACCCATATCTTACTGCTATTAAACGCACGGACCTTTCTGTGCCAACTAGATACCTTTTAAAGCATCAGCTGTTGAAGGGAAAGATCCTGGATTATGGTTGCGGCTTTGGCTTTGATACTGATGAGTTGAAACGACAAGGCTATGACATTACTGGCTATGATTACTACTATCGTCCAGACTATCCTGAAGGAAAGTTCGATACCATTATCTGCAACTATGTGTTGAATGTGTTGGAGCCGTATGCTCAGGCTGAAGTGATGATGAATGTCACAAACCTGTTGTCACCAAATGGAACGGCTTATTTTGCTGTGCGTCGCGACTTGGAGGAAGAAGGTTTTAGACTTCATGCCATTCACAAGCAATATACCTATCAGTGCAATGTGCGACTGCCTTATAAGAGTCTTGTTGCCAACAATAGTTATGAATTGTATGAGTATAGGCATTTCAATAAGTTGCCTAGGAGAGAAGGAGAGACGTGCCCGTTCTGTAATTTGTCGCGACGCGTTGAGATTATATGCGAGACGGCTACATGTGTCGCTTTCTATGATGGCTATCCTGTTTCTCCAGGCCATGCCCTAATCATCCCCAAACGCCACGTGGCTTCTTACTTTGACCTCACGAATCATGAGCGCGAGGCGATGAATGTGGTGCTGCAATATGTGAAGCAGAAGGTTGATGAGCGTTATCATCCTGATGGCTATAATGTTGGCATTAATGTTGGTGAATATGCTGGTCAGTCCGTGTTCCATTGTCACATGCATCTGATTCCAAGGTATAAGGGAGATGTACCCAATCCCAAGGGTGGGGTGAGAGGTGTAATACCTAGTAAACAGAATTATGATGCTAAGCCAAAGCGTAAATGGATGACAAATGACGATACGCCATATGCGAATGGTTATCTCAAATGGAAGAAAGAGGCTGATGACTTATTGATTCATATGTTTAATGAAGGAACAAGGCTAGATTCCATTGCAGTAGAACTCGGACGTTCTACAACAGCAATTAGAAGGCGCTTAAGAAGGCTTGGTAGATTATAATTTATGATGGCAGGTACCAGTCCCTTGTCATCCAAGAAGAAGGGATGTACTCAAACGAGTGCATCCCTTTTCTTTATCTATAATCATAAGTTCACTTTACGATTTTCTTTGAAGAACCATCCTTGTACTTAATGATATTGAAGCCTTTGCCAAGACCATCGAGTTTATGGCCTCTCAAATCATATATACCAATTATTTCATGGGATTCCATTTCGGATGGATTTATGATTCCACTTGGATCTCTACTTGTGACGGGTCTAACTGGATATCCCCAACACCTGCTCCATCCATACCACCAATAAGGGGCACCATCTTGACAATTTAAAACACTTGCAGAAGAACAGTAAGAAAAAAGGCTTGCACTCATAACAACAGCACGTTCTGTAAAGTAAACCCAACTGTTTTGCATTACACCACCTGCAGGAAGAAATATGGAATTTCCATTGGCGCCAGTCACTTTGTAGCCACTTACACCGTTATGTGTCGTTAAAACCCATGAACAATAGCTGATCAGTTCCTGCGTTTCACTTAGCGTTGGAGTTCGCCAAGGCTTTCCCCAATTTGCTGTAGCAGCATCGTCTTGTTCTTCTAAGACACTTTTGTAATCTACATCGCCGTAGGACGAATCATCGCAGTATTTTGTTAAAGTCGTTTCTGAACCATTGGCATATTTGTATGACGCCCAGTCGTACTCTCTCTTGGGGCTTGTCTCTCCCCAGGCAAAAAATGAACCAACCTTCTCAGGTCGTTTTGCACCAACATTCGCTGTAGCCCAAAGCAAACCGCTCGGAAGGGCAAGGTCAACAAAATCGTGTGTATCATCCTCCTCACCACCTGATTTACTTCCATTGGCCACCGGACGAATCGGGAACATTGCATAATCGACGTTAAAAGTTTCGTATATGTTGGTGCCCATGTCGTCAGATCCCTGTAATGCATATGCAAAACCAGGTTCGTATTCATCATCACTCCAATAATATATGGTAGAACCTACCATCTGTGGAGTCCCTTGAATTTTGAATCCTGCTGCAGGAAGGAATATGGAATTATCATTCGGCCCCATTACTCTGCATCCATATACAGAATCACTATTATACTCCCACATGAACCTACAATAATTTTGCAATTCATATATGTCGTCCCAACTGGGAGTTGACCACTCTTCTCCCCATACCGACTGAATAAGAGACCTAGATTGCCAATTCATATAAATGCCGTAATCTCCCTCTGATGACGCCCCATAGTTAGTCTTTGCCCATAGTGCACCAGATGGCAAACCAAGGTCTACGAATTCGTGACCGTTAATTTCAGAAGCATGTTCATCTGGATTGGAGCCGTTTTCACTAACTTCTTCGAGTTCCATATCTGTAGAGAAATAGTTTGCTTTTTTCTTGAACTTCTTTGTATACTGATGATAATCATTCAAATTTGTATAGACAACTTCGACAAACCATTCCCCCATCTTTAAATAAGGCGAACTAGATTGGTGATTATACGAAGGTGTATACGTACTGCCATTATCTGGGTATATTTGATCTGCACCATCAACATTGTAGAAAGGGCCTTCTTCTTGTGACTTAAAAACATAGAATTTATTAACAGAGATGCAATAAGATGAATAATTATAAAGTATTAGAGTTGCTTGCTCGTACAATGTAGCACCTCTACTAGAATAACTATAACCTGTTAATACTAACCTAATATTCTGATTGAGGTTCTGTGCCTTCAAACCATTAGCAAATAGCAGTAACAGCATGATAATTAGTAATAGATTTAATTTTTTCATAATTACAGATTATTAGTTATGCATAAAATATCTTGTATTCACCTCTCCTCTTGAACCCCTGAATATTTGCATTGCGAGCAAAGATAGCAAAGTGTGTTTATTTTCATGGGTATATCGTTTAGTTATATTGTTAAACACTAGGCGTATCGAGCACAAATATACGAAGAAATATTGAACGTTGTATTTATTTTGAGAAAAAACTACGCAAAATTGCACAAAACAAGCAAAGTGTGAATACTTGCGAAGTGCAAGCAGGGGCAGGTGAGTGATGGAAGAGGGAAGATGGCTGAAGGCATGTGTAACTATAAATAATGTTATTACAACATAAATGTGTGAAATAGACAGAATAACCAAATTGTGTCACCATCGGTGTCACAATCTCTGATACAGGGTTTACGTCAGATTATTGAGCAAGCACGTGGTCGTGTGGCTGCTATGCCAATTATGAGCTCACCATTATGTATTGGCATATTGGCGAGCGCATCAATCGTGAAGTGCTTGATAATCAGCGTGCAGAGTACGTAAAGCAAATTGTCGCGCAGGTGGCGCGACAATTGCAAAAGATGGCATGTACCAGTCCTTGTCATCCTCAAATTGTTGCGACAGTGTCACAACAATTGCAGGCGGAGTATGGAGAGAAAGGATTTGAAAAGAGTTCCATCACGAGAATGATGAAATTTGCGAAATTGTTTCCTGATGAACAAATTGTGTCGCAGACTGCGACACAATTACGATGACGCAGGGATAGGTGAGTGGCATGGAGATGGAAGATGTCTGATGTCTGAAGTCTGAGGGCTGTCCCAGTGACATCATAATTGTCGCAACACTGTCACGACAATTGCAAGAGATGGCATGTACCAGTCCTTTGTCATCCTCAAATTGTGTCGACACTGCCGACACAATTGCAAAAGATGGCAGGTTCCTCTCTCTTTCTACCCATATCGGCATATCGGCATATCATTTGGAAAACGAGGGCTGAAGGCTGAGGGATGATGGAAGAATAAAACGGAGATTAGAAAGATTTTCTCTAGAATATTTGGAAGTTACAAATATTCTTTCTATCTTTGCAGCAGAAAAGAATCCCCCCTTGGATGCAAAATCCTTGGGTCAGTTGCTGAAAAGCAACTTAGAAAAATAATCCCGCTCGGATGAGATATGCCGAAGCTCAAGCCTCCGAAAGGGGGCTTTATTTTTGAATCATAAACAAATGGACAAGAAGAAAGTTATAGTATATGTTGATGGCTACAATTTCTATTATGGTCTGAAGAATGGTGGCGCCAAGTGGAAACGTCATTACTGGCTTGATATGGTGAAGTTCTTTGAGCGCATGATGCTACCTGACCAAGAATTGGTTGAAGTAAACTACTATTCAGCAGTACCTCTTGACGACCAACAGGCTGCTGATAATCAAGACGTCCTTTTTAGTGCCAATCAGCTCAATCCAAAATTCAAACTCCATTTAGGACGTTACAAGAAAAAGAAGTTCAAGTGTCAGAACTGCGGATTCAAGAATAAAACCTATGAGGAAAAGGAGTCGGATGTAAGAGTAGCAACGGGTATGCTTGTAGATTTGTTTCAGAAGCGCTGTGACATTACTATCGTTGTCTCTGCTGATAGTGATATGATTCCTTCTGTGGAGATTATCAAAGGCTTTGCACCTGAGCATCCTGTTCATGTTTTCGTTCCCCCTACACAGAAAACGTATGCCCTCGCTAGCAAATGTGACAACGTCGTATGGCTGGAACATTATAAAGCAAGGTTCGTGCAATCGGCATTACCTGAAGAGGTAACCCTTCCCAGTGGGCATAAATTGACAAGGCCTGAAAACTGGAAATAACCGATATGGAATATCTTGGTAACAAGTGCTAGTAGGGACAGGAACTTGATATCCTTGATGGGAGAGGGGAGAAGTAGGATGTCTGATGGCTGATGTCTGAAGTCTGAGGGCTGTCCCAGTGACATCATAATTGTCGCGCCACTGGCGCGACAATTGCAAGAGATGGCATATACCAGTCCTTTGTCATCCTCAAATTGTTGCGACAGTGTCACAACAATTTGCATGAAGATGGCAGGTTTCACTCTCTTGTCTACCCATATCGGCATATCGGCATATCATTTGGAAAAACGATGTCTGAGGGCTGATGTCTGAAGTCTGAGGCTATGCCATAAAAAAGACGAGACTGGCTCGTCATCACGACGAACCAGTTCTCCCAATACAAAAATTTTTTAATGCCTTATGGGATTATGAAACCCCATAGGCATTAAATATATCTGGGTGCAAAGGTACGAATTTTTTTTAAGAATTCCAAACTATAAGAAAAGAATTTGAAAAAATGAAAGCTGATGTCTGATGGCTGAAGGCTGAGGGCTGAGGGAAGAGGGCTGATGTCTGAGGGTTGGAAGAAAGATAAGTGTTTTTTTTGCAGAAAAATTTGCTTTTATCAGAAATTCTCTGTATATTTGCCGTCGAAATGATGGCATGATGCTATCATAATATATGATAAAAGAGAATAGTTATGGCACAATCAGCAGTTACAGTCAGAATGGACTCTGAAATGAAAATGCAGTTCGATGCACTCTGCGAACAGTTTGGTATGAGTGCTAATACTGCGTTTAATATCTTTGTGAAAGCAGTGATAAGAAGTCGCAGCATTCCCTTTACTATCAAGGGCGCGCCAAGTGCGTTGGACTTGTTTATGCAGCAAAGGAGTGCTGCGGAGTTGAGTCAAGAGCCTGAACTCTCGCTGGATGAAATCAATGCGGAGATTCGTGCTGCAAGGGAAGATATTCGCAAGAGGAAGGGTAAAAAAGCATGATATACGCAGTTCTTGATACCAACGTGTTGGTGTCTGCCCTTATCACTCGCAATTCGCTGTCGGCAACGGCAAAAGTTGTGAGGATGTTGCTTGATGGTGTGTTTACACCCTTGTATGAAAGCGGCATCATTGAAGAATATCAGGAGGTGCTTCATCGTGGGAAGTTCAAACTTGTGCCTGGTGTTGCAGATGCGCTGATATCCTTTATTAAGGAACATGGAATTGAAACCTCGCGAACAGCCTTTCATGAATCTATGCCTGACGAGGACGATCGCGTGTTTTATGAGGTATCATTGAGTGTTGATGATTCTTTTTTGGTTACTGGCAACTTCAAACATTATCCTCAAACACCTAAGGTTATTAGTCCTGGCGACTTCTTAAAGGTGATAATGGATTCGAAAGGTAATGATGACTGAGGGAAGAAGGCTGATGGCTGAGGTCTGATGTCTAATGTCTGAGAGCGGATAGATGAGTTCTTGCGCTCCAGTGGGTGCTCAGGCGAGCAAGCTCGGAGCATAGTTCATAGTTATTTGTTGAAATATCCCAGTACAGCATAAAGTGGAATATTCTCCATCCAGTCTTGGTCAATATAGGTTTTCATAGAGCAACGTAAACCCTTGAAATGCTCATTGGGATAGTCTTCGACAACAAAGCCGCGAAGTGACTTGCTGCGCAGATTTTCCTCTGCCTTTACCTCAATGGGGATGATGCGATTATCTGTCTGCACCAGGAAATCAATCTCCTGGGTAGAGTTCTCTTTACTGAAGTAGTATATGCTTAATTCGTCGAACGTTCTAAGTTGTTCGAAAACATAATTCTCAGAGAAGGCACCCTTAAACTCCTTAAACACGTCGTTGCTTGTCAGCATTAAGCTGGCAGGCGCATTTGCCATTGCTCCTAAAAGGCCGACATCAAGGGTGAACAGTTTGAACGCATTGAAGTCTTCGTAGAAACTTAACGGCATGATTGGTTTGCTGCAACGATGAACTTTAAATGCCAGTTTTGCATCTATTAGCCATTGAATTGCTGACTCTAAATCGCGTGCACGCCCTCCTGTTTTCACTGCTCCGTAGATGAACTTTTTGTTTTCCTTTGCCAGTTGAGCTGGAATGCTTTTCCAAACCAGTCGTATACGCTCTGTCTCGTTGCCAGCATGTTTGGCAAAGTCGTTATCGTATGTTTTAAGGATGGCATTCTGTATCTTTCTTACTTTGTTCACATCGCCATGGGTGGTATAGTTCAGCACAGCCTCTGGCATGCCGCCAACATAGTAGTACTGTCTGAGTAGTTCCTGTATCTTTGTATCAAGAACGCCCATCAATTCCCAGTCACAATGTGCAATCATCTCGGCCAATTGTTCTTCGCCTTTGGCCCATAGGAATTCCTCGAAAGACATGGGATACAGATAAAGCAGATCGACCTTGCCTACAGGATAGGATTCACCAGGACGATGGGTTACACCCAATAATGAACCAGCAACAACAATATGCTGATTGCGTGCATTTTCGCAGAAATATTTCAGACTGTCAAGACCTCTATGAGCCTCTTGTATCTCGTCTATGAAAATCAGCGTCTTCCCTGCCGTGATAGGTTGTTGAGTAAAGGCCTGTAGTGCTTGCATGATTCGTTCTACATGAAGATCCTGCTGAAACAGATTCTGCATGCGCTCATCGTCGTGGCAATTAACATACACCAAGTTGTCGAATTCATTATTGCCAAACTCCTTCAACAGCCAAGTTTTTCCCACCTGACGAGCTCCCTCAAGCACCAACGGCTTGTGGTCTGGGTCATTTTTCCACTCTATCAGTGAGTTATAAAGCTTTCTTTTCATGTTGTTTTCACTCTTATAACAGAATATCGCTGCAAAGATACGTATTCTCAGGCGAACTTCCAAATGTTTTGCCAATTTTCTTGGGGAACTTTAGTACTGTTTTGCCAATTTTCTTGGGGAACTTTAGTGCTGTTTTGCCAATTTTCTTGGGGAACTTTGAGAGGATGAGGGCTGAAAGTTGATGTCTGATGGCTGATTATCGACCTAAATACAATACTGCGTTAAGGTCGTCTGTTCTGCTTTCTAAACTTTTATAGGGGGCGTTATACTGGTTGACATCTGTCAACATGCTCTTCAATCCGGATTCAATCTGCATATTATATATGGCATTGAAGGCTGTGATAAGTAGTTCGATCTTGGATTCTTCTGTGCCAAGCGTTGTTGCCCTGTCGCGCAGCATCTTCTCCATATTGCTCTTCAGTTGGTCGGGAAGCTCTGCTGATTCAGGATTCTGCCACTCGTTGCCCTCGTTAAATATCATATACATCTTGCTGAACTGATTGCCGAGATAATTGGTGAGAATGTCGGTCAGTTCTTCGGGCGTTTCAGGAATGAAATCGTGTGTCAAGCCCAGAGCCATCAGTATAATACGATATTTGTCTATGCTGCTCCAGGCATTTTTGACGTGCCAGCCCAGTCCTCCTTTGATATTGTCGTTGAGGCGTTTGTAGCACGTTGATTTTACGTCGTTCAACGATGGTATGGACGTTACATATTCGGTATTGATCTGCCACTCTGTGAAGTCGTTGCTCACCTTGATGGTGCGCCATGGGTTGGGGTAGGAGATGACGGATCCTGTGGCCACATCAATCAAGCTGTCGGGCTGTGCATTGTCTGCCATGACGCGATACTGTGCAATGTCTTGCAGATGCGTATGCCCTGTAAATGCCATGTGTATGCCGTGTTTCATCAGCTGCTCGCCCACTGTCTCGTGGTCTGCGATGATGTAGTCGCTTTGCAGGGTTGCCTGGGCATCGTAATGCTGTACGACGTTATGGTGTTGTACCAGCACAACTTGCTTCCCCAGGGCACGGGCCTTGTCGGCCTCATCCAGCATCCAGGTGAGCGTGGCCGGACGGATGCGGCCTGACGTCTGGTTGTAGTCTTTCGCATCGCCCTTTTCCAAGTAGAGATTTTCTTCATACTTATTCGTGTCGATGCACAGCAGCACCAGTCCTTCAAGTGGTTCGCAGACGAACGACAGCGAGGCCGTGTCTTTTGCGTATGCCTGGTTGTAGCCGAAGTTGGCATACAGCGCCTTGAACTGCTCTGGCGATGTGCGCTCTGCAGGGCGCGTGTCGTCGCCGTTGAAGTAATAGCCCTCTGGATTGTCGATGTCGTGATTTCCTGGCACCACGATGACTGGAATGCCGGCACTGCGCAGTTGTTCGAGAATACTCACCACCAGCTGGTGGCTCACCAGTTCACCGTCTTTTGTCAGGTCGCCTGGGATGATGACAAGGTCGGGGTTGCGCTGCAGCGTCTCTGCTACCAGATATTCCAGCACCTCGTCGCTGTATTCAAGCAGTTTGGGGTCCTGACTCAGGTAATTGTCATAGGCCGAGCCTCTTTCCTCCAACAGTTGGGGTGCCATGACGTGGATGTCGCTCATCACAATAATAGACTTGTAGTTTGGGTCTTTCTCTGGTATATCAGTTGCTACCGAGTCTTTTTCACAACAGGTCAGGCTCATGCTGAGTGCCAACAAGGCCATCGACAATAGATTCGTAGTTTTCTTCATAGATTGTGTTATTGATTTATAAGGGCGAAATTACAAAAAAAATGTAATACCGCAAAAATTTCCTCCAAAATTTTTCTTTAATGATGCATTCCTTGGTCATCATAAAAATAATGGCTAACTTTGCAGCATGAAACAGAATTCTATGACGACACCTATTTATATTATTGAGGAGAAGAAACTGCGCAAGAACCTGGCGCTGATTGCTGATGTGGCTAAAAAGGCCGACGTGGAGATTATCCTGGCCTTTAAGGCGTTTGCCCTGTGGAAGACGTTCCCAATCTTTCGCGAGTATATCAACAGTACGACGGCGAGCAGCTTGAGTGAGGCGCGACTGGCCAAAGAGGAGTTTGGCGCCAAGGCGCACACGTTCTCGCCTGCCTATACGGACGACGAGATTGACGAGATTGTGAGTTGCAGCAGTCACCTGACGTTTAACTCGCTGTCGCAATATGAGCGCTTTCACGATAGGGTGGCTGGAAAGGCCAGCATGGGACTGCGTGTGAATCCTGAATATTCGGAGGTGGGCACGATGCTCTATAACCCCTGTGCGCCTGGCACGCGCTTTGGCGTGACGGCGGATAAACTGCCTGAAAAGCTGCCAGAGGATATCGAGGGCTTCCACTGCCACTGTCATTGCGAGAGTGGGGCAGATGTGCTGGAGCGTACGCTGGTGCATATTGAGGAGAAGTTCGCGAAGTGGTTCCCTCAGCTGAAATGGCTGAACCTGGGGGGCGGACACCTGATGACGCGTAAGGACTATGACGTGCCCCTCCTTATTAATATATTAAAGGGACTGCACGAGCGCTATCCCTGGCTGAAGATTATCCTGGAGCCTGGCAGTGCCTTCGCATGGCAGACGGGTCCGCTGGTGAGT
>Ga0265298_10011300_pt1 | contig 10470 bp, 1 predicted proteins | sample AusTroGonzalo_MG_3_FD_193486 | JGI IMG/M metagenome (GOLD analysis project Ga0265298, IMG submission 193486) | Bovine rumen microbial communities from tropical cattle in Woodstock, Queensland, Australia - Gonzalo_01 | ecosystem: Host-associated > Mammals > Digestive system > Stomach > Rumen ... | reverse complement strand
CTCGGCGGAGCAACCGCGCGAGAGGTCGTTCATGGCCTTCGCGAGACCCTGCAGGTTCGGGCCGATCGCCGTCGCGCCGCCGAGGCGCTGCGCGATCTTGTAGCCGATGTTGCCGGCCTGGAGGTCCGGGAATATGAAGACGTTCGCGTTGCCCTGGATTTCGCCGCCGGGGTTCTTGAGCTGTCCGACGGCCGGCGCTATCGCCGCGTCGAACTGCAGCTCGCCGTCCATCTTGATTCCGGCTTCGGCGAACTTCGGCTTCGCGAGCTCCACGGCTTTCTGGACCTTCTCCACGAGGTCGCCGGCGGCGGAGCCCTTGGTGGAAAACGAGAGGTACGCGACGCGCGGCTCGTTGCCCGTGAGCTCGCGGTACGTCTGCGCTGTCGCCAGGCCAATGTCCACCAGCTGCTCGGACGTCGGGTTGGGGATCACCGCGCAGTCGCCGAACGCGAGGACCGAATCGCCCGAGGGCGTCGGCTCGCGGAGGTCCATGATGAAGCACGAGGACGCGGTCTTCACGCCGGGCTGGGTGCCGAGCGTGTGGAACGCGGCGCGGAGCATGTCGCCGGTGGAGGCTATGGAGCCGGCGACGAGTCCGTCGACGCGGCCGAGTTTGACCATCATTCCGCCGAAATAGATGCGCTTCGTGCGCAGGGTCTTCTCCGCCGCCGCGAGGTCGATGATCTTCTGCTTCTCGGCGGGCTTGCGGGACTCCTTGGCGTTCCAGGCTTCGAGGTAGGCGGCCTCGAGCGCGGCGTCGCCGGCCGTGTAGTCTATCGTCTTGATGCCGCGGTCGGCGAGCTTGAGGCCCGCCTTCGCCTCGGCCGCCGCGATCTCTTCGGCGGTGCCGAGCACGACGGGCGTGCAGATCTTGCGGTCCACGCAGGCGCAGGCCGCCGTGATGACGCGCGCGTCCATGCCCTCGGGCAGGACCACCGTGCCGTTGAGCGCCGATGCGCGCTGGATTATCGATTCTATTGCTGTCATGGCTGTCGGTTCTTTCGGTTGATGTCGGTTGCCGCCGGTTCTACCCCAGCACCCTCACCGTCTCTTTTGCGATTGCGAGCTCTTCGTTGGTGGGCATCACGACGACGGGGATCTTCGAGCCCTTGGCGGAGATGACGGCCGTCTGGCCGCGCACCTGGTTGGCCTTCTTGTCGAGCTTGATCCCGAGGGCGCCGAGGCGGTTGACGATGCGCTCGCGCACTTCCTTGGAGTTCTCGCCGATTCCGCCGGTCATCACGATCGCGTCCGCCCCGCCGATCACCGTGTTGTACGCGCCAATGTAGAGCGCCGTCCGGTACGCGAGCATTTCGAGCGCGAGCTCCGCCGCCTTGTCGCCCTTCTCCGCCTTCGCGCAAATGTCGCGGCAGTCGCTGGAGCCCGCGAGCGCGAGAAGTCCGGACTTCTTGTTGAGGAGAACGTCCATCTCCGCCGGTGTCTTCTTCTCGGCCTCCATGATCGAGAGGACGGCCGCCGCGTCGATGTCGCCGCAGCGCGTGCCCATCACGAGTCCGGCGAGGGGCGTGAGGCCCATCGTCGTGTCCACGCACTCGCCGTTCTTGACCGCCGCGAGCGAGGAGCCGTTGCCGAGGTGGCAGGTGACGAGGTTGACCTTCGAGAGCGGCTTCTTCAGGAACTTCGCCGCCTCGCCGGTGATGAACTTGTGGCTCGTCCCGTGGAAGCCGTACTTGCGGATGCCCATCTTCTTGTAGTACTTCGGGTCGATGGCGTACATCGCCGCGCAGTCGGGCATCGTCTGGTGAAAGGCCGTATCGAACACCGCGACGTTGGGGACGCCCTTGAAGATCTTTTCGCAGGCGTCGATTCCGCCGAGGTTGGCCGGCATGTGCAGAGGCCCGAACTTGACGAGCTTGCGGCATTTGGCCATGTTGGCCTTCGTCATGAGGACCGAATCCTTGAAGACCTCCGCGCCGTGCAGCACGCGGTGGCCGATCGCGTCGATGTCCTTGGGGTTGCCCAGTTCGGCGACGACGGCCTTGAGGGCCTCGGTGTGGTCCTTCGGCCCGCCGCAGCCGATGCGCTCGACGAGACCCTTGGCGAGACGTTCGCCTTTGGCCATGTCGAAGAGCTGGTACTTGAGCGAGCTAGAGCCCGAGTTGATCACCAGTACTTTTTTGATTGCCTTTTTCATTTTTTTCGATGTCGGTCTTTATGTCGGTTGCTGTCGGCCGTGCGGGGCGGCGGCGGGTCGCGCCGCCGCCCCCGGGCTCCTAGTCGTCGATCTCCACCTTGAAGAATCCGGAGGCGGAGCCGGTGTCGGCCGGCAGTTCCACTTCGACCGGCCCGGCGCCGACCGCGACTTGCTGCTCGGCCGCGAGAGTCCAGTCGTCGGCGAGGTTCGCCTTCGAGTAGACCTTGCACGTCACCGTCTTCTCGGATTCGGCCACGATGTTGAAGACGCCCATGCCGTCGGGTTCTTCCGCATCGAGCTTGCCGTCGACGCCGATTACGACCTTGCCGTCGACGATCTCGACGCCGGTGATCTCGACGTCCGTGACCTTGTTCTCGACCATGATCGTGTCGCCGGAGACGTACTTGATGTTGTCGGGATTGACGCCGGCCGCGAGGACGGCGTAGGCGGGCGCGTTGAACGAGTTCGCCAGGTGCGCCGCGAGACCGGAGCCGGCGGACGCCGAAGCGGAAACCGCCTTCTTCGCGATCGCCCCTGCGAGCGAGGTGCTGATCGGGCAGTTGTCGAGCGGGACCTCGTACTTGCCGTTCGCGCCGCCGTACAGCGAGCCGCCGTTCTTGATCAGCTCGTAGGCGTCGGGCCAGAGGTTGCCGTTGGTGTCGACATCCTCGACGTAGACGTCCACCGTCTCGACGTCGGTCGCCGAATCGACGGCGATGGCGAGCGGCGAGAACGGCATGTCGGACGACTTCTCGCGGGCGCAGGCGTAGCCCCACGACTCGTACTTGTCGCGGCGGCGGGCCTTGCCGTAGACCGACGTGTCGAGGTCGGCGTAGGCGCGGACGTAGTACTGTCCGTTCGGGAGTCCCGTCAGCGTCGCGTTGGCGACGTGGGCCTTGCCGGACTTCGTGACGTCCGTCGTCGCGATGACGCGGGCGGCGGGCACGCCGGTGAAGTCGGGCGACTCGAACGCCTCGACGACGAACTTGGACTTGCTGGCGACGTCGGTGGGTCCGAAGTACCTCACGCAGACGGGTATCTCGCCGTATCCGGCGCCCTTGCCCGGCGCGACCATGCGGAACGGCCTCAGGTCGGTCGACCAGTAGTTGTCGCGGAACTTCGCGTTGTACATCGTGACGCGCCACCTGTAGAGGGTGTTGTCCTCCAGTTCGTCGCCGACGAACGCATCGGCCTCGAACGTGTAGACGCCGTTCAGGTCGGGTGCGGGCGCGCGGCGGACGCCGGACGACCACACCGTCTCGGAACTCGCGTATGTGCGGAGGTATATCTGGAACGCGGTGTACGTGTCGTTGCCGTCCATCGTCCACTTGAACGTCGGGTTGTTCGCGAACACGAGCGAGTCGGTCTCGCCGGGCGAGAGAGCGGTCGGCATCTTGCGGGCGCCCTTGGCGTCGTAGTGGCGGACCGTCGCGACGGAGAACAGGTTGTTCGTGTCGCCGGGTTCGGCCGAGCCGTTGCCGAGGACGATGCGGTACGTGACCTCCGTCGGATCCATGTTCTGGCTCTTGACGCCCGAAGCGCCCGCGATCTCGTCCTCGAAGTACTTCCAGTCGAGGTCGTAGGAGCCGTCCTCGAGCACGTCGCCTTCGTAGAAGAACGAGCGCTGCTGGAGCTGGACTTCCTTGTCCACGAGGGCGCGGTTGGTCACGCCGAGCGCGGAGGCCGCATAGCCGTTGACGAGCGTGCGCACGACGCGCAGGCGCTGGACCGCGCCGCCGGAAAGAACGCCCGCGACGAGGTTGGTGTTGTCGCCGTCGTCGATGCCGTACTTCATGTTGCGGTCGGTCGCTCCGGTGAGGAGGTCGGCGCGCGTGATGATCGGCGTCGTATCGGTGAGTTCGATCTCCGCGACGCCCTGGCGCCAGGCGACGTCGGTCTTCGCGCAGCCGAACGGCTCGCCGGCGGTGTACTTGCCGTCGCCGTCGATGTCGTAGAACGCGACCACCATGTTCTTGCCTTCCTTCACGTAGCCGCTGTTAGCCTCGCCGAGGTTCAGCTTCATCTTGTTGGAGGAGAGCGTCGGCGCCGTCGCCGAGTACTTGAACCGGAACAGCGAGCTCTTGAGCGAGGCCTGTATCTCGCCGTTGGTGGACACGGTGTATCCGGTTCCGAACGCGCCGAGGTACAGCACGTAGTCGCCCGTAGTCAGGTCTATCGTGCCTACGCGGCTTCCCTTGGCTACAATCGTACCGGTGCCGGAATCGTCATTGCCCGTCACGCTTACTTCATCAAGTTCCTTCCATTCGGCGCTGGACTCGTAGAGTGTGACCTTATCCGTTCCGAACATGTTGAGGTCCTTGAGGTACTGGTTGTAGGTACCGCGCTTGTCCCAACCAATTATGCCACCGGTTGTTGCGTCTGTGACCGGTCCGCCCACAACTTCTGCATCTAGGTTGTAGTTGGCCGGCGAATAGAGGCGCCACATGTACTCTCTTGCATCGGTGGCCGCGAGCGTTTCTATGGTCACGGAACGGCCGTCAATATAGCCGGGCGCGAGAGTGCCGCGAACAACGCGATCGCTCCAGACGCCGACATAGTGCGTACCCTCGACCTTTGTGCCGGGCGTAACCTTGAACGTCGCGTCGGGCACCACGAGACCGTCCTTGGTGAACGTCTGCACCACGATGGGCGAGAGCGTTGCACCGCTGCCGGAGGACTCGGAATCGCCCGAAGACGAACCGCGCGAGGACGAATCGCCATCGCCGGAGGACGCCGTGAGCGGACGGTCGCCGTTGTACCTGAGCGTCAGGCGCAGGGTCGGTATCGGCATATCGGCCATTTCTCCAGAAGCCCCGGTCACATGCGATATCTGCGGCGCGAGGATGCGACCGTTGTAGTTGTAGTACCTCGCCTCGGCGAAGTTGCTCCAGCCGTCCTCGTCCTTGTCGGAGAGCGCGTCCCAGACGTAGCGGTTCGCGTAATCGACACCCCACTGGTCTTCGAGCGCGTCCTCAATCATGTCGAAGTCGGTGAAGACTTCGCCAGCGTAGAGCAGGCCGATCTTGACGAAGTAGTCGAGGTCGAATCCGTTGACGCTCATCGGCTTGGTCGGGTCGAAGGTGACGCCGAGGTCGAAGACTTCGGAGAGTATGTACTCCGAGTAGTTGCTCAGACCGTCGCCGTCGCTGTCGGCGTCGGGGGCTGCGCCTTCAACGCCGTAGAACTTCTCCCACCAGTCGGGGATCGAGTTGCCGTCGGTATCGTAGGTCGAGGCGTATTCGCTGTTGGGCTTGCCGTCGGGCTGCAGACCGTGGTAAAGCTCGTAGATGTAGAGCTTGCCGGCCTCCCAGACCTTTCCGTCGACGGTTACGGGCGTATCCCAGGCGATGTCGCCGGAGAGGCCGTACGTGCCGGCCGCGTACGACTCCCACCAGTCGGGGAGTCCATCGCCGTCAGTATCCTCGCCCGTGAACTCCCAGGCGTCGGCGGCGGCGCCGTCCCACATCGCGGTGCAGAGCTTCGCGTACGCTCCGCCCATCGGGACGAGATCGGTGTCGCCGGTGTTGAGCGAGCGGATGGTGAAGTCCGTCATCTCGTACTGCATCACGTAGTCGGAGCCGAACTGCTCGGCGCGGCGGCGCGCGGTCAGGACGCGGTTGTAGTACTCCTCGTCGAAGATCGCCTTGCCGTACGGGTTGCCGCCGTTCGCATACGCGAAGCTGCTGACGCCGAATTCGGATGCCAGCGTGTATACGCCGCCGAACCACTTCGAGTAGTAGACGCTGTCGGCGCAGGTGCCGTCGATCGCAGGCAGGTGCGCGACCGTGTTCTTGATGGAGGGCACCACGTGCTTCGACGTGTAGACCGTGCTGCGCACCGCGCTGTCGCGCCACCAGGCGATCGCGATGTCGTTGTCGACGTCGCCGCCCTTGAGGGCGCCCTCGACGCCGGGATATAGACCCTCGGTCGAGATGTCGGGATTCGACGCGTAGTCGCTCGCCGCCGCGCCGCGGACCTTGAGCGCGAAGCCCGAAGGCTCCTGCGCGACGTCCGCCGCGTTGACCGCCGCAGGCAGGCTCGCGAAGTTGTAGTGCATCACGAGTTCCGGCACGAGATAGCCGACCGTGTTGCCGTTGCGCGTGTAGCCGGCCCTCAGGCCCGCGAACACCTCGTCGCGGTTCGCGAGAGCGTCGTCCATCGTGTAGGCCTTTCTGCAGTCGGCCTTGATGTCGGCGGCAGACCTCGCGCCGTCCCAGACGCGGACTTCGTCAACCCAGCCCTTGTACCATTCGCGCATGTTGTCGAACGACTCGAGGTGGGTCGTGCCGTCTTCGTCGAGGACGACCGGACGGAGTGCGTTCTCCGACTTGGCGACGGGCCTCGCGCCGATGAACATGGCGTGGTCGTACATGTGGTACTCGTTGATCGGGAACTGGTTGGTCTCGGTCAGGCCCTGGTGCAGGTAGTAGATGCCGTTCGCCGGGATGAGGCCCGTCGTCGCGAAGTTGGCGAGCGTTCCGTTCTCGTAGAGCGAGAGCGTCTTGCCGTCGTAGGCGAGGGCGATATGCTTCCACTCGTTTGCCTTGAGCTTGCCGCCCTTCACGATCTGGCAGCTGAGCGGCTGGTTGAGGCCGGACTCCACCGCGTCGGAGTTGTCGAACATGCCGTAGACCTGTCCGGCGGAGTCGATGCCGATCCTGAAGTTGGCGCGGATCGCGACCGAGGCGCCGTTGATGGAGCTGCCGGGATAGGCGCAGGAGCGCTCGAGCACCGTCTGCTCCTTGTCGACCGCTTCGGGGCAGATCCAGCACTCGACCGTGAACTCCCTGAAGAGGTCCACGGAGCGGTGGATCCTGGAGCCGATCTCCGTCGTCATCGCGTAGGAGTTGACGCCGTCGAGATAGAGGGCCTGGCGGCGGGACGGATCGTCGTACCTGAGCGGGTCGGACGAAACGGTCGTCGTCGAGACGGTTTCGAACGCGTCGGGCTTGAAGTCGCCGTCGGTGTCGTAGCCTTCGTTCTCCTCGAACGCGAACATGTAGCCGAGGCCGCTGACCGCGCCGGCGCCGAGCGCGTTGTTCTCGGCCGCGCCTGTGACGCCCTTCGGGTACCACGCCTGGAGGACCATGTTGGTCGGCACACCGTAGTACTGGCGCACGTAGCTGGCCTCGGCCGTGCGGTCGGTGAACCACCTCGGCGACGGGTCGGTGTGGGTCGTGCCCGGATCGGTTATGTTCGCGAGCAGACGCTCCTCGTTGTTGCGCAGTCCGTCGCCGTCGGCGTCGGCCGCGGGCGAACCCATGATCCACGGATAGAGGATCGGGTCGTACGCCTGGGGCGCCTTGATCGCGTCGTACTCGCACGGCTTGCGGCCCCAGAAGCGTCCGTCGTCGCTGTTGTACGTCGGATAGATCCACTCGTTGAGGAACGCGTTGAACTTGTCGAGCGTGACGTCCGTCGCCTTGCCGTAGCAGTAGACGGCGGAGATTATGTCGCCGCGCTTGCCGGTGAGCCACGTGGTCTTGTCGGGCTCGCCGCAGTCGGAGCCGAGCATCGGGTTGAGGCCGTGGAAGAGTTCCCAGTAGTCGTCCATGCCGTCGGAGTCGGTGTCGGCCATGCGCGGATCGGTCGAGGCGTAGCCCGTGGCCGTGCCGGTGGACGTCATGCCGCCCGTCACCGGCAGCATGTAGAGCGGACGCGCGAACTTGCCGCTGAGCGTCGCGCGGTCCCATGCGCGGAGCGGACGAGCGAAGTAGCCGAGCGCGCGCCAGCCGGTTTCGGTCCACGGCAGCTGCCAGGAGCCGTCGGTCAGGTTGACGCGGTTGTAGACCTCCGTCGCCGACGGGGAGATCTTGTACGTCTCCACGGTTTCGGCGATGGCGTTGGTGGCGGTCGTGCCGGCCGCAGGGTCGATGTAGGTTATGACCATCCTGTAGCCGGTCGTCACGACCGTGGTTTCGACGGCGTCCTCGCCGTACCACGCTTTCGCGGCGGCCGCGGCGAACGCGTTCGGGTCGGTCGCGTCGAACGGCACGTAGCCCATGAACGTCTGCTTGTACGGAGCGCCGTCCACGCCCTCCTCGAGGACGCGGCCCATGAGCGGCGTCGAGAGGTCGTCGTAGCGCAGATGGCGCGCGGACTGGACGAGGTACTCCTGGTAGTTCTGGAGACCGTCGTGGTCGAAGTCGACGTCGCGCGAGACGCCGAGGAGCGCGTCCCAGGACTTGCCTTCGGAGATCGTGTCGCTCGTGGAGTCGCCGCCCCACGTGGCGTCCATGCCGCCGGCGACGTATACGACGTCGTTCGTGAGGGAGTCGGACCTGGTCAGGACTCCGTCTGCGGCGAACGTGCCGCGGCCGATCTTGATCTTGCCGGTCTTGCCGCCGTTGTTGGGCGCGACGACGGTCATGCCGGGGAGCTTGACGGGTACGCCCGCGTGCTGCATTTCCCAGCCGTCGGGGATGCCGTCGAGATCTGTGTCGATCGTGCACGGGTTCATGCCGCCGCCGCGGATGCAGCAGCTCGCGTTGTCGGCGGGCTCGCCGTAGACGAAGCCGAGCTTGATGCCGCCGTAGTACGTCTCGCCGTCGTTGTAGAACTCGGCGTCCCAGTTGCCGCCCTCGACGCCGTCGGGGATGCCGTCGCGGTCGGTGTCCCAGCCGTCGGTGTTGCCCTGGACGTAATCGTTGTCCATCAGGCGGCGGCTGCCGGGATGCGTCGGGAAGAACTTGTTGAACCAGCCCGTCTTGTTGCCCGGGTGGTTCGCGTAGACGCTCGGGCAGTTGGAGTAGGCGTTGCACGAATCGGTGCCGGCGAACTCCTGCGCGTAGGAGAGGCCGTCGTCGTCGAAGTCGTACGCGCCGCCCTTGCCGTAGCCGTCTTCGCTCGCGTTGGGCGCCTTGTTCGGGCAGCGGAACGTGTAGAGTTCCCAGCCGTCCGGCACGCCGTCGCCGTCGGTGTCGGCGCCGTTCGTCGTGACGGGCGTCTTGTCGTTGCCCATCTCCTTGAAGATCGCCGCGAGGGTCTGCGCGTAGTTGGCCGTCGCGGACTCGCCGGAGGCCGTCTCCGTCCCGTTGGTGGACGCCTCTTCATCGGCGGCGAGCGGGTTGGACGGGTTCGTCGTCTTGTTGCGGAGCGTGAGCCAGACGCTGGAGTCGTCCCATTCGGTGTCGTTGGAGTACTCCAGCTTGTAGTCGCGGCGGTACTGCATGACGAGGTATTCGTCGTAGTTGGAGTACGCCTTGGTGTTGACCGCGAGGCCGGTCGTGTCGCCGCCGGACAGGCCCTTGTTGACGGACGGGTTCCAGCGGTCGGCGACGTAGCCTTCGCTGTTCCTGTTCCAGCCCGTGCGCGGATCGAAGCCGAACGCGTCGTAGACCTGGTTGTGGACGAGGACGAACGCTATGCCTTCGTAGAGCTGCGTGCCCTTGGGGAGCGAGCATCTGACGCGCTTGACGTTCTTGACCATCGCCATGCCCCAGACGCCGTGGCCGGAGAGCGCGAGGTCCTCTTCGCGTCCGTACCTGACCGGGGTGGTTTCGTCCGCCTGCAACATCGGCTCGAACTTGAAGCATTCGACGTCGAGGTCGCGGAGCGTGTAGTTGAGGACCGGCATGTAGTCCACGAAGGGCACGAGGCCGGCGAACACGTAGTTGGTCGTGCCGGCCGCGTACGGGTCGGCGGACTCGTCCTCGCGCCAGGTCAGGGCGTCGGCGGTGCTGTAGCAGGCCATGTAGTCGCCGTCGTCGTTGCCGCCCTGGTTGGCCTTGAGCGGATCGAGGCACATCATGACTTCCCAGCCGTCGCACATTCCGTCGCCGTCGGAATCCCAGTGGCACGGGTTGGTGCCGATGAGCAGCTCTTCGAGGTCGGAGAGTCCATCGCCGTCGAAGTCGGGATTCTCGGCCTGCTCGGCGTCGCTGAGCGTCACGCACGGATTGAAGCGGGCCTCGACCTCTTCGCAGGTGATTTCGGTTCCCTTGGCGATGTTCTTCGGGTCGAAGCGCTCGAAGACGAAGTTCTGGTGCACGCCGTACTTCGGCGCGTCAAGCGGCAGCCCGAGCGGGGCCTGCGCCGGCGCCCAGACGTGCGCCTGGTACCAGAAGAAGTATTCCCACGCGTCCGGCAGCCCGTCGCCGTCGGTGTCGTCCGTCGCCGGGTTCATGCGCGAATACTTCGGTCCTGCGGGTTCCGGCGTCCAGTCGACGAGCTTGACCGCGCCGGGGTTCGCGGCCTCGAACGCTTCGAACGCCGCCTGCTCGTTGTCGCTGAAGCTCGGGTCGGACGTGGTCCTGGACGTTTCGTTCAGGCCCTCGTGGAAGCCGCGGATCTTCGTCTTCGCGGTGAACTCCTTG
>Ga0265298_10011298_pt1 | contig 10471 bp, 11 predicted proteins | sample AusTroGonzalo_MG_3_FD_193486 | JGI IMG/M metagenome (GOLD analysis project Ga0265298, IMG submission 193486) | Bovine rumen microbial communities from tropical cattle in Woodstock, Queensland, Australia - Gonzalo_01 | ecosystem: Host-associated > Mammals > Digestive system > Stomach > Rumen ... | reverse complement strand
GAGAGGACCTCCTCCACGGTCTGGACGAATTCAGGTTCGCTCTTGTGCTTCTCGCGCACGTAGGCGATCACGCTTTCTACATACTTGTTCATTTGAACTTTTCCTTTGCTGTTTGGTTGCTGTTTGTCAGTGGAATATCCAAAACCGAAAGGGCGCCTTTCGGCGCCCCGGGGCTCAGTTGAGCTCCATGCGGCCGCGGCGCGACCTGCTGCGTATGCGGGCGCGCTGCGATTTCTTGCGCGCCTTGACGCAGGGCTTCTCGAAGTAGCGCTGGTCGCGTATGGTCTTGAGGAGGCCCTCCTTGTCGAGGATCTTCTTCATGCGCTTCAGCCCGCGCTCGACGGACTCGCCCTTCTTGAGCTTGAGCACTATAGCCATTATTTCACCTCCTTCGCCTGCTCTGCGGCGGGATCGGAGGCCTTCGCCTCGCCCGCAACGACCCACTGGAGGACGCACATCTCGGCCCCGTCGCCCTTCCTGGCGCCGAGCTTGACGATGCGCGTGTAGCCGCCCTTGCGATCCTTCATCGCAGGGCCGATCTCCGAGAACAGCTTGGCTGCGGCCTTAGGCTGCGCGAGCCTCGACATCACGAGGCGGCGGGCGGCGAGGTCGCCCCTCTTCGCGAGGGTGACGGCCTTCTCGGCGTCCTTGCGGGCCTGCTTGGCTTTGGGGAGCGTGGTCTTGATCGAACCCGAGATGATCAGGTTCGCGACAAGGCTCTTCATGAGCATCTTGCGGTGCTCGCTCGAACGCCCGAATTTCTTCATTAGTCTCTGGTGACGCATTTTCTCTTCTCTCCGTGTGTTACTTCTTTTCGAGCAGGTCGGGATCGAACTTGTAGCCGAGCGACAGGCCGAGCTGGACGAGCTTCGCCTTGATCTCCGTCAGGGACTTCTTGCCGAAGTTGCGGTACTTGAGCATGTCGGCCTCGGTCTTCGAGGCGAGTTCGCCCACCGTGGCGATGTTCGCGTTGTTCAGGCAGTTCGCCGCGCGCACGCTCAGCTCGATCTCGTTGACGGACATGTTCAGGAGCTTCTTCAGGCGCTCGCGCTCGTCGGCGTCCTTCCTGTCGTTGTCGTCGAACTCGAGCGACTCCACGCCCGCGTAGTCGACGAACACGTCGAGGTGGCGCCGCAGGACCGCACCTGCGGTCTTGAGCGCCGTCTCCGGATCGACCCTGCCGTCGGTCCAGACGTCGAGAACCAGCTTCTCGTAGTCCGTGCGCTGGCCGACGCGGGTGTTCTCCACGAGGAAGTTCACGCGCGTGACCGGCGAGAATATCGAGTCGATCGCGATGCGGCCGATCTCCTGGTCGGGCTTCTTGTTCGCGTCCGCGAGGCAGAAGCCGCGGCCGGTGCGGACTTCGCAGTCCATCTCGATCGACCCGCCCTCGTCGAGCGTGCAGATCTCCTGGCGCGGATTGAGCACCTGGACGTTGTTGGCGGACGCGAAGTCGCCGGCGGTCACGGTCTTCGGGCCGGTCGCCTTGAGCGATATGGTCTGGGTGTCGCGCGTGTACGTCTTCAGCAGCACCCTCTTCAGGTTGAGGATGATGTCGGTGACGTCTTCCGCGCAGCCGGGAATCGTCGAAAACTCGTGGCTCACGTCCTTTATCCTCACAGAGGATATCGCCGCCCCCTCTATCGAGGAGAGCAGGACGCGGCGCAGAGAGTTGCCGATGGTCCGGGCGTAGCCGATCTCGAAAGGCTCCGCGGTGAAGCGCATGTACGTAGCGCTCGCCGTGGTCTCGTCCTTCTGTATGCCGGTGGGCATTTCGATACGGCTCAAACGGATAGGCATCTTTTACCTCCCTAGTGAAATTGTTTGTCGGACAGCGGGGAACTCAACGCGAGTAGAGTTCGACGATCGCCTGCTCGTTGATGTTCTCCGGGATCTCGGCACGCTCCGGGACCTGCGCGAAAACGCCGGTCATCGTAGCCGCGTCCCACGTCAGCCAGGAGCCGGTCGCCGGACGGTGCTCGAGCGAGCTGACGATCGCGATCATCTGGCGGTCCTTCTCGCGGACGCCGACGGACTGGCCGGGCCTGACGATGTAGGACGGGATGTTGAGAACCTTGCCGTCCACCGTTATGTGGCGGTGGCCGACGAGCTGCCTCGCCGCCGCGCGCGTCGGCGCGATGCCGAGACGGTACACGACGTTGTCGAGGCGAGACTCGCACATCTGGAGCAGTATGTCGCCCGTCTTGCCCTTCTTCGCCTTAGCGCGCTCGAAGAAGATGCGGAACTGCTTCTCGCGCATTCCGTAGATGTACTTCGCCTTCTGCTTCTCGAGGAGCTGCTGGCCGTATTCGGAAACCTTGCGCTTCCTCTTCGCGCCGTGCATCCCGGGGGGATTGGGGCGCTTCGTCTCTTTCTGGCGGCCGAAGATCGGCTCGCCGAAACGGCGGGAAACCTTGGACTTGGAACCGGTGAATCGCGACATGGCTTAGACCCTCCTGCGCTTGCGGGGACGGCAGCCGTTGTGCGGGACCGGCGTGCAGTCGGTTATCATCGTGACGCGGATGCCCGCCGCCTGGATCGCGCGGACCGCGCTCTCGCGGCCGGCACCGGCGCCCTGCATCCTGACCTCGCACTCGTGCATGCCCTTCGCGACGGCCGTGCGGGCGGCGTCCTGCGCCACCATCGTCGCGGCGAACGCCGTGGACTTGCGCGAACCCTTGAAGCCCGCCTTGCCGGCCGAACTCCACGAAATCACGCCGCCGCGCGCGTCGGCGATCGAGACCTGGGTGTTGTTGAACGTGCTGCGTATGAACGCGATGCCCGCAGGTATGGACTTGCCAGGCTTCTTCTTCGCGGCCGTCTCGCCCTCTGCCGCCGGTGCGGCCGCCTCGGGGGCGGACGCCGGCGCCGCCTCGGGCGCGGCCTCCTTCTTCGTTTCTTCCGACATTTCCGTCACCTCTCCTTAGCGTGTGGCCTTCTTCGGCATCGCTATCGAAACGCGCTTGCCGCCCTTGCGTGTGCGGGCGTTCGTCTTCGTGCGCTGGCCGCGCACCGGAAGACCCTTCTTGTGGCGCAGACCCCTGTACGACCCGATCTGGATCAGACGGCGGATGTTCTGCGAAACCTCGCGGCGGAGGTCGCCCTCCACCCGGTAGTGGTCCTGGATGTACGTTGTGAGCGCGTGGATCTCGTCCTGCGTCACGTCGTCCGCCTTCTTGGCGGGGTCAACCTTGCACGCGGCGAGCACGTCGTCCGCGCGTTTCGGCCCGATTCCGTGGATGTACCTGAGGGCGAAGCGTATGTGCTTCTTCCCGGGGATATCCACACCCATCATTCTAGGCATAGTCTGGTTTACCTCGTTTCTTTCTTGTTGTCACCCCTGCCGCTGCTTGTGGCGGGGATTCGTGCATATCACACGCACCACACCCTTTCGGCGTATGATGCGGCAGTTCTCGCATATGCGGCGGACGGAACTACGTACTTTCATGTTTTGTTTTACTCTTTTGAGTGGTCGAATGAACGCATATTATATCAAATCTCCGCAAATTGCGCAAGGGGGTATTTTTCGCCCCGGAGCAGCCGCAGAACCTGAAGGCGCCGTCACAGCGTCACGCCGTCTTTGAAGATAGCGATGCCGCGCGCGCCGGAAAGCTCCGACTTCGTGCGTTCGCCCGATGCAACCCCGACAACATGTTCGAACAGGCGCCGCCCGGCTTCGTCGAGCGTCTCGACACCGTCCGCGACAGTTCCCGCGTTGAAGTCGATCCAATTGCGCTTCTTGACCGAGAGCGGCGTGTTCGTCGATATCTTCACCGTCGGCGCAGGCGCGCCGAAAGGCGTGCCGCGGCCAGTCGTGAAGAGTATGAGATGCGCGCCGGCGGCGGTGAGCGCCGTGGCGGAAACGAGGTCGTTGCCGGGTCCGGACATCATGTTCAAACCCTGCGCAACGACGCGGTCCGCATAGCCGATCGCGTCCGCGACGGGAGCGCTGCCGCCCTTCTGGACGCAGCCGCAGCTCTTGTCCTCGAGCGTCGTGATCCCGCCCGCCTTGTTGCCAGGGCTGGGATTCTCGTAGACGGTTTCGCCGTGGGACGTGAAGTAGCGCTTGAAATCCGAAACGATCTTCACGGCCTTGTCGAACACTTCGCGCGACGCGGCGCGATTGAAGAGCATTGGCTCCGCGCCGAACATCTCCGGCACCTCGGTGAGGACCGTCGAGCCGCCGGCAGCGACCAGCAGATCGCTGAAGCGCCCTACCGCCGGATTCGCCGTTATCCCCGACAGACCGTCAGACCCGCCGCACTTCATGCCGACGACGAGTTTCGAGACGGGGAGTTTCTCGCGCCTGTCGCCCGACATCGCCGCCGCGATCTCGCCGAGGAGCCTAGTGCCCTCGGCGAACTCGTCCTCCACGTCCTGGCAGACGAGAAACTTCACGCGGCTCCCGTCTACGGGCCCCAGAGCCTCGCGAAACTGCGCGGGCGTAAGGTTCTCGCAGCCGAGCGAAAGCACCAGCACGCCGCCTGCGTTCGGGTGGCGGCAGAGCGCGGCGAGGAGTTTTCTCGTCTGCGCGTGGTCCGCGCCGGTCTGCGAACAGCCGTACGGATGCGTAAAGGCGTAGACGCCCTCGACCGGACCTGTGGCGAGCGCGGCGTTGTCCGCTGCGAGTTTCGTCGCGACGGAGTTGACGCAGCCTACTGTCGGCACGATCCATATTTCGTTCCGTATGCCGGCCCTGCCGTCGGCGCGTAGATAGCCGTCGAAAGTCGCAGGCAGGCCGGCGCAGGAGATGCCGGGTGCCGCTTGAGACGGCTCGTAGCGGTATTCGGCCTTTTCGTCGAGCGCGGTCCTCGTGTTGTGCGTGTGCACCCACTCGCCGGCCTTCACGTCTTTCGTCGCGACGCCTACCGGAAAACCGTACTTGACGATCTTCTCGCCGGCCGCTATGTCGCGGAGCGCGATCTTGTGCCCCGCCGGGACGTCCCCGCGCGGCTTGAGCAGGACTTCAACGTTGTCCGCCGGATTGATCTGGATGGAATCCATGTCTCAGAGATACCTGTTGATGTCCTCGCCCCAGAAGTCCGCGTTGGCGGCGCACTTGGCGACAAGCCCGTCCAGCCCGCAGCCGCGGTTCGCGAGGAACCATTCGAGAACCTTTCTGTCGTCGCGGACGAGATACGCCTCGTCGCCGCGCTTCGCCTCGAGCGCGTTGCCGTCCGCATTCCACTTTTCGCCGCGCGAGTAGAATTCTACGAGCGCGCGGAACGACGCGGAAAGGTTCTTCGGCGGCTTGCCGAACTTCGCGAAATACCCCTTGACGCTCGGCAGGCACCTCGCACGCCACTTCGAAACGGAATTGAGCGATATGTCGAGGAGCCTGTGGTCGATGAACGGATTCTTGAAGCGCTCGGTCACCGCGTGCGCGAAGTCCTTCAACTCCTGCTCCGGGAGCGTCAGCGTCGGGATTATCTCGTCGTATATCGTCTCCTCCATGAAGCCCCTCACGCCGTCGTCCTCCATGCAGTCGCGGACGATGTTGAAGCCCTTCAGGTACGCGCCGAGGACGAACGACGTGTGCGCGCCGTTGAGTATCCTGACCTTGCGCTGCTTGTAGGGCGTGTGGTCGTCGGTCACGAGGATTGGCAGGTCCGTCTTGTCGAGCCCCAGCTCCTTCGCGATGGACTGCGGCCCTTCGATAACCCAGAAGCCGAAGCACTCTCCCGTGTCGATCACGTTGTCGATGTAGCCGTTCGCGGCGTTCAGCGCGTCGGCCTCGCCCCTCGGGTAGCCCGTCACGATGCGGTCCACGAGCGTGGAGCAGAACACGTTCTCGTCCTTGACCCACGCGGCGAAACCGTCGTCCAGGCCCCAATCTGCGATGTGCCGCTCCACGCACTTCCTGAGCTCCTGTCCGTTGTGGTCGATGAGTTCGCACGAGAGGATGACGAATCCCTTGCCCTTCTCCTTGCCGAAGAGCCTGTAGCGCTCGTACAGAAAGCGCGTGAGCTTCGCAGGGAAACTCGCCGGGGGGCGGTCGTCGAACCGGCACGACGCGTCGTAGGCGATACCCGCCTCGGTCGTGTTCGATGCGAGGAACCGCAGGTCGGGATTCGCCGCGCACGCCAGAAACGCGTCGAAATCCGAATACGGGTTGATGCAGCGCGAAACGGACGATATGACGCGCTTCGCGTTCACCTTTTCGCCGTTCTCGAACCCGCGCAGGTACAGCGTGTAGAGCCCCTGCTGCTCGTTGATGGCGTTGCGCACGAAGTCCCCGCCTGCGATAGGCTGCACGAGGCAGACCTTGCCGTTGAAGCCGGCGTCTTCGTTCAGGCGGTCGAAGAAATAGTCGACGAACGCCCTGAGGAAGTTCCCTTCCCCGAACTGGAGCACGCGCTCCGGCGCCTCCTTCAGAAGATACCCTTTATGACCCTGCCGCTCGAGGACGGCGTAATTCAGTTTTTCCATGCTTTTCTCCTTTTTCCGGTCAATCCTTTTTCCGGTCGGTTGGGTTTCCGCCTGTTCTTTTTCACCGCGTCCGCCCGGACGCGAGCGCCCTGTCCGCGAAATCGAGAAGCCACATCCAGTCCACGCCTTCGGAACCGTGACGTCCGCCGCGCCAGACGTAGCCGAGGGACCGTCCCACCGCCGACATTGAGTACGGCTCGGGCATCGCGTCGCCGGGCATTCCGCCGCTGCCGAGGAACTCCCAGACGGGCGACGCCGCCCTGCACGAAAGATACTCGCCCTTCGGGTCGAACCAGCTGTTGTTGTAGCCTTGGACAAGCAACGCGCGCGGCGCGACGCAGGCGAGCAGCATGTGCTGGTCGAACTTCATGGCCTGTTCGTTGTTCGCGTACTTGGCGAACGCTTTGCAGTACCAGTGCGGAAACTCCGCGTTCTCCGTCGCCGCGTTCTCGCCGAAAGCGCGCTTGTTGAGCGGCGCGCCGCCGCCGCCCGTCTGGTTGGGCACGCACACCGCGAAGCGTACGTCGCGCGCAGCCGCGATCAGCGCTGCCTTGCCGAGCCGGGAGCATCCGGTGACGACGGACTTCGCGGCGTCGATCTCCGGCAGCCTTTCCGCGAGGTCGAGCCCGCGTGAAAGCGCCCACGCCCACGCGCCGAGAGCCCCGGCATTGTCCTCGCGGGCCGGGTCGCGCTCCGGCCAAAGCGAGAACACTCCCGTGTATGCCAGCTCCTCGGGATCGCCGGCGGCGACCTCTACGTCCGGCGAGACCTGTCCGTAGCACGCCGAAATCACGGCGTATCCGCGCGCAAGCAGCATCTCGACCGGGAACTGGTAGCGGCCCTCCGTGCTGCGCAAAGCCCCGCGCGCCTTCTCGATGTCGTCGCCGCGACGGACTGTGCGAGCCCCGTCGTCGGTCCTGATCCACGCGCCTTCGGGCGCGAGCACTTCCGGATCCGTAAGCAGCTCGTGGTTGCCGCGATAGTTGAGCATCAGCATGACCGGCGACTTGCCCGCCGTTTCGCAGACGATCCTTCCGTCCGCGCCCTTCTTCGGCCTGCGGTTCGCGATGGTGTTGGGGATGAGAACGAGCCAGTCGACGAAAGGCCCCGTCCTGTCGCGTTTGAACCACATCCTGTACTGGCGGCGTATGGCCTGGCCGGCGAGCGTCGGCCCCTCCTCCAGAAGTTCGGTCTCGACGGCCTCTGGTTCGGGCGGCGGCTGGCCGAGCATCTCCTTCGCGAATATGCCGAGAATCTCTTCGCGGCGCTTCGGCCAGTCGGCCGCGGACGCGACCTTCTCTCCGTTCGCGAACGTCAGCGGATCTTCCAGAACATACTGCGGCACCTTGCTTTCGTCGTCGTTGACGGCCTTCTTCGCGGCGGACAGTTTCGCGGCGGCGTCGGTCGCGACAAGCGCAACCCTCCCGGACGCAACGTCGGCGTGGACGACGAATCCCGCCGCCGCCAAGACCGCCGCAATCAGCATTTTCGTCTTCATTTGTCCTGCTCTCCTTTCGCCGGGAACCGTTACCTTGTCTTTTTTATCTGTACCGGGTGACATCGCGCATCCGGCCATTGCGCATTTCCGCAAAGCGAAGGAGCGCTTGAGGCGCCGACGGGTCGGGCTTGAGGCTTTGGCTGGGCCCCATCCAGTTGATTGTGAGAGAATAAATGAAGCGTGGAGCGCCGTTCTCGCCGCCGCCGATCACGTCGAAGCCGTGCCCGTACCCGAAAAGATGCGCGCTCAGCACCTTGAGGTTCTTGTCCATGACGAAGAAGTTGGGTGTGCCCTTGTCCGGGGTGTAGACGTTCATGTATATCTTCTCGCCATCGGTCGCCAGATTCTGTATTCCGTATGTGACGTCGTAGCCGTGGTCGAAGATGAAAGGCTCGCAGACAGGCTTGAGCGTCTCGGCGTCGAACTTGCAGAACCAGTTGCCCCTGTTCTTTTTCGGATTGTGCGCCGGCGCGAGACCGACATGTAGAATGCCGTCAACGCATACGATCCCGTCGGCGGACTTCTCGAAATCCACCGAGTTAAGACGATTCAGGTTTTCGTCGTATACGCAGATTCTGCCGTGGTTCTGCCCGACAGGTTCCTCAAGCGCAACCGCCGTGTACAATCGTCCGTTCCACAGGCAGATGTCGCCCTGGTGCGGCTCGGCCTCGACGCGCGCAATGAGGCGTCCGAACCAGTCGAACTTGTAGATGCCCTTGAACAGCGTAATGTATATGGCGTTCGACGAAACGCACATTCCTTGGGTGTGTCCGTTGCGTATCTGCAAAGCGTAGGGGCGCGTCAAGAACGCATCCCAGTTCGGCGGCACCGGGAGCTGCGGCTCGGTTGACGCGAACGACTGCACCGCCGCAAAAACCAGCGCCCCGGCGACAATGCTCAACCTTATTTTTGCATTTTTCATCGCAATTCTCCAATTTTATGTCATTTATCTATTTTAAATTTGGGGACTGTCCCCGCATTTTCCGGGGACTGTCCCCACGGTTTCTCTGGGGAGTGTCCCCATATTTTGGGGGACTGTCCCCATGGCCTGAGGCCTTACTACATCGGTTACGTCGTCAAGGACTATCTCGTCGCGGGCGTCGGTCGTGCCGTCGTCGAGTGTAAACGAAACGTCGTCGAGAACGAGTCCGTCTACGTGGCGCGCCCAGAGTCCGTAGGCCGGCAGCATGCACCAGAACCTGTTGATTTCCGGATACGCCCCGGCCTCCTCGGGCACCGGACGCGTCCGTTCCTCCGCGCAGTCTCCGGCGCCAAGACCGTGGAGATGCACATTGCGGAGCGTGACGTTCTTCACGCGGCAACCCTCGACGCCCGCTATTGCGTTCGCGATAGCCCCCGACCAGCGGCCTCTGACGTTTTCGATGAGTATGTCCCTGATGACGTGCTTGTCGTTCGCGGGCGTTCCGCAGTCGCGCCCGGTGCGCGTTCCCCCGCGTATGAATATAGGCGACGCGACACCGTCCACCTCGATATTGCGGTAGACTACGTTCTCGACGATTCCGCCGTCGACGCACTCGATCGCAATGGCGGAAATCCCCGTGCCGTTCTCCTTGTCGGCCAGGAGAAAGTTCTTTTTCGTGCGCCGCTCGTTCGCGTACCACTTGCGGTTGACCGCTCCGGGGCGGCGGTCCCAGAAGAACCTTTGCGGCAGTTCGCACCGGCAATCTTCGAACAGGACGTTCCTCATCGCGCCGTGCGAGGCCGTGCCCAGCTTGAACGGATTGCAGTGCGAACGCGCAACGCACCTGCGCACCGTCACGTTCTCTACCGGGAATCCCGGATCGTTCGACTTTAGGCAGTAGCTGTCGTCGCCGGTCTCGACATCGCAATCCTCGATAACTACATTCCTGGCCTCGATGTCGAAGCCGTCGTTGTTGACGTTCGCCTGATTGCTGATCTTCACTCGCCGTGCCGTTACGCCGTCGCAGCACTTTAGGACTATTCCCCAGCACGCCGCATCGCGCAGCGTAAAGTCCGAAAGATTGATCCTGCGGCAGTGGAGAAAAGCGATGCCGCGCGGACGGAAACTCTCCTGGTTGCCCCAGTAGTCGAGCGGCTGCGGCCAGGCCGTGCCATTGCCGAAGATTTCGCCCTCGCCGGTGATTGACACGTTCTCCGCGCCGATAGCCATTACGACGGCCATCCATTCCCCCTCGGAGTACGGCAGTACGACTTTGGCGTAATCGGCGGCGTTTGTGGAGCCTTCCAAAATCGCGCCCTTCTCAAGATGCAATTCGACATTCGATTTCAGGATCAAACCCTTCGTAACATGGCGTCCGGCGGGAACTGTCACCACGCCGCCGCCGGCGAGCGCCGCGTCGTCTATCATCTTCTGGAAGTCGGCAGACTCACCAAAAGCGACAAATGACCGCATGGAGGCGAAAATTACCGTCAGTGTGTAAATCTTCAACTTTATATTTGAGTTTTTCATTTATATCTCCTTGTTTCTGTCGATTATCGTCATTCCCTACAGGGACTGTCCCCATATTCCACGGGGCATTCCCAAGGGGAGTGTCCCCAAGG
>Ga0265298_10011297_pt1 | contig 10472 bp, 7 predicted proteins | sample AusTroGonzalo_MG_3_FD_193486 | JGI IMG/M metagenome (GOLD analysis project Ga0265298, IMG submission 193486) | Bovine rumen microbial communities from tropical cattle in Woodstock, Queensland, Australia - Gonzalo_01 | ecosystem: Host-associated > Mammals > Digestive system > Stomach > Rumen ... | reverse complement strand
GTCTGCGGATCGGCGAAAATGTCCAGGATCTCGGCATCGGTGTATTTCTTCCCGACGGCATTGAAAAGGTCGGGGCGACCAGTGTGATGAACCAGGAGCACCTGGCGGAGAAGTTCATTCACCGCACCAAGGTCGCGCGGCTCTGCAAGGCGTATCGTATAAGTATCCATCGGCCGTAAGTAATTAAAAAAGAAACGGACAAACTCCGTTTCCGGCGATTTGTCCGCTCTGGCTCCCCCTCGGGGACTTGAACCCAGGACCCCCTGATTAACAGTCAGGTGCTCTAACCAACTGAGCTAAGGAGGAATATTTCAACCAACCCTGAGGTTGGGATTGCAAAGTTACTTAGTTTTTTGGGAATTGCAAATTTTTTCCCGATTTTTTTGTAGCTTTGCGTTGTTATGGACGTGATATTATTATCCAGGATGGTCGGCGAGCTGATGCCCGGACTCGATTCCCTAAGCCTTCCGGGGCTCGGGACCTTCACCGCCGAGCAGGTCGGCGCCTCCTTCTCCGACAAAGGATACACCATAAATCCCCCCTACAGACGCCTCTCCTTCAACGGCACCCAGACCGACGACGGCCGGCTTGCAGGGCTCTACGCCTCCAGCAACGGTGTCAGCCAGGAAGAGGCCGACACCATCCTCCGCGCATTCACCGCGTCCCTCAGCAAGGAGCTCAGCGCGCACAGCAGCATCGATCTCCCGGGCCTCGGCCGCCTCCGCTCCACCAGGGAAGGCCACCTGTTCTTCGTCCCCGACGAAGACCTCGACATTTCCCCGGAAGCCTGCGGCCTCAGCTCCGTCTCCCTCAAGTTCCACTCCGTCACCCTTCCCCCTCTTCCAGACCTTCCCCAAATAAAGCCCGACGACACCAAGTCAATAGTTGGCGGCAACGAAGCATTGAAATCAGGGACGTCCGGCGATAGCAAGGCGGTAGCTGGCGGCAACGAAGCATTGAAACCAGAGACTTTCGACGACACCAAGGCAGTAGCTGGTGGCAGAGAGGCATCGGAAGCAGGGAAGGGTTCGGAAGGCATTGGCCCTTACGAACTGACTTCCGAACCCTTCCCTGATGGAGATGCCGTAGGAGGTAATAGCAAAGTTGCCCCAGAAGGTAAGACCGGAGATGCCGTAGGAGGAAACAACAAAAGTCCGGTTAAAAAGCATAGCAAGGTCCGCAATCCCAGGCGGAAACCATCCAAAGCCTTCTATTACGTCGCCGTCCCGGTATTAGCGGCCGCGATAATCATCGGAGGCTTCGCAGCCCTGTCACGCCTCGCCCCGTCATTCACAGACAAGCTCCTCTACACCCCCGAACAGCTGGCAATAATAAACACCCCTGAATGGAACTGATATATCCCGATGAAGTAGCCCCCGTAGTCCCCGGAGCCAAAGGCCACAACGAAATGCTCCCGGTAGTGGAGCCCTCGGGAAGGGTGATCGCCCGCGCCCCCCGCGCCTGGTGCCACGGCGGCGGTATGCTCCTCCACCCTGTCGTCCATCTCCAGATAATCGACCGCTACGGCCGCATCTATCTTCAGCGCCGTTCCGCCGTCAAGCACCGCTACCCCCTCTGCTGGGACACCGCGGTCGCCGGCCACGTCGCGTACGGCGAGTCCCTGCTCGAAGCCCTCTACCGCGAGGCCTCCGAGGAACTCGCATTCGCCGACTTCTATCCCATCCCCATAATCAGTTACGTACGCGAGGCACCAGACCAGAAGGAACTCGTCCACGTCTGGGCCGCCGTGGGCTCTTTCGAACTCCGTCCCGACGGCTTCGAAGTCATAGAAGGCCGCTGGTGGGACGTCCCCGAAATAGAAGCCGCCTTCGGCATCGGCACCCTAACCCCCACCTTCGAAGAAGAATTCAAGAAACTGAAAGACCAACTTTTGGCCCTACTGTAGAGCTATGGACGCAATCAGCAAATTCATACAGGACCAATTGTCCCTCTGGCCGCTGGCAGCCGCCAACTTCCGCGCCCTCAAGACAATGAAGGTCCGGGACCTGGAGGTCGGCGGCCTTCCCGCCCGCCTGCAGTTCAACCCCTCCCGCATCGCCTCCACCACGGCCAAAATCGACAAGGATACCCTATCCAGGCGCGCCTGCTTCCTATGCGTGGACAACCGTCCGCCCGAGCAGTTCCATATAAGGTTTGAAGGCCGCAAAGGCCGCCGGTACAACATCCAGGTCAACCCGTACCCCATCTTCCAGAAGCACCTGGTGATAGCACGCGCCGAGCACGTCCCGCAGGCCATCTGGCACCATCTTCCCGACATGCTCGATTTCGCCCAGGCCTACCAGGACTTCACTGTTTACTACAATGGCCCGATGGCCGGCGCTTCCGCCCCCGACCATCTCCATTTCCAGGCCGTTCCCCGCGACGTCCTGCCCCTGGAAACTGCCGTCGACGAGTTCCTCGACGCCCCCGGAGACCCGCTCTCCAGCGTCAAGGACGCCACCTTGTACCACTTCCACCGCTTCACCCGCGGCGTCTATTGCATAAAGGCCGTCACCACCAAGTCGCTGGCCAAACTCTTCTACCAGTTCCTCGACTGCTGTCCCGTGATGGACAAGGGCCTGGAGCCCCGGTTCAACCTGTACGCCTGGTTCAACCCGGCATCTCGCGAGTACCGAGTCATGGCCGTCCTCCGCACTGAACTGCGTTCCCATCATTATTACACCGACGGCCCCGACCACCTCACGATAGGTCCCGGCGCCGCGGAAATGGCCGGAGTCTTCGTCGCCCCGTGCGAAGAAGATTTCAACAAGGCTACCGCCCGCCAGCTGGAGGAAATCCTCGAGGAGGTCAGCGTGAGCGAAGAAGACGAACGTATGATAGACTCCCGCCTCACCAGGAAGCAGCCGCAGCTGGAGGTCGGGATAGTCAGCGCGAAGCGTATTGAATTCGAAATAATCTCCGACGGCGCCGGCCCGCAGTACGTCACCGCCGAAAGCGGCCGCATCAATTACAACGGCGCCCTGTACGACGAACTCTACTTCGACTCCGTCACGCCGTCCACCCTTTTCGCAGAGCCGTCGTTCATTCTGAAAGACGTCCCCATCGGCATCGACTTCCACTGGCAGCGCAACCAGGACCAGAAATTCGCCGGTTCCCTCAAGTTTATAGCCGAAGGCGACACCGTCACCGCCATCAACCGCATCGGCCTGGAGGACTACCTGCTGAGCGTCATTTCCTCCGAGATGCGCGCCGACGCCCCGCTCGAGTTCCTCAAGGCGCACGCCGTCATTTCCCGCAGCTGGGTGCTGGCCAGAATGAATGACAGGGCCAATCCTTCCCAGGCTGAGTCCGCCATCCCCCACGAAAGGTACGACGTCTGCGCCGACGACCACTGCCAGCGCTACCAGGGCCTCGCCACGGCGATAGGGGAGAATGTCCGAAGGGCCATCGACCAGACCTGGGGCCAGGTCCTGACCTACGGCGGCCGCATCTGCGACACCCGTTTCTCCAAATGCTGCGGCGGCCGCACGGAACTGTTCAGCACCTGCTGGGAAGACCGAGACTACCCGTATCTGCAGAGCGTCGAGGACCCCTGGTGCGACTGTCACGACCCCGAGGTGCTCTCCAAGGTCCTCACCGACTACGACCGGGAAACCGCTGACTTCCACGACTGGGAGCAGCGCTACGGCAGGGACGAACTCTCCGCCCTCGTGCGTGAGCGTACCGGAATCGATTTCGGTATGGTACAGTCCCTGGAACCCGTCGAACGCGGCCTCTCCGGACGTATCAAGTACCTCAGGATCAACGGATCGAAGGACTCCCGCGTCATCGGCAAGGAACTTGCAATACGAAGGGCGCTGAGCACCTCGCACCTCAAGAGCTCCTGCTTCACCGTCAGCGTTGAAGGCGATACCTTCATCCTGCGCGGCAAGGGCTGGGGACACGGGGTGGGGCTGTGCCAGATAGGCGCGGCGGTAATGGCCTCCCGCGGCAAGGATTATACGGAAATACTCAAACACTATTACATTGGAGCAGGCATCACCCGTCAGTAAGAAGAGCCCCTGGCTCTGGATTCCAACCCTCTACTTCGTCGAGGGCCTTCCGTACTTCATCGTCAACACCATATCCCTCGTAATGTTCAAGGATATGGGGATGGACAACGGCACCCTCGCGCTTCTCACGAGCCTCATAAGCATCCCGTGGGTGGTCAAACCGCTGTGGAGTCCCTTCGTGGACCTGGTGCGCAGCAAGCGCTGGTGGATACTGGTGATGCAGTTCGTCATGCTCGCCGCAATCGGCCTTGTCGCCGCGACAGTCCGCCTTAGCACATTCACCCTGACTCTCATACTTTTTATCGTAGCGGCGTTTGCCTCGGCAACGCACGACATTGCCGCCGACGGCTTTTATATGCTCGCTCTCGATGAAAAGCGCCAGTCGGCTTTCGTGGGCATCAGGAGCACCTTCTACCGTATTGCATCAGTGTTCGGCCAGGGCGTCCTGGTCGTCATGGCTGGCCTTCTGGAGAAGCGTATGGGCAACATTCCCGCCGCCTGGTCGGTCACCATGATCGTCAGCGCCGCCATCCTTGCCCTGTTCTCGGTCTATCACCTTTTCGTGCTGCCGCGCCCCTCGGATGATGCTCCGGCCGCCGAGCAGACCGTAGGCGGCATCTTCCGCGGATTCGGTGATGCATTCGCTTCATTCTTCCGCAAGAAGGGGGTATGGCTGGCCATTGCCTTCATGCTGCTGTACCGTCTCCCGGAGGCGTTTTCCGTCAAGATGCTGTTCCCGTTCTTCCGCGACCCGGCGGAACTCGGCGGACTTGGATTCAGCACGGATATGTACGGCGTGGTGTTCGGCACCTTCGGTGTCGTGGCGCTGCTTGCGGGAGGCATCCTGGGAGGTCTCGCGGCAGCCCGCTACGGACTTCGCAAGTGCCTGTGGCCGATGGCATTGTCCCTTGCCCTTCCCTGCGCTGTGTATCTCTTCATGAGCATCGCCCAGCCGCAGAGCCTATGGGTGGTGGGCGCCTGCGTCGTGTTCGACCAGTTCGGCTACGGATTCGGATTCTCCGCGTATATGCTGTATATGATGCATTTTTCGCAGGGTCCGCTCAAGACTTCGCATTATGCCATCTGCACGGCCTTCATGGCACTTTCCATGATGCTACCGGGCCTTGTGGCAGGATATCTGCAGCAAGCCCTCGGCTATGTAGGATTCTTCATACTCGTAATGATATGCTGTTTCGCAACCTTCTTGGTAACGTTCTTTGTGCAGCGGCGCTTGTAGCGTCGGTCACTGCGCACGCCCAGGTCAAGCCTGGAATCGAGGTCCTGAGGGACCGCGGTTTCGAGGGGCTGAAGGGCAAGCGCGTGGGCCTGCTCACGAACCCCAGCGGAGTCGACCGCCAGCTCCGCTCCACCATCGACATTCTAGCGGAAAACGTCAACCTGGTGGCCCTGTACGCACCCGAACACGGTGTGCGCGGCGACATCTGGGCCGGCGGCAAGGTCGAATCGGGCAAGGATGCGGCAACAGGCCTGCCGGTGCATTCCCTGTACGGCGCCACCCGTCAGGCCACACCGGAGATGCTCAAGGGAATCGACATACTGGTGTATGACATCCAGGACGTCGGCACCCGTTCCTATACCTTCATAAGCTGCCTCGGCCTGACGATGCGCAGCTGCGCCGCCGCCGGCATACCTGTAATGGTGCTCGACCGTCCCAATCCGCTGGGCGGCCTCAAGGTCGAGGGGCCGGTGGTACGGAAGGGCTTCTTCTCATACGTCAGCCAGTACCGGATACCCTATGTTTACGGCCTGACCGTAGGCGAACTTGCGATGCTCATCAATGAAGAAGGCCTCAACTGCGGCCAGAAAGGCGACCAGGAACCCCTCAAATGCAAACTGACCGTCGTCCCGATGGAGGGCTGGGAGCGCTGGATGACTTACGACAGGACCGGCCTCCCCTGGGTGATGCCCTCTCCCAACATCCCTTATCCCCGCAGCGCAATGTGCTATCCGAGCGCCGGACTGGTAGGAGAGTTCAACAATTATCTCAACATCGGCATAGGTTATACCATCCCGTTCGACGCCTTCGCTGCCGAATGGATAGACGCCGATGCGCTCAAGGCCAAACTGGACAGCTATGCGGTGCCCGGAGTGGCCTGGAGAGCCGTACACTACACTCCCTTCTACGGCAGCAGCGCCAAAAAACTCATCCACGGTGTGCAGTATTATTTCACCGACTATGAGGCCGCTCCCATCACCCTTGTGCAGTTCTACGTGATGCAGGCGGTTTACGATCTTTATAAAAAGAATCCTTTTGAGCTCTCCGAGGGGCGTATTTCCATGTTCAACAAAGTTTGTGGAACGGATTTTGTCAGTAGTGCTTTCAGCAAGCGTTTCCGGGTCTCGGACATCCTCTCCTACTGGGACGGCGATGCCTCGGCTTTCCGGACCTTGTCACAGAAGTATTACTTATATTAAAATACCACTGCCTTATGAAACACTTGACAAGACTTACAGCCCTGATGACGGCAGCCGCCATCTTCGCCTTCCTTCCCAGTGCCCAGGTTTGTGGCCAGTCCAGCCGTCGCAGCGGCGGCGGTGGCGGACATTCTTCTTCGATGAGCAGCTCCCACGGGGGCGGCCATTCTCATAGCAGTTCAGGTTCGCACAGCGGCGGATCTACATATTCTGTCGGCGGCTCGCACCGTTCTGGCAGCATGTCTTCCGGCAGCCACAGCAGTCCGAGCGGCGGCACTGTCAGCCGCAGCCAGCACCAGAGCCGTCCGAGCGGCGGCAGCGTCAGCCGCAGCCAGCACCAGAGCCGTCCGAGCGGCGGCACGGTCAGCAGCAGCCAGCATCATAGCCGTCCGAGCGGCGGCACGGTCAGCAGCAGCCAGCACCAGAGCCGTCCGAGCGGCGGCACGGTCAGCGGCAGCCACAGCCGTCGTCCTTCCCATCCAGGCGGTTACAGCGACGGAGTTTACTCCGGCCATTCCCGCAGCGGATCCTCTGTCTCCGGACACGCCCGTCCTTCCCACAGCGACGTCCGTGACCACGGTGCAGCAGTTCCCCAGAATCACGGTGGCGGGCACATCCGTCACGAGGGCCGTCCCGCACCCGGGAGCCATGTCGACGGCGCACGCCGTCCCGGCGGCAGCCAGGCAGTAGGCCACAACCGCCCCGCACCCGGTTCCCGTCCCTATGCCGACGGGGTCTATGGCCGCCAGCACTCGCACGCTCTTCCTTCACGCGTACACGTCAACCATAATCCCGGAGGTCCTGCGCATCGTCCTCACCGTCCCGTGGAGCTCCGTGAGCACCCTCGTCACTTCCATTATTCAGGGCATCACTACTACGGCCACTATGTGCCGCACATCCCTCACGGATACGTTGTAAGGCACTACTGGGGACGCGACTACTATTACTACGACAATATCTGGTACCGCTATTACTCAGGCCGTTACTGGGTATGCCGTCCGCCTTGGGGCTATGTTTTCACCCCTCTTGCCGACGCTGTCTATACCGCATGCGCTTTCGCTTACTACTACGACCGTATCCATTATTACGATACCATCAACGAGAACGCAAGCACCATAGTCGCCCAGAACGAGACCATCGCGGCCAACAACGCGGTCATCGCCTCCCAGAATGAGACCATCGCCCGCAACGCCGCCCTCGCGCAGGCTTCCGGCGACCTGGCAAACAGCCTCGGCCTCGTCCAGAGTTACGCAGACGCCAGCGTGGAGTACTTCTACAACGACGGCGTGTTCTACATCAAGGGCTCCGACGGCCAGTACACCGTCATAGTGCCTCCTGCAGGCGCCCTGGTGGAAACCCTGCCTGACGACTACGAGGTCATCGAACTCGGCGGCGAGACATATTACAAAGTCGATGATACCGTCTACCGCACGACGATCGTCGAAGGAAAGGCAATGTTCGAAGTGCTCGGACAGCTTACCAAATAATGGCCACGGTTGGAGTCTTTGATTCAGGCTCCGGAGGCCTGTCAGTTCTGAGGGAGATTCGCAAGATTCTCCCTCGTGAACGTTATATATACTACTCGGACAACGCCCATTGTCCGTACGGCGAAAAGTCTCCGGAATACATCACCGAACGGGGACGCGCCATCACCCGGGAACTCATCTCCAGGGGCGCCGACGCCGTTGTAGTGGCCTGCAATACGGCAACAGCTGCGGCAATCGCCACGCTCCGCGCAGAGTTTCCGATTCCTTTTGTGGGCATGGAACCGGCGGTCAAGCCCGCTGCGCTCGGTACCCGTACCGGAGTCATCGGCGTGCTTGCCACGGCTGGTACGCTCAAGGGCCTCAAGTACCTGAATACCAGGGGCCGTTTCGAGGATGCAGTCCGCATAGTGGAGCACGTGGGGGCGGGTTACGTCGAGCTCGTGGAGTCCCTCGAACTGGAAGGCCCTCACGCGGAGCAGGTGGTCGGGGCGAGCCTCAAACCGCTGCTCGACGAGGGCGCCGACATCATAGTGCTGGGTTGCACCCATTATCCGTTCCTGCTTCCGGTAATGCAGAAACTTGCCTCCCCGGAGGTCTCGTTCATCGATCCGGCACCCGCCGTAGCCCGCCGCCTGCAGGATATCCTGCGGCAGGAGGGCATTCCCAGCGGCGGCGGTCCGTCGGTGGAACTGCTGTCCTCCGGCCCTTCCGACACCTTGAATAAACTGTTCACCTTATGCAATTCTTCAGAATGACAATGATTGCCTCGATGGCACTTGTCGCAGCGTCTTGCGGCAACCGCAACTCCAATTTCCGCTATACCGTCGACCAGTTTGCCGACGTGAAGGTCATACGCTACCAGGTCCCCGGCTGGGAAGACCTTTCCCTCCAGCAGAAGGAGTATGCGTATCACCTCGCAGAGGCTGCGAAATGGGGACGCGACATCTACTGGGACCAGAACTGCCGCTACAACCTCCAGCTGCGCCATGCCGTGGAGGCCATTCTCAATAACTATCAGGGAGATCGCAAATGCAGTGAGTTCCAGGCGTTTACCGAATATGCCAAGCGCCTGTTCTTCTCCAACGGCATACATCATCATTACGCCGAGGACAAGTTCTATCCCACCTGCGAACCTGCCTATTTCGAGAAACTGCTCGACGCGGTGGGGAAGTCCGACGAGGCCGGATTCCTGCTTGGCTTCGCCTACGACCCCGACATCTGCCCGCAGCGCCGCAGCACATCTACCGACGGCGACATAGTCGAACTGTCGTCCGTCAACTTTTATGACGGCGTCACCCGCGGGGAAGTAGAAGCCTATTACGCATCGATCGCCAGACCAGGTGACCGCCATCCCGTTTCCTACGGCCTGAATACCAAGGTCGTGAAGGATTCCCTCGGCAACGTGACCGAACTTCCCTGGAAGGCCGGCGGCATCTACGGTCCCGCAATCGAAAAGATCTGCGGCGAGCTGGAACTTGCCCGCAAGGTGGCCGAAAACGACATCCAGAAGCGCGCCCTGGCGCTGCTCATCGAGTATTACAGAACCGGCGACCTCCGCAAATGGGACGAGTTCAATGTGGAATGGGTGAAGGACACCCTCGGCGTGGTGGATTTCGTCAACGGTTTCGTTGAGGATTACAACGATCCCCTCGGCCGCAAGGGTGCCTGGGAGGGCCACGTCAACATCAAGGACGTCAAGGCTTCCGAGCGTTCGCTGGTGCTCAGTTCCAACGCCCAGTGGTTCGAAGACAATTCCCCCGTTGATCCGCGCTTCCGCAAGCCGCACGTCAAGGGTATAAGCGCCAAAGTCATCAACGCAGTGTGCCTGGCGGGCGATTCGTACCCTTCCACGCCTATCGGCATCAATCTGCCCAACGCCGACTGGATCCGCCGCGAATACGGTTCCAAAAGCGTCACGATAGCCAACATCACCCACGCCTACAATTATTCAGCCGAAGAGATGCCCGCAAGCGTCCTTACCGAGTTCGCATGGGACGAGGCTGAAATTGCCCGCAGCAAGAAATACGGCTCCTACGTGGACGAGATCCATACCGACCTTCACGAGTGCCTGGGGCACGGCTCCGGCCAGCTGCTGAAGGGCGTATCCACGACCGCCATGGGCGAATATGCTTCCGCGCTCGAGGAGGCCCGCGCCGACCTGTTCGGCCTGTGGTACTGTGCCGACCCCAAGATGGTCGAACTCGGCCTGATGCCCGATGCTGAGGCCTACAAGGCGGAATACGACAGCTACATCCGCAACGGCCTGATGGTCCAGTTCAACCGTGTCGAACTCGGCCGTCCCAACACCGAGGCCCATATGCAGGACCGCAAGCTCATCAGCGAGTGGTGCTACAGGAACGGCGACGGCGTCATCCAGAAGAAGGTTCGGGACGGCAAGACCTTTTTCGTGATCACCGACTACGAGGCTCTGCGCGGCCTGTTCGGCAAGTTGCTCGCCGAGGTGCAGAGAGTCAAGTCCGAGGGCGATTATGCCGCCGGCAAGGCGCTTATCGAGACCTATGCGGTCAATATCGAT
>Ga0265298_10011295_pt1 | contig 10472 bp, 14 predicted proteins | sample AusTroGonzalo_MG_3_FD_193486 | JGI IMG/M metagenome (GOLD analysis project Ga0265298, IMG submission 193486) | Bovine rumen microbial communities from tropical cattle in Woodstock, Queensland, Australia - Gonzalo_01 | ecosystem: Host-associated > Mammals > Digestive system > Stomach > Rumen ... | reverse complement strand
CGGGGAATCGGTCAAGCTGATTGAGAAGATAGAAACGGAGAGGTCACTTACCTTTAAGGGATGTATTGCTTCGAAGTTTACGTTCAAAGTCGCTGATAACGTCATAGATCTTCGCGGAGAATATCTCGAAGCGACCATACAGGCAGACGAGACAGAAGAGATTCCGCTCTTTAGTGGATATGTAGACGACCAGGACAATGAAACGCGAGAAGACATCGTTACGACCTTCACTTGCTACGATCCGCTTTATATGATCGGCTCAAAAAATATGCAGAGTTGGGTTGATGGACTCTCGTTCCCTATAACGGTAAGGAACTTCCGAAACAGTCTGTTCAGCAATCTCGGAATCACTCAAGAGACGAGAACGCTTATCAACGACAATCTGACGATCAGTGAGAACTTTAAGAGTTTTGTCGATGCTCCGAGCGCAACTGACATTATGAAGTGGATATGTCAGCTTAACGGAGTATACGGTCAGTATGGAAGAGATAGGCTTTTCCATTACAGAGAATTGAATGCACTTTCGGAAGGTACTTATCCCGCAGAAGATTTGTTCCCTGGCGAAGATACATTCCCTTCAGCAGAGAACGCGGGAACGACAATCGACACTTCCGATTATGTTTCGCTTACATATGAGCCGTACACGACAGATTACATCACAAAAGTAGTAATCATAGACGGTGGCGGTCTCGATCAGGGACAGGCGGGAGTCGAAGGAAATACATTTATTGTCCAGGACAACCCGATCGCGTTCAACGTTAATATGATGAGCGCAGCGCGAGCACTTCTGGCGAAGATAAACGTTGTTAATCATATTCCTGTTATCAAGATGAAGTGTGTCGGCTTTCCTTACCTGGAATGCGGAGACACATATCTGTCATATACAAGAAAGAATGTATGTCGGTCTTATATCCTTCAGCGCACACTTTCTGGTATACAAGCTCTTTTTGATGAATACTCGAGCGATTCGGACAAAGACTATCCGCCTTACAAGGCAACAACAAAGTCAATGACGAACGCGGACAGGAAGAAGATACTTCAGATTCAGAGCGACATCGTAAGGATAGACGGAAAAATCATAGCTGATGAAGCCGAGTTCAATACTCTCAAATCAAAAGCAATCACGACCGACAATCTGTCAGCGCAGAACATAAGCGCAAATCAAATCACGGCGGGAACGCTTAATGTTGACAGAATACAAGCGGGCTCGATAAATGCGCAGAAGTTGAATGTTTCAGCAAGTGACGGAAATGGTTGGAATGTGAGTATGGGACCGGGCGGCACTTCCTTTAGTAAGGGATCACTCGGAACGGGTAATATCACGGGTGCGCTCGGGACTAATAAGAGCGGTTGGGGAGTGAATTTCGGCGGTTATGGCGATCAGGGCTCTTTGACCGTTGGACAGGTTACGGCTGACATGATAACAACTAATGTGCTTAACTCGAAAATAGCTCAAATCGGTGTTTTGACAACACAAAACTTGTCTTGCGGTGGTTATCTTCAGTTGCACGGCCGTATGTGGGGAACTCAACAGTTTACTTATATAAACTCTATAAACTTTACGAACAAGACTTACACTACAAGAACATTAACAGTTTTAGCATCTCAATGATAAAGGAGAAAAACTATGTTGAAAGTATTTGGCGGTGTTTATGCAAACACAAAGGAAGATTTCGAAGTATTAAAGAGAGCAATCGAAGACAATGGTTTTGAGGTTGCGTACAGTTCAGAAACAAGCGGAACAATCATTAAGGATGTTCAGAGTTTAGAGGAGCCCGTTGCTGATGAACAGTAAAATAAGACAACTCGAAGACGATTTAATTAATGTTTTAAACTCTTCGGATGTTCCGATAGAAGCGAAGCGGCTTGTTGTGGGGAGTATTTACCACGCAACAGAAAAGGCAGCAGATAAAGCTATTACAACGGAAAAGTATGATGAGTTAATGAAGAACGCTCCTATTGAAGAAAAGGGGGACTTAACCGATGCAGAAGGCTCATGACAGTAGCTATGACGACTACTGGAAAAATAAACCGAATATAACGACTCCTATCGTTCAGGACCAGCTCAACAGAATTGAGACTACGATCGACACGATAGACGACAGAGTTGTTACCTTCGACACAACGAAGGCTAATCAGTCTGATTTACTCGCAGACATCAAGAACGTCTCTTTTGATTCTACTACTGGAACATTTACGTTCACAAAGCAGAACAACACCACCATCGTTATCGATACAGATATAGAGAAAATCGCCATTAACTTTGATTATGATGACGATCCGGAAAGCGCACATTATCAGAACTTGATAATAACGCTCGACGATGGCACGGTCAAATATGTCGACATGTCCGCGCTAATAACTGAATACGAGTTCACAGATTCTTCGGTTATCCATTTCACAATTACAAGCGGAGTTATTTCGGCAACAATTATAGATGGCTCTATTACGGCAGAAAAGCTTCAGCCGAACTTTTTAGCTGATTGCGTAAGCGCAAAGGAAGCCGCCGAGTTAGCGGAAGATCACGCCGAGACGGCGGAAGATAACGCCCTCGCACATCAGTACACGGCAGAGGCCTGGGCAAAGGGAACAAAGAACGATGTTCCCGTAACTCCCACAGATGCACAGTATCACGACAACGCTTACTATTGGGCACAGCAGGCGAGAGCAATCGTTGGCGATAAGGTCGATTCATTTAATGGAAGAATCGGAACCGTAGTCGCAGAAGATGGCGATTATGAGAGCCAAATGATCGTTCCCGAAACGGGCGCAATCCCAGGGCAGGTTCCCGTAGTGCGTAATGTTGGTACGGGACAAGATGTAAAGCTTCGCTATGTCAACGAGGATTTGGATATAGGTCTTAAACCGCATATTATTGTTATTTCGGAGACGGGTTCAACAGTAACGCTTACCAAAGGTACGAAGGTTATATATGCAAGCGAGACATCACCCGAACATTTTGAAGCTGATGTAACCGAATTTGGAACTTGGGTAATTGATTCTATCTTATCGGGAGACGATGCGCAGGTAAGCCTTGTGGTTGATGCGGTAAAGATTTACACCGTTGACGACAGCCATTGGCACGCTGATATTACTGTTACTTATCCTACGGGGGGTACTTGTTCTTGCTCAAAGAGTGGAACTACTACGCTTTATGCTACGGGAAGCCCTTATACTTTTACAGTACACGAAAGCGGAACCTATACGATCACGGCGACCGCTAATGGAGAAACCTACACCGATACCGTAGAGGTAACAACGAGCGGACAGACCGAGAGCCTAACGCTTCCAGAAGGAAGCACCGTAACACCGACAGACTCCGTAGCGACCTTGTTAAGCTGTGCGGGAATCCACGATACCTCGATAACGAGCGTGTCAGACCTTTTAGCCGATACGACTACTCTCTTGGCGGTTATCAACAGCAATAATGCGATTGATTATCTTGTGAGAAGTACGACATTCTCCGCAGATATAACGGCAGATTCTACCGCTATGTCCTACATTGGACTAAATAACTATGCTTCCAATACATTACTCGGAGCAAATAACCCGAATCTCGTGCCGATAATGACGAGCAATACTACTCCAAGCGGTGTGGCATTTAGTGAACAAGTAATCCGAAGCGGATATGAAGCATACAGAGCGTTTGATGGTAGTGATTCCACGGATGTTAGAAGTAATACTGATTTAGTAAATCACGATGTTGCTTATGATTTTACTACACCCGTAAAAGTAAGTTTTGCAAGTTATTTAATCGCATTTTATATAAGCGTAAAAATACAGTATTCCGACAATGGAACTACTTGGACAGATGCTTCCGACACCATTTCACTTACAAGTGCAAATAGTCAAAGCGGAACAATAGCTACATATTCAAATGTTGGTGAGCATAGATATTGGAGATTCTATGGTAGTCAAGGGTCAGCAGGCGCAGGCTATATATTCTCGATAAAGTTCTACGGAAAGGACTACGACCCATATATATGGCTCGAAGCAATCTGCAATAGCACCTACTTTGAGAGCGTTCTGAATGTCAAAGTGCCGACAATGACGAGTAATACTACACCGAGCGGAATCGCATTTGCAAACGGAACATACAATGCAAGTTATCCCGCATATTTGGCTTTTAATAATAATGAAAGTGATGGTTGGTTATCATCCGCAGGTGTGGGAAATAAAATTGTTGGTTATATATTTACAGAAGCCAAAGTATGTAAATGTATAAAAAATGCAAATCTATCCGTTAGAGTAACATCACTTGATAGTGATTGGTATATTCAAGGTTCAAATGATACCACAAATGGAACTGACGGAACGTGGACTTATTTGGGAATGACTCCCTCTAATTCTACCAGTACGCTTGTAAGAGTAACCACAGCAATACTCAATAATAATAGTTATAAAGCATATAGGATATATGTAAGAATTGCTTCGGGTAGTGACAACTTCTATGTATCTTCAAGAGAATTGCAATTCTATGGTAGGGAGGATGTATAAATGACGATAGAGGAAAGACTTACCAACCTTGAAAATGTAGTAAATGCCTTAATCAAGCGCATCGACAACGACAAGTATTATGCAGATGCAGACACGGCGGGAATAAGGCAGAGCGTTTCAGATGTAACTCCCTATACGGAAAGCAAGACGGCATACATCGGCGACACCGAGGTATTCTTTGAGAATGTTCCCAAAGGAAACGTAACGGTCTATTCGGAAGTAGAAGCGGGAATACAGTATGCCGAGAACGGCGTTAGGGTATTCTTTGAACCGTTAGAAGAAGTAACCACCATCACAATTTCAGTTATTTAAGGAGGGTTGAAAATGTATTATATCGACACAATAGAGCAGACCAAAGGCGAAGAGGAAGGAACCATTAACGAGTACGGCAAGCGCGACAAATGGGATTTACCGCTTGAGCAGGTCGAAGCAAAGTTTTATAAGAAGCTGTCGGATGTTTCTGCTGACCTTGTAAGCATTGACGAATCCAAAAAGCACTACTATATGGACATCCGAATCGTTGATACAACGGGCGGAGTTATCAAGAAAGACAAAGTAGGCACACAGCAGACAGCATAAGCAGACACGGCAACGGTATATATCAGCGGGGTTCGATTCCCCGCCCGTGTCAGACACGGTGAGCGAAAGGAAAAGGCTCTCTGAAAACGAGTGGTGCAAGGTTCGATTCCTTGCCCGTGTCAGCAAGCCCACCGAGCCTCTTAACAATGCGTAACATGGTGGGCGATTTTGAAGTCCATAGTGACGGAAGGGGTAGACGTTAATCATGTAAGGCTGTGGTGTCCCGGAGCCATGCGAGGTTCGATTCCTCGCCTATGGATTGCAGAAAGGGGAAGATATGAAAGTAATAATATTTGATTTAATCATACCCATTATAACAATCGCATTACAGATAGCCATTATAGTTGTAATGATTAAGCGGAGAAGAGATGAACGGCATTGACATATCAGAACATCAACGGAATATAAACCTATCTCTCGTTCAATGCGATTTTGTTATCGTAAAGGCGACAGAGGGAAAAACCTATACCGATCCGCAATTTCTTAAGCACATAGAGAGTGCAAGGAACCTCGGAAAGCTACTCGGCTTTTATCACTTTGCCCGCCCAGAGAACAACACGCCACACGAAGAGGTGCTTAATTTCCTCGCAAGCGTTACGCCTTATCTTGGCGAAGGTATCCCTTTCCTCGATTGGGAATCAAACGGGAAGAATAACACTTCTTGGGCGAAGGAATGGTTAGATGAGTTTTATCAGCTTACGGGAATCCGACCGATTATCTATATGTCCGAGAGCGTTACGAAAACCTATGATTGGTCGAAGGTGGCTCCAGAATACAAGCTATGGGTAGCAAAATACCGAGATTATGAGATAGATTACAATTACGACATGACGAGAGCAGGGAATCCGCCGAAGGTTGGCTATTGGTCTTCTTACGTTATGTGGCAATGGACATCCTCTGGAAGGATTGACGGCTATCCTAATAATCTTGATTGCAATCAGTTCTACGGAACGAGAGAAGATTGGATAAAACTAACAGAAAGGGACGAGAAACCGATGCCAGAATACAAATACATAGAAGTTTTAAGCGGAGTCGCTACCTACTCAAAGCGAGAGGTTGGCGACTATTTCTTTACCATTGACGGCAGAGTAAGCAATTTCCAAGTGAAAGAGTTCGCTTGCCATGACGGAACGAATGAGATTCTCATAGACGGAAACCTTGTCAGACGGCTTCAGGATTGCCGAGATAAGTTCGGTGTAACGATCATCAATTCCGCTTATAGGACTCCCGATTACAACAAAAAAATCGGCGGTGCTACCAATTCACAGCACGTTAAAGGAAAAGCTTCAGACACCGTATGCAGAGGTACTTCTCCGCTGGAAGTGGCGATGTATGCCGAAGCGATCGGAATGGGTGGAATCGGTCTGTATAATGACTTCACTCATATTGATACTCGGGATATAAAGGCCCGCTGGGATAACAGAAGCGGAAAAGAAGTCGGTGTATCTACCTTCCTGAAGACGGTAAAGCTTCTCTCTACCGGAAACGAAGTCAGAATCGCGCAAAAATACCTCGGAGTTACCGTAGACGGAATCTTCGGACCGAATACAAGGAAGGCGACTATTGCGTTCCAGCACGATCACAAGCTCGATGAAGATGGTGTTATAGGTGTTCAAACGTGGACTAAATTATTAACGAGGTAGGGAAATGGAGATATTGAGAATGATTGCATCATGGTTAGCGGTACTCGGTGTACCTGGTATTTTTACAATAGTAGTCTTCCTGTTTAAGTCTGTCATTAAGGCGATGAAGAATATAGAGATACTCCAGAAGGCACAAAAGGCTCAAATGAGATCTCAGCTCTTAAAACAGCATGATGACTACATGGCTCAAGGATATATTGAGCAGCTTTATCTTGATGACTGGATAAACCAGTACAACGCTTATCACGCTTTAGTTGGTCCGAACGCGGTACTTGATGCCAGGAAGGACGACTTGATCCATTTACCAAACCATAAACCCGCAGTTTGAAAAAGAAAGAGAGGTATACTATAATGTTTATTACACTTCCCAATAAGCTCTACGATGTACTCCGTTGGGTGGCGATGTTATTCCTTCCGGCACTTGCTATTCTTGTGCAGACGATCTTCCGGATATGGGGACTCCCTTACGGGAATGAAATAACTGCTTCAATCGTTGCTGTGAATGCTTTCCTGTCGGCGATCCTGGGAATAAGCAGCATAGGTTATCAGAAAAACAAGAAGAACGAAAAATAATTTTTTGTCACGTGACAAGGCAAAAAATAAAAAAAGCCCGAAATATCGGGTTTATAGAAAGCTGATGACGGGAATCGGACTTGTTATCGGTTAAAAGTTAAAAAACATTGAATTATCAACAAACCCCGTAGTTATCAATACTGCGGGGTGTTTTTTTTATCGGTTTTTTTTCAATTAAATTCACAAAATTAAGGGCAATTTACAATATTTTTTGTCACGTGACAAATCTTTGGGGGTTATAAAAGCCCCTCAATGTTTGTTGACATACTCCGCTTTGCTTCCTCGAGATCCATTGCGTGCTTGTAGACTGTATCGAGAATTTGAGTGGTCTTCCAGCCACCGGCTTCTTGAATCTGTTTGTCAGAATATCCGAGTTTGTGCATATAGCTGGCGAAGAAGTGCCGCATCTTGTGGAGCGAGAAGTGCGGTATTCCGAGAGCATTTTGAGCATCTATGAGGTTTTTATAGATTTGTCCCGGAAAGCCATTAAAGACATACCCTTGCTGCCGGATCTTGCTTGCAATGTAATCGGGGATAACTATGCTCCGAGTGGAGTCAGTCGTCTTTGTGGGCTTAATAACCCATTCTTTGTTTTCATTTTGGACTTTTGCCTTATTGATGATAAGTCGGTTGTCTTCCGTCAGATCGTCAATCGTAAGGGCAAGGATCTCGGATCTCCGTAGACTCATAGCAGAGAGAAGAATCGGGATCTCATACGGGGAGTCTTTGACGTATGCGAAAATCTTGTGTACTTCTTCTTCGGTTGGAATATATGGTGTCTTTTTTTCCTTTTGCGGTAAGGTTACTTTTCCAGGAGCGATGCCGTAGAACTTCAGAACGGACACAATGAAGCCGTACTGATTGGAGACAGTCTTCGGGGAGTGCTTAAGGGAGAACTCGTTTACTTCTGTTTGCAACATTGCCGTTGTTATCATGTTTATTGGTGTGTTTGATAACTTCTCTGATATAGCTCTAATTTGCCCCATATAGCCCCGAATTGATGAAGGCGATAAAACATTCGATTTAGACTCAATGTAAGCCCTGCAAGCGGTTTTAAGTGGCATAGACGGAGATACGCGAACTTCCTTCATTTTCTCCGCAAGAAGAAGGTGCGCTTCTCGGTCTTTTGGCTTATGATCTACCGTCACGGAGTATGTTTTCCCTTTTACTGTCTCCCGGATGCGGTAGGAGCCGGAAGGTAAGAGTGTTATGTTCATATTATCACTTCCCTTCTCCGTACATATAGCCGATTGATTTCCCGTAGAACTTCGATAATTTGTAAAGCATATCTATTGAAGGGAGCGACTTCCCTTGTTCCCACGAAGCAACGGTAGTTTCTTTTGAATCTATTTTCTGCGCCAGCTCTCTCTGCGAGAGTCCTTTTTCTTTCCGGCACTCAATCAGGGCATTCATAACATTGTTTCTAACTTCAAAATCCACGTTCATATTAAGCACCTCACTTTCCTTGTTTTCCTCATTGTAACATATATTTCGGACATCTACGAAAAAAATGTAGTTTTTTAACGAAAAAAGTTGTTGACACTACGAAAATATCGTAGTATATTAAGCTCATGAGCTACGAAATAATCGTAGTTCAAATGCCGGAAGGCATATATTTTTTAATCACACACTACGAAAAAATCGTAGAGAAGGGAGAAAACATGGTAGGCGCACGAATCAAAGAATATTTAAAAGAAAAAGGAATCAAACAGTCATTCCTTGCGGAGAAGACCGGAATTGCCTATTCGGTCATATCCGACATCTGCACAAGAGAAAGAAAAGTCGATGTTATCGAGTATTACAAGATTTGCAAAGCACTTGAGCTTCCTCTTGATTATTTTCTTAAAGGAATAGACGAATGAGACCGTCCAGCGACACGATCGGAACGATGCTCCGGCACTTTAACGATTTTGTCCGAGGAGAACTTCGGAGACGGAACGAAACTCAAGAAGGGCTCGCCGCTTACCTGGATGTGAACCGAAGCACATTGAGTTATCGGCTTAACGGAAAAATCGAATGGAGCTTGAGAGATGCTCTGAAGGCTTGCGAGTATTTCGGAGTGACTCTCGCAGAAATCTTATAAGAAAGGGGAACAGGAAATGTCAAAAATGATTACAGAATATCCATTAGAACCGCACAAACCGCTTGAGGATTGCAGCCCTGTTGATGTATGCGAAGCGTATCAGCACGGATATACAGCGGTTATCGAAGACGGCGAGCTACTCGGATTCTACAAGACAGAAGAAAAGACTCCCTGATGTTGGCGCACCGCAGGAGTCTTAAAGAATGGAGTATTTCTTTTGTTGTTTTTTATCTTCAGAAAGAAGGTGTTTAATGTCCAAATCAATTATATCAAAATTTCCCAGTAATGACAACAACAATATGTATGACGGAAGAAGGGGACCACAATATTTTGTACCTATTGCGGTAATCATAACGCTTCTGCTGATCGGTTTCTTCTGGCTCGGGTATCTGATGATAAGTATTCCTGAGTATTTCGGAGAAATGGAAGGACTCAAGGGCGAACCGATTCCGAAGGTTATCGAAGTCGAGGAGAAGGAAGCGGAACCCGAACCCGATCCGGAACCCGTGATTCACTTAACGGATGACGACATTTTGGCAGCAGTCGCCATGAGCGAAGCCGGCAATCAGGACTTACTCGGTAAAGCGTTCGTCATTCTCACAGTTCTTAACCGCTGCGATTATTACGGTCTGACTGTTGAGGAAGTCGTGAACGCTCCGAATCAGTATTCCTATCCCTATTACGGGAGTATAACTGCGGAATGTTACGAAGCCGTAGGACTTGCGAGGAACTACCGTGAAATCGCACCGGATATTATGTGGTTCAGAACTGGGAACTATCACAACATAGGCACTCCCGCTTTTCAGTGGGGAGATCACTATTTCAGTAACGTAATCAGAGAGGAGCAAACAAAATGATTAAAGCATACGCAAGTAACCGGAAGGTGTATTACATCTTCGACAAAAAGGAAACATCCAGTAAGGAAGCACTCAAACAGGCGGCGGCAGACATGAAATTCAGCCCTTTAAAGCTGAAGGTGTCGAGTGCGGACATTGATTCAGAAGACAAGTCAACCATAACTTACACCGTAGAGCGTTCAAAAGGTGCGTTCTGGTGTGTATCACGCAGATAAGAGAGGAGAAAACCATGTTACAGTA
>Ga0265298_10011294_pt1 | contig 10473 bp, 8 predicted proteins | sample AusTroGonzalo_MG_3_FD_193486 | JGI IMG/M metagenome (GOLD analysis project Ga0265298, IMG submission 193486) | Bovine rumen microbial communities from tropical cattle in Woodstock, Queensland, Australia - Gonzalo_01 | ecosystem: Host-associated > Mammals > Digestive system > Stomach > Rumen ... | reverse complement strand
GTATACCGCAGATTATCAATGAGCAGCAGAGCGATATTACAAGGATATCCGGGAATATTACTGCGGTGAGACTGAATATCAGAAGTGTAAGTCCGAGCAATGCAGGTGTAGTCAGAAGCAATGCAATATCGTATTTTTTTACCTGTTTCAGGCTTATGGAAAGAAGCATGAAGCCGGCAAAGAAAAGGAGCCCCTGCACTATGCCGAGGGTCGTGCCTTTAAGCAGGCTCAGAAGTACGAGTGCAGCGGATATCATTATTATTCCTGACGCACCTTCCAATAATACAGCTTTCGGCGGAGTAATACCGGAATAATTGGTATCGTAGATGTCATCATCGCTTTCGCCGTGATTGCCGGAAATGAGTTCTATTTCCTTTTTTTCACGTTCCATGGCTTTTTCGCCGAATATACGGTCTATAAAGTAGCATACCGCTGGCACACCGGCAGCAAGGATAAGACCTGTCGCAATAATAAGCCCGGCGAGTTCCTTGTCTGAACTATAAAAAAAGAAAGCACCGCATATCAGGATAAATCCGGCTATCATTGAAATGGCTGTTATTTTCATCAGACCGGGAGATGAAGGCGGAGCCTTCTTTTTTTCAAAAGGCATATTATAGGCGTAGTTTATCATTGACTTGTCTGCGCCTGAAATTTCTATCGCTCTTTTTAATTCCTTTGCCTGATCTTCAATGGAAAGCTTTTCAAATTCCGGCAGTGTCATGAGCTGCGTTTTGATTTCCGGGGGGCATTTTTCCGTTATGAGTGAATAAGTAACTCTGTGATCCATTTTGTTTATTCCTCTCAGTGAATTATTCTATAAGTCCGCGTATTCCCTTTTCAGCAAAGGCTTTCTTGTAGTATACAAGCTCGTCCTGTATCAGGTCGTCTATCACCTGCATACCGAGAAGCTCAACGGGAGCCTTGTCGTCGGTAAGTATCCTGCCCTTTGAGGTGTAGGGGACAAGCTCATGCTCAACATTGTTCATAAGTTCCTTTAGAGAAGCGTTTTCAAGGGCTTCGGTATTGCGGCTGAGTGCGGAGAGCATATCGCCGCTGTCAGAGGCGAAGAGCTCACGGTTTGTTGAGTTGGGAACGTCCACGGTGTACACATTCCCGAACACATCTGAGATAGTGTCGGAAAGATGACCGTTTATGCCGTCGGAGCTTTCAGAGCGCATATTCATATTGACCACCATTACACCGTTTTCACTGAGATGCTCCTTTACAAGGCGGAAGAATTCCACTGAGGACATCTGGAATGGGATAGTTATGTCCTGATATGCGTCAACAAGTATCACATCGTACATTTTTCCGCAGGCGGCGAGGAAAGCCCTGCCGTCGTATGTGGTGACATTGACCTCCTCGGGGAGCTCAAAGTACCTGTGTGCGAGGGCGGTTATCTTTTCGTCAATCTCAACTCCCTCAGCTGTCACACCGCTGAAATAGGTCATGCACTGTTTTGCATAGGTACCTGTTCCCATGCCGAGAACGAGTATATCAGCAGTTTCAGGTGAAGCTGTCATAAGGGGAGCAGCCATTGCGTAATCGTAGTACATTCCCGTAAGCTCTCCGGATTTCACATATACGGACTGCACTCCGAAGAGGACGTTTGTTGAGAGGTAGGTGTGGTCTGCGTCGTCGGATACCTGTAGATAGTTGTATACCGACTCGCCCTCGTAGGTGAGTCTCTTCTCCCAGAACGCAAAGCCTATGGAGGGCGAAACAAAGCAGCATACTAAGAAAAGTACCGACGCTGTGACTGTTTTTACAGCGCCGTGCCTGCTGCTGATGAAGTACACAAGACCTATCACAAGCATTATTCCTGCGAATATGAGGAATGTAACGGAAGTTCCCACAGCAGGTATTGATATGAAGGTCGGGACGAAGGTGCCTATTATCGAGCCTATGGTGTTGAAAGCGCCGAGAGTTCCCACGGTCCTGCCGCTGTCGTCGAGGGAGTCAATGGTATACTTGACAAGCGAGGGAGTGACGGTGCCAAGCAGAAACAGGGGATAAACAAAGATTACCATGCAGGTTAGAAAAGCCGCCCATATCAGAAAATTTGTATTGACGGTGAGGACGAGCAGTCCGGATATGCCGGCAATTATGAACTTGCCTGCGAATGGTACGGCAGCTATCCATACAGCGGCAACGAGTATTCGGCCGTAAAGTCTGTCAGGATCGGGATTCTTGTCAGCGCTCCTGCCTCCGTAAATGTTTCCGAGAGCCATGGCTATCATTATCGTACCTATTATGATGGTCCATACGATCTGTGAGGAACTGAAGTACGGAGCAAGCAGTCTGCTTGCCCCAAGCTCGACAGCCATGACGGACATACCCGCAAAGAACTCGGTCATGTACAGGTACCATTTGTTTTTCAGTATCTTTGGCAGCGGCTTTTTTTGTGGTGCAGCTTTATTTTTCATATATATCTCCTTATTTTATCAGGTTGTCAGCGTGTATCGTTCAAGAGCCGATAACAAATCAATTATATCACAAATTAGGTGGAGTTGTAAAGTGGTATAATCGGCGGGCTTCGGGCATAGACTTTATCGGGAGGAGATATTATGGATAACAGAGTTCCCGATACGGAGAGATACAGACAGGAGCTTATGAAGCTCTACAGCAGGAGCGCTTCAAGAGGAGCGGACGAAAAGCTCCCTGAGGAAGTCAATGAGGAAGCTCCCGATGATACAGCCTACTCTGAGTTTGCAGACACTACGGAGCAGGAGGACTACAACAGCCGCTATCCGGAGCCGGACTTATCAGAGCTTGATACCGATTTCGGAACTGCTTCAACGGCTGACAACTTGCCGCCAGAGTATGAAAGTGATGACCTTCTTGGCACCGACAGAGGCTATATACTTGTGAATGTGAGGACGGGAGACGATTCCTCAGCTGTGGAGGGAGCTTCCGTGGAGGTGACAGCGGTCGTTGACGGGAAAAGGCTCATACTTGCTTCCGGAGCGACTGACAGCAGCGGAGTTTCGCCGAGATTCTCACTGCCTGTGCCGGACCTTGAACACTCGCAGTCTCCGGGGTCTGCGGAACGCCCCTATAATCTGTTTGATGTGAGCGTATATGCTGAAGGCTTCTTCAGGGCGAGGAGCGTCGACGTTCCGGTATTTTCAGGTATAACCTCTGTTCAGAACTTCAATCTTGTACCTGTACCGCTGATGATGAACAGCAGCGACGAGACAGTTACTTATTACAATGCCGAGCCGGACTTCCGCGGCGGAAAGGAGTGAGCCATGCTTACAGGCACTCCGTTTATACCGGAAACTATCACTGTACATTTGGGCTTTCCTGATTCAGCCGCTCCGAATGTGGAGGTTGACTTTGCCTCATATATAAAGAATGTGGCTTCAAGCGAGATATACCCCACATGGAACGTCAGCGCCCTCAGAGCCAATATCTATGCTATAGTTTCCTTTGCGCTGAATCGCATATATACTGAGTGGTACCGCTCGCGGGGGTATGATTTCGATATAACCTCCACTACACAATACGACCAGAAGTTCATAAACGGCAGGGAATACTTCGAGAACATAAGCTTTCTCGTTGACGACCTGTTCAATGACTATGTAAGGCGCAGGGGAAGCGTTGAGCCGCTTTTCACTTCCTTCTGCAATGGTACCACCTCTACCTGCAGCGGTCTTTCCCAGTGGGGGACTCAGGCACTTGCGGAGAGGGGATATGATTCACTGGAGATACTTAAATACTACTATGGTGATGATATAGAGATAGTGCAGGACGCTCCCGTGAGGACGGCAATGCCTTCATATCCGGGCAATGAGCTGAAAAACGGCGATTTCGGCAATGATGTGAAGTTCGTGCAGGTATGGCTGAACCGCATATCAGGAAATTTCCCTGCGATACCAAAGATTCCTGCCGCAGACGGCATATTCGACACACCTACCGAGGCGGCTGTAAGGAAGTTCCAGCAGGTATTCGGGCTTGAGGTGACAGGTACGGTTGACGCTGCAACATGGTACAGGATAACCTACATCTATACCAGCGTGAAGCATCTTGCGGAGCTGGATTCCGAGGGTGTTCGCTTTGAGGACATAATGCCAAGGTTCACCGAGGACCTGAGCATAGGTATGCAGTCCATAGAGGTCAGTATGTTACAGTATTACCTTGCAGTTATAGGCGCATACTACGAAGCGGTAATACCTGTGGAGATGACCGGATATTTCGGTGAGCAGACAGAGCGCTCCCTGAAGTCGTTCCAGCGTGTTTTCGGACTGCCGCAGACGGGTATCGCTGACAGAGCTACACGGAACGACCTGTATCGGGCGTATCAGGGCATAGTTGAGAGCGTACCGCCTAAGTATACTTATGTTGCCCTATATCCGGGAACGGTTCTGAGAGAGGGAGCCAGCGGCGATTCCGTGAAGATAATACAGCAGTACCTTACCTATATAAACAGGAGCTATAACAATATACCTGCGGTGAGCGATACAGGCTATTTCGGACCTCTTACCAAGCAGTCGGTGACGGCGTTCCAGAGACAGTTCGGAATTGATCCCACGGGTATAGTGGGAGCTGTCACATGGGACAGGATAGCGGAAGTTTATTCCGACCTCCGTTACGGCTTCGACAAGCGTCCCTATCAGAATCCGGGGTATACCATAAAGTAGGGAACGCAGCCCGTGTACACCTTACAAAAAAATCCATTGTCGTTAAGTCTGCGAAAGCGGATACTGTATTTTTAGGAACGGAGTTGGTTTTGTGCCATATACAGAGGAACAGAAAAAGGAACATATACGAGAGCTGCAAAGCTATCTGTATGCAATATCGCTTTTTGACAAGCGTGTGCCGCAGGTAGTTCCGGACGGTGTGTATGACAAGTACACGGAGCAGGCTGTGGCAGCTTTTCAGCGAGCATACGGGCTTCCGGAAACAGGAGAGACAGATACCGACACATGGGATCGGATCACTGCAATATACCGGGATTATCTTGAAGGAGCGCCTGCTGCTTACCATGTTTTCCCGTCAAGGAGTTTCAGGGTCTGTGAGGGCGACAGTGGGGAGCTGGTATATATCATACAGGCTATGCTCTGGAAAGCGGCAGGCCGCTTTGACAATATGCCAAAGGTCAGAGTGAGCGGTGAGTATGACGTAGCTACTGCCAGGGCAGTGGACTTCTTCAGGAACTGCTGCGGACTTCCGGCAGACAGTTCGGTTGACTGTCTTACATGGAATATGCTTGTGCGATTCCTTGAAATGAGTCATTGATTTTTTGACAATATGAAACGCCTGCATAGGTTGCATAAAATCAAAAATGGTAATTTCATACATATTCGTAAAAAAATGAACATATATCATCGCATTGTCCACCTGAGGGGCATTATTTATTGATTTTACACTTTTAGTATTGACAAAGTGAATTTATTGTTATATAATTAGCACATAAAGCTGGCCGGTTTTAAATATTTAATAAAGGATATGAAACAAATGAAAAAAGCAATAAAAAGAACATTTACTATCTTTGCAGCAGCAACCACACTCCTCGTATCAGGAGCTTCTATGACAGCAAACGCTGCACATAATCACTGTTGTTGTTCAGGCACAACCACAAGAGTTATCAGATGCCTTACCGGTACACACAATGTTATGGGCGTATACAGCAACTGCTGTGGTCACTTACTCTGGACATATACCACATGATTCAGAAAATAAAATAAGCAATGAGCTCTCCTTATAATGAGGGGAGCTTTTTTGTACGCTCATGCTTTTGTAGTCAGAATTAACAAAAAGTTCAAAAACATTTTCGTATTGTCCACCTCTGGGTGATTATTTGTTGAACATATACGTTTAGTATTGACAATCAACATAAAATGTTGTATCATACATAACATAAAGCCGTACACATAAACGGTATTTACAGCCGTCTTTGTTCCGGCACGTACAAACGGATAACTGCACTCAACATGATATAAGGGAAGCATCACACTATTTTCATTCACCAATCTCACCAATAAGACCATAAGGTCTTAAATTTAAAGTAAAGGAAGTAAAAAACAATGAAAAAGGCAATCAAAAGAACATTCACTATCTTAGCAGCAGCAACCACACTCCTTGTATCAGGAGCATCTATGACAGCGAATGCAGCTTGTCAGTATCATGACAGAACGTATGTACAAGGACGTTATATTGAGAATTTCTATGTAAGAGGCAATTACAGATATTGTTGCTGTTGCAATCAGTGTACTGGACGTGTATATTATCGATAAATGAGGCTTATTGACAGTGAAAAAAATATTAAAAAATACACTTACAGTATTAGCAGCGGTTACAGTTCTATTTGTATCAGGAGCATCTTTTACAGCAAATGCAGCTTGTCAGTATCATCATGGTACATACATACAAGGACAGTATATTGATAATTGTCATTATAAAGATGGGTGTTGGCGTTGTAAATGCTGTAATCAGCCTGTAGCTTGTCCCAAACACCATGGTACGTATGTAAATGGACGTTATATCTCAAATAAGTATAGAGATAGAAATGGCAACTGGCGTTGTAAATGTTGCAACAGCCTTGTATAAATTGACATTTATATGATAGAACCCAAACTCCCCTCAGACGAGGGGAGTATCATTAAACCATGATAGGAAGTAAATACTATGATAAAGTTAAAAAAATTGATCTCGGCAGTGGTCCTCGGACTTGTTTCAATGGCAGTTCTTGCGTCATGCGGCGATGAACTGTTCAGAGGTGAAAATGACTGGGCTAAACATGGACCGGGACCGGAACCGACAGTTGTATTTGTAGAAGGTCCGCTGAATGGTGAAGTCGGTGATTACTGGCTTGAAGGTAACAACCTCGTTGGTGTTTCATCAAGCGGTAAAGACGTAGAATTTTATCAGGAAAACGGTATTTGGAAATACAAGGTTAAATGATTATGATCTCCCCTCAGACGAGGGGAGATTTTTTTGTCTTGAAAAGGGCTGTGTACATTTGTGTTTGTATATACTAACAATTTTGTGGATAACTTGAAAAAGTTGCAGAAAAGGTCTTGACAAATACAGTTTCAGATGATATAATAATCACACGAACTTCAAAAGAGTTCAAACAACCCTCAGCTTAAAACGATTTCGTTTATGAATGGCTGAGGGCTGTTACGATTTACAGATTCATAAACGATGCGCTTTTTTAAAGGAGAAGATGAATAATGCGCATAACCCATAGAGAGCGTAATAAAAAAATAATAAAATTTGATTTAATGATATTTGCGCTAATGATAGCCTCTTTTTTTACAGGTATTAATCTTGTCAATTTTGGTGTTATTATCTTTTTTATCATTAAAATTTTCTTTCGTATAAAAAAGTACCTGAATTTTGAATATGATTATCCGAACGAATCCGAATACTACGACTTCAAACATGAAGACGAATATGATTACAGAAAATATGATGAAAGGCTGAGATAAGAACATTATGTTTCAGTTATTTTTATTATTAGGACCGTATCTTAGCCCAAAATTTTACAAATCCCTTGATATCATTTCTTAAAGGAGGAGATGATACTATGTTAAGATTATATTTGAAAGAGTTTATAGCTTATAAAACACCATACAAAATATTTTTTTTAATTTTGTTTTTTTTCAGGGCCCCGCTTATATTTCATAGGTTTATTTATTTCAGTGTTTTATGATGTGATGTGTGTATTAGGCTTTTTTGCAAAGGATGCAGACGACGAGGTTAATTATTATGATAAAAAATATTATAATAATGAAGAAGAATATGAATACGATTATGATATGTTCAAGAATGACGATGAAATTAATCATAGTCACTTCAATTATGAAGACGACTATAATAACTTAGATTCCAGAAAATATGACAAAAGGCTGAGGTAATGGGAATGTAATTCCGGATCTCAGCCTTTTTTATTGTTGTTACGGGACAGTCTTACATTTGATTTGTATTTGACTTTATACAGTTAATGTGATATAATAAATTAAATGTGTCTGTCAGCGGACAGAATGAAAAACTACAAAGGATTGATAATATGGACTATAAAGCACTTGCAGATTACCTTTTTCCCGATGTTACAGCAACTCCTGAGGATATAGAGACGCGTTTCCCGGAGAGACAGCTCCCGGCAGGAGCCAATGTTACACGTATTGGTCCAAGTCCCACAGGCTTCGTTCATCTCGGGAATCTCTACAATGCCATTATAGGTGAGCGTATAGCCCACCAGTCACAGGGCGTTTTCTACCTCAGGATCGAGGACACAGACAACAAGCGCGAGGTGGAGGGTGCTGTTGAGACAGTCATAAACGCTATGGACTATTTCGGAGTTCACTTTGACGAGGGTGCTACAGCAGAGGGTGACAACGGCAGCTACGGTCCCTACCGCCAGCGACAGCGTAAGGACATATACCACGTATTTGCAAAGCTTCTCACTGAAAGAGGACTTGCTTATCCCTGCTTCATGACAGCAGAGGAGATAGAGGCTGTTCGCGAGCAGCAGACCGCCAATAAGGAAAATCCCGGAGTTTACGGTAAGTATGCAAAGTGCAGAGATCTTACTCTTGACGAAGTAAAGTCAAATATAGAAGCCGGCAGGGAGTGGGTACTCCGTTTCAGGGGTCAAGAGACAAATGAAACTATCTCTGTTGAGGACGCTATCCGCGGAAAGCTTGAAATGCCCCGCAACAATATGGATTTTGTGCTCCTGAAGAGCGACGGTATCCCAACATATCACTTTGCACACGTTATAGACGACCATTTCATGCGCTCGACTCATGTTATACGCGGCGAGGAGTGGATATCCTCACTTCCAATGCACGTGGAGCTTTTCAATACTCTCGGCTGGAAGCAGCCTATATACTGCCACACCGCAACTCTTATGAAAATGGACGGTGAGAGCAAGAGAAAGCTCTCTAAGAGAAAGGACCCCGAGCTGGCACTGGCTTACTATCAGCAGGAGGGTATCAGCAAGGACGCTGTATGGGAGTTCCTCCTCACTCTGCTTAATTCCAACTACGAGGAATGGCGTATAGCCAATCCCGAGGCTGATTATCATGAGTTCCCCTACACACTGGAGAAGATGTCAGTTTCTGGAGCGCTTGTTGACCTTGACAAGATGAGGGATATATCCAAGAATGTTATATGCCGTATGACTGCTGAACAGGTACGTGACGGCTGGCTGGAATGGTGCAGCGAGTACAACAGGGACTTCTCTGAGCTGATAAATAAGTACCCGGAGAGGACGCTTGCTGCCCTCAATGTTGGCAGGGGTGGCGAGAAGCCAAGACGCGACATTGAAACATGGAAGCAGGCCTGCGACTTCATGAGCTTCTACTACGATGAGACTTTCAAGGTAACTGACAATATGCCTGAGGAGTGCGACGAGGCTACGGTAAAGGACTTCTTTGGCAAGTACCTTGCAAGCTACGACCATAACGACGACAGTGCCGCATGGTTCAACAAGGTAAAGGCTATCACCGAGGAAATGGGCTTTGCGGTAAAGCCTAAGGACTACAAGAAGAATCCCGAGCAGTTCAGGGGAAGCATAGTTCACATAACAAATATGCTCCGTATAGCTTTGACAGGACACGCTAACGCTCCCGATATCTGGGAAGTGAGCCATGTTCTCGGCGAGGAGATCACACGCAAGCGCCTTCAGGCTTTTTCATAATGCGGAATTCGGAATGCGGAATGCGGAATTAACAGTGTCCGCTATCGAAGACTGATTTAAATATTATCGCGTAAGCGATACCGATAATTCCTAATTCCGAAATCCTAATTCCGAATTATATAAAGAGGTAATAAAAATGTCAGACAATAAAGAAAAGAAAAATTTTGAGATACCCCGTCCTGTGTTCCCGAAAAGGGCTGTGGTCACAGGCGGTATGCCATACGGCAACAAGGAGCTCCACTTCGGTCACGTCGGTGGTATGCTGGTATTTGCGGATACCTATGCACGCTTCCTGAGAGACCGCATAGGCAAGGAGAATGTTATCTTCGTCAGCGGTACGGACTGCTACGGCTCACCTATCGCAGAGGGCTGGCGTGTAAAGGTCAAGAACGGCGAGTTTGAGGGCTCTCTTGAGGACTTCGTTCAGAGGAACCACAATAAACAGAAGGAGACTCTTGCTGCTTACGGTATAGCTCCGAACCTCTTTGCGGCTTCGGGACTGGGACGCTCCAAGGAGATACACGCCTCAGTCACAGACCGCTTCATAAGCTCACTTCACAAAAAGGGACAGCTGGAACAGAGGACTACAATGCAGTTCTTTGACGAGAAGGCAGGAGTTTTTATCAACGGCAGACAGGTAATAGGAAAATGTCCCGTAGACGGCTGTACTTCCGAAAAGGGCTATGCAGACGAGAGCGACATGGGACATCAGTATATGCCTGAGAACCTTATAAACCCTGTAAGTACCCTTACAGGCGAAACTCCCACCATGAAGCCTGTTACAAACTGGTACTTCAAGCTCCGCGACTATGAGCAGCTCA
>Ga0265298_10011293_pt1 | contig 10474 bp, 6 predicted proteins | sample AusTroGonzalo_MG_3_FD_193486 | JGI IMG/M metagenome (GOLD analysis project Ga0265298, IMG submission 193486) | Bovine rumen microbial communities from tropical cattle in Woodstock, Queensland, Australia - Gonzalo_01 | ecosystem: Host-associated > Mammals > Digestive system > Stomach > Rumen ... | reverse complement strand
CTCCCTTCATGCTCGGTCTCTACTGGCGTGGTGTTACCACCAGCAGCGTATGGGCCTGCTTCTTCTGGGGTGTCGGCCTTACTGTCATCAATATGCTGGCAGGTAATCCTATCAACCCCATCAACTGCGGAGCCATCGCCATGCTGGGCGGCTTCCCCGTTGTATGCCTTGTCAGCCTGCTCACCAAGAAGATGGATCGCAGCATCGTCAACAAGATTTTCGAGTGCTACAAATGATATAAAAGATGCAAGCAGAAATGACTGCTTGCATCTTTTTATTAGATTGATGTACAGAGAGAGTGGTGTTATTTCACGCGAGAGAAATAGATGGTCTCGTCGTAGATAACGGTGGTTTTTTTACCAGTTTCCTTTACTCTGAACTCATCGTCAATATAGTTCATGTGGATGACCAATTGGTCTGCTGTCAGGGATACTAATTCAACACTTCTTCCATTGCCATTACCAAAGTCAACTGACAACGTGTTTCCCTCCTGCTTCCATGTACCCTCCATAATTTCAGTAAATGTGCGCTTCTGATCGTCAAACTGCTGCAGTTTGAAGTAGCTGTTCTCGCCAAAGGTGAACTCCATGTACTTCAGGCTCTCCTTGTCAGTATCGGCGTCGTTAATAGAAGGATAGTTGTCCCAGTTCTCAATGACTTGCTTTGTATCTGGGTCGGAAGCGCTACCCTTGATTTCTTTTGTTCCCCAAGTACCCAAAATGCTGGCCTCGTTAGCATCCGTGTCATCTTTCTGCAACTCAAAGGTACCATAGCCTGCTATAGTGATATTGAAGCCAGAATTCGTGAGGGAGATTGTGGACCGAATCGGCTCTGTCGACATAGTTCCTCCACCATTCTCGTAGTCTTTAACGTTGTGGTAGCCTTCGTAGTAGTTGTAGATAATGAAGGCGTTTCCTTCAATGCGGTATTTACCTATCAAAGTTTTCTCCCAACGACCACGATATCCTTCACTGCCATTATAGTTGATGGCATATTGAGTAATCTCATCTTTAGTAAGTACGAATCTCAAGCAATAGGGCCAATGATCTTCGTTACTGGAGTTAAGTGCAATTCTGCTTTGGCCTTCAGGAGTAAAAGCAACGGAACTCCATGTGCCTACAAGATCGCTGGGATTGATATCGCCGCCCTGTCCTCCGCCAGTTTTCTCAGCAATCATTTGGTAGAAGATCTGCATAAGCTCATTGGCACTGTTGACACGCGTCATGACAACTTCGTCAGTACGTCCCTCGTCCAGATAGCGACGAACGGTCAGCTTATTACCGTTAATGCTCAAAATATCACCTTTGCGGGTAGTGCCGTCAACGGTAGCATGAAGTGTGCCGTTGATCAGTGTCCAGGTCATGTCGGCATACTGTGGCTCACGTGGATTCCAGTTTTCTTCTGCCTTGGCCTTGTACTCTGCATAGTGTCCTTTGCCGTTAGTAGTAAAATCCATGACGAAGATATTAATCTTCTTTGAAGAGTTTTCATCTACGCCATACCAAGTGCCTATCAGTTGTGCTGAGGTGATGTTGTTACCATTTCCCTTATCGCCACTGTCATCGTCACCGCAAGCAGTGAATGCTAACACACCAAATGTTGCCATGAGCAACAAAGAAAGTAATTTTAAGTGTTTCATGTTTTTGTTATTTAGTTAATAAATCTTTATACGGGGGCAAATATACGAAAAAAAAAGTTATTTCCAAATAAAAATGGAAAAAAACTTCCAGAAACGGACGAATGCTGCCTTTTGCCGTCGGAAACGGGCACAAGTCTTGCAACATGGGAAGCTCGTAAAGTAGCTGTTTAGCGATGCAAAACAGGCACTTTAGCAATGCTAAATAGGGCAATCACAACACATGGGGGCAGTCCCCTTAGTCGTTAAGACTATCTATTTGCAAAGGTACAATAATTTCAAGAAGTACAAAGAAGATTCGACTTCTTTATGCTAACAATTGACTATTCTACGTGTTTTAACGTTTTGTAAGGAAAATGTCATGTAATAAAAATTGTGTCTGCGCAAAATCTATTAACCTATTAACATGACACACCTCAAGCCCTTTGCACATCGGCATCTGAGGCATGTTAATAGTTGTCGAAACTATTAACATACTTGTACTCAACACGTTCAATCAAATACCTGTCCCTTTGATTGATTCAAAGTAAAAACGTCTGTGCAAAGATATTAATAATAATTATTATCTGCAACTTCTCAGAGCGTTATTTTTTTCGAAAGTTCATAATTACCTATTTTCGCTTTGACGACATAAACACCTTTCTCCAATTTACTGGTATCTACTGACGTTGAATTGCCTGAAACTTGTTTTTCTATGTTTTTCTTACCAGTAATCACATTACTAATCGTCAAGGTCCAATCATACTCCCAATCGGCAATATCGTTTACGCTATCTATATCTTGGTTTGGAATAAGAGAAATAATGCAATTCCCGTTTTCTGATGTTATAGATAAGTCAAGTATCTCATGAAATGATTCTGTAAAAGGAAGAACCTTAAACGTGAATCTTTGACACCCTTTCTCTCCTAAAAATGTTGCCATGGATGCTGTTTGACCATTAGTACTGATGGCAGCCTGCATCGTCAATGTTGAACCACTTTGAGACCATGCGACTCCTGTACCACTGGTTTGTGTAATTGTTGCACCCACAAAATCAGATGACGTAACTGTAAATACGCCACCAGCACCTACTATCACTTTGCCTCCATTATGTATAACACAATTATTAATAGCAGGATATGTATGCCCCAGAAGCGTATAGGATGGTTGCGAATATGTTGCCGTAAAACCATCTGAGGTATCTATGGCTTTAGATACAGTAGCGACAAGATTCGATCCAGAATATACATTCGCTATAAGATTATCTGTAAGCGATAATCCTGTCGCGTTAATCTGACACATATTTATTGAAGGGCTGTTTTGAATAAGATATGATGGTGTTCCATGGTTTTGGAGTGACCATTGTACTGTACAGCCAGTAAACAAGTTTTCTAAAACATATGTACTTGTACCACAAGGAACAGTCGGGCCAGAAATATGCATTGGCGCTCTTTTATAGAATGTCATTCCCTGTGATGCATTATAGACAGGAGGTACATCATTGGGATGGTGTTGTACTAATGCAGTATTTCCCCATTTCGACTGATACCAAGTACTGTTTAATCTGATAGCAGAATGATTGCCATAAGTGTATGAAACCTTTGTCGCATCAGATTCTGTAGTCTGAATATAGCTTCCGTCAGTCCAATAGACGTCCTCTGCTGTTTGCGTGCTGAAGCCTATCCATACTTGATCCCCTCCTTCTGAAACATTCCATGCATATCCATGGCAATTATATCTGAGACTTGGTGGAGCTATAAGGATTGCACCGTTGTAGGTGTTGTAGATATTGTCAGCAAGATCGTCTAATTCATCTGACGAAAAAGAACAATCGATACCTTCGAATCTATAAGTATCAGAGACAAGCGTTCCTTTTGGGGTATAAATAGAGTCTATCACGTATGTTCCATATCCACCTGAAAATCTATTCTGCTTCCCTTTATTATTCCCATTTTGAATGGATGTCATTAAATTTGGGGAAAGAAGAAATGCTCCAAATAAATCTTTGTTTTTCTTTTTTATCTCATAGCTTTTTTCAATAGCACATATAGCTTCTTCTTGTATTCTTTTATCAGATATCATAGATAAATGTTGCAAAAGGAGGAAGTCTATCATGAAAGTTTTAAATGAAAAGTTTCCTCGTTGAATACTATTCTTTGAGCGAACGCTTTCCAATTCTATAGGAAACTGTTGTTCCTTGTTAATAAGTGATGTAATGAAGTCTTGACGTTTTATAAGCTCAGCAAATCCGTTAAAAGACGAGGCTACATAGTCAATGCCTGTTTCTATGTTTTCTGCAAACAGGACTACCTTAATATAAGGATAGTCAAGACATGTCGCTAAGAGTTGCGATGTTGACATCCTGCATAATAAAGAATCTGGTATTTGCAACGCGGCAATTCGCTCTTCAGAGGTATCAAACATTTTCCATTTTTCATCACCTGAATAAAATGGATACTTGTATGCAATATCATTGGTAATTTGCCCATTTATTTGTAAACAAATAAATGATAATGCAACTATAATAAACTTTCTCATAAATATTTATTCAGATTGTTCGCTATTTTCGTTACAATTCAATCTCACTATAATAGTAGTATTCTCCACTGTCGTACAACTACAGCTCATAGGTGTTGCTCATGATAGGATGAGACAGTGCTACTCTTTGTTCGGAATCAGGTAAATACAGGTCCAGTCCTTTGCAGATTGTATTAAAGAGATATCATTGACGTTTGTACCCATTTCATCGTATACTTCGCAGTAAATGCAGCTGTCAAAGGGGTCGTTGATGAAATAGAGAATCTTACCGTCGGCCATTCCCTTGAATACACGCAAGGGTTGAAGATTCATATAGTCGCTCTCCTTTACTCTGGCCAGTTTATCTGCCAGCCATTGTGGCATGTCAATTATAGCCATAGGAGTATACGGAGCATCATCTACCATACTCTCCACACTCGGAATTTCTTTCATGCCATCGTTCTTCTCGTCATCACTGCCACATGCAACAAACCCTGTCAGCATCATCATGACCAAAGCGATAAGTAAACCCTTCTTTTTCATACGTTCTCTATTTTAAGTTCTATAACAGGGGCAAAGATACATCATTTTTCTATTAATTGCATACAATCGGTCGTTTTTTTGGTGCAATCACGGGGACAGATTTTGATTGAATCTCGTTAAGCGTCTCATCCATTCCATATCTTCATTTTGATTTGATTCTTTTGTAGTGAATCCAAATTACCCTGCAAAGATACGATAATCTCGGAAAGTACAAAGAAAACTCGACTTCTGCGTAATTATAATTGACTATTCTACGTGTTTTAACGTTTTGTAAGGGAAATATCATATAATAAGAAAGTTTCTGCGCAAAATCTATTAACCTATTAACATGACACACCTCAAGCCCTTTGCACATCGGTATCTGAGGCATGTTAATAGTTGCAGAAACTATTAACATACATGAAGAATGATGTCAAGATTGCCGCCAATTCATTTGGTTTTTCGCTCACTTATTCGTACCTTTGCATAAGATATGTCGACAATAGAAACAACAAAAGGAGAAGAGGCCGTACACGACTTTCGAAATGTGCCGAAGGGCTATGTGTTGTGTTTTAACCAGAAGTGTCCTAAGAAGGATGAATGTCTGCGATTCATGGTTGGAGGTGCGATTCCTGACGATCGTGAATGGGGGCCTGCCATCTACCCTAATATAGAAATAGGTGAAGACGGATGTCGTCTCTTCGCTACTGGTGAGCCTCAGCGAATGGCGTGGGGCTTTGAGACTTTGTTTGAAGAGGTGAAGAGCAAGCACGAGCGAGGTCTCCGCCTGGCGATGTATCAGTATCTGAATGGTAGCAGCAACTACTATCGTTACCATCATGGCGAGAAATTGCTCAACGCTGAGCAACAGGAATGGATTATCCAATTGTTTCAAAGAACTGGCTACTCAGAGAATCTGAAATTTGACCATTATACCCAGGTTTTTGACTTCTGGAAGTGATTTTTCAGCATAAACGGCGACTATAACAGAATTTCAGAATCGTTAACAAAATTCCCTAAATAATTCCGGATACTTGGGAATTTAATTCCGGAGACTGCGTAGGAATCTTACCCAATCTGTGTAATTTCATTACATAGCTGTGGAATATTAAATCTACAGCTAAGAAGCAATGTGCTCTATTTCAAGCTCTTGCAAAGACGAGAAAAATTTTGTATCTTTGCAGTGGCATTTGGGAGAAGTGTTCCCATGCAGCATGAAAAACATGTTTCTTTTAACTAAATTAAATCTTACAAAAACTATGAGTATGAAAAATGAAATGATTTTGAATGGCGAAGCCCTCGAGGCTTCGCAGAAGAACGCACTCGAAGTAGAGCTGTTTCTTCAAGAGAATTACCTGTTCCGTCGCAACATCCTGAGCGGAAAGGTAGAGTTTGCAACCCTTCCTGCTGAGGAGCCTCAATACAGGGTGCTCACACAGGAGGCGCTGAACAGCATCGTGATTCGTGCCAAGCGAGAGAATGTCTGCGAGAAAGGCAATCCGAAGGCCGACATCATGGAGCTGATACACTCAGAAGAGGTACGCGTACATAATCCTATTAAGGAGTATCTGGAGAGCCTGCCAGAGTGGGACGGACAGAACCATGTGGCCAAGCTCTTTGGCCGACTGCCGGGCATCAGCACGGAGCAGGAAGGATTCCTGGCCATCTGGCTTCGCTCTGCCGTGGCCCACTGGTTGCAGATGGACCAGATTCACGGCAATGAATGTGTACCTACCTTGATTGGTGCTCAAGGCTGTGGCAAGACTACCTTCGTGCAACGCCTCTTGCCACCTCATCTGAGAGAGTATTTCCTGGACCACCTGAACCTCTCAAACAAGTTCGACAAGGAGATGGCGCTGACCAACAACTTGCTGGTGAACCTGGACGAGTTGGATGCCATCCGCCCCAGTCAGCATGCTGCCCTGAAGCAGACACTGTCAAAGTCGAAGGTGAACGGAAGACCTATCTATGGCAGTTGTCAGGAAGACAAGCCTCGTTTTGCCTCGTTTGTAGCTACCACGAACAATCCGCATCCCTTGACGGATGCCACAGGTAGTCGCCGATATATCTGCCTGACCATTCCCAAGGGCCAGCTGATAGACAACACGGGAGAGATCAACTACGAGCAGTTGTATGCTCAGGTGTTGCATGAGGTGAAGGAGCTGAAGGTACCTTACTGGTACAGCAATGCCGAGGTGATGCGCATTCAGGAGCTGAACCTGAACTACATGGAGAAGAAAGATATTGCTGAGATTGTGACGGTATGCTTCCGCAAACCCAAGGAGGGCGAGATGGTGAAGACGCTGAATAGTGCGCAGATACTGCAGATGATTCAGTCGGAATATCCCACCATCAAGAGCGACCGCAGCACGAAAATCCACTTGGGACTGGCGATGAAGGAGTTGGGAATTGAGCATCTGCTCTATAATAACAAGCGCCACTATAAGATTATTCCGCTCAAGAGTGCATAAGATCGTGCATGTATGTTAATAGTTGAGCAAACATTTAACATGCCTCAAACCCCGATTTACAAAGGGTTTGAGGCATGTCATGTTAATAGGTTAAATGTTTTTGCTTGTGCGTTTGCTACTTGCTCTTATTTCAAGTATTTCTTTCCGTTACGGATGTACAAGCCCTTGCTTGGCTGTTCAACACGCTGGCCAGCGAGGTTGTAGAATGAATTCTCCATTCTCAATTCCCCATTCTCAATTTGGCGAACGCCAGTCGTTGATTCAGTAACAGTCAGCACACCAGCTACAAAGGTCAGCTTATAGCTCTCAGCCTCTGCAGTAACTGTGATGGGATACTCACCAACAGGAGAAGTTTCAGTAGCTTCACAAGTAAAGACGGGCTCTACTTTCCAAACAGGTATCGTCTCGTTGTTTACCAGTCCGTCGAATACCAGTGAGAACTCAGGATTGGGCTGTCCCTGCTCACGAGTAGCATTCTCTACTGTAGCAGTAGCATCCACTTTCTGTACAATGAGATAACCATCATACAAATCAACATTCTCATCAGAGATTGAACCCATACTTATCTGTACAGGATACTTTCCTGCAGGAGAAGTCTTCGTTGCTTCACAGGTTAAGACAGGATCACCATGAATAGGATCACCAGATACAGAGTAAACAAACTTAGGATTCTCCTCACCATACTTACGGATGGTATTACGAACCTTTACGCTAGAACCGTATTCTACGATGTTGTCATAGTCAGAGCCCTTGAAGCCTTTCCACTGAGCCTGCTGTGTATACTTGCTCTTGGTGCCTGCAGGTACATACAACTTACAAGTATAGATAGATACACCAGTAAAGACATCAGCACCAGCCAAAACGGGGACATCCTTGCTAACAACACGGATTTCCTGCAATCCAGCACAGTTACGCATAGCCTCACGACCAATCTTTGTCAGACTGGCAGGGAGTACAACCTTCGACAGGCGGCCACAGCCAGCCAATGCGCAGTTGCGCAATGCCACAGTACCCTTGGCGACATTCAGCTCACCACTCTTTATGGGCAACGCAGCAATAATCTCGGTCTTATCTGTGTTCCATACAATCTCATCATCAAGAACGAAGTCAGCAGCAGGAGCAGGAGTACCAATCTCAAACTCACGAATCTGCGAGCAGAGACCCAAAGCGCCTTCACCCCAGCTCTTCAGACCTGCAGGCAGCACCACCTTCTGTAAGTACTTACATCCATAGAATGCCTTGACAGGCAATTCGTCATCCGTTGTTGTCAATTGCTTACCATTATCTGTCAGGTAAGCCTCACCACCATTCACGATGTGAGCCTCAGACAGGTCAAGAACTTGCAGATAGCCACCAGTCTTCTCACCCTTCTCATCAACACCACCCAGACGGCGAATCTGGCGCAGGTCAGTACCGTTAATATTACCTTTAATCTTCAGGGTACCTACAGTACCAATCTTATCGTCACCCAAGAATGTATTCAGTGTACCAGCCTCAGCGAGTTCGACGTTCTCCTCAGTGAGCTCACGGGGAGCACCCTTCACGCCGATAATCATATCCTGACCCATATCGAAATGATAGTAACCAGGATTCAGGAGATCAATATTATAGTAGCCATCATCATCGCCTCTCCAGCCCCAGTTTACATAGACCATACCATCAGCTCTGTAGCCATGCAATACAAAAGCGTGACCACCACTGCTATAACTTCCACCACCATAATAGATTGGGCCATCTTCACTCAAGGCAGTATAGACCTTATCCATCCAATCTGCATCATTGTAGTAGTCGCGCTCCAGACACTCTGCTTCAGCAATACCAAAATAGGTACGCAGACCAGCTGCAGCCTCTGTTGAGTAAGCACCAGAGCCATTCTCTGTATAGTTTGAACCGCCATATTCCATATCGGCAGCAACACCACAGTCACGCATCAGCGTAGCAACAGCATTCACCTGAGCTTCGTTATAGTTACCATAGGTGTATTCGTCCAGCATGTTGTCCCAGTCATAGACGTGGTCACCGAAGTTAGCTGTGATAGCAGCACCAGAAGTATTACCCTGTGGATAATAGATGGTACGCGTACCGATACCAGATACAGGCACCTTAAAATAATTCAGCACCTGAGCCATAGCCGTAGCTACACAACCTGTTATACAACGGCCACCATAGATGGACTGTGGCAACAGGTCGTTAAAAGGTTCGTCCTGATCCCACTTGGTGGTCATCAGCGGACCAACCTCTGTAGGATACTTGTTGGGGTCCGGCTTAATGGTGTTCAGCTTCACGCCATTTTGTACGGCATACTCCACGGCCCCCTGAACGGCCTCAAGCCACCACTTAAAGTTATCGTTCTGTCCGTCAGAATACTTAGACATTGACACACCCAGTACCTCGGGTACCAAGTCATCAGCAGCAATGACAGCAAAGCCGCCTTGCTCAAAACCGATAATCTGATATTCTTTAGTGGCTTTCAGTGTTTTCATAGCACTGGCCTTACGAGGAGCCATCTTCTTACCCTTACGCTCCACGTTGATAGCCTTGGCAGCAGCTTCTTTCATCTGTGCCAGTGTGCGTGGCGCAGCATCAACAGCTAATGCTGTCACAGCCAGAAGCGCCCATAGTATCAATCTTTTTGTTTTCATTCTATTGAAAAAAAGGAAAAAAGAGAGGCACAGTCCCTCTATGACTGCACCCCTCCTTATATGGTCGATTAATTATTTCACCATGATCTTCTTACCATCTACGATATAGAGACCCTTCAGGCCATCGAGGCTTGTAGCCTGGCTACGTACCAGCTTACCATCGACAGAGTAGATGTCAACAGCCTTGCCGTCGGCAGCAATCTGACGGATGTCAGTTGTTACAGTAACAGTAGCGGTTACAGGCTTAGACTCAGCACCAGTAGCGTAAACAGCAGTTACAGCGAAGGTGTGCTCACCAGCAGTCAGCTTGTCAACAGCAACAGTGTAAGTAGTCTTGTCACCCTCTACAGAAGCTACCTTATCCTTCTCGAAGTAGATGTTGAATGATGTAGGAACAGGAGCAGTTGCACCAGCAGCAGCAAACGTTACATCATCAATCAGCAGACCGAAGATATCCTCAGAAGTATGACGGATTGCGAAGAACTTCGTACCTGCAGGCAGGTCAGCGGTGAACTCAGTCCACTCAGTTGCCTCGGTAGAATAGCTCTCAACCTTCGTGAAGCTGCTAGGATTATTATCCGTTGAAGAAGCCCATACCTCGAAGGTCTCAGCACCATACTGAGCAGTGATGACACGTGCAAAGAACGAGATGGTCTGTGCACTACCTGACAGCTCAGGAGAAATCAGCCAGTGGTCTGTAGCAGGAA
>Ga0265298_10011291_pt1 | contig 10476 bp, 11 predicted proteins | sample AusTroGonzalo_MG_3_FD_193486 | JGI IMG/M metagenome (GOLD analysis project Ga0265298, IMG submission 193486) | Bovine rumen microbial communities from tropical cattle in Woodstock, Queensland, Australia - Gonzalo_01 | ecosystem: Host-associated > Mammals > Digestive system > Stomach > Rumen ... | reverse complement strand
TGGAGAACGAACACCCCGGTAATCGACTGGTAAAAGTTCTGTATGTTGCGGATAATGGAGAAAATACCTGTCGGGAGTGTCTTGACAACGACGGTAAAGTATTCGATATCGATGACCCCGGTCTGCCGCAGTTGCCGATCCATCCGCATTGCCGTTGCAAATATGTTTTGCCGACTGCGCCATATGGGGATGTCAGCGAGGATGTCGAGCGATATCGCATAGTAAAAAAACTTGAAGCCGCCAGTGATTCGGATGAAGAAAAGGCGAAATCCCTTGCGGAACAGATAATCGATGCCCGTCGTGAAAATCCGAAACTGCGGGAACAGAGATTGTTTTTGCTGTTCAACGGCCGCTATTTGATGTCCAGCGACGGCGAACTGCTGCTGGACGCCGTTTCCGGTCAAGCCGTTTCCGAAAATGTAACTGTAAATAAAGTTACTTTTGGGGGAGTGGTTCACAGAACAATTGAGCGGGAATTCGATTATTCATATTCCAGGCAGGGAATTGAAAATAAAGGCGGGATACCGTGGGGATTATATCACATCGAAGCAAAGGAAGAACGCTCCGCCAAAACCAGCCCGTGGTCACATGGAGTCAGAACGAGTCCGTGGGGTGATTATTCATGGACATTGCATCCAGATAAAGATACCGACGTACGTAAAAGAACGGGTTTTTTTATTCATGGCGGTGAAGAGTTCAATACCAGAGGGTGCATTGATTTGCAACGGGGAGATGCTAAATTCCAAAAATACTTTGCTTCAACAGGATTATCGTCCATATACGTTTATGTAAAATACGACAGGGCGCGCGTCAAAATTCAGGAAAAAAGGGAGACGATAGATTACCCGCTATACCCATAGTGCGATTGAAAAAAATTTTTTCGGTCTTATATTGGGGGCATGGGCAATTTTTTCAAAAAAATATTTACTGCGGCGGCAATGCTGGTCTGCATAGCCCTGATGCTCTTTGCCTTGGCATTTCTGTGTCCGCCGTGGGGCAATTTCGTATTTGGTCTCATCGGCGGCAGCGTGTACAGCAAAACCGGCGAAGCGGCGTTCGACGCGAAAGGGTATCCGCGCAGCCTCCCCGTTTACAAGGCGGAACATAAACCGTTTCTGATCGTCGGCCCCTGTCTGTTTCACGAGGAAGGCGAAGACTACGAGGATTTCTTTTTCGTCAACAAAACTCAGGTCGTCCGCACGGCGACGGACAAAGGCGGCGACATGTGGGGGCGTACCTTCGGTCGTCTGCACATCATTGACGATTTATCCGACTGCGAAGTCCTGCGTGCTCCCCTGTGGGATGAGTTGAGGCACGAGGGATCGTCCGTCCGCTATGACGACGCGACGGATTCGTACATCTATTCGTTCACGATCGATTCGCATGCGATCCCGGCGACGCTGACGATCCCGGCGAAGTTTTTCACGCCGGATATGTTTGTCGCCCCGAACCGCACGCGGAGGGATTGACACACCCGTTACCGCCGATATGAGCACTCCGAGCGAGGCGGAGCGGGATTTCGGGGATTTAAAAGCATGAACGGCATTTTGGAATTTCCAACCGAAAGTGTCCAAAATACCGTTACAGTATCAATTCGGATAAAGAAGTCATTGTCGAATACTCCAGAGTCCAATATTCACACCACTGGCTCCAAACGCCACTTGAGAACACAGACACTTTGTGATATATTTGCAACATGAAAAAGATACTCAATGGAATACTTCAGTCATTCGGCCTGCTCGCCATCGCGCTGTGCCTGCTGTTTTTCGCATGCCTGACCGTGTTGGCGATCAAACCGCTCCGGGACGTGGCGCTATCCCCCTTTTGGTGCAGCGTGTACCGCAAGGCGGGCGAGACAGTCATGACGACGGAGGGCGGCAAGCCCGAAACGCTCGCCGTCTATAAAGCGAAAAACAAACCGTTCCTGATCGTCGGCCCCTGCCTGTTCCGCGAAGATCAAAAAATTTGGGAGGATTTCTTCTTCGTCAACCGGGACCAGGTGATACGCACCAACGTCGATCAGGGAGGAGATATTTGGTTTCGGCTCCCCGGACTGCTCGTCATCGATGACGACCTGACCAGTTCCGATTGTGTCAGAACTCCGTCTTGGGACGAGCTCGAACACAAGGGCGCTTCGGTACGGTACGACGAAGCGACCGAATCGTATGTCTATTCGCTGCGGATAAACCGGCCAGAACAGTCCGTCTCGTTCGCGATCCCTGCTCGTCTTTTTACTCAGGATCTGCTCAACGCCCCCAACGACACCCGCCATTGATCCGCCGTTCGGATGAGGCGTCCCGCATTGAAATACGACGCCCACGGTATTACATTACGATATGAAAAAATATCTCAGAATCGTTTTTTTGGCATTGGCATTTCTATTATGGCTGGTCTGCGCGGTGTTCGCCATGGCGGTGGCGTATGAACCCGTCGGCAACGTCGTATTCAGCATCGCGGCGGGGAGCGTGTACCGCAAGGTCGGCGAAGCGGCATTCGACGCGAAAGGTTATCCGCGCAGTATTGCGGTTTACAAGGCGGAGCATAAGCCGTTCCTGATCGTCGGGCCATGTCTGTTTCACGAGGGCGGAGACTACGAGGACTTCTTCTTCGTCAACCAAACGCAGGTCGTCCGCACCGCGACGGACAAGGGCGGCGACATGTGGTGCCGCACCTTCGGTCGTCTGCACATCATGGACGACCTCTCCGATTGCGAAGTTCTTCGCGCGCCATGGTGGTATGAACTGAAGCATGAGGGATCGTCCGTCCGCTATGACGACGCGACGGATTCGTACGTTTATTCGTTTCGGATCGAAAACGATGCGGTCCCGGCAAAGCTGACGATCCCGGCGAAGTTTTTCACGCCGGATATGCTCGACGCCCCGAACCGCACGCTGAGGGATTGACACACCCGTTACCGCCGATATGCGCACTCCGAGCGAGGCGGAGCGGGATTTCGGGGATTTAAAAGCATAAACGGCATTTTGGAATTTCCAACCGAAAGTGTCCAAAATACCGTTACAGTATCACAGAACTCGAATCTGTGACCTCCACGATGTCAAAGTGCACAAATATCTTTGTTTGCAGCAGGTTGTAAAAGTTTTCCGTAATTTTTCCGTAATCTTTGCATCCTTGCCGCTCCATGATCGCCGATGTTTTCCGTTGGTGCAAGGTGCGCGTTGTTGCCGTGTGTGCGCGCGCGAAAATCGTCTCCGGCGCACTACCATCAAGCCACCCTTTTCCCGATGTGGATAAATCCAGTATTTTTAGTGTCTGCTCCTCATGTCGCGTTGACAATATCATATTTATTAGAGGCAACACTTTTTGACAACGAGGAACGGGATATGGATGCGCTGACGATTATGGATGAAATACAAAGGATGGAGAACGAGCACCCCAGTAATCGACTGGTAAAAGTTCTGTATGTTGCGGATAATGGAGAAAATACCTGTCGGGAGTGTCTTGACAACGACGGAAAAGTATTCGATATCGATGACCCCGGTCTGCCGCAGCTGCCGATCCATCCGCATTGCCGTTGCAAATATGTTTTGCCGACTGCGCCATATGGGGATGTCAGCGAGGATGTCGAGCGGCATCGCATCGTCAAAAATCTTGAAGCTGCCGATGGTTTGGATGAAGAAAAGGCGAAATCCCTTGCCGAACAGATAATCGCCGCACGTCATGAAAATTCACAATTGCGGGAACAGAAACTGTTTTTGCTGTTCAATGGCCGTTATCTCGTGTCCAGCGACGGCAAATTGCTGTTGCCTGCTACTGCGGGAGCCCCCACCGCAACCGAAGAAGTAAAAAGCTCGGTCAACTTATTCGGGTTTGCGGACGTCGTCAAAAAATCCCGATTCGATTATTCATACGAGCGGCAAGCTGAAGAAGACATAGGTGCGCTGCCGCAGGGGCTGTACACTATCAGATGCGAAGCAAGCGGTTCTCTTGAAAATGGTAATTACAGAAAGCATCTCTTTAGCTGGAATTCGTGGGGCAATTACCATTGGCGGCTGGTTCCGAGCCAATATACAGATACTAGAGGAAGAGATCGCCATTCCTTTACTATCCACGGCGGAGCCGAACCGGGCTCTGCCGGATGTATCGATTTGACCGCGGGTGATGCGAAATTCAAAGAATATCTGGATTCCCTGAATATGACTTTCATCAATGTCTATGCACAATATCCCGACAGAGAGGTTGTAATGGAATACGAAACGCACACATCTCCGCAAATTGCGCCGCCGGCGTATTGAAAAATCAAATACGCCTTTATATATTACGACATGAAAAAGGTGCGCAATTATAAAATCCAAATCTTTTGGTCGCTCGTCATCGCGCTGTTTTTGCTGCTCCACACGGGCTTCGTCTTATTGATTTTAGATCCGAAGGTAAACGTAGTGCTCTCCGTTATTTTTGGCAGTGTGTATCGCAAAGCGGGCGAGACCGTCATGACGACGGAGGGCGGCAAGCCCGAAACTCTCGCCATCTATAAAGCACACGGCAAACCGTTCCTGATTGTCGGGCCCTGTGCATTTCACAGGTATTGCGAAAAATACGGCACCAAAGACGACTGGGAGGATTTCTTCTTCGTCCGCCCGGACAGTGTGATCCGCACCAACGTCAATCAGGGAGGAGATATTTGGTTCCGGCTTCCGGGACTGCTCATCATCGATGACGACCTGACCAGTTCCGATTGTGTCAGAACTCCGTCTTGGGACGACCTCGAACACCAGGGCGCTTCGGTACGGTACGACGAAGCGACCGCATCGTATGTATATTCGCTGCGGATAAACCGGCCAGAGCAATCCGTCTCGTTCGCGATCCCCGCTCGTCTTTTTACCTCGGATCTGCTCAACGCCCCCAACGACACCCGTTATTGATCCGCCGTTCGGATGAGGTATGCCGCATTGAAATATGACGCCCCGGTATTACATTACAGCATGAAGAAATTTCTCAAAATCGCCTTGGCCGCATTGGCACTGACGGTCTTTCTGGCTTCGGCGCTGCTTGCCGCGGCAGTGGCGCTCCCGCCCGTCGGCAACGTCGTGTTCAGCTTCTTTTTCGGCAACTCGTATCGTAAGGTTGCAGAAGCGACGTTCGAGGCGAAGGGATATCCACGGACGCTCGCCATCTACAAGGCGGAAAATAAACCTTTTCTTATCGTCGGCCCCTGCCTGTTTCACGAGGGCGAAGAGTACGAGGACTTCTTCTTCGTCAACCAAACCCAGGTCGTTCGCACTGCGACGGACAAGGGCGGCGACATGTGGTGCCGTACCTTCGGCCGTCTGCACATCATGGACGACCTCTCCGATTGCGAAGTTCTACGCGCTCCGTTGTGGGACGAGTTGAAATTTGAAGGATCGTCCGTCCGCTATGACGATGCGACGGATTCGTACGTCTATTCGTTTCGAATCGAAAATGATACACTCCCGGCAAAGCTGACGGTCCCGGCGAAGTTTTTCACGCCGGACATGTTTGTCGCCCCGAACCGCACGCTGAAGGATTGATTTTCCCGTCATCGCCCATATGCGTACTCCAAGCGAAGCGGAGCGGGATTTCGGGGATTTAAAAGCATAAACGGCATTTTGGAATTTCCAACCGAAAGTGTCCAAAATACCGTTACAGTATCAGATGGTGGGCGTAACAGAACTCGAATCTGTGACCTCCACGATGTCAACGTGGCGCTCTAACCAACTGAGCTATACGCCCTCTTGCGTGTTTTCTAATATACCCCCCGTCCCGGGGTTTTGCAAGCGGATTTTCGAAAAATCATCTTTTCCGCCGCCAGCCGGATCCCCTGCAGAGTGAAATCCGCCGGGGCCATTGACCACTCCGGAAACGCGGATGCGAAAAATCCCGCGTCGCCGCCCGCGAGCACGACACTGCGGAGCTTCGCCGTCTTTCCCATGATCCGCGCGAACTCGCGAACCATGCCGACGGCTCCCGCGTCCACGCCGAGGCGGATCGCCTCCGCGGTCGTCCGTCCGGGCCCCGCCGGGAGCTTTTCCGCCAGAGCGATCTCGGGCAGCTGCGCCGTGCCCGCGCGAAGCGCCTTCCTCTGGAGCAGGCGCCCCGGTGCGATCGCCCCGCCGAGGAATTTCCGTTTTTCATCCACGAGTTCGCAGGTGATCGCGCTGCCGCAGTCGACGACCAGCGCCGGCAGTTCGTAAAACTCCGCCGCCGCGACCGCGTTCGCCACCCGGTCCGCGCCGAGCGTCGCCGCGTCGACGCCGGAAAAGTCGATCAGCCCGCCGCAGTTTTCCGCCGTCACGAATTCGACCGCGCGCCCCGCGAGGCGCGCCGCCGCCTCCGGCACCACCGAAGCCGCCGCGGCAACTTCGTCCGCGGGCAGATCGGCTGCGCAAAGCTCCGCCGTCGGCAGGATCCGCAGGATGCGGACCGCCGCGCCGTCGCTCCGCGCGATGCGGGTGTGCGTGTTGCCGATGTCGAGCAGTATCAAGAGAATGCTCCGTCAATTCGCTTGTTCCGGGAAAAATATACTGCGTGCCGGCGCATCCGTCAAGCCGCCGCGCGGCGCCGGAGAGGCGGTTTTCGCCGCATATCGGCGGGATTTTGCGTTTCAGAGGCGAAAAAAACGTTTTTTTTGTTTTTCCACAGTTGAAATGGACCGTAATGGCGATAATTTATGTCCCTGACAACTGGATCCGAGTCTCCGAATGCGGAAACGAGGCGGATTCGGTTTTTTTGTCGGTGCGGTATTCGTTTTCGGAAAAACTAAATGGGAGCCGGTTCCCGAACAACAAAGAGGATTTGAGGGACAATGCCGATCGATCTCAATGAGTACTATTCGCCCGCGGATTGGCAGCTCTTCCGCGAGGAGGCGGCGCGCCACGAGACGCCGTTTCTGCTCGTCAATTTGGACGTCATCCGCCGCAAGTATCGGGAACTCCGGCGGCTGATGCCGTTCGCCAAGGTGTACTACGCGGTCAAGTCCAGCCCCTCGACGCAGGTGATAAGCACCCTCGCCGAGCTGGGTTCGTGCTTCGACATCGCGTCGCGCTACGAGCTGGACCGCGTGCTGTCGCTCGGCGTTTCGCCCGACCGGCTCAGCTACGGCAACACGATCAAGAAGTCGGCGGACATCCGCTACTGTTACGAAAAGGGCATTCGCCTTTTCGCCACGGACAGCGAAGCCGATCTGCGCAACATCGCCCGCGAAGCTCCGGGCTCGCGCGTCTTCTGCCGGATCCTCACCGAGGGCAGCGAGACGGCGGACTGGCCGCTCTCGCGCAAGTTCGGCTGTCACCCCGACATGGCGATCGACCTCGTGATGCTCGCCAGGAAACTGGGGCTCCAGCCCTGCGGCATCAGCTTCCACGTGGGTTCGCAGCAGCGCGAGATCGGCGCGTGGGACTCGGCGATCGCCAAGGTCCGCTACATCTTCGACTACCTCAAGGACGAGGGGATAAAGCTCAATCTCGTCAACATGGGCGGCGGCTTCCCCGCCAACTACATCAGCAAGACCAACGAGCTCGAGGTCTACACCCGCGAGATCACCCGCTACCTCAAGGAGGACTTCGAGGACGACTTCCCGGAGATCATCCTCGAGCCCGGGCGCTCGCTGGTGGGGGAATCCGGGGTGATCGTCAGCGAAGTGGTGCTGATCAGCCGGAAATCCACGACCGGCGTCGACAAGTGGCTCTACACCGACGTCGGCCGCTTCAACGGGCTCATCGAGACTTGGGACGAGAGCATCAAGTATCCGATCTACTCCGACGCCCCCGGCGAGGACTCCGAGGATTTCATCATCGCGGGGCCGACCTGCGACAGTCAGGACGTGATGTACGAATTCTTCCGCAATCCGCTGCCGTCGGGGATAAAGATCGGCGACCGCCTCTACTGGCTGAGCTGCGGAGCCTACACCAGCAGCTACGCTTCGGTGGAGTTCAACGGCTTCCCGCCGCTCAAGACCTACTTCATCGGCTGAGCGGCTGCCGCATGCGGCGAAAAATCGACCGGGCGCGGGGTTGAAAAAACTCCGCCGCCCGGTTAATTTATATGGAGAATGTCTGAAACCATGATTTTTTTGCGAGGACCATCATGCTCACCGCCAAAGATTTTCTGATCCCGACGCTCGGCGAGGCGAAGATCGCGTCGCCGCTGACCAAATCCGCATTCGTCGACGACTCGGAGCGGGTGCTCTACCAGACCGACGTGACCGAAGTGCTCCGCGAGGCGGCAAACCCCGAAGAACTGCTCTCGTTCGAAAAGGCGGGCGCGCGCAAGAAGATCTTCCACGATCCGGCGCGGAGCCGTGCGGCGATCCTCACCGCCGGCGGGCTGTGTCCCGGTTTGAACGAAGTCATCAAGTCGCTGACGATCATGCTCATCAACCGCTACGGCGTCGGCAGCGTCTACGGCATCCCCTACGGCTACCGGGGGCTGAATCCGGCGAACGGACTGCTGCCGATCCCGCTCACCGCCGAGACGGTCGACACGATCCACGAATCCGGCGGGACGATCCTCGGTTCGTCGCGCGGCGGCGAACCGGTGCCGGTGCTGGTGGACGCGCTGGTCGGGCTCGGCGTCAACATGCTCTTCTGCATCGGCGGCGACGGCACCGCGCGCGGCGCCCACGAGATCTCGCAGGAGATCCTCAAGCGCAAGCTGCCCATCAGCGTGATCGCGATCCCCAAGACGGTGGACAACGACATCAATTTCATCGACCATTCGTTCGGTTTCGCGACCGCCGTGCGCACGGCGGGAGGCGTCATTTCCGGAGCCCACAACGAGGCCAAGGGCGCCTACAACGGCGTCGCGCTGATCAAGGTCATGGGACGGGATTCCGGCTTCATCGCGGCGTTTTCGTCGCTGGCCAATCCCTATGTGAATTACTGCCTCATCCCCGAGGAAAAGTTCACGCTTCGCGAAGGCCCCCACGCGCTGCTGCCGCATCTGGAAGAGCGCCTCGCCAAGAAGCACCACGCGGTCATCATGGTCGCCGAGGGCGCGGGGCAGGAGTTCTTCGAGAACGCCGCGGAGCGCCGCGACGCATCGGGCAACAAGCTCCACAACGACATCGGCACCTTCCTCAAGGGCGAGATACTGGCCTACTTCAAGGAGCGGGGCGTCGAGATCAACCTCAAGTACTTCGATCCCGGCTACTCGATCCGCAGCGTGCAGGCGGAGGGCGAGGATTCGGTCTTCTGCTCGCTTCTGGCGCAGAGCGCCGTCCACGCGGCGATGTCCGGACGCACCGACATGATGGTCGGCCACTGGGCGGGCGAATTCACCCACGTTCCGATCCCGCTCACCACCAGCTCGCGCAAGAAGGTCGATTTGGAGGGCCCGCTGTGGAACGGCGTTAAGACGCTGCTCTGCTTCTGACCGTCCGGCGGCGTTTCGGGGGACTTTCTTGCTTTTTTCCCGGATGTAAAGTATATTATATATCAACTGTGCAGAGTGTTTAAAGTTCGGCACGGTCGCGGGGGCGTCGCGCCTTGCGCCGCGGAACGCCCGGAGTCAGTGAAACACACACGTTCAACGTCAATATAAACAGGAGTACGGAAGTGAGTTACAACATACTCGTCTTCGTCAAGCAGGTGCCGGACACTCAGAACATCACCGGCGACGCCATGACGCCGGAGGGGACCGTCAACCGGGCGGCCCTGCCGGCGATCTTCAACCCCGAGGACCTCAACGCGCTCGAACTGGCGCTCCAGCTCAAGGACCGCTACGGCGCCAAGGTCACCGTCGCCACCATGGGCATGCCCGCCGCCGCCGAGACGCTGCGGCAGTCGCTCTACCGCGGCGCGGACGCGGCGATCCTCGTGACCGACCGCGCGCTGGCGGGGGCCGACACGCTCGCGACGAGCTACGCGCTCTCCAAGGTGGTCGAGAAGCTCGGCAACGTCGACCTCGTCCTTTGCGGCCGTCAGGCGATCGACGGCGACACCGCGCAGGTGGGGCCGCAGATCGCGGAAAAGCTGCACATCCCGCAGATCTGCTACGTCGAAGAGGTGCAGGAGCTCTCCGGCAAGACCATCCGCTGCCGCCGCGCCATCGAGGGCGGTTACGAGATCCTCGAGTCGCCGCTGCCGGCGCTGCTGACCGTGATCGACGCCAATCTGCCGCGTCCGATGAACGCCCGCAAGATCATGAAGTACAAGCGTTCGCGCACTCCGGGCGAGCTTGAGAAGGAACCCGCCGCCGGCACCGCCGACGCGCTGCGCGCCAAGGGACTGCTGATCGAGCAGTTCTCCGCCGCCGACATCGGCGCCGAGCCGGACCGCATCGGTTTCGCCGGTTCGCCGACCAAGGTCAAGCAGGTGATGAGCGTCGTGCTCACCGCCGGTGAAGCCAAGCGGATATCTCCCGACGCCAACGGCATCGGCGAACTCATCCACGAACTCATCTCCGATCACACGCTGGGGTAAGCATCATGTCTGAAAAAATCGGCAACGTCTGGGTATTCATCGAACAGGAGGCGGGCAAGATCGCCTCGGTCAGTCTGGA
>Ga0265298_10011290_pt1 | contig 10476 bp, 10 predicted proteins | sample AusTroGonzalo_MG_3_FD_193486 | JGI IMG/M metagenome (GOLD analysis project Ga0265298, IMG submission 193486) | Bovine rumen microbial communities from tropical cattle in Woodstock, Queensland, Australia - Gonzalo_01 | ecosystem: Host-associated > Mammals > Digestive system > Stomach > Rumen ... | reverse complement strand
GCTATCATGCGCCTACGATTTATTTCCCCTTGCTCTTCCATGAGAGTCTGATGATTGAGCCCACGGAGAACGAGTCGAAGGAAACGCTCGATGAGTTCATCGGTGTGATGCGAAAGATAGCGGAGGAGGCTAAGAATGATCCTGACCTGGTGAAATCGGCACCCCACAACACACCTATCGGTCGTGTGGATGATGTCCTCGCCGCCAAGCATCCCATAGTGACATTCCGTCAAATGAGAAGTGAGGAATGATAAATGATAAGTGTAAATGGTGAAATGTGAAATGAAGAAGTCTGATCTTATTATCATCGGTGCGGGCCCTGGTGGGTACCGCGCCGCTGAATATGCAGCCAAACAGGGCTTGAAGGTCACAATCTTTGAGGGGGACAACGTCGGTGGTACGTGTCTCAATGTGGGTTGTATCCCCACGAAGACCTACGTCCATTCAGCCACTTTTGATGAGGCTCGTGAGCGTATGGCTCAGGTGGTATCTCAGTTGCGGAGTGGGGTAGAGACGATTCTTGCTCATCCCAATATTACGCTAATTCGCGAGAAAGGTGTATTTGTTGACACCCATACCGTTAATGACTATACAGCCCCCAATATCATCATTGCCACTGGCTCAGAGACGAAGTGGTTGCCTATCAAGGGCCTTGATGACCCACGTGTGGTAGATTCTACGGGATTGCTGAACCTCGAGACCTTACCAAAGAAACTCTGTATCATTGGTGCAGGCGTCATTGGTATGGAGTTCGCTTCAATCTTCAATCGCTTAGGCTCTGAGGTCACGGTGATTGAGTACTTGAAAGAATGTCTGCCTGCCCTCGATAGTGATATTGCCAAGCGTTTGCGTAAGTGTTTGGAGAAACAGGGCGTCACCTTTAAGATGAAGACTGTCGTAGAGAACGTCGCTGATATTGATGCCGATGTTATCCTGATGGCTACGGGCCGCAAGCCTCGCACCGAGGGCCTTAATCTCGAAGCCCTTGGCATCACGCTTACGCCACAAGGTGCCATTCCTGTTGATGACAATTTTCAGCATTCAACTGTTTACGCTATCGGTGATGTGAATGGCAAGCAAATGCTGGCTCATGCAGCCGAGATGCAAGCCATCCATGCGGTGAATCATATTCTTGGTAAGAAAGATAACATCCGTTTCGATATTATGCCTGCTGCAATCTTCACTACACCAGAAGCTGCTTGCGTAGGACCTACGGAAGATCAACTTAAAGAACAAGGCATTGCTTACGAATGCAAGAAGGCTTTCTGGCGAGCCAATGGAAAGGCTATGGCTATGGGCGAGAGCGAGGGCATGCTCAAACTATTAGTCTCCCCTCCATCACAGGGAGGGGATGGGGGAGAGTCTTCTATCCTTGGTTGTCATGCCTACGGTGCCCATTCGGCAGATATCATTCAGGAGGTCAGCGTTCTGATGTGCAAGAATACCACGATTGGTGAACTCCGTGATATGGTACATATCCATCCTACGTTAGGTGAGATATTATTGACGGCAGCCGAATAACAGCCATTCAAAATTAATAGACTTAGCTTAAAAATGAGAATGATAACAAAAATACTGAAGCAGATGATTGTCATGAACATGATGGTCGTCTGCTTCATGGTATTTTCTTGTACTCGTTCTGAATGTCCTACGGATCAGGTGAATCGTATGTTGAGTGCTGCAATAGGTATGGAGGACAGTGATGCCGTTATGGCTCTTGACCTCTATGAAGAGGCTTATGACATATTGATGGAGCATCCTGATTCCCAGTTGTTACGTGAGACGCATTTCCGTATGGGACTCCTTTTCTTACGTAATGCTTTACCAGAGGAATGTGTCGTTTCACTGCGGGAGACGGCACGGTTGGACTCATTGCTCCGTGATACGGTTTCTTGGCATAAAACCATGCGTAGTATCGCTTTTGCCTATGAAAGTCACGGGCAGTTTGAACAGGCTCGTACCGTTTTGAAGGAAGTTATGATGAGTATGCCTGTTTCAGAGGATAATATCCGTGTTCGTATGGATATGGACTATTATACTCGCTATGATGAATTGCAGAACATGCAAAAGGAATTGCCTGAGACCTATGTTCGTGATATGGATCGTCTGACCCCTAAAAGCACAGAACTGGATGTGGCTTTTCGTGGTTGGCAGGCTGAGCAAGAACAGAATTATGACTATGCTATTCTCCAATATAAGAAACTGGAGAATAAGCATTCATATTATGTTCGGGCATTTGGACTACTGCATACGGCTCGTCTGCAAATGTTATTGGGACGGTATGATGAAGCTTCACAGAGTCTCGATGCCTATGAGGAAACTAATGGGCTGATACGCAAAAGTGAACAGACAACAAAAAAGCTATTGCAGCATCATGCCAGTTTTCAGGATCGTAGGGCCAGACGTGAGATTGACCGACTTTCTTTGCTAAACCGTCAGCAGTGGCAGATGATAATCATTGTAACTGTTACAAGTCTGTTTGTCATCATGATGTTGTTGCTATTGCTGCGTGTCTATAGGCAACGACAGATTATCCTGAAGTTTCGTATTGATAAAATGCGCCAATGGCGTGAAGAGTATCTGAATAGGAGTAGTGAAGCCAAACAGCAAGCGAATGAAGATGCCTTGCTGTCTGATGTTATTCTGCGACTGCGCAGAAAGTTGAATGGTGGTGATGACAGACCGATGACTGATGATGATTGGGAGGCACTACATACTGCTGTAGTCTCGGCTTATCCCACCTTCAAACGACGTTTGGCAGACCTTTGTCGCCTGTCTGCTCATGACTATCATGTATGCCTGTTGATAAAAATAGATATGAAGCCCAGTGATATTGCTCGTATCACAATTAGAAGTGATGAGGCCGTTACTTCCACCCGCAGACGCCTTTACGAACGGGCTTTTGGTCGTAAGGGAAAACCTTCAGATTGGGATGAAGTGATAAAAATGCTGTAGTTGTAAATTATTGATTCATAGATAATTGAGAAATGCACACTATTTTGCACACTCTTTTTTATCCGTAAATTGTAACTTTTTATCTACCTTTGTCGTCAATAATTCTATTAAACCTAAAAAGATAAATTATGAAACAGATTAAAATTTTTGTACTTGCAGCCATCACTATGTTTGGCTTTAGTATGTGTTCTCAGAACAAACCAGTTGTAACTGTAGAAGAAGCAGTTGATTCATGTGCCGTTATGCCTGAGTATCCTGGTGGTATGGAAGGTGTCATCGCATTCTGTGCAGAGAGTCTTAAATATCCTGTGCAGGCAGAAGAAGTTGGTATGGAGGGACGCGTACTTGTTAGTTTCGTGATCGAGAAGGACGGTTCTGTAGCTGATGTAGCGGTAGAGGAATCTGCTGACTCATTGCTTGATGCTGAGGCAGTGCGTGTGATTAGTGCTATGGGCAACTGGACTCCTGGTCAGAACGAGGCTGGTGAGGCTGTTCGTGTAAGAATGGTAGTTCCTATTAATTTCGTGCTTGATGGTAGTCGTGAAGATGTTGACCAGCTTCCTGAATTCCCAGGTGGACTTGAGGCCTATATGAAGTTCATGCAGGACAATCTGAAGTATCCGAAAGAATGTGAAGAAAAGGGTGAAGAAGGCCGTGTCTTGATTCAGGTCGTAATTGACAAAGAAGGTAATGTTACCAATGCTGAGTTAAAGAAGTCAGTCAATGAACTTCTTGATGCCGAGGCTCTCCGCGTGGTAAAGTCTATGCCTAAGTGGATTCCAGGACAAGATGGTGGTGAGGCAGTGGACGTTAAATATGTTATTCCTGTGACTTTCCGTCTGCAGTAAGCCTTTGAATCTGTAACACAATCATTTATCCTTAAGGCTTCTTGCCTTCAATTAGCCGCACATTGCTTAATTGTAATTGTGCGGTTTTTTCGTCAATCTGCTTGTCTGTTTTGCTATAGACGATGGTACAGTCGTTGATAGAGATGTCGTGAACGCAGTTGAGCCCCTCAATGCCGCTGGCCTTGATGCCCGTCTTACAACCTCGACAGACGACGTTATTGATATGGATGTCCTGGAAGTTGGGCGCCCATTTCTTCTCTGCCTCAGTGAATACGGGAGCCTTACCGTCATCGCCAGCCTGACGATTCACATAATCGCACTGGAAGATGATAGCCTCTGAGGCGATGTCGTTCATCATGATGTCGCTGATGTAGAGGGCTTCCGTCTTACCACCTCTGCCCAGTCCGCTCTTGAAACGCAGACCTACATCGGTGCCACTGAACGTGTTATGGCGTACTACGATGCGAGAGATTCCTGCTGCCGTCTCGCTACCCAACACAAATCCGCCATGAGCGTGATTCACGGTATTGTCCTGAATCACAACGTCCTCACATCCGCTAATAGAATGACTCTTTGAGGGCTGACCGCTTTTCATGCAGATACCATCATCGCCCACACTGACAATAGAATTGACTATCAGCGCCTGGTGACAGTCGGAGAGGTCGATGCCGTCACCATTCTGTACGTTCCATTCTGAGCGCACGGTGACCCCGTCGATGATGACATTCTCGCAATAGCAGGGATGCAAATGGAAACGGGGCGAGTTCTGGATGGTAACGCCCTCTACGAGTACGTTCTTACAGTCGGTCAGACGAATCAGGTCATTGCGCATTCCCTCTTGTTTCACGGGATCATCGGCAATATCGGCATAGCCGTTCTTCATTTGCCAAGGATACCACAGGTCGCCTTTCTCTGTAACCTGTCCGCCCATCTCCTTGTATTGACTCCATTCCACATCGCTCATTTTCCCTCTCTTCACGGGGCGCCATTGCTGTCCGTTGCCGTCGAGTATGCCTTGGCCAGTAATGGCTATGTTGGTGCGCTTTGAGGCGCGGATGCAAGGATACACACGGCTTGCGTTTGGATTCTTGTCCAAAAAGAGTGACTTGTCAGGTGAGAATATAACGAGTGCATTCTTCTCAAGATGCAGTTCTATGTTGTCTTTCAGCATGATAGGTCCTGTGAGCCACACGCCCTCGGGCACCGTGAGGCGTCCGCCCCCCATCTTCGTCAGTTTCGAGATGCCTTTTTCAAAAGCTTCTGTGCACAGCGTTACGCCGTCGCCTATGCCACCGACCTCTGTCAGTTTTACTTCGTTGCTTGGAATCACGACGGTCTCTACCGCTTTTACCTGTGTGGGTAATGCTTTGTAATATTTCGCATAATCTCCAGCCCATGCACTGATTGCAGCAATGATGCCAATTAGTGAAAGAAGTTGTTTCTTCATTTTATTTCGTTTTAGTGGTGTTTTAGTTCGTTTGCAAAAATACAAAAAAAATCTGATAACTCACTAGGAATTATCAGATTTTAAAGTATTTGTTATTAAAAAGAGTGCCTTTTTTATACCAAGTGGCTAATCAGATCCTCGCGGTCGCCAGGCAGCATGTCGATAACAGGAATCTCAATCATGGTGTAGCAACCAGGCTGCAGGTTCATTGAAGCACGTGCTACGTTCACCAATACCTGACCAGTGAGGGCTGGGTTGTTGATGCTCATGTTGAACTCCAGACGCTGGTTCTGGGTCTTGCCTGATACACCTTTGCGAACGAGGTTCACACCGTGACCCATATCGCGTACGTCATCTACGCTCTCCACCTGGAATACGTGAGTCTCATCGTTAGCGAAGTAAGGATCGGCCTTGATGGCTGCAGTTACCTCTTCCAACTTAGCGCCTTCTTCGAGTTCTACATAAACCATACGACGATGGATGCCTTCGCCCAAGGGGATAGTCATTGACAGAGCATTCTTTACACCAGCCTTTGAACGTACGCATACGCTGTGGCCCATTGACATACCAGGACCAAAGTTTGTATAGCTCAGACCTTTAGGTGCCAAGCTCTGCATCAGGGTACGTACGATAGAGTCAGAACCTGGATCCCATCCGGCAGCGATTACGCTCACGGTGTTAGTCTTCTTGTTGATATCCATCAGTGTGCGACGATAGTCACGAATCAGTCCGTGAATGTCGAAAGAGTCAACGGTGTTGATGCCCAGTGGCAGAATCTGCTTAGCATACTCCTCGCATGAGCGGGTAGGGGTAGCCAAGATCGCTACGTCAACGTCTTTCAGTTCTTTGATATCCTTTACAACCTCATACTGAGCCAGTTCGGCAGGCTTGTTTTCTGCGCCATTACGACGTACGATACCTGCTACTTCAAAGTCGGGTGCAGCCTCGAGAGCCTCGAGTGCATACTTACCAATGTTGCCGTAACCAACGACGGCTGCTCTGATTTTTTTCATTTTTTATAATGCTTTTTGTTGTCCCATTAATTGTTTGTGGCGGCAAAAGTACTGCTTTTTATCTTAACAGCGTTACATTTTGACGTAAAAATTATCTAAAATCTGCCATTTTGTGATAATTTGCAAGTTCATACCCTTGAAATACAATAAATTGACATGTTCGAGCGTTAAAATGGATGTATATATACAAAATTGAAAGTTATGATAGAATATATCAAGGGCGAATTGACCGACCTTACCCCCGCTATGGCCACCGTTGAGGCTGCGGGTGTGGGTTACGGACTAAATATTTCGCTTACCACGTTTAGTGCTATTCAGGGCAAAAAGGAAGTAAAGCTCTACGTCTATGAAGCCATTCGTGAGGATGCTTATGTGCTTTATGGCTTCTATAATAAGAAGGAACGTGAGATGTTCGAGTTGCTCATCACCGTTAGTGGGGTGGGGGCCAATACGGCCCGCATGATGCTTTCTGGCATGAGTGTCTCTGAGCTTTGTTCAGCAATATCTACGGGTAATGCCCGTCTTATTCAGAGCATTAAGGGTATCGGTAAGATGACGGCTCAGCGCATTATTGTTGATTTGCGCGACAAGATTGTGGCTCTCGGTATTGCCGAAGAGATTCCTGCAGGTGGTAGTGTTGCTGCTCCTGTTAATAATGCTGTGCGTGATGAGGCCGTTGCAGCCCTTACTATGCTGGGCTTTGCGCCAGCTCCTACGCAGAAAGTTGTTGTTCAAATCCTGCAAGACCAGCCCACATTGCCTGTAGAGCAAGTAGTAAAGTTGGCATTGAAACAGATTAAATAGTCGAAATAGCATGGAATATATGTCACAGGAAGGCTACGACAAGCTCGTGGCCGAACTTCATCAGTTGGAAAGTGTGGATCTGCCTCAGGTGCGCGATGCGATAGCTGAGGCACGCGATAAGGGCGACCTCAGTGAAAACTTCGAGTATCATGCCGCCAAGCGCGAGCAGGCCAGAATCTTAGGACGTATTCGCTTTAAGCAGAGGGTCTTGGAAAATGCCCGTGTTATCAATACGTCGCTTCTGGGAAGTGAAAAGGTTGGACTGCTCTCTAAGGTGGAAATGACGAATATTGATCGCAATGCCCGTATGACCTATACCATCGTCAGTCCTCACGAGGCTAATCTCCGTGAGGGAAAGATTTCTATCAAGTCACCTATTGCTCAAGCCTTACTGAATAAAAAGGTGGGCGATGTGGTGGAAGTTCAGGTGCCTATTGGTGTGCAGAAGTTGCGTATAGAAAGCATCACACTATAGACATAATCACAATCGAAAACATAATCACAATTAAAACATAATCTCATGAAGAAACATTTATCTTTGTTAGTTGCCATCGTGTTGGTAACGATGTTTACTGCTTGTAGCAGCGATGATGGGGAAAGTTCTGCAAAGAAGGAGTATTTCCAATCGTGGAACAAATGTACTGCGCTGGATTCTCTGCAGGCATATGTAGAGGATGTTACGAATCCGCAGTCGCCCAACTATATCAGTCCTGAAGACCGTATTGCCACTTTTGATATGGATGGTACGTTCGTAGGTGAGCTCTATCCCACCTATTTTGAATATAACATGTTGGAATACCGCGTGTTCGATGATGCTACGTACAAAGACAAGGCACCTGAAGACGTGAAAGAAGCAGCGCAGGCCATTCGTGATTTCGTACGCAAAGGAACGGCTCTGCCAAAACCATTCGAGCTCATCCATGCCCGTGCTGCTGCCAAGGCCTATTCTGGTATGACTATTGCTGAGTTTGATGCTTATGTGAAAGCCTATGGTAATCTGCCTGCCAACGGTTTCAAGAATATGACCTATGGCCAAAGTTTCTATAAGCCCATGCTTGAGGTCTTCGATTATCTGAAGGATAATGGCTTTACTTATTATGTAGTTTCTGGTTCTGATCGTTTTCTCTGCCGTGCTTTGGTGGAGCCTATCGGCATTGCTCCCAATAGGGTTATTGGTATGGATGTGTGTCTTATGGCTAACAATCAAAACAAGACTGGCTTAGATTACACGATGGGAAAAGAGGAATACTTGGTGCGCACCGATAGCTTGATTCTCAAGAACCTGAAGACAATCAAAGTTCTACAGATTTCTCAGGAGATTGGTAAGGTGCCCGTGCTCTCATTTGGTAATAGCAGTGGCGACTGTGCCATGCACAACTACTGTCTGAGCAACAAACAGCACCGCACAGCAGCCTTCATGCTCGTTGCCGATGATGCTGACCGCGACCATGCAGACCTCAAGGAAGCAGAGAGTCGTGAGGCTAAATGGCGTGAAGCCGGCTATCACATCATTTCTATGAAGAATGACTTCAAAACCATTTACGGCTACGACGTTCAAAAAGTAGATTTCACCTTTCCTGCAGAATAGCAGGAAAGGCTCCTATCTTTCGTCTCCATAGATTTTCTGAAGTATGCGCAAGGCACCCTCGTTGCCTTGCTGTGCTGCTTGCTGTAAACAGTGGATGGCAGTAATGGTGTCCTTCTGTTGTAAATAGAGGATGCCTAGGTTCAGTTGGGCAGTGGCGTGTCCCTTTTGTGCTGCTTTCGAATACCAATAGCGGGCAGAGTCTGCATTCTGACGCAGACCTTTGCCTGCGTGATAAAGCCAACCGAGGTTCAGTTGTGCCAAGGTGTTGTCTTGCTGTGCTGCCAAAAGGAACCAGTGGGCAGCCTCTTTAAAGTCTTGTTTGACGCCCTGCCCGTCCTTATACATCACCCCTAGATTGTTCTGTGCCTCGCTCACTCCCTGTTCTGCTGCCATTCTGTACCATCGGGCCGCTTCTTCATAGTTCTCCTCTTTGTCGAAAGCTAATCCTACTTTTATTTGGGCCGTAGCATCCCCTTCCTCCGCTAAAGCCATAGTGACCTCGTCAACAGGGGGCGAAGGGTGCGTACATCCTATTAGTAGGAGCGAGATGAGGAACAGTCGAAAGATTCGTGACATGGGTGTGTTGTATTTTTCTACAAAGATAAATAGTTTTCTGAACTTCCCCAAGAAGTCAGCAATAAAAAATGTAAAATATTTGGAAGGTAGAAATAATTGTCCTATCTTTGTCGCATCAATATGATGACAAAAACAATAACTAAAATATTCACCATACTTTGGAGATAGAACAAATCATTAAACAATCATGAACAGAACTATGAAACTGCTGATGGCAGCAGCATGTTTATCCCTGCCAATCGTATCGAACGCACAGACAGATAATCCACGTGGCATCTACAAGATGATGACGCTCACGGGCAAGCAGGGAGAAATCAAGGCTCCGTTCGACCAATATAAAATCTGTACCGATAGCATGACACTGATGGTCAACGTGCAAGGCACCACATTCCAAATTCAGGATACAGACCACAGTGTGTTCTACTATACTGGTAGTCAGCCTAAGGACGAGAACGATAAAAGCACCCTCATCTACGATAGTAATGCCGAGCACTTTACCTTGAAATGGTGGAACGCAGGCAGAGGGCATTTATACTTTCCTGATAATAATTGGTGTTTAGAAAAGTACGAGGCCAATAAGTACTCTGAGACAGGCCGTAAGGCTTTCGATGCGCTTACTGCCGTGCCTGTTGCTGACAAAAAGAATCCGTTGCTTGGCACATGGCGTATCCTTGGTGATGTGGACGAACTGCGCGATATCAAGAAGGCTTTGCCAAAGATGCATGAGAACTATGAGGCCAGCAAATACTATAACTTCTTCTATATTTTCAGTCCAAAGACATTTACATTGGTGGCACGCCTTCAGGGAGGTGTGGTGAATCCAGTGGAGTACGAAGGTAAGAATGCTTACAAGCTGAACAACCAGACAGTCCACGTGAAGTGGCTCACAAAAGACCGCATCGCCATTGAGGAGAAAATAGATTATCGCACAGACTGGAAGATCCTGGAGCGCGTCACGGATGGTCAGACCATGCTGAGCCGCTTCGCCAGTCATAATGTGTCAGGATATCGCAGATAGAAGGGGCATGAAAGAAATCCTAATTAAGCGTCCAGCCCTGGGCATATCAAATTATAATGTGAACGGATTCCTAATTATCTGCTGTTGCTTCCCTGTCATTTACCTAACGGAGGCAAGTGGAATCAATCCCAGATCGATTCCATGGCCCCTTTCCATAGGTGGCTTTATGGTCTGCGTATTCCTCCTGTTTATGGCCATAAAAAAGATACTGATGATTCCCAAACGTA
>Ga0265298_10011289_pt1 | contig 10477 bp, 4 predicted proteins | sample AusTroGonzalo_MG_3_FD_193486 | JGI IMG/M metagenome (GOLD analysis project Ga0265298, IMG submission 193486) | Bovine rumen microbial communities from tropical cattle in Woodstock, Queensland, Australia - Gonzalo_01 | ecosystem: Host-associated > Mammals > Digestive system > Stomach > Rumen ... | reverse complement strand
CTCGATTCCCCGGAGGCAAAATGAAAAAGGTAATACTTGTCGTCGACGATGAAAAAAACGCCCGCGATAACCTCCGCGAGATCATAGAAGACATCATGGGGCTCTCCATGGTGGAGGCCGACTGCGCGAAGACCGCGATCGAGCTGATTCGCAACCGCGTCTTCGACCTCATCCTGACGGACCTCAGGATGCCGGGGGAATCCGGCATGCTCGTTTTGGAAGAAGCCCAGAAGATCTGCCCCGAAACGCCTGTCATCATCATGACGGCCTTCGGCTCCGCGGACGAAGCGAGCGATGCTCTCAACAAAGGCGCCTATGACTTCCTTTCCAAGCCTCTGCGCGCCGGCACGGTCGAAGAGAAGATCGCCGAAACGCTCCGCCTCGATGAAAAGCAGGACGCTCCCGACGCCTTCGACAAGATCATCGGCAATTCCGACGCTTTGAAAGAAACCATAAAGACCGCCCGCCAGGCCGCGCCGACCGACGCGACGATCCTCATAGAGGGCGAAAGCGGGACCGGCAAAGGCCTCCTCGCGGAATGCATCCACGAAGCCAGCCCGCGCCGCAAAGGCAAATTCGTCGTTATCCACTGCGCCAACACGCCGCAGGACATCCTTATGAGCGAGCTCTTCGGACATGAGAAAGGCTCCTTTACCGGCGCCATCTCGCAGCACAAGGGCAAATTCGAGGAAGCCGGCGACGGCACCGTCTTCATCGACGAAGTCGGAACGCTCCCCCTGAAAGTCCAGACGATCCTTTTGAGGGTTTTGCAGGACAAGAAATTCGAGCGCTTGGGCGGCAACGAGACCATTATTTCCAAGGCGCGCGTCATCGCGGCCACCAACGAAAACTTAAGCGAGCTCGTCAAAGCCGGGCGCTTCAGGGAAGATCTGCTCTACCGCCTGAAAGTCGTCTCGCTGACCATGCCTCCCTTGAGAGTCAGGAAAGGCGACGTTCCCCTGCTTATCGAGCACTTCCTCGCCCAGGCCAACAAAGAGACTTCCAAATCCGTCACGATCTCCAAGATCGCCAGGGAAATGATGGAGAAATATTCCTGGAGCGGCAACATCAGGGAACTTCACAACTGCATCGAAGCTTTGGTCATCAAGAATTCCAGCGGCGAAGTCACGCCCCGCGACCTGCCGTTCGAGATACTTACCGAATCCGGCGCGAAGAAAGAAGAGAAAAGCTCCGCCGCCCTTTGGGAAAAGCTCGACAAGATGACCCTGGACGAAATAAAGAAAGAGCTGATTGAAAGGAAACTAAAAAAAGGAAAGACGAGAACTCAGATCGCCGACGAACTCGGCATAAGCCGCCGCAGCCTTTACAGGCTTCCCGAAAGCTACGGCATCAAGAAAGGAAAGAAGAAAGATGAATGACGCTCCTCTTATTTCCGTTCTGATGCCTGCCTACAACGAAGGCAGCCACATAAGGGCGAACCTTGAAAAAGTCCGCGCCACCCTAGAAGACATGCAGTCCACCTGCTGCAAGGATCTTCCCGGCGGCTTCGAGATAGTCGTCGTCAACGACGGCAGTACCGACAACACGCAAAGGGAAATTGAAACGGCCGCCGCCAGAAGCGAGACTATCATTTGCGTCGCCCACACGAGCAACCGCGGCAAGTGCGTCGCCTTAAGAACGGCCTTCCAGCATTCAAAAGGCAAATACGTTTTCTTCCTCGACAGCGATCTGGAGATAGACCCCGCCTTCCTTGAACCGCTTTTCGAAAAAATGCAGAAAGAAGACTGCGACGCCGTCTTCGGCTCTAAGCAGCTCGGTTCGAAAAAGAATTATCCCCTGCTGCGCCGCGTGGCCAGCAAGATCTTCTCGGCTTTCGTCTATCTGCTCCTCCCGCTTCCCGTCAAAGACACCCAGACCGGCTTGAAGCTTTTCAAAAGAGAGCTGCTTGAGCGCGTCTTCGACTGCATGCTCGTCAGGCGCTACGCCTTCGACGTGGAATTGGCCGCCCTGGCCGTGCACAACGGCTTCAAGCTCACCGAAGAGGCCGTCACGGTCAATTTCCTCGGCCGCCAAGGCTCGCTGTCCCTTTACAACGTCTTCAACATGACGCTGGACATCCTGGCCATTTTCTACCGCCTGAAAGTTTTGGCCTACTACGACAGCTGGGTGCCGAAGCGCAACAAGGAAAAGCCCTTCATCTCCATCGTCATCGCGGTGAAAGCCGACAACCCCTACCTCCGGCAGTCCGTCCAGCGCTCCTTAGAGCAGGATTATCCCAAGGACCGCTATGAGATCATCGTCCTGCCCGACGAAGCGATAGATTCCTTCGATCCTTCCGTCAGAATTATCCCCTCCGGACCTGAGCTTCCGGCCATTAAGAGGAACCTCGGCGTCGAGAACGCCAAAGGCGAGATCATCGCCTTCCTCGACGACGACGCTTATCCGAGGGAAAACTGGCTCTCCGAACTGGCCGGCAACTTTACGGACGAAAGGCTGGCCGGCGTCGGCGGCCCCGGCACTACGCCCAACGAGGACACCTTCTGGCAGAAGGTGGGCGGCGCCGTTTACGAATCGAAGATGATGAGCGGCGGCTACTCCTACCGCTACCTGGTCGACCGCAGGCGCATGGTGGACGATTACCCGACTTGCAACCTGGCGCTCAGGAAGGACGTATTTTTGGAAGCCGGCGGCTTCCAGACCAACTTCTGGCCGGGCGAAGACACGGAGCTCTGCCTGACCGTAACGAAGAAGCTGAACTACAACATCGTCTACGACCCGCTGGTGGAAGTCTGCCACCACCGCCGGCACCTGTTCAAAGGCCATTTCCGCCAGCTTACCCAGTACGCCCTGCACCGCGGCTACTTCGTGAAGAAATTCCCGGAGACCTCGCGGAAATTCGCCTATTTCGTCCCCTCCCTTTTCCTTCTGGGCGTCGTTATCGGTCCTCTGACATTCCTTACGCCGAAGCTTTATTTCTTCAGCCTGCTCTACCTCGTCGTATTGGTCATTTATTTCGCGCTCTCTGCTTTCTTCGCCTTCATCCTTCATCCGAAACTCACGCCCTTCACGGTCCTGGGCGTTTTCCTCTCGCATTTAGCTTACGGTTGGTATTTTTTAGTCGGCCTCTTCTCTTCCAGGCTTAGAAAGGAAGAGGAATATCATGCAAAGATCAGGAGATCTCATGAAAACTAAATTTCTGCTGCTCTTTTCGCTCATTTTAAGCTTGAACGCCTTCGCTTCCCCCGTGATCGATTTTCCCGTCAAGCCGGGCCTCCTTTTGGAGAGCTCCCTGGCCCACGGCGAAAGGAACGTCACCATGCTCATAACCAACACCGGCGACGAGCCGCTCAACATCACGAAGTTCCGCCCCTCCTGCGCCTGCGTGAAGATCTCCCCCAACGCGCCCCAAACGATCGCTCCAGGCGCTACGAACTCGTTTGTCTGCAACCTGGACCTCGGCGGCGAACTTAAAAAAGGCCCGAAGAATTACACCGTCTACATCGAGAGCGACGATCCGGAGAAGCCGGTCGCGAACTGGTACGTCACCGTCCCCATCATCCCTTGCGTGGAATTGGACCCGAAGCAGCTGAGCTTCATGGAATCCGACGCCCCGACCCAGACCGTCAAGGTCATCCAGCATTTCAGGGAGCCCGTCTCTCCTCTTAAGGTCTACTTTTTGGAAGATCTTTTCGGCGAACCTCCGGATGAGGACAAAAAGCCCGAGAAATTCCTCTCCTTCCGCGTGGAGGAGCCTTTGGATTCCGTGACCAACCGCATCACGGTCTTCAGGATCAAGGACAAGACCTACTCCCGCTACGGCAACATCAGGATCTCCGTGGACGCCGGCTGCAAGTTCAACGTTCTCCGCATAGACACTCCGAAGTTCCCTAAGCCTCAAAACGAGGCCGAAGCCGAAAAGTGATAAAACTACCCTTCCAACTCCAAAAAGGCCTCTTTTTGGCCCTCACAGGGCTTTTCCTGGCCGTTTCCGGGCCAAGTCTGGCCTCCGAGATCAATTTGCGCTTCTTCCATTCGGACTGCCGGGAGTGCGAGGAGACCAAAGAATTTCTGGAAGCCCTAGAGGGCGCCTTTGACGAGATCACGCTCCACGACCTTCCCCTGGAGCAGGAAGAGAACTACCTTCTGCTCCTGGCCCTGGAGAAAGACCTGAACTCCGTTAATGAGAAGAACGCCCCCGTCTCGCTCTTTCTCTTCACCAACGCCTTTTACGGCATCACAGCCATCACCAATTCCCTTCCTCCCAGAATAATCGCCCTGCAGGGACAGGACGTCCCCCTTTACGAACCGGGGAGTGCCAAAGAGGGCGGCGAACTGGCCTCTGAGCGCATGAAGAGCTTCACGCTGACCAGCGTCCTAGTGAATGGCCTCCTGGACGGCATCAACCCTTGCGCCTTCGCAACGCTCATCCTCTTCATCTCCCTGCTTTCCGTCTACGGCACCTCGAAATCCGAGATCGTCGTTACGGGCCTTACTTTCACGCTGGCGGTATTTCTGACCTACCTGGCCCTCGGCTTAGGCTTCCTCAACGTCATCAAAGCCCTTACGATCTTCCCAAAGATCAAATTCTGCTTCGACATCGCCCTCATAATCTTCTGCCTCGTCTGCGCCGCTCTCTCAATAAAAGACGCCATAACCGTGAAAAGGAGCGGCACGGGCGCCAAGGAAAGCGAAGACCTGTCCATGAAGCTTCCGCCGAGGCTGAGATCGATGATCACGAAGATCCTCTCTTCCTATGCCGGCAAGAAGCGCTGGCTCTTTGGCGTTTTCTTAGCTGGCTTCCTGGTCTCTCTGCTCGAATCCGTCTGCACCGGCCAGGTCTATATCCCGACCATCAATCTCATCATCAAGAATAATCCGGCGCAGGTGACGGCCTGGTTGTGGCTGGTCTTCTACAACTCGCTTTTCGCGCTGCCGCTGGTGATATTGACGTTCCTCGCGGCCTTCGGGCTCAGATCGCAGTTCATGCTGAAAGTGCAGCGCAAAGGCGCCTTCCCCATCCGCATCGGCATGGCGCTGCTTTTCCTCTTCATGGCCGCGCTGCTCATCGCTCACCTGCGTTAACATTTCTTTCAGTCGCAAAGTCGGCGTATACCCCTCGTTCACGGACTACGCGTGCGTGGCCTTGATTTGCGTCCTCCGTGAGTTCACTTAGGGGTATACGCCGCACTTTGCTCCTGAGACGTTAATTGTCGAGGGCGAAAGAGTCATGCTCCCGTAAGCAAACTTAGCGAAGCCTGTTTGCCAAGGGAACATGACTTTTCGCCCGAGACAAAACGAAGAAGAGCGCTAGCAAAAAGAGCGCGGAGGGTTCTGGCACCGCGCGCCAGCCAACGTTCTCATAGACCGGATTCACCGGCGTAAGCATATAGCCGTCAACTTCCCTAAAGTCCGGGGCCTCGGTGCCTGCCGCGTAATACACGCAGTTTGTCTCGCTAACGGCCGCCGTCGAATCGAAGGCGCTTTCCGCAGCGCATCCGTAATAAATGGAGTCTTCGATCGCGATCTCGTTCTCCGCTTCCACCGTGAAGGGCCGATAAGCGTCCGCTATGAGAACGCTGCCAAAACAAAGCCCGGCGCTGGCGCCCCAGGGCCAGTTGCCGACGTAAACGGCCGGCTGCCCTTCAGAACCGGCGCAGGAGACGGTCAGGTAATCGATGGCGCAGCCGCTGACGTTGTCGAGGAAGACAGGGCTGGCGCAGTTTGGCGCCAGAACGCAAATGTTTTGCGCTGTAAAGTCCGTCGCGCTGTAGATCGAAAGGGGCCTGGTATACGGCTCGTCCGTGCCCTGCAGACTGTAGATGGCGACATTCCTCAGGCTCATCCCGCTTTTGTTGCAGGCGCAGAGAGCGCCCTGCATATGCCAGTTGTAGCGGTAATTGGGAAGCGGTCTTCCGCCCTGCATGATCAAAAGATCTTCCAGAACCGCTCCGTCCCTTTCCATTCTTATGCCGACATAGCCTTCGGGAATTATTATGGTCGTCTTGTCCGGACCGGCGCCACGAATGGTGACATTGTCAACCATGAAACAGAGCGCGGTCATGCCAGTTCCCCAGATGTCGTACTGATTATGATATTGGGCCAGGGAATAGTCCCCCGGCGCCAAATTGACGGTCTGTCCGGAGACGACTTCCTCCAGGGCTTTAATTAGATCTCCGGAAGGATCGTCGGCGCTCGTGCCGCTGCCCGTAGCTCCAGGGGCAATAAACCACTCGCCGGCGTGCCTCTTTTTTATGTGCATGGTGAAGATCCCCTGGGAGTCCTCGCGGCTGTCCCAGCAGATGTAGTAGACCGTTCCGGCCTCAACGTCTAGATCATACGATTCATCCTGAGCGCTGTCCAGGCTTTCCACGATCGTCTTTAGGGTCGAGAAGGAAACTTCCCTTCCTTCCAAGGCGTAAACGGAGAGCACGGCGTCGAAGCCGGAAACATCATAAGAGCCAAGGTCGTCGATCCTGTAGATCCCGTCTTCCGTTGGAACGAACCTGTACCAGACGGAAGCTCTGTGCGTTTTTTTCTCGCCGCGCTCCACCGTCGCTCCGGTGTTGTCGCCCAGAATGTCGCCCGGCTCGACCGCGATGGCGTTCAAAAGGTCGTCGTTTTCCATGCTTGCCACGGTGTACCAGCCGATGTTGGCGTAGTAGATCTTCGTGGCGCTGAGAATGTGTCCGCCGACCTCCTTAAAGTTGGGATCGTTGACGCCTTCTTCTAAGGAAACGCAATTTTCCTCGCTTAGCCTCGCGCCACTTCCTACGTAGCTTTCTTTTGAGGAGGCGTAGTAGACGCAGTTGCTGGCGGAGACTTCCACATTGTCCTCCAGGAAGAAAGGCCGGGCCGCTTTGTAAAAGAGGCAGTTATTATAACTGATGCCGGTCGAGGCGCCAAGCCGCTGCTTGCTCTGGTAGACGGCACACTGGGCGTCTTCCTTTCCGCAGATCGTCAGGTTTTTCAGAACATCGTTCTGGCAGCCCAGCATGACGACGGGCGCTGTATGGTTCGGGGCGGAAACGGCCAGGCGGCAGATCGTGGAATCTTTAACGTTGTACATCGTGAAAGGCCTGACGCCGTTTCTTGTCTGCTCGCTTATCACGGCGACGTTGGTAACAAAAGCTCCCTCGGCGTCGCAGACGCAGAGCGCTCCCTGGAGAAGGTCGCGGTCTCCGGCGGCGGGATTATAAGAAGCTCCTACCGACTTGATAGTCAGGTCCGCGAGTGTGCAGTTGCTTTTTTCCAGGCGGAAGCCGGTGTAGCCTTCCGGCGCCAATATGGTGGTGCTGCCTGGTCCGGCGCCTCTGAGTCCCGTCCCTTCCACTTTAAAGCAAAGGACGGTGTTGCCAACTCCCCAGCAGTCGTAACAGTTGTGGTAGTCCGCGATGGAATAGGTGCCTGGCGCCAAAATGACCTCGAAGGGCGGCTGGATGTTGTCCAAGGCCTCCGCCAGATCCCCCATGGGAGTCTCGGCGGTGCGGCCGTCTCCCTTGCCGCCTGGCGCCACGTAGAGGTTGCCGGCCCAGCCGGACCTCAGGAAGAATTTGCCGGCACCTTCCCTGGAACCGACGGCGATGTAGTAATACTTTCCGGAAACGATATTGAAGGCCGCAGTCTCGTCCCTGCCCGCGTCGGTAATCGGAACAACGGTCGTCAGATCGTAAAAATTCGCGGAAGCGGAAGCGGAGGAATAGATCGCCAGCGTCGTGTCGTTGCCGAACATGTTCCAGCTGCCGGCGGTGGACAATTCGAAAGGCTCGTTCTTTTCAGCTTTGAAACGGTACCAGACGGTGGCGCGGTTCGTGTTGTTTTCACCAGGCTCGATCTTGGCAAACGTGTTGTCGCCAGTAACGTCCGTGCCTTTTTCGTAAGGAAGCGCGCGGGACAAGTAATCGTTCAGAGGGCCGTCCAGACAGTATTCAACTTTGATGCGGTCGAGCGTCATGGTCACGCCGCCTGCCCAAAAGAAGTAGCGCAAGGTGCTGAAAATGTCGGAGGCGTTCTCCTGCATGGTCACTTCGTTTATTTCCTCCGTCACGCCGTTCACGGTGACGGACTTCAGCCAGTGGTGGCCGTCCGTGAAGTTGGCGTAATAATCGAGCGTAATGTCGAACCATTCCCCCGCCGGGATCTCCAGTTTGGAATCCTGATGAGCGTCCGTCGCCCGCAGCTGGTAATGATCGCCTGCTTTCCTAAACTCCACTTCCGCGCAGGTTGGGCTCCAGAAACCGAGATTGTGCGAGCATTCCGTCTCCGGGAACTTCATCCTGGCGCTGTACCTCCAGACCCGGTAGCGGTTGGCGCTGCCTCCGCCCCAGCCCGTTGAAACGGGGTTGTCGAAATTGTAATGCGCGCCCCAGAGACTGTTGGGATGGATCTCCACGTAAGTATTCCCATCCTCTTTCACGGCTCTTATGGTGCCGTCGCTACCGTAGCCGTCGCTCCAGCCGTATTTCCCCTTGATGTCGCCCGCCTCGTAATTAGAGAAGTCTTCCTCCACAATGGTCACAAAAGGCTCGATGGGGATCACGGTGTCTTTGCCGGCCTTGACGGCCGCGTGCCGGCAGTCCTCGTCCGGCAGAGGATCGAAATTGTTGTCGCAGTTCGTGTATGTGGCGGCCGCCCGAGAGGGATTGCTGAGATTCGCCCCGGGCATGAAGCAGTCCCTGACGTTGAAGACCCACTGTACGTCGGAGCTTCCCGCCTGCTCGGCGACCGGGTGCAGCGTGTTCAGAAAGACGCAGCTGTCCACGTTCACAGTCATGGGAACGTTGCCGTACCAGGTGTTGCCGTAAAGGGCCGTCTGGTGGTCCAAGGTGTCTTCGCTCTTCTTACCGGCGATAATATCCCTGTTGCTCCTGAAGGTGCAGAAAGAAAAGTCCATCCTGCTCTGTTTGTCGGCGTCGGCCGAGGCATCCCAAGTGAAGGCCTTAATCATGCAGGAGGTCAGAAGGCCGTAGGAAATGAAGGCGCAGTCGCGGGCCTTGAGGCTGCCGCCGGGATTGAGCTGCAAGGAAGCCGGACGGATGAGCTCGCCGCTGTCGGGGTTTTCGGTTTCCCCTTCGCTTCCCACGTAAACGTAAACGTCCTCCAGCGTCACGTCGTCGGCGTCCGCCACCGTCAAAGCGCCCGTCAGGCCGTAGTAGGAGCCGCCCCAGTCACTGTTGCCCTTGACGTCCTTGGGATGGCGAATAGAAACGCCTTTCAAGGTGACGCCCGTGCCGGTAATATACACGCCGATATCGTCAGTCTCGTCGCAAAGGATGATCGTCTGGTCCGAGCCGGAGCCTATTATGGAAATGCCGGCTGTGTCTATAAGCAGGAAATTGCCGTCCGTCCAGCGCAGGTTCTGCATCGTGCCAATTTTCGAGAGCTTGTAGGTCCCGGGCGCCATATAGACGGAACTGCCTCCCCGTACGTTTGACAACGCGGTGTTCAGATCGCAGGGATCATCGAAGGAGTCCCCGGATCCGCGGCCGTCGGGAGAGCAGTACATATCCTTCAATGGCGTGGCATAAGTGCTGATCTTGAAATCGCCTTGATTGTCTGATGTCCAGGCGTAGATGCCCACGTAGTAGTCCCTGCTTCCTTCGAAGGTTCCGGAATACAGTTCGTCGACGTTCGTGTCCTGGATGACGATATATTTCAGATCCCTTACGTTCGTGCCGGTGGCGATGACGAGGCAGGAGTCCTGGGCGCTGTCGACGGCCTGGATCTCGAAATAGACCGCCTGCCTGTAAGATGTGCCGAGGTTGAACTTGTACCAAACGGAATTTACCCAGCCCTGACCTAAATGATCCGATTCTCCCGCTTCCAGCGTAGCGTCCGTCGTAGTGCCGAAAACGTCCGTGCCGATCGGAAGAGTCTCGCAATCCGCGAAATTATCATTCGCCGGCACATCCGCCCACGCGCAGACCGCGATGGCAAACGTGAGAGCAAGGAACAGGAACCGTTGTATGAAATTTTTCATCGTTTGGTAAAGGCTTATTTCCTTTGCTATTTTACCACATTCTTTCTCGCGAACGCAGCATGTACCCCTAAGCGAACTCACGGAGGACGCTAATCAAGGCCATGCACGCGTAGTCCGTGAGCAGGGGGTATACGCCGTCCTTTGCGAAAAAACAAAAAAGGCTCCCTCCGAAGAGGGAGCCTTTTTTGCTAGCTGCTAACTAGCGGTTCGGCGTGATCGCTTACTTCCTGCGGAGGAAGAGAGCAACCAGGGCCAGCAGACCGAAGATGGCCGGTTCGGGGACCACGGGGCGGACGCAGGCAATCGTATACGGAGTGCCGCAGAACACGTCGCCGTTTTCGAGAACGACCGGGCGCATATGGTTGCTGGTGTTGGTGTCAGCGATCTCGTAGGACCAGACCACGGTGGGTTCAACACCGTCGGTGCCGTCGGTCAGGAAGACGAGGAAGGATCCGTCGTCGCCTTCGGTCACGGCATAGAGGCCGCCTTCATTGATCGGAACGACGCTGTTGCGGACGTGGCCGATCGGGGCTTCCCAGA
>Ga0265298_10011287_pt1 | contig 10477 bp, 7 predicted proteins | sample AusTroGonzalo_MG_3_FD_193486 | JGI IMG/M metagenome (GOLD analysis project Ga0265298, IMG submission 193486) | Bovine rumen microbial communities from tropical cattle in Woodstock, Queensland, Australia - Gonzalo_01 | ecosystem: Host-associated > Mammals > Digestive system > Stomach > Rumen ... | reverse complement strand
TGCCTATCAAGAACTGTGCATACACAGAGTGTTTCCGTCGTGAGGCTGGTTCATACGGTAAGGACGTTCGTGGTCTGAACCGTCTGCACGAGTTCTCAAAGATTGAGATTGTACGCATCGACAAGCCTGAACACTCAAAAGAGAGCCATAAAGAGATGCTAGAACATGTAGAGGGTCTGCTGAAGAAGCTTGAGCTCCCCTACCGTATTCTGCTGCTTTGCGGTGGCGACCAGTCGTTCACATCTTCTATCTGCTACGACTTCGAGGTTTACTCTGAAGCTCAGGGGCGCTGGCTCGAGGTATCAAGCGTATCAAACTTCGATACCTACCAGGCCAACCGACTGAAGTGCCGCTATCGCAATAGCGAGACCAAGAAGACCGAGCTCTGCCACACGCTGAATGGTTCGGCTTTGGCTTTGCCTCGTATCGTTGCTGCTTTGCTGGAGAACAACCAAACCGAAAACGGCATCAAGATTCCAGCAGCACTCGTACCCTATATGGGATGCGATATTATCGATTAAGTCTTAACATATCATAATTTGGGAGGTGAAAATTATAACAAATATTAATTTTCATCTCTCTTTTTCTTTTTAAAACCTTTATCTACGTATATTTGCAGCATAACATTTTAACAATTATAAAGAATAACGTTTATGAAACACCTAAAATTTATTTCATTCTTGTTCATGGCAGCAGTTGCCATGTTCGCATTTAATGCATGTGACGACGACCTAAACGAAGACAATGGCAAAGGAAACGGCGGCGGCGGTAGCAGCAACGACTCTACACAAATCGAGACTGCAATCATCGGTACATGGGAGACCTACGCAGTTATTCCCGAAGGTGGTCGTGAGATAACTGTTAATTCTACTGACCCCGATGTATATGCATTCTGGAACCGCTTTATCTTTGATGCAGACGGCTCATTCAATGGATACGCAGTCAATTACAAAGGCAGCGAAGGTTATCGCGGACGCATTGAGCACACCATGCTGGGTACTTACGCCTACAAGAACAACGAGCTTCAGTTGAACAACTTGGTTATGGGCTATCACGAAGTCAAGGATTACCTCAATGGCAATACGAATGTTGATAAGATCAATATCACAGCTGAATTGATTTCATTCAGCAAAGATAATCTATCTTACAAGGCTGATATGGGCGAACTGGGTACGGTTACTATCAAGATGAAGAAAGTATCTGCTATTGATGACAACCCCATAGAGAACAACGACAGCATTGATAACCACAATCCCGACTCTCTTATTGTAGGTGGTGACGACTATGCCACACTACTGATTGGCACATGGGGAACTGACCGTATCTATGGTACAGCAACCGACACCATCACAAAGCAAATCGTTGACTCATGGGACAACTACCCCACCATCAATGACGCAGAGTTGGGTAAGGAAAGCCTGAAGTACATGGAATTCACCTTCGGTCAGAACAGTTATTTCGGTCTGCATCAGTTCGACGAGGAAGCACGTCTGTTCAATGAGAAATATGACGGTTCTTGGATTTTGGTTGGCAACACCATCACAGCCATTATCGGAGTTGGAGACGAAAGTATGCGAGTTACTGTTGACATTGTAGAACTGACGAAAGACAAGCTTGTTCTTCACAGACAGGATATCGAGGAAGAGTTCGAGGTTAATAGACAAGAATACACCGTCATTTGTGACGAGACGCTCTACTTCTCTCGTAAATGATTTGACTGTATAAAACAGCATAACACACAAAGATGCAAGCACAAAGACGTGTTTGCATCTTTTTTTGTGAAAAAGCATGGTCATTTAAAAACAATTTGTTAACTTTGCAGGCAAAATGCAAACATTTTGAAGCTAACAAATTAATGCAATGAACAAGATCGTTAGAAAAGAGCAATTCTCTGAGAAAGTATTCCTTTTTGAGATTGAGGCTCCACTGATTGCAAAGAGCCGTAAAGCCGGTAACTTTGTAATCGTGCGCGTAGGTAAGAAAGGTGAGCGCATGCCGCTGACCATCGCCGGCGCAGACATCGACAAGGGTACCATCACACTCGTAGTACAGATGGTGGGACTCTCATCTAAGAAACTCTGTGCCCTGAATGTGGGCGACTATGTGACCGACGTGGTTGGTCCATTAGGTAACCCCACAAAGATAGAGAACTACGGAACAGTAGTTTGCGCAGGTGGTGGACTGGGCGTAGCTCCTATGCTGCCCATCATTCAGGCCCTGAAGGCTGCAGGCAACCGTGTGCTCTCAGTTATGGCAGGTCGCTCTAAGGACCTGATTATCCTTGAAGACAAGGTACGCGAAAGTTCTGACGAAGTAATCATTATGACCGATGACGGCTCATATGGCGAGAAAGGCGTAGTAACCGTTGGTATCGAGAAATTTATTGAGCAGGAGCCACACGTGGACAAGGTATTTGCCATCGGACCTCCAATCATGATGAAGTTCTCGAACCTCACCGCTCAGAAGCACAATATCCCTTGTGAGGTATCGCTCAACACCATCATGGTGGACGGAACGGGTATGTGCGGTGCTTGTCGTCTAACTATCGGAGGCAAGACCAAGTTTGTTTGTATCGACGGTCCTGAATTTGATGGTGCTCTGGTTGACTGGGACGAGATGTTTAAGCGTATGGGCACCTTTAAGCGCGAAGAGCAGGAGGAACTGGCTCACTATGAGGAGCATCTTGACAGCATGAACGCTGAGGAGAAAACCGAGGCTAAAGGTACCGACATCAAGATGGACAGCGATCCTACCAACGATTCCATCGAGGTACTGACCGATCGTAACGCTGCTTGGCGCGACGAACTGAGAAAGAGCATGAAGCCCAAAGAGCGCACACAGATTGCACGCGTCGTCATGCCTGAACTTGACCCCGTTTATCGTGCAACCACACGTACTGAGGAGGTTAACATCGGACTCACCAAGGAGATGGCAATGACAGAAGCCAAGCGTTGTCTCGACTGTGCCAAGCCAACTTGTGTGGAGGGCTGCCCTGTAAACATTAATATCCCATCGTTCATCAAGAACATCGAGCGCGGTCAGTTCCTGGCTGCTGCTAAGGTACTGAAGAATACGTCTGCCCTACCCGCTGTGTGCGGTCGTGTTTGTCCTCAGGAGAAGCAGTGTGAGAGCAAGTGTATCCACCTGAAGATGAACGAACCAGCTGTAGCAATCGGATATCTGGAGCGTTTCGCAGCCGACTTTGAGCGCGAGAGCGGAAACATCTCTCTGCCAGAGATCGCTCCTTCTAACGGCATCAAGATTGCAGTAGTAGGTTCTGGTCCTGCCGGACTCTCATTTGCTGGCGACATGGTAAAGAAGGGCTACGATGTTTACGTATTCGAAGCGCTGCACGAAATCGGTGGTGTACTGAAGTATGGTATCCCCGAGTTCCGTCTGCCTAACAAGATTGTCGATGTTGAAATCGAAAATCTGTCGAAGATGGGCGTTCACTTCCAGACCGACGTCATCGTTGGTAAGACCATCAGTGTTGAGCAGCTTGAAGCTCAAGGCTTCAAGGGAATCTTCGTTGGTTCTGGTGCAGGTCTGCCTAACTTCATGAATATCCCTGGCGAGAACAGCATCAACATCATGTCATCAAACGAGTATCTTACTCGTGTAAACCTGATGGACGCTGCCAACCCCAAGACAGATACTCCTCTTAATCCTGCTAAGAGCGTGCTCGTAGTAGGTGGTGGTAATACGGCTATGGACTCTTGTCGTACGGCTAAGCGTCTGGGGGCTGACGTCACATTGGTTTATCGCCGCTCTGAGGTTGAGATGCCAGCCCGTCTGGAAGAGGTGAAGCATGCCAAGGAAGAGGGCATCAAGTTCCTCACCCTGCATAATCCTATCGAGTATATCGCTGATGAGACAGGTGCAGTAAAACAAGCTGTTCTGCAGGTGATGGAGCTGGGCGAGCCCGATGCTTCAGGTCGTCGCAGTCCTGTTCCCGTTGAGGGCAAGACCGTAACACTCGATGTTGATCAGGTGATTGTGGCTGTTGGCGTATCACCAAACCCACTCGTTCCAAAGTCTATCGAGGGCTTGGAGCTTGGTCGCAAGAACACTATCGCTGTAAGCGAAGAGATGCAGTCATCTCGTGCTGAGATCTTTGCAGGTGGTGATATCGTTCGCGGAGGCGCAACAGTAATTCTCGCTATGGGTGACGGTCGTCGTGCCGCACAGAATATGGACGAATTCCTTCAGAAGAAATGAACGGATTCTATACCATCCTTTTGCTCATACTAAGCAACGTCTTCATGACGCTTGCCTGGTATGGGCATTTGAAACTTCAGGAAACGGGTGTCAGCAATAACTGGCCACTCATTGGTGTCATTGCATTCTCATGGGGTATTGCCTTTTTTGAATACTGTTGCCAAGTGCCCGCCAATCGAATGGGATTCGTGGGTAATGGTGGTCCTTTCACGTTGGTACAGCTAAAGGTGGTACAGGAATGTATCTCGCTGGCAGTCTTTGCTATCATTGCCAACATTCTGTTTCAGGGCGACCATCTGCACTGGAACCACATCCTGGCATTCTTCCTCATCATCTGTTCCGTCTATCTCGTATTCATGAAGTAGATAATAGATGAAGACTGAGGTTGAGATACTGGAGAAGCATCTGCGCGACCGCTTTGTAAAAGCCTTTGCCACCTATCATTTGATAGCTGACGATGATTATATCCTTGTGGCCCTCTCGGGCGGCAAGGATTCTCTTTGTTTACTGGAGCTGCTGGCAAAAAGGGCAAAGATTAATCATCCTCGCTTCAAGGTCGAGGCCGTTCATGTGCGCATGGAGAATATCCAATATGAGACATCTACAGCATATCTGGAGCAGTTCTGTCGAGAATTAGACGTAACCTTACATGTGGTTACCACTCGGTTTGAGCCGTCCGACCAGAAGCCGCCCTGTTTCCTTTGCTCCTGGCATCGACGCAAACAGATTTTCAATCTGGCTCAGGAATTGGGATGCAACAAGATTGCCTTGGGGCATCATCAAGACGACATGCTTCATACAGCCCTCATGAACCTGTTCTACGAAGGACGTTTCGGTACCATGCCAGCCTTGTTGCAGATGAAGAAAATGCCGCTGCAAATCATTCGTCCGTTGTGCCTTATCAGGGAATCCGACATACAGCGCTATGCCGAACTGCGTAGCTATGAAAAACAAGTCAAGCTCTGTCCGCATGAGCACGAGACCAACCGCACCTATATGAAGCGCATCTACGACGAAGTGGAACGCATGAATCCTGAAACACGCCACAGTCTGTGGAATGCGCTTGTACGTGAAGGAAAATTGATAGAGAATTCTTAAATTCCGTTAATTATCCATCCGCAACACTCCCTTATCAAGTATAAATGATTATCTTTGCTTTTTAAATACCGAAAAAAAGCAATGAAAAGATATTTTACCATTCTGCTCGCAGCCTGTATGTTGGTGCCTATGGCTGCAACGGCACAAAAGAAGAAAGCCAAGAAACCAGCCAAGAAACCTGCTGTAGAAGAGGTGCAGGAAGACCCTCGCATCGCACAGATGCTGGCTGCCACTCAGAAAATCATGTTTATCGATAGTTTGGTGGTCGACTCTGCAGACTTCCTTCGTTTCATTCCCGTGGCGCAAGAGTGCGGCACACTGGTCCAGAACGGTGGTTATGGGCAGTTTACCAACGAGTTGAAAGACTTCCGCCTTACAACCATTTTCGACAAGAAAGACTCTGTGGCTCATCTCTATGTGAGTGATTATATCGGCAATACATGGACCACCCCGGCTCTTGCTAAAGGTATCAGCGAGTCAGCCTCTGCCAACTATCCTTTCATGATGCCTGATGGCACCACGCTCTATTTCTCACAAAAGGGAGCAAACAGTCTTGGCGGATACGACATCTTTGTGACTCGCTATGACGGAAGTGAGGGTACTTTCCTGAAGCCCGAGAATCTGGGAATGCCGTTTGCCTCGACAGCCAACGACTATTTCTTTGCTATCGACGAGTTCAACAACCTAGGCTATTTCGTCACCGATCGTCATCAACCTCGTGGTAAGGTATGCATCTATGTCTTCATCCCTAATGACACGCGTAAGATTTATCAGTCGGAGGCTTACTCCGATGCGGAGATACGGGCACTGGCCGATATCAGATGCATCGCCAACACTTGGGATAAGTCCAACCAGCGCAAGATAGCTCTCAATCGCTATCGCGAGGCTCGCAATACCGCTCAGGCAAATCAACGCATTACCGTCAGCGAGTTTTCGTCTGAACTCGACGACCTGCGCCATCAGGCTGAGGTACTGAGCAAGGCTCTTCGTTTGGCTCGCAATTATTATGCGCGTGCCAACGAGAACAAACGACAGACGCTGCGCACTGAGATTCTCAACAGTGAGCGTGAATTGGAAGCACTCCAACTGGAAATCAGAAAGAAGGAGAAAGAAGAAAGAAACAATGCTTATTCTAATAACAACTAAAAATAAATACTAATAGCTATGGAACAAAAAGTTTTTGCACCCTCAGAACTGATCATCAATGCCGATGGTTCTTGCTTCCACCTTCACCTGAAGCCAGAACATCTTGCTGACAAAATCATACTCGTTGGCGACCCTGCCCGCGTGAACACCGTTGCCGCCCACTTCGACTCTATCGAGAACGAGGTGAGCAGTCGTGAATTCCACACCATCACTGGTACCTATAAAGGCAAGCGCATCACCTGTCAGAGCCACGGCATTGGTTGTGATAATATTGATATCGTGGTCAACGAGCTCGACACGCTGGCTAATATCAACTACCAGACTCGTGAACTCAACCCTGAGCATCGCACGCTCACAATGGTACGCATCGGCACTTGTGGCGGCTTGCAGCCTTTCACGCCAACGGGCTGTTTTATAGCTTCCGTGAAGAGCATTGGCTTCGATGGCCTGCTGAACTACTATGCCGGACGTAATGTGGTGTGCGACGTGCCGATGGAGAAAGCTTTCTGCGAGCACATGAAGTGGGACCCTATCAAGGGCGCGCCCTACGTAGCTGTGGCTGATGCTGAACTCATCAACCAAGTAGCTCAGGACGACATGGTCCGTGGCTACACCGTTGCCTGTGGCGGCTTCTACGGTCCTCAGGGTCGTCAGCTGCGTGCTGATATTGCCGACCCTCAGCAGAACGAGAAGATTGAGGCCTTCGAATATGAAGGCATGAAGATTTGCAACTTTGAGATGGAGTCTTCTGCTCTTGCAGGCTTAGCATCATTGCTCGGTCATCGTGCTATGACCTGCTGCATGGTGATTGCCAACCGCTATGCCAAGGAGATGAACACCGAATACAAGAACTCTATCGATACCCTGATTCAGAAAGTACTCGACCGCATCTAACCGGTTAACGGTTAACGGTTATTGGTTAATGGTCATTGTTAATGGAAACAATCTGCGCGTTGGCCACCGCTCCTGGTGGTGCATTAGGAATCATAAGAATCTCAGGCGCCCAGTCGCTTGAGATTCTTTCTCGTATATTCACCAAGAACCTTGTGGATGCCCGCCCCAACACCATCCACTACGGGCATATTCAAACGCCCCCTTCCTCGGAGGGGCTTGGGGAGGTCATTGACGAGGTTTTAGTAAGTGTTTTTCGTGCGCCTCATTCCTATACAGGTGAAGAGAGTGCGGAAATCACCTGTCATGGCTCGCGTTATATTCTGAACAAGGTGTTGGAACAGCTCATTCAGCACGGCTGTCGCATGGCTCTTCCTGGCGAATTCACCCAGCGCGCATACTTAAATGGCAAAATGGACCTCACGCAGGCTGAAGCTGTGGCCGATCTGATTGCTTCTACTAATCAGGCTACGCATCAAATGGCACTTAGTCAACTCAGAGGTCATTTCTCTTCTAAGCTTGCACAGCTGCGCGAACAACTGCTCAAGCTCACCTCTCTATTGGAGTTGGAACTCGACTTCTCCGACCATGAGGACCTTGAGTTTGCCGACCGTAGTGAGCTCTTGAGACTTAGCAAAGAAATTGACACACACATCACAAAACTTGCCCATTCATTCGAAACAGGACAGGCTCTTAAGCAAGGTATTCCTGTTGCTATTGTTGGTAAGACCAACGTAGGAAAATCGACCCTGCTTAATGCTCTGTTGAAGGACGACCGCGCCATCGTTTCAGACATCCACGGCACCACCCGCGACACCATTGAGGACACAATCGACATTCAGGGCGTCACCTTCCGTTTTATCGATACCGCAGGCATCCGCCAGACGCAAGACACGGTCGAACAGATAGGTATCGAGCGTACTTACTCCGCCATAGAGAAAGCCCGCATCGTCCTATGGATTACCGACAAAGAGCCGTCAAATGAAGAGATTAACGATATTCTGCAACGCACTGGGAACAAAAAACTTATCGTTGTTAGAAATAAGACAGATAAAGCAAGTGGCGTTGAATACAATCTAAAGAATCTTCAACTTATATCTATCAGTGCAAAGTATGGCAATGGAATCGAAGATTTAGAGAAAGCCATCTATCAAGCTGCCGACATCCCCGCCCTCACCGACAACGACATCATCGTCACCAACGCCCGTCATTACGACGCTCTGATCCGTTCTCAAGCCTGCATCCAGCGAGTCATTGATGGTCTTCAGATGCAGCTCAGCGGCGACCTCCTTAGCGAAGATCTCCGTCAGGCTCTCGACACCCTCGCCGAAATTACTGGCGGCCAAATAACCCCCAACGAAGTCCTAGGAAATATCTTTAAAAACTTCTGCGTGGGCAAGTGATTATTTGCAAAAAAGCATACAATCTGCAAATACAGACCTCTAAGAGGCTTATCTACAAGCATTGTTTTTTGTACTCATATTTGAAAATTTTCACCCAAAATGTGTTACGTGCTAACAACAAACTCAAAAGATACAGCGATGATTATGGTGAAAAATGGACTGTGATATGATTTACTCATTGACCACGCAAAATCAGTGTGTTATGCTACCGAAAAGAAGTCTTTCAGTATTAGCTCAATACACCATATCCAAATCACCCACAGGAATCCTCTAGTTATTGTTCTACTCAAATCTATCGGTTATGAATATATAATATTCTCGCCTTCTCTATCCAGTTTTGGAGCATTCTTCAACGCAAAAAACAGTGCTTGTAATAGTTTCTTGTAACATTCGTAAGATTTATAGTTCATAGCACGAGATAGATATATTTCAGGCGTACGTCCTCTAAGATTATAAAAATCGGGCTGATTTCCCATTGACCTCCGTATAATGGCATATGCAAAAATTGAGCAAAAGACTCCTACACTGTGCAATGGATACAGAGTAAAATCTATCCGATATATGCGCATTAACAAGTTCAATATGTCTGAAGGATTCAAAACTTCATAATGCCATACAGCAAGAACTATTCTCATCATATCATCAGGAAGATCTTGGAATGAAGGATGAGTAGAATTCATTTCTTTCAGTAACCTTTCAAGTATTCCATCACTATTTATCTTCTGTCTACCTTCATTTATATAATCAAGTAAAAGCAAGTCATCAACAAACCGACCATTGCACTTTTGAGAAGCACGATATATACAGAGGAACAATGTAGTAGACAATATAGTAGCAATACCGACACCTTTTTTCAGATTTTCAAACTTATAGCTATTGTTCAGTGACATCCTGCAAATGTACAAAGCTTCATTCCATAAGCCATTATCTAATAATATAGGAAGAGCTCCATTCATTAGAATCACAGAGTCTTCTTTTCGATTACCATACAACTTGTACATATCTACCGCATGTAAAGCCAACTTGACTGATATATCAATATCTTTGATATAGTAATCAGCAAGTTGGAATACCATGCATGCGACTCCAAAATATCTAAGGGGTTCAAAGTCGTCAAGAAGATGTGGCACATCTTTTGTGAATAGGTTATAATCACATGCAACAAATCCAGTGTCTTCATTACCTTTTTTGGTTGCCTCCCAGGTTTCCGCAACCAAAGCATTAAACCTCAACAATATATTCTTTACATAAAAGACATCTTCTTTCCGATTTCTCCAAAGATAATCAGCAACAGGAATCATCATTCTCACAGAATCTTTCCTATTGCCAGCCTTCCAATATGCAAAAGCAATAGTACCCCATATAAACATTTTTTCATGTTCATCCAAACATTCACCAAAATAGGGATTTGCGACAAAAGACATCAAAACTTTTACTGCCTCTTCTGGATCCGTGCGACCAACAATTGCCGCTTTTTCCACAATTGCCCAAAGTGAAGTTCTTCTTAGAACGCGGAGATCATATATACTTGTACTTTTGTTAATTGCTTCAAGTGCATCATCAAAACGATCAAAATTCATATATGCAGAAGCTAGAGCAAAATTTAATTGGAGTTTACCAATATCATCGTTTTGATATTTTACAGACTCAACATAAGTATGCTCTACTCCTGCTATATCCTTTATTGCAGAATAATGATCTATTAGACATTCGTATGCTGT
>Ga0265298_10011286_pt1 | contig 10478 bp, 9 predicted proteins | sample AusTroGonzalo_MG_3_FD_193486 | JGI IMG/M metagenome (GOLD analysis project Ga0265298, IMG submission 193486) | Bovine rumen microbial communities from tropical cattle in Woodstock, Queensland, Australia - Gonzalo_01 | ecosystem: Host-associated > Mammals > Digestive system > Stomach > Rumen ... | reverse complement strand
AGTTATGGATAATGCACTTATTCCACGCTCAAAAAATCTTCTATGTTATTGGGGGTTATTACCTTAAAATGAGCATCTGGGTATGAGTTGAAAAATCTTTCTTTTACTTTTCCAAAATCCTTATAAGTTTTTTGGAATCAATTCCAAAAATATCATAAGATTTTTGGATTATCTTTGGTGGAATCAAGGCGATTCTTTCAAAAATCACAACAGAAAATTAAGAGTTAAGACAAGGAAATTCCTCATTCTTAACTCTTAATTCTTAATTACTTACAGCCCCAGATATATGCAAAGCACACCTGCAAAATAGCCGACAAGGGCAAGCCAACTAATGTGCTTCAAATACCAAATGAAGTCTATCTTTTCCAATCCCATTGCGGCAACACCTGCTGCCGAACCAATAATGAGAATTGAGCCTCCTGTTCCGGCACAATACGCAAGCATAGACCAAAATGTACCGTCAACGGCAAATTCAGCCATGGTCGGGTCAATAGAATACATTCCCATTGAAGCGGCAACTAGTGGTACATTGTCGATGATGGACGATAGTACGCCTATCACACTGTCAATAAGATAGATGTTGCCTCCTGTGGCATTGCGTAGCCACTCGGAAAGTTGTCCCAACTGACCAGCCGCGCCCAATGCACCAACAGCGGTGAGAATGCCGAGGAAAAAGAAAATCGTAGAGGAATCCACATGCCGCAAACACTCCGTAACCGATAGTCGTTCTTTCTTCTCTCCCTGAGAATGAGATGATTGTATGTGGCTAATCAACCATATTGTTCCCAAACTGAACAACATTCCCATAAATGGTGGTAAATGTGTAAATGTCTTGAACACAGGGACAAACAATAGTAACGAAACGCCCAAAATCAGAAAAGATTTTTGCTCGGCTGGCGTAGTAAGGGCATTTTCGGCGTTATCGGAATCAGGACGGGCAAGTTCACCTTTCATTGTGAACGAAAGCACGACGAGTGGTACCACAAGGGAAACCAAACTTGGAATAAAAATTCCCTTAATGATGTTTAATGCCGAAATTTGTCCACCAATCCAAAGCATTATGGTCGTCACATCGCCAATTGGCGACCATGCGCCACCAGCATTCGCCGCAAGCACCACAATACTTGCAAATGTCCATCGCGTTTCCTTGTCGCCAATAAGTTTCCGAAGCAACGAAAGCAGTACTATTGTGGTAGTAAGGTTGTCGAGCACAGCCGACATAAAAAATGTGAGAAAACCTATAAGCCACATCAGTTTCACCTTGTTTGTCGCCCGAATCTTGTCGGTAATCACCTTGAAACCATTATGGCAGTCGATTATTTCCACGATTGTCATTGCGGCAAACAGGAAAAACAACGTTTGTGCGGTTTCTGCCAAGTTCTCGCTCAGCAAAGAAACCACATTGTGAACGTCGTTTTCTCCAAACAAAATAAATACGGTCCACGTAAGGACTCCTATCAACAAGGCGATTGCCGCTTTGTCGAGTTTCAACGGATGTTCAAGAGCAATACATACATAGCCAAGAACAAAAATCACAACCATTATTGTAGAATACATAGTTTACTTTTTTTTATTTCATACAATCGGCACAATATTTTCTCCAACGCTCGGCTATCTGCAATTCTCCGTTAAGCGTGAAACCATCTTTTTCCGCGTCGAAGAACACAAAACTGATGCTTTCCGCATCCTTGATTTTGGGTGAGAACACAAGTTCCACCATTTCGACCGACGTGGTTGACGAGCCCATTGAACTGCTGGTCACAACACGACACGAGGCGTATTGCGTGAGGTCAATACTCTGCGAATTGCAGGATTTTTCGTCCTGGTAAACGAAAAAACACTTTTTTTCAATCTTATCTATCGCAATAATGTGACCGTTCCACTGTTCTTGGTTTGCTATAATTGCAGTTTTGGTCAAGGCGGAAAATTCCACTTTTATAGCCGCATTTTTCTTGTTTTTCTTACGGTTTAATAATGCCATTGGGACTACAACGGCTGCTACGAGTATAAGTCCAATTATGTAAGTTGAGTTCATTGTATCAAATGTTTTGTGCATTACAAACATCGTAATGCTGTTGTTTTTATTGATTTTTTACAAAAAGAGTAAAACAAAACCCAATCTTGGATTTTGTTACAAGATGGTAGAAATCAATACTTTACCAAAAACAATTAAATGGGAAAATAATGTCGGTATTTGCAAAAATTCGTGCATTGGTGTTTCGTATCGGATGGGCAAAATATGCAAATTCGGAAACGTGTCTTGTGTTTTCTACAATTGCAAGAAAGTCATCGTCGGACAATGTCTTTATGGGCGACTTGCATAAACTAATGACGGAACTAATGCTGTTAATCGGCAGTTCTTGGTTGCCAATTTGTGTCTCCACATAGTTGATGATGGCATTCTCCTCGGATAATTTCTGTTCCGCAATTGTGCAGTCGTTGTCGAACGTAATCATCACGACAAGGTAGAAAACCGCCGCCATGACTGAGGCTACGGCACAAATCCGTTGTTTTTGAATCTGCATCTTCATTCAATCAAATAACAACCAAAATTAGCAATTTTTGAGAAATCTTATTCCCTTCGCAGCAAATCTCTCAACTTTACATTGGGATGATGATATTGCCGCACGGCTATTGTTGGCTTTCCTGCAATTTCAACGGCTTGCTGCTGACAAAAATGCAAGCAGGCCAAACAGAGTGTACAACGGTCGGACATAACGGCTTTTTTGTCAATAAGACTAATGTTTGCTTGCGGACAAACCTTTGTGCAAACGCCACAACCGATACATTTTTCGGAATTTACCGCAGGTAGCGTGAGCCGATACGCTTTTTGCGAGAGCGCTTTGGTATTCAATATCCATCCAAATGGGTCGAATTCGCTAAAATGCAAGCGATTACGTTTGTCGGCTATCTCCTTCGCAATCAAATCGATACGTGAAGCATACTTGTCGAACTTCCATGCCTGGTCGTTGGGATTTCTGCCAAATGCTATGGCACTGCTGTCGGGTACGCGGATTTTGTGGCAATAATTTAGTCGTACCCCCTTCTGTTTAAGTATCCTACGAACTGACCAAACGGCATTGTTGGTTTGTGCGCCACAAGTAATTACAATGAACGTGTACGCATTTTTCGGCAAAACTAACTGAGCCACAAGTTGTTTCACCGCCATTGGCGCGTCGAGCCAATAGGTTGGATATACCAAACCAATGCGCGTTTCGCCTTGTAAATCAGCATGTACCGCATCGTAAAGCGACATTACACGTTCGCCCAACTTCTCTGCTAACTGTCGTGCAATTGCCAAACTATTGCCCGACCCCGAAAAATAAAGTATCATAAATCGTTGTTTTTCAGTAACAAATATAACATTATTCTTTATTCCATCCTGAAATTTGATGTTTCTTCCCAAATCTGGCTATCGAAAAAACAGTTCAGTAAAAATCACCAATTATCGGTTCTAAAAGGATATGCGGGCAAGAATCCGCCACCGTAGAGTGTGCCGTGTGAAAAGTCTTTGTAACAATATCTTACAGCCACGGGTTTCGCCACTTTTTTGCTGCTGACCACTACGTGGTTTGTCTGCCAACGTAGCCATACACTGTCAGCTTCATAAAAAATGCGGTCTTCGCCTGCCACTTCAAATCCTTCTATCATATAGTTGGAACAAATGCCCATCTGGAGGTTGTCGAAACCGATAAAAGCCTCGTTGCCTTCCACAATGAGTTCCTTGTAGGTAGGTCCCGATGCCATAAACATCTTTTGGTCGTAAGTTTTGTTGAGAGCCAACCATGCAAGTCGTTGACCGACAGTTTTTTTCTGACGAGGATGGATATTGTAGCGTTCTTGCGGGAGGGCAAGGTCGCAGGTGCTGACAAGCCCCGAATTAGGGATTTCATTTGACAGGCGGAACTGCATTTCACGGAGTCGGGCGGCATCGTTGTTCTCGCCATAATAAAAAGGTGCGATTTCCACCATAAAAAACGGTATGTCGCCGAGTGCGATATCCGTCCGCCAAAGTTTCACCATATCTTTCATCAACGGCTCGAAGTCGGGGCGGCCAACGTTACTCTCGCCTTGGTACCAGATGATTCCTTTGTATGTGTAATTTTTTATCGGCCAAAACATTGCATTGTACGGTAGAAGAATTTTCTCGTATTCGTATGCAACATTCTCAATGTCTTCTTTCTTGGTGCTGATGCCATGGGCTTCGAGAAGCGATTTGCTCATCCATGATTCAACTTTTGTACCTCCGTATGCCGCCGATACAATGCCCACAGGAACGTTGAGCGCGTGAGAAAGATTTTTGGCAAAATGCCACGCAACAGCGGAGTATTCAGTAGCGACATTTGCCGACGGAACAGTCCACACCGCATCTACATCCTCTTCCAAATTGTACGAGTGTTTCAAAGGCACAGTGAAAAACCTGATGTTGTTTTGTTCTTGGTCGGAAAAGATTATCTCCTCAAAACCGTCCTCCACGCAGCAACCGGGGAAACCTTTGAGCGGCATTTGCATGTTCGACTGCCCCGATGCGAGCCATACTTCGCCTATAAGAATGTTGTTGAGTGTTAGCGATTTGTTGTCGGAACAGTCTTTCAAAACGATGCTTTGTGGCTTGAATGTTGCGGAAGGTGTGGGCAATGTCGTCGAAAACTTTCCGTTCATGTCCGCAATGGCAGTCACCTTGTTGCCGTTCCACGAAAGCGTGATTTCCACCTTGGCCTTCTTGTTGGCAACACCCCAAATACGCACTGCAGTGTTTTGCTGCAACACCATGTTGGAACCGATAATATTGGGGATTTTTATCTCGGCTTTCACCGTTATTAGCATCGTCAAAAATGTTAGAAAACAGGAAACAAATTTTCTCATAATTTTAGAAATTGAGTTGAAAGACTATTCACGTTTTTTACAAAAGTATTTTTTTTTTGCAAATTTCCTAAAGTGGAGATTTATGAAAGTCAATTTATGAGGATGATTACATTGTTATTCGCACGTCAAAAATCGAAAAAACTTTTTTTTTCGCTGAATTTCTATACATTTGCGTAACGCTAATTGAGTTTAAAATGGAAGTTACAAGAATATTTGACCTTCTAGATTTTTACAAATCACGCTTGCCAGAGGTGCAAGCAATGGAGAATTCAAATTTTAATCCTCAGGTTGCATTAGCCCATAAGGTTGACGGGAAATGGGTTTCGTACACTATTGACGAATATATTGACTATGCCAACAACGTAAGTTACGGTTTGATGGCTCTTGGCCTACAGCCAGGCGACAAAATCGGTATTGTGGCAGGGAATCGCCCCGAGTGGAATTTCCTTGACATGGGTGCGATGCAGGCCGGAATTATTCCTATTCCCATTTATCCGACGATTAGTCAGGAAGACTACGCATATATCTTGAATCATGCCGAGGTAAAGATTTTGTTTATCGAAGGCAAAGAACTTCGAAAAAAAATCGAGCCGATTCTTCCCGACCAAAAATTTCTTCAAGAGGTATTCACGTTTGTTGACCAAAAGAATGAATACCGTTTCTTCCAGAATCTTGTTGATTTAGGTAAGCAAAATGCTCAGCCAGAGAAACTTGCAGAGATAAAGAACGCTATAAAACCAGAACAGTTAGCCACGATTATTTACACGTCGGGAACGACGGGAAATCCCAAAGGCGTTATGCTTTCGCATAGCAACATTGTTCATCAGGTGAAGGGCGTCCACGACTTAATGCACGACGACAGTCATACGGCACTGAGTTTCTTGCCGTTATGCCACGCATACGAACGAATGATGGTTTATACCTATCATTATAATTGTTGTTCGATTTATTATTCAAATTTGGCGTTGATAAACGACAATATGAAGGAAATTAAGCCGACGATTATGTGTGTGGTACCACGTTTGTTTGAAAAAATCTATGACAAACTGTACTCGACTGGCAAGAAATTGTCGTTCCCCAAGAAACAATTGTATTATTGGGCAATCGACCTTGCAAAAAAATATAAAATTGACGAAAAGGAACGTACATGGTGGTATAACGTCCGCTATAAGATAGCCGACAAACTCATTTATTCGCAGTTCCGTGAAGCACTTGGTGCACAAAGAATCAAGGAAGTTGTTTCGGGAGGTTCGGCATTGCAAGCCCCGTTGTGTGCATTTTTCCAAGCAATTGGAATGTATGTGTTTGAGGGTTATGGTTTGTCGGAAACCTCGCCCGTAATTGCCGTGGCAAGTTACGAGCCGTTTACCCACGAGCCAGGCACCGTAGGTCGTCCGTTACCAGGTATAGAGGTGAAAATTGCGGATAACGACGAACTGTTATGTCGTGGTCACAATGTAATGTTGGGATACTATCGTGACGAAGAAAAGACCAAGGAGGTGATAGATTCCGAGGGCTGGTTCCACACTGGCGACACGGCAATTATAACCGACAAGGGACTTGTGAAAATCACGGGTCGTTTGAAGAGTTTGTTCAAAACGTCGTTTGGAAAATACGTCAATCCGGAATTGATAGAATCAAAATTCTTGAATTCGTCGTTCATCGGCACTATCGTTGTTTGTGGCGAAAATCGTCAATATCCCGTGGCAATAATTGTTCCTGAATTTTCGGTTTTGAAAACGTGGTGTTCTTCGCACAAAGTCCCATACGAATCGGATAAAGAAGTGATTAAGCAACCAGAAGTAATTGCCCGTATTCAAAAAGAAGTGAAGAAATACAATGAATTCTTTGCCGATTATGAGCAAGTGAAACGCTTCTTCCTTGTTGCCGACGAATGGACACCGCAAAACGGGCTATTGTCGCCAACATTGAAGGTAAAACGTAAGGCGATTATGACAAAATATGCCGACGAATTGGAAAAATTGTTCAATTAGAATAAGATAAATTGTAATAATATGTCAAATCAAATCAACCTGAACGGGGTGAAATCTTCTTTTTCATTGCCACTGCAGATCATAACGGCAGTTTTGCTGTTGATGCAGATTTTCTTCTTTGGTATCGTATTGTATTTGTGTCGAAGTTTTCAGATTTCATTCGAAACAATCACAAGCATAAAAGGGTGGATAATTCTTGGCGTAACACTCTTTTTCATTGGTTGGAACATTTTGGCGTTGATTCAACGTAAGCGACAAATCAGTAAGGCATCGACAACGGAAGAAAAGGAGACTATCTTCAAGGCATCGACCTTGGTGCGTTTTATGACGATGAACGTCCTTTCAGTTGTGGCTTTGGTATTCGCACTGATATGGAAAGACATTTATTTCTTCCTTTTCTTTGCACTTTCTTTTGTTTGGCAAATTGCAATGTTCCCCACAAAGTCAAAAATTGCATTGGCAATAGGCTATTCCGATGAGGAAAAAATGAAAAAACCCGAAGAAGAAGTAACAACGACTTCGGAAACGGAAGTAAAGGCAGAAACAGAAACTCCCCAACAAAATACGGCATTATGAAAATAGGTTTCGACAACGACAAGTATCTGAAAATTCAATCAGAACACATCAAAGAACGAATTTCCAAGTTTGGTGATAAATTGTATTTGGAATTTGGAGGAAAATTGTTCGACGATTTCCATGCAAGTCGCGTCCTTCCTGGATTTCAGCCCGACAGCAAGTTAAAAATGTTGATGCAGTTGAGCGACTATGCCGAGATTGTTATTGTGATTAGCGCCGTCGATATTGAGAAAAACAAGGTTCGGAGCGATATAGGAATTACCTACGACAACGACGTGCTTCGTCTGAAAGACGAGTTTGAGGAACGTGGATTGATGGTGGGTTCCGTTGTCATTACACACTTCAAAGGTCAGGAAAGTGCAAAATCGTTCCGCAACCGACTGAAACGCTTGAATATAAAGACCTACTATCATTACACGATAGAAGGCTATCCTTCGAATGTAGCATTGATTGACTCCGACGAAGGATTTGGCAAAAACGATTATGTGGAAACAACCCGCCCGTTGGTGGTTGTCACGGCTCCAGGCCCTGGTAGTGGGAAAATGGCTGTATGTTTGAGTCAGTTGTATCAAGATAACAAGAAAGGCATCAAGGCTGGATATGCTAAATTTGAGACTTTCCCTATCTGGAACTTGCCGTTGAAACATTCGGTAAACATTGCTTACGAAGCCGCTACAGCCGACTTGAACGACGTGAATATGATTGACCCGTTCCACTTGGAAGCTTACGGAAAAACCACGGTGAACTACAATCGTGACATAGAGATTTTCCCTGTGCTTAACGCCATTTTCGAAGGCATTTACGGCGAAAATCCATACAAATCGCCTACCGACATGGGCGTGAATATGGCAGGGAACTGCATTATCGACGATGATGTTTGCACCGAGGCGTCAAATCAGGAGATTATTCGTCGCTACTATAAGGCACTCAATAACTTAGTTGATGGAAAAAGCGACGAAAACGAGGTGAATAAGATTGCGTTGCTGATGCAACAGGCAAAGATTTCCACGACAGACCGAAAAACTACGGTTGCCGCAAAAATTCGGAGCGAAAAGACGAAAAATCCTGCTGCGGCAATAGAATTGCCCGATGGAACAATCATCACGTCAAAAACGAGCGAGTTGTTGGGAACATGTGCCGCTCTTATTTTGAATGTGACGAAACACCTTGCCGGAATTGACCATAAAGTGAAATTGATTCCTGCCGAGATGATTGAGCCGATTCAGAATATGAAGGTTTCGTACTTGCACGGGAAGAATCCTCGTCTGCATACCGACGAAGTCTTGGTTGCACTTGCCATGTTGAGTCTTCACGATGAGAATTGTAAGAAAGCACTGGCACAATTGCCAAACCTACGAGGTTGCCAACTTCACGCAACAGTAATGTTAGGCGAAGTTGACCGCAAGATATTCAATAAGTTGGGCATTGATTTCACGTGTGATCCGTTGAAAAAGAAGAAATAAGCTCAAATAGATTTTGAATTCTATTCATTTTGATGTGTAATCTTCTTTTGCTTACTTACCAAAGTAAAGGAATAATGGCGTTGTGAGTTGTAAATTATTTTACAACCCCTTCCTTAATCAAATATTCACCAATTTGAACGGCGTTCAAAGCGGCACCTTTCTTGATTTGGTCGCCAACTAACCATAATGTCAAGCCGTTTTCGTTAGCCAAATCTTTGCGGACACGACCAACATATACGTCGTCTTTGCCAGCCAAGAACAACGGCATTGGATATTTTTTGTTTGCGGGATCATCCATCAATTGGATTCCCTCACCGTTTGCAATGGCATTTTGAGCCTCTTCAACCGAAATCGGACGTTCTGTCTCAATCCAAACAGCTTCGGAGTGAGAACGCAACGAAGGAACGCGAACGCACATTGCCGAACATTTCACGTCGCTGTGCATAATCTTGCGTGTTTCGTTGAACATCTTCATTTCCTCTTTCGTATAACCATTGTCGGTGAACACGTCGATTTGAGGAATCACGTTGTATGCCAACTGATATGCGAATTTATTTACTGTAACAGGCTTGCCGTCAAGCACTTCGCGGTATTGTTGTTCCAATTCCGCCATAGCAGCGGCACCTGCGCCACTTGCTGCCTGATAGCTCGCAATATGGATTCTCTTGATATGAGAAAGTTTTTCAAGTGGTTGCAACACCACAACCATCATAATAGTCGTACAGTTCGGGTTGGCGATGATTCCTTTCGGACGAACCAACGCATCTTTGGCGTTACATTCAGGAACAACAAGAGGAACTTGGTCGTCCATACGGAACGCGCTCGAGTTGTCAATCATTATAGCGCCGAATTTGGTAATATCTTCGGCATATTCCTTTGAAACGCCTGCACCGGCAGAAGTAAACGCAATGTCAACGCCCTTGAAGTCATCGCCGTGCTTCAATAGTTGAACGGTGTATTCCTTACCCTTGAACGTGTATTTTTTACCTGCGCTTCGTTCTGAACCAAACAAAACCAATTCATCCATCGGAAAATTTCTTTCTTTCAACACTCGAAGAAATTCCTGACCTACTGCTCCACTCGCACCAACTATTGCTACTTTCATATTTTTATATTACTTTTGACCGTTAAAATTTTAATGCCGCAAATATAAAGAATTATGAAAAAAATCTTTGTTCTCGTTGCAATTTTATGCACTACTATTATTATGTATGCACAGCACCAAACCTTTCCGCACGTCGTTATAACTGAAATTATGGCCGATCCCACGCCACTTGTAGGCTTGCCCGATTTTGAATATGTGGAGATTTATAATGTGTCGAGTGACACTATAAAATGTTCTGACTTACAATTAATTGTAGGAACAAAAAGTTACGCATTACCCCAAGGGAATTTGTATCCGCAAGAATATCTTTGCATCATTTCAAACAAGGCACAGCCGTTTTTTTCCGACTCTCTGCATTTTGCCTATCTCAAAACATTTCCCGCAATTACCAATGGCGGGCAAACGATAGGAATCTTGTACAATGACACCCTAATTTCGTCGGTTACGTTTTCCGAAGATTGGTATCACGATGAT
>Ga0265298_10011283_pt1 | contig 10479 bp, 8 predicted proteins | sample AusTroGonzalo_MG_3_FD_193486 | JGI IMG/M metagenome (GOLD analysis project Ga0265298, IMG submission 193486) | Bovine rumen microbial communities from tropical cattle in Woodstock, Queensland, Australia - Gonzalo_01 | ecosystem: Host-associated > Mammals > Digestive system > Stomach > Rumen ... | reverse complement strand
CATCAGGGCCGACCCATTACCACCATTCAGCTGTACGGTGATGTGGTCGTCCTCGTCGGTATCCACTATGAAGTCGGGCGTTATCTGATGCCCCAATACTATGCTCTTCTCTCCAAGGGATGAGCCCGGACGGGGATTCAAGCGCTTTATCTCGCGTTTCAGTTCCTCTACCTGCAAGGGCGACAGCTTCAGCTTTTGTTGGATGCGTTCCCAGCGCTTGTGTATGAATTCGTCAAAGTAGCGCTCCATCACCTTCGTCAGCAGGGGGCGATAGGGATTCTTCTCATCGCGCTTTATCTGCAGGAGCAGACATTCCTGCAATGTACGTGCGCCAACGCCGGCAGGGTCGAACTGCTGCAGGATGCCCAGCACATGCAGCATCTCTTTCTCTGTGGTGGATATGCCCTGATAGATTTCTGCCTCATCGACTATCTGGTAGAGGGGCTTTCCCAAGAGGCCGCTGTCGTCCAGCTCGCCAATCAGGTACTCCAAGAGCATCCGGTCGCGCTCCGTCAGGTCGAAGTCGGGCATCTGCTCCTTCAGCTTGTCGTAGAAGGACAGGGTATCACCGTACTCCACACTCTCAGGTGTCGGCTTGGCATAGGTGGGACGCAGCATATAGTCGGGGATATCATCCTCCGAACGGTAGTCATACTCCGTTCCTGCATCGCCGGAATCGCCGGATTCGTCAGAATTTCCAGCCTCCCCGGAAAATCCGGATTCATCATCAACCCCTTCCCGCTTCTCCAGCCAAGGGTTTTCCAGACACTCGTTCTCTATGCGCTGCTGCAGGGCCTCTATGGGCATTTCGGTCAGTCGCACCAACATCACCTGCTGGGGCGAAAGTGTCTGCACCTGCACCTGCTGCTGCGCCTGTACCTGCACTTGTTGCTGTGTCTGTCTGTTGTCTTGTGCCATATCCAATGCGAAGGTACAAAGAAGTGAGAGAATACACAAATTTATTCTCTCTTATTTTAAATAAGCTTGTCACCCGACAATCTTTTTTCGATTTTTTACTTTACTTTTGTGTCGTATTTACGTCTTCTAGATAGAGACAGACAGAAAATGACGACAGAAACGTTTGAACATATTGCCAACGATATTCGGCCCCGACTGACGAAACTCTGCGAAAGGTTCGTTACAGACCGTCAGATGCCGGAACAGGCAGAAGACATCGTGCAAGAGACCTTTTTCAGGCTCTGGCAGATGCGCGAACGACTGGATGCCTACGAGAGTCCCGAATCCCTTGCTGTAGCCATTGCCAAGAATGTCTGTATCGACCATCTGCGCCGTCAGCGTATGAGGTTGGAGCCATTGGACAACCACGATGTGGAGGATACCCAGAAGACTGACCAACACCTGATTACCAGCGACACAGAAACGTGGATTCAGAACACCCTCAACCGTCTGCCTGCCACACAAAGGCGAATGCTGACAATGAGGAGCGAGGGAATGACCCTTGATGAGATTTCTGCTTTATGCAATACCACCAAACAAAGCACCAAGACGATGATTTCCGCTGCAAGGAGATTCATGCTTGAAATGCTGAAGAAAGGAGGACAAAGATGAAGAACCTGAACGACAAGGCCGTGCGCCGAGAACTTATCCAGCGCTATCTGGCCGCTGAAACCAGCGTAGAGGAAGAACAGATGCTTGCCCGTTTCTATCAGGAAAACGAAGGCAACAGCTTCTCTGGGGAAGAGGAGCAGGTGCGCCAACTCATCCTTGCCACTTCCCATCTGGCCGACAACTTCACACTGTCTGCTGAGAAGGAGGAAGAATTCGACCGCATTATGGCTGCCACTGCCCGCAAGCCTCGCCGCATTCCCCTGTGGCCTTGGGTTGCTGCTGCCTGTATGGCTGGCATCATGGTAATTTTCCTTACTCCGCCTAAGACGGAAAAGAATCAGGTCCTTGCCGAACAACCTACGGCACCAGTCGGACAGCCCTCTGTTGTGGAGAAGGTAACAGCCGATCCTATAGCCGCCGTTGCCGAACCTGCCAGGGTGAGAAAGGTATCGGCTGAAGCCGAGTATGACCAGAGCGACCTGGCATCTGTTGACGACATGTTTGGTATAGAATCCCGTCCCGACCCGATGGCCGAGTATATAGCCTTGGCCGAGAATCTGCAACAAGAATGCGACCAAGTGTTCCAGAATCTTGAAAAATAAAAACCGAAAAACGAATCAAACAATGAAACAATATATCTTTATACTGGCGATGCTGATGCAAGCCTTCGCCATCCATGCACAGAAAAACAACGGCATCAGACAGCTGATGCAGCACCTGGAGAAGGACTACCCCGAAGGTATCACCTACAGCGCCATTCGAGCCAATGATAACTTGTGGGAAGATTGGAGATGGAAGAAAGAATACGATAACACAAAGGACCACTCCAGTGTCCGCTACCGTATGCAATTGCTCAAGGATTCTGTCCTGCAGTACTTTGTGGAAGCCTCGGCCAATGCTGTTGCCTGCCACCACCAGCAGACGCCCAACGGAACGGAGGACAATATCAGCTATGCGGTTGCCCTTGCCAACGAAGACAATGAACCTACTCTCGTGAATGCTTTCTACGATTATCACTACAATGCCGACGAGAACGCCTCGTTCTACTACCGTCCTGACAGGAACTTCTGCATCCTAAATGTGGAATACGGCAACACCACGGAAGTGCCCAGCAGCGGAAAGGTGCTCGACTTCAAACCCATCAAGCCGATGGTGGAGAAGATTGCCCAATCCTTTGGCGCCCAAGAGTATAAAGCATCCTATCGCTACAATACACAGAAAGACCCGTTAGCTTATACGATATATCACGGTGGGGGAAATGACAGCCAAGGAAATTGGAAACCAGAATTCGTAGGAGGAGACAGAATAAACGTAATAGAAGGGGCCTGCAGCGGAACATTATACATTATTCCCAAGGAGAATGCCGATGTGGCTGCCGTCACCCTGCACCAGCAGGTGATGCAGTACCTGCAGAGCCACAAGGAAGAGCAGTATATGTACGACTATACCAATCGGGAACAGAAGAAGCTGACCCTCCGCAGTTGGGTACACGTTGTTCCTCCTTACGGCACAGAAGAGTCAACACCCGAACATCTGCTGGCCAGGATGGATTCCCTGGGCCGGTACACCATCCTGTTCATCGACCACGTAGATTCCACCTTTACTCTTCCCGAAGGCTACGAGACAATGCTGTCTTACGACCACGGAAAGATAGAGCGTGTACCTGGCTACACGAAACCGACCGTAGAGAAACGCCAAAAGCCATTCGAGAACCTGCTGGAGAAGTTCGTCCGCGAACTAGGAATAGACGGTTTATTTGTCACCAGAACCGAATTGATAGGAGGAAGGCACCCCAAAACCATCTGCACCTCTCAGGCAAGCGTCGACAAAAAGACTATCGACGAGATTAGAAGAAAACTGGCGAAAAATCCCTTTGGCAATATCCTGCACAAAGAGACACATACGGCTCTGGGCGATACGCTGGAACTGACGGCAGAGGAGAAAGCATCCGAACGATATAGTGCCGACCAGCACCTCGTCTGCAAGTTCTATGGCAAGGACAACCAGCAGAACGCCTATATGAAATACCTTATAACCCAAGCAGATTCCTCGCTCTACGAAATGCCGTTCGATACCCGCTGGGTAGATAAATACATCGCACAGATGAAAGATTCGGCCTGCGTGCAGGAACACCCTATTGTGTACGAATACGGCAACAGGAAAGACCCCTCCAGCATGGGTAGGGTAGAGGGCAGGCTGTACGACTTCGCAGTTACTAACGCTGATTGGCAGCAGAAACTGGCCATCTTCCACGTTGGGATGTACAAGCAAATCTTTTCCAACAAGAACCAGTCCTACGACATTGTGATAGATCAGAACAGGATACGCATCACGGATAAGATTCTCTTATGGAACAACCAGACAGCAAACCAATACCGCCTGCTCATCATCGACCGTGTGGAAGGTAAATTCCTCATCCCTGAGGATTGGCCCAACATCCTTACTTACAAATACGGTAAGAAGACCTACCTGAAGGCTGCTTCCAAGAAATAACAAGTATCTATTTCTATTAATAAAGGTTAAAATATGAGCGATTATGCCATATTTTAGCCTTTATTTTGTGTATTGCCTTTTCTTCGCCCATAATTTTGCAGCAGAAAACAACACAAACGCGATATGAAAACAACGAACAGACGAGAGTCAATCCTCAGCAAGACGGAATACGACATTATGTCCATCATCTGGGACTTCAACCACTCTGTCTCAGCACGCGAGATCTACGACCAGCTGCCTGAGCCCAAGCCTGCCTACACCACATTGGCAACTGAGATGCGCACACTCTATGAGAAAGGTTTCGTGGACCACTTCAAGAAAGACGGAGAGGGAAAGACACATCACTATATGGCTAGGGTAGGGCGAGCCGAATACGTCCGCAAGGCTATGCACGATGTCAAGCGCACCTTCTTCGGAGGCAGCCTCCGCTCCATGCTCAGCTACTTCATTCGCGAAGAAGAGATTTCGGAGGAAGAACTCATCAGCTTCCTGCAGGAAATGGAGACCCCCTCCGACTCCCCGAGGGGAGAGTCTTAATTGAGAATTGATAATTATAAATATGTTCTCCCCCTCGGGGGAGTTAGAGAGGGGTTTCAATGTCTTCACTTTTAATCTACGCAATCAAGTCGGCCATACTGCTAACGTTGCTGTTTGTGCCTGGTATATTCCTGATTTTCAGGGAAAAGATGTTCCGTTTCAATAGGCTGACCCTGTTGGCCATCCTGGTGCTGAGCCTTGTGTTGCCGCTGTGCAACTTCTCTCTTATCTCTATGGACAACATGACGGCCGTTCAGACTTTGGAGAAAGGTTTGCTGGAGATGGGAGTGCCCGTTGAGATGCCAGGACTCACCCCATACCCCTCTCCCGTGGGCGAGGGGAACCTGGAGAAACCATTTCCCTGGTTCTACGTCGTAAGCATCCTGTATGCCATCGGAGCCCTTACCATCTTAGGCATCCGTCTGCGCGAAGTACTTTCTATGGGACGCATCATACGCAGGGGGAGCATCTGGACGAAGGACGATACCGACGGCATACGCATCTATTGCCATGCCGAGAATGTGGCCCCCTTCAGTTGGCTGCGTAGCATAGTCATCAGCGAGAAAGACTATACCGAGAGCGGACGCGAGATTATCCTGCACGAGAAGGCTCACATCCTCTATCGTCACTCCCTGGACATCATCCTGCTGACCCTCGTAGAGGCCATCCAGTGGTGGAATCCCTTTGCCTACCTGCTGGGCATCTATCTGCGTGACGTGCACGAGTACGAGGCGGACGACTATGTCCTGCGTGAGGGCATTTCCGCACATTCCTATTCCCAATTGATAATAAAGAAGGCTGTTGGCGCCAGCACCTATACTTTTGCAAACAATTTTAATCACAGTCTAACCAAAAAAAGAATCAGTATGATGCTTAAGACAAATCCCCATCGGAGCAGACGCAGCCGCGTGCTGTACCTGCTGCCCATGATTGCACTGGCCCTCAGCGCCTTTGCCACCTCAGAGTTCAGTAAAGCCAGTTCAGTCATCGAAGATGTAGTGCAAACGCCCATTCCGGATGACAAAGAAATGGCGGTAGAAATTTATATTAACAGTAACCACGAAGCTACCCTATTCACCCTTGATGGCAAAATAATGGATCCTGTGGAAGGAGAAAAGTTTCTGAAAGGTCGCTTACGCGAAGGTGTAAAGGCAACCGTAAATCTTACAACCGAGGTTGCACTACCCAAAGTGGAACGGGAGATTAAGAATCTCACCAATCCTAACCTTACCATCAACTATAAGGTTGTTCCTAAAGACGATGCATCCAGCAAAACGGGTAACATCCGCATTCACATCGACAGCGAAGGAAAACTGTTCAGTAGCATAGACAATGCCGAGTTGAAACCCATCACACCCGTAGAGCTGATGCAACTGATCAGCGAACACAAAAACACGGAATCCATCATCAGTATCACCACTGATAAGAAAATGGAACAGATGGAGAACCTAGTAAAGGAAGCCTGCCGCAAGAACAATCTGCTGAAAATCAATTATTCGGTGCTAAACAAAGAGTAACATCACCCTAATACGCAAAGCAGCCCAAGGACATTCCCTGGGCTGTTTTTTAGTTTAGGAAAGTTCATTACACTTTTCAACAGCCTTTATAATCCAATAAAAACGCCCCTTCGAGGCATAATTTGTTCCCTAACTAGGGAATTTTTGCGCCCTAATATAGTAGCAATTGTTACTATTAGTAGTAGCAAAACGGCGAATTTTACTGCAAGAAGAAGGATATAGGAAAAATCAGGACATGATAATAACACCTTTCACAGTTTCACAGTTTATTTTTAAGCCCCCACCCGAGGAAAACCTGCGTACTGAATGTTAATATATGTTATTATCTTACGAGGGGGGGACCCTTTATTTTTTAATTGTGAATTGAGAATACTTTGAATACACCTTTTCCCTCTCATTTCTACAAATGAATATTAAAATGTTCTGAGTAACTGTTAATAAATGTCTTTATGCTTGGACGGGTATATCAGAAAATAGTATATTTGGGGTAGAAAAACCACAAAAACGAACATAAATAGCAAGATGAAAACAAAGAAATCGCAGTATGTAGGCTCTATAGAAAGGGAATCCATAACGGTTACAATCCTTTTACTGTTGGCAGCCTCACTGCTACTGACAACATCATGTTCATCGACTTCTAAAGTCGCAACTTCCAGCACCAAGACCTCCAAGAGCGCTTCCCTAGAAGGTCACAAATATGTAGATCTGGGCTTGCCCAGCAAGACATTATGGGCTACCTGCAACGTAGGGGCAAAGAAAGCCGAGGGCTATGGTAACTTCTATGCCTGGGGCGAGACAAAACCCAAGAATGACTATAGCTGGGAAACCTACACCCTGCCTGTTGATTCCATAAAAATAAGTGGCAAGACGGTGTTACCGAACAATCGTGAGTTTAATGACAAGTGGAATTACTATCGCCTGAAGGGCCGCTACACGATAAATACGGAGAAAATGAAGCTGCTGCCCGAGGATGACGCTGCTACGGTAAACTGGGGCAAGAGCTGGTCGACACCAACAGTGGAGCAATGGAATGAGCTCTGCGATACGAGCCTCTGCCATTGGGAACAGCAGATGAAGGGATTCTTGGTTACCAGCAAGAAGAACGGCAAGAGCATCTTCCTGCCCGCCTGCGGTACATATAACGGAAAGGAAGCACCCAAGACCTACTTTAACGAGGGCGACAGTGTAAGATACGATGGAGCCTACTGGTCAGGGACACTTGTCAAGGAGAAGATGGAAAATACCGCACCGTATCTTCGTTTCAATACGGGTTATCAGCGAATGAGGCAATCTTATATAACTACTGGAAGACAACTTCCCTGCGGTATGAGCATTCGTCCTGTAACCAAACTTAAGGAATAAACAAGCTAATGTTCTGAGATAAAAACAAAGGGCTGTCCATATTGGGCAGTCCTTTGCTGTTTCTATTATTGCGTACAATAATTACTTCTTACGCTTCCATGTCTGAGTTTCGTAGAAGACACCTAAGTAACCTCTTACTTTCAGTTCTTCACCCTCCAGCCACATGGTGCACTTGTAGCTCTTGCCGTTCTTGGGGTTATAGATCTTGCCGCCTTCCCACTTGTCCTTACCCTTCTGAAGGCCAGAGAGGATGTTTACACCCATCAGCTTGCGGCTCTGCAGCTTCTTGTCGGGGTTGTGGGTATCCTTTGTCTCAGGACCCTTCTGCAACCAGATGATCTTGCCGTTCATCTTGTCGCCTGCCTGATAGATTTCTACTTGGGCATCGCCAGCCTCTGTGTACCACTTACCCAAAACATCCTGTGAATAGCCTGCCACTGAAACCAGCGCCAAGGCCATCATCAACATCATTTTCTTCATTTTACCTTAAAATATATTTATAATTAAACTTGCGGAAGTTATAAGATGGAGTTAAATAGGGAGTTATGCGCTTCGCGCAGGAAGTTAAATAGGAAGTAAATTCGCTGCGCTCATGGAAGTTAAAATGGACAATACTAATACACGTGTAAAACTATCGTCCTGCCTGCTTGCAGGCTTAACTTCCCTTTTAACTTCCCTTTTAACTTCCTTTTTAACTTCCTTTACTTAAGTATATTATCGTCAAAGACAATATTATCTAATTCCTTGTCCCATTTAAAAGCTAAATCTACCTTTATGGTCTGCCCAGGCTTAATGGTGTAGGTCTTCAGGGTCTTATCCCGCCTAACCACATTTACTACCAACTTGTTGGCATCCTTTCTAACCACCTCTATGCCAAAGGGGGCTCTTGCGCAGGCATAGATATTATCCAAGCGATATTCGTTCCACTCGGTAGGCATCTGAGGGGTGAGGGTGAAACTGTGGAAACCTGTGGGACGGAAGCCCAGCAAGCCCTCTGTGATGATACGGCAATAGAGTCCGCTCTCAGCTGCCAGATGACGCTGTCCGCCCTCTGGCCAAGCCTCTACCACGTAGGGAACGTGTTCGCCAAGCAGACGGATGGCAGAGAATTTCTTCAGGTATTCCAAAGCCTTATCGGCATACCCGGCAGCAAAGGCACCACGGAAGCCGTAGAGGGTAGAGCGGTCCCAGAATATCTTGTCGCCACTCTGCGAGAGCATTCCGTTCTCTGTCCACAGCTGGGGCGAGAACATCGCCTCGAGGGTTCCCCCGGCCCTGTCATAAATACCCATCGTAAGGGGGATACAAATCCAAGAGCGTAGCACATCGTTACCCTCATAGTATCTGTACGTATCGTAGCCCTCAACAGTTGCATGGAAGAATTTATCTATGTTCTTGCGAAGCGTAGAGGCCTGCTTGCGATATCTTTGAATTTTGCTCTTAGAATTATGAATTACGAATTGTGAATTATGAATTTCTTCCAGAAGATAAGCGCTACTGAGCAAGGCATCATAGTAAAGGCTGCTGGTGCAGAGGTTGGCATCTCCGCTGGGCAGACGTCCCTCCAGCTCGTCGGCATCGCTGGCAACCACTCCGTTCTTATTGAGCTTGCGATGGCAATACTCAAGACACCATTCTATCAGGGGCCAAACCTCCTTGGCAATCTTCTCATCACCTCTTTCCAGACAATAACGGCTGGCTCCGTATGCCAGCATAGCAGCATCGCCACGGTCGAAGGGTCCGAATACATCATCGCCTCCGCAGATAATGCTCCAGGGAACGAATTTATATTCAGGGTTGATGTATTTCAGGTAGCATCGCCAAGTGGTCATGGCACTCTCGTTACCCTTATCGTAACCCAGGAAGGGGAAGAAGGGGTTGACGTATTCAGCCTGATCATTGCACCACATAGCAGCATAGTACGACTCGCCTCCAGGCGCATGCATCAGTCCGCCTTGGGTAAAGAAGATACTCTCGCTGGCACGAATCTTACTCATCTGGAAGAGTGTTTGAATGGTTGCATCGGGGCAGGAAAAAGAAAGTTTCTGATTGGCAACTTCTTCCACAAAGATACTTCTCCTCTTCAGTTCCCACTCTGTGTCTATTTCTGTTTCCTTTTCATCAGCAGGTGCATAAGCCTGTACAGAAGCGTAGAAAGTGGTACTCTCTCCTGGCTCCAAGGTTGCCTTCCAATCCTGCTGAAACTCTGTCTGAGCCACCAGACAATAACTGCCACGGGTGCCCTCTTCCTTATTGGTCGTACGGACAGAGCGGAGTGCCGGCACTATGACGGTCTCCACCTTCTTGCCGATATTCTTGATGGTGTACTTCTCGCAGACAGCAGCCTTCTGAGTACTGGGGAAGAAGATACGCGTCAGTTCAAAGTCGTTGTTATCACCCTTCAGCGTTCCATAGACAGTCAGCAGACCGTTGATGGTAACCACCTTAACCTCCTGCTCCGTCAGGTTCCTTTTGTTGGCCGTCATTCCCTTCAGGAAATCCACATCACATCTGGGCATCCAACTGGCATGCGTATTATTGGGAATCGTCCTGAGCATAGGGAATACCAAATGACGGTCCATACTGAAATGCTTCTGGGCATCCACACCCCAATAGTAAACCACAGAGGCACGAAGGCCAGACATCTCAATATGATCAGAATAAGGCAGCTTACCGTCTGTTGTGTTCCATCGGACGGAATGACTGCCTTGTATCTGCCATCTGTTTTCTCCTGCCTGAAGGGTCAGGGCACAGAGGAGGGAAAAGAAAAGGATTAAATGTCTCATTTTAGGTTATGTTTATTCTTGAAAAAATCATTGTAAATCTTGATGCCAAAGACGATGCAGCTACAAGTTGAGGTAATGAGGTTAGTCAGGAACAAAGACCAGATAATCTCAGGCTTATGCAACAATCCTTGCAGCATGAAGGCAAAAGCACCTATGGCCATCATCAGGAAGGTTGGAAGGGCTATGCCGTCCGTTTTACGTGTACGAATAGTCTG
>Ga0265298_10011282_pt1 | contig 10479 bp, 9 predicted proteins | sample AusTroGonzalo_MG_3_FD_193486 | JGI IMG/M metagenome (GOLD analysis project Ga0265298, IMG submission 193486) | Bovine rumen microbial communities from tropical cattle in Woodstock, Queensland, Australia - Gonzalo_01 | ecosystem: Host-associated > Mammals > Digestive system > Stomach > Rumen ... | reverse complement strand
AACTGGAACGCATCAGATATGAGGAGAACCGCCTGCATGTGAGTAACCTTATTCTTGACAACTGTCTCTCCACGCTTAAGCATGAGACCGTATGGTATCCCAACAGGATTGTGCAGATGGTAGGTGATATTGAGGCTACGGCAGTTGCTGAGCGCACCCGCACGCAGGTGTCGGATATGGAGGAACTGGTGGATTATTACCGTGAGATATTCGGGATACTGAGCCAGTATGCGTTGTCGCAGACTACAAGCCAACTTGTGCACAGAGATGTGTTAGCGGCCGGTGAATTGGCAGATAAGGTATCGGCATACGTGAATAAAGCACAGCAGCGTAACGGTTATAGCGGGAATGTCAGCGTTGAGGTTCCGGATCTTAAGGTTACGGCTGATAGCGTCATGCTGGAGTATCTGGCGGAGAGCCTTATGGACAGAGGTATGGCTGACGGCGGTGACATGCTGTTCAGAGCTGTTGAAGATGGCAGGTTTGTTAGGTTTGAATTGCACCGCAAGTGCGCTGTACCTGAGCCTGAGGTGCTTGACGGACTGTTTACACCACTTATGAACAAGAATAATATGGCGTACGTTCTGTGCCGTCAGATTATACGTGAGCATGATGAGGCGTTCGGTCATCCAGGCTGCCGTATCAATGCGGAGAGTGAGCCGGACGGTATTGTGATATGGTTCACCGTTCCAAAAGCAGAATAAAAAAGATTACGAGATATGGAGAAAATCAAGACAATTGTGGTAGAGGATGTGTCGCTGGAACTTAAAGGGACACTGTCCATTATCAGGAATGACATTCCGGAGATAGAGGTGATAGGTACCGCGCAGACGGAGCGTGAGTTCTGGGCTCTGATGGATGGAGGCGCACAGCCTGACCTGGTGCTGCTTGATCTTGGTCTGGGCGGCTCCACGACAGTAGGTGTGGATATCTGTCGTAAACTCACTCAGAAGAGCAGTGTCAAGGTGCTTGTCTTTACCGGAGAACTCCTCAATGAGAAACTCTGGGCCGATGTGCTTGATGCAGGTGCTCACGGCATTGTGCTCAAGACAGGTGAACTGCTTACCCGCAGTGAGGTGATGGATGTGATGTCAGGCAAACGTTATGTGTTCAACCAGCCTGTGCTGGATAAACTGGTGGAGCGTTTCCGTCAGGCTGTGACAGATGAGAAACTCAAGCGCAGCGCCAGTATTGAGTATGAGATTGATGAGTATGATGAGCGATTCCTGCGTCATCTGGCACTGGGTTACACCAAGGATATGATTAGTGAACTGCGCACCATGCCTTTCAGCAGCAAGTCACTTGAGAAACGTCAGGCAGATCTGATAAGCCGCCTCTTCCCTGAGGGTGAGCAGCGTGGCGTAAATGTAACGCGTCTGGTTGTAAGGGCCATCGAACTGCATATCATTGATCCGTCAAATCTTGAATCCGATGAGTAAAAAATGGTGGTGGCATCCGGCCATTGTCTATCTGCTGCTGCTTATCATAGTTATCCTGGCCTCCTGGATAGGGAGCATAATGGAGATAAGCAGAGTGAGCCACAATGGTGAACTGGCGCTTCGCAGCGTGCTGGGCGTATCCGGCATAAGGTGGGCTGTCAGAACTGCCGCATCATGTCTGGGTAATGCTCCAATAGGTAATGCGCTGATGCTTTGCATAGCCATCGGTGCGGGTAGGGGAAGCGGCCTGTTCCGTGCATTGTCGCGAATACGCAGTCTCTCACCCAAGGAGGCGTTGGCTTTCTATATAAGTATGGCGGTGCTGGCCATTTATATTCTGCTGATAGTGCTAGGTGTTTTTGCCGGCAGCCATCTGCTGCTTGGCATAACAGGAAGACTTGCCGGCAGCCCGCTTTATGAAGGCTTTATGTTTCTGCTGATGCTTGCCGTCTGCCTGCCGTCACTGGTTTATGGACTCTCTACGGAGACATTCCGTACTGCGGGAGATTGTGCTGATGCGTTCTGCACCATACTGCCTCAGTTCGCCCATTTCCTCATAACCATGCTTGTTGCTGCACAGTTGCTTCAGACTCTTGAATACACGCATATTGATGCTTTGCTTGGCTTGACTCAGAATTCTATGCGTGTTATCTCATTCCTTATTTATTGGCTTCCGTTACCTGTTATTTTGCTCCGATATAAAAAATAAATCCCACCTTACGGCGGGATTTGTTTTAGGTTTTGTGATTCCGTTGGGATTCGAACCCAAGACCCACAGCTTAGAAGGCTGTTGCTCTATCCAGCTGAGCTACGGAACCGAACCTGAAGCCAAACGAACAAAGTGAACTGGTTCACTTTGTATTCATTTGAAGCGACAGAAAAAAGGAACTCGTTCATTTTTTCTGTTGATTCAAATGAATCAAGCGAGCTTGCTCGCTTTGTAGTGGCGTGGTGAGGTCAACGAAGTTAACCCTTAAGCGGCTGCAAATTTAGCAAAAGTTCTTTTTAATCAGATAATGATATGAAAAAAAAGCGAGGATGATTTAGAAAGTCATCCTCGCTTTGTAATGAAAAGAATTAATTACTTCTTGAAGTCGCGAACTGTGTAGTAAACAGCCTTGCGGTTGTACTCACCGTCAAACAGCAAGGGGAAGTTGTTTGCACCCAGCCATGAATCACGGTCACCAAGGTTCCAGAATGTTACGCAAGAGAAGTTCTTCTTGTACTTGCGGATAACCTTGAAGAGCTCTTCATACTTGGCCATCTGAAGCTGAGCGATAGAATCGGTAAGAACCTGACCCTCACCGCGGCTGAACTGAAGCTGGCCACCGGCCTCATGGTTGATACGTACATCGAACTCAGTGATCTGGATATCGTCAACGAGTTCAAGATACATCTGGATAGCCTTCTCAAAGTCCTCGATGGTGGGGTTGTCATAGATGTTGTAGTGACCCTGCATACCGATACCGGTGATAGGAGCACCCTCAGACTGAAGCTTTTTAACCATGTTGTAGATGTAAGTTCTCTTGGCAGGAGTCCAAGCGCTGTAGTCATTGTAGAACAGAGTAGCGTTGGGATCAGCCTCATGAGCAAACTGGAATGCCTTGAGAATGAACTCGTCACCGCAGAGCTGATAAGCGGTTGACTGACGGAATGACTGCTCGTAAGGAACATCAGGATTGTTGCCATCGCTCATTGCTTCGTTTACAACGTCCCAGCAATAAACAACGTCCTTGTAACGGTTCATTACAACGTTGATATGAGCACGGAGTGAATCGTAGAACTCTTCCTTGGTAGCCTTAGCATATTTGGGAACCTTGGTCATCTGAGGAGCCTGGCCCTGAGCCTGACCCTGAGGACGCTGGCCACCGAAGCCGCCGAATCCGCCCTGAGGAGCACCCTGAGGGGCACCCTGTGGACGCTGGCCGCCCTGAGGAGCACCCTGTGGACGCTGACCGCCCTGAGGAGCACCGCCGCCAAAGCCGCCGAAACCACCGAATCCGCCAAAGCCGCCGAATCCGCCACGAGCGGGCTGCTCTACCCAAATGGTATCGCCGTTCTCGTCACGCTCTACGACCTGGTTGCCGTTCTCGTCATACTTGTTGAACATCCAGTTGGCGAACTGGCTGTGCCATACAAGGCAGTGACCACGCATCTTGATGCCGTGCTCACGGCAGAAGTTTGCGATAGCATCAGCCTGAGCAAAATTCCATACGCCGGGCTGGGGGTGAATTTCACCGGGTTTCATGCAGTTCTCAGCAGTAACGCTGTTGAACTCCTTGAGGACAATTGAAGCCTGGAGTGAATCAGTGATGTTACGCGGGGTAACGGCTACACCAATCTTGAAATAGTTTTTGTAGGCGTCCTTCAGACCCGGGTCTTTTTGACCACATGCACTCATCAGTACTGTAAGCGCAATGAGAGCGATTGTTGAAAGTTTTTTCATTTGAATTTTAATAAGTTGAGATTAATGTTTGTTGACTATTCGTTGTTTTTGTTTTTTCGTGCGCCAAATTTAAGCATTTTTTTTGAAGTATATAAATAACACATTATTAATCCTCAGATAATATTTTGGAGAAGCATCCGCGAGGCTTCCGTTATGTCTTTGAATGTGGTTTCAAAATCACCGGTGTACCATGGGTCAGCCACGTCACGGTCATGTCCGGTATATGACATCATCAGCTTGACCTTGTTTTGAGGATCATCCGGAATGATGTATCTGAGCCAGCGCAGGTTCATGCGGTCCATATAGATTATCAGGTCAAACCGGTCATAATCAGCACGTGTTATCTGCCGTGCAGTCTTGTTCTTGTCATAGGGAATACCGTGTGCATTAAGGCAACGTTTGGCAGGCGGGTAGATTGAATTGCCTATTTCCTCAGTGGAGACTGCTGCTGATTCTACATAAAACCGGTCTTCAAGACCTTGTAATCTTACCATCTCTTTGAAGATGAATTCTGCCATGGGGGAACGACATATGTTTCCGTGGCATATAAAAAGAATCCTGGTTCTGCTCATTTTCTTTTTCTTTCTGCAAAATTAGTCAATGCTATGCTATTTTGCAATTTAAACGATGTCTGATGAGGTTCTGATATTATTATCGGGCATTTTGAATAATTTTTAAAATTATTTTATGAATTGTTTTTCGGCGCCTGGAATAAGTTTTATATCTTTGTCGGACAAATCGATAAGCGGATTTCAATGCGTATACAGTTTCTGCTGATTTTGATTCCATGCCTGGCTGGTTTTTTCTGGTTTCTGGCATATCTTTTTTTCGCTCCGCGGAATGATGTTTTTAAGAAGGCAAGGCGTTTGATAGCTGTTTTGTCTCTGTTTTTTCTCTTTGGATTCCTGTCAGCTGATCCTGAATCAAGGCTCATGCTTCATTTTACCTTGCTTGAACAGGTTTGCGCCTTGGCTATAGTTCCGTGTTTTATCTCGTATATTAAAGAGTGTGGCGGAAAGAAGGCATCGGGTTATTTCTACATGTTTTGTTGCATTCTTCCGGTCTTGCATTTTATTGTCGGCGTGGAGTCTGTCTTCTCTGCTGGCTTTGAGGATTGTGTGAGGCTGTTCCTGTATTCCAATACTCTCCAAGGGCCGGTGTTTGCGTTTATGGAGAATAAGAGTCAGGCTGTCTTCTATGCCTGCTATACGTATGTTTTCGGGACATTCCTGGTTCTGTGCTTCCTGTTGTTCGCTACCAATATGATGGCTTGCGCTATTAACGGAACGTGTCGGCCTAAGAATGTTTTCGGATTCTTTTTTAAGGGTCAGAAGTGTGAGATTGTCCCGGTTCAGTATTTTCTTACTGTAATTATTCTGATTACTATTATTCCTGCGCTCTTGCTTGGAAGGAGATGTTATGTGAACAGTTATTTTATGACTGTCTCTGCTTGTCTCTTTCTGGCTTTTCTGTTGTCGATGATTGCTTATGTCGGAACCGCTGGACAGCAAAAAAAACAGTCTCTCAAAGGCTTGTTCAAATCTATGAGATTCGGTGATTATCCTGATGCGGCTGTTCCGTCTGCTGTTGCATCAGATTCTTCAAATAATGGAGGTTATGCAGAAGCGTCGTCTGTATCTCAGGGAACTGGCGGTTTTGGTTCGTCTGTGATGAATGTGCCGCCGGTGGAATTCGCCAATGTATTTTCCGATGAGCCACTTGGTGAATCTTTTGATCTTGAGTTTGAGAAGTTTATGTTGGAGCAAAAGATGTATTTGAGGCGTGACCTTTCACTTTCCCATGCTGCTGAATGGCTCGGGGTGGAGAAGGTGAAGTTGAATGATTATATGGAGCGCACATACGGGATGTCTTTTATGAATTATCTTAATATGCTCAGGATTGATTATGCTGAGCTGTACATCTTGGGGCATGGTGATGTGACGCAGAAGGACATAGCTTTAGCTTGTGGTTTCTCCGGTGCTTCTGCCTTTAATACTACGTTCAGCAAATTGACAGGTGTGACGCCTAAGATATGGAAGGCCCGGTATTCTGAGATGGCAAAACGTAATAAAACTTCATAGAGTGTGACGGGTATGGGAGCGTATAATATCCTGGGTGCTGATTTGTCTGGCTATACGGTTTTGCTGGCCGATGATATCGAATTGAATCTGGTTATGCTTAGAAAGATGCTTTCCAGGTATAACTTCAATGTGGTTACGGCTTCAAATGGACAGGAAGTGCTTGAGAAGATAGTTGAGAGTAAGCCGTCTTTGCTGCTTATGGATCTGATGATGCCTGTGCTAAACGGTTATGAGGTAATCGGTAAGGTTCGTGAGAATCCTGAATATTCTTCAATGAGAATAGTGGTGATGTCTGCGCTCAATACTAATGACAGTGTTGAGAGGTCTTTGAGCCTGGGCGCGAATGACTTTATTGCCAAACCGATATTGATGGGGCGTCTTTATGATGTCGTGTCAAGGCAGTTTGAGGCGGTCCTGGCTATGGGAGATGGGGCTGACGGTTCTATGTGATAAAGAAAAACAAGAGACTCGCTGCACAGCGGGTCTCTCGTTCTCAATAGTCCTTTTCCAATAATTGAAATTTAGATGAACCGGTTTCACAACCAATCTTCTCTCCTTGTTTGCGTTACAAATGTAAGTTCAAATACTTGTTCAAAAAAAATATTTTGAAAAGAAAATTATGTGGAAAACGCAATTTTTTACGATTTGGGAATAATAATTGCACATCTGGGATAAAAAACGAACATTTATAGAAATAAAAAGCACAAAAAATGATGTTTTGGCCTAATCGAGTGGTGTGGTCAAGTCGTCAGCCTGGAGGTGGGTAACAAATAAAAAGCAGGGAAGCGGGACTTCACAGTTCCGCTTCCCTTGAAATAAAATCTAATACCATGAAAAACACGTAGCAAAGATAATGTCCTCTTGGGTAATTACCAAAAATTACAGACTTTTTTTCTTATTTTTGCACCAACTTATATTGATATGACATTAAAAAAAGCCAATAGAAAGTTATTTACTGCTGATAACATCAAGAGTTATGAGGTGAAAGAGGAGACGACACTACTGCCGTTTCTTTTTTCATCGTTACCTGATTTGAGCAAGACTGAGGTCAAATCAATGCTTAAATACAAGCATGTGGCTATTAAGGGGTCTGCCGTTACACAATTTGATACTCCTTTGTATCCCGGTGATAAGGTTGAAGTTAATTTCGGACGGTCTTTTTATAAGTTCAACAATCCTCAGGTAAGGGTCTTGTTTGAGGATAAATGGATCATTGTTATAGAAAAAGCTTCGGGCCTCCTTTCAGTTGCAAATGAGACCAGCCGTGAAAAGAATGCATACCATATTATAAAGGATTATGTCCGTCATGATAATCCTGAAGCGGAATTGTATGTTTGTCATAGGCTGGATCAGTATACATCAGGCATACTTATTTTTGCAAAGGATGAGGAACTGATGACAGAACTGCGTGCAAACTGGGATTTTTATGTAAAGGAACGTAAGTATATCTGTGTCACCGAGAATATTCCTCCTCGTGCAGAAGATACTATAGAGAGCCTGCTTACTCAGAATGAACATTTAAGAGTACATTCCACAAATGACGAGAGTGTGGGCCGCCTGGCTGTAACTCATTACAGGGTGTTGCAGACGCGCGGACGTTATGCTCTGGTTGATGTGGAGATATTTACAGGTAAGAAGAATCAGATAAGGGTGCATATGTCAGAGATGGGATGTCCTATTGCCGGTGATATGAAATACGGAGCAGAGACCAATCCTGTGCGTCGGCTCATGCTTCACAATTACCGCCTCTCATTCATACATCCCGTAACTGGCGAGCAGATGCGCTTTACACTGCCTACACCTTCTGTATTCCGTAAACTGACACAATCTGACAAATGAAAAAGAGTTTCAAACCCGGTACGATGATTTATCCGCTGCCCGCTGTGCTGGTGAGCTGTGGAGCAACTCCCGATGAGTATAATGTCCTGACGGTTTCATGGACTGGTACGGTATGCAGTAATCCTCCGATGTGTTATGTTTCTATCCGTCCGGAGCGTCATTCATACGATATTATCAAGCGTAACGGATGTTTTGTCATAAACCTCACCACAAAGGCTCTGGCCCGTGCTACTGATTTCTGCGGAGTACGCTCCGGCCGTGACATTGACAAATTCAAGGAGGCCGGCATCACACCGGGCAAGGCTGAGATCGTGGCTGCTCCTACTGTTGAGGAGTCACCCGTTTCCATAGAGTGCAGAGTGGTGGATATCCGTCCTCTCGGATCACATGATATGTTTTTGGCTGAGGTTGTCAATGTTCTCGTGGATGAGAAATACATTGATGAGAATGACAAGCTTGACATGGCTGCAATGGATCTGATAGCCTATACCCACGGGGAATACTTTGACGTGTCAAACCCCAAAGGCTTCTTCGGATGGTCCGTCCGCAAAAAGAAAGTCATCAAGCGCGAGAAGAAATAAAGCGAGTTATTTTAAGAATCTGAGGAAGTGATCAGAGTCCGGATCAAAGGTGTAGGGGCCTTTGATCAACCGGCCTTCAGAATCCACAACAACGTAGAACGGTTGGGCATTGGCGCCAAACTTGTAGCGCTGGAGCAGGCTCCATTTGTCACCCACGGTGCGGATTTTAGTTTTTGTGCCGTTCTCAACAATTGATACGGGCTCTCTGAGTGGCGTCTTGTCATCAACAAACAGCGAAACAAGTATATACCGTTTATTTATTATTTCTGAAACTCTGGGATCTGTCCAGACTGAGGCCTCCATTTTACGGCAGTTTACGCAACCGTAGCCTGTAAAATCAATAAGTATAGGTTTGCCTGTTTGTATAGAGGCTTGCAGGGCTTCGTTGTAGTCAGTAAACTGCGGCTCAACTATTTGTGTGCCACGTCCGAATATCTGTGTGCTCATAGGGGGCGTGAATGCGCTTATGGATTTGAGCGGAGCTCCCCACATTCCGGGTATCAGCCAAACTGCAAAGGCAAGTGATGCTACACCCGTTATTATGCCGGCAATGCCGGGCTTGTTCCTTCTTCCGTTTTTCTTCTTTCCGAATATCCCTAACAGATAGAGCCCAAGGAACAGAGCCATAAGAATCCACAGCAGAACAAACAGGTCACGCGGCAGTATGCCCCAGCCGTATGCCATGTCAGCTACCGATAGGAATTTAAGCGAGAATGCCAGCTCTATGAATCCGAGTGTGACTTTGACTTTGTCCATCCATCCGCCGGATTTGGGCAGAGACTGCAGCCATCCCGGAAACATGGCAAAGAGTGCGAACGGTATGGCCATTGCCACTGAGAATCCCAGCATACCTACGGTAGGCGCCAGAATACTGCCAGTTGAAGCGGCATCAACCAGAAGAAATCCTATTATGGGGCCGGTGCAGGAGAATGACACAAGGGTCAGAGTGAGAGCCATAAAGAATATGCCTCCCAGACCTGCGGCTGACGCCTTGCGGTCTGTCCCGGTACTCCAGCCGGAGGGTAGGGTTATCTCAAACAATCCAAAGAAGGAGAGGGCAAACGCCACAAGCATCAGGAAAAATATGATGTTTACTATGGCATTGGTTGCTAAGGCGTTGAGAGCATTGGCACCGAAAATGAGAGTGATGGCCAGGCCAATAGCTACATAGACAGCTATGATGGAGAAACCGTATAGGATGGCATCTCTTAGTGCTGTTGCTGTAGATGACGAACGTTTAAGGAAAAAGCTCACCGTCATAGGGATTACAGGCCAGACACAGGGGGTAAGCAGAGCGAGCAGGCCACCCAGGAAACTGGTTAGGAACAATCCCCATAGGGAACGCCCTTGGTTTGTGTCTGTCTGTTCCTTGATCTGGACCGGGGCCCAGGTGGCGGAATCAAATCCTTCCAACTGTGAAAGGTCTGTCTGTTGCATGGAAACATCATCAGCAACGGCATCCCGGGCGTTACCGCTGTGGCTGAATTCTATGTGTTGAGGCGGGAGGCATTGCGTGTCATTGCAGGCTCCATAGGTAAGATATCCTTCTATGAACCAATCAGGGCTGGATATGTGCAGTTTCTGTATGAAACGTACCCTATGCTCAAAGAACCTGACTTTCATATTGAATACAGGATCGTCACTTTCCTGTTCGTTACCGATGAATTGCAGCCCGTTTACCGGCTCAGCTCCTTGAATCTGTTCAAATGATATTTCCGCGCTGATGGGGCCTCCGGACGGCAGTGACGTGGAATATACATGCCAGCCTTCAGATATGTTGAGGTCAAAGGTCAGGGTGGCGGTATCGGGAGCTGTCAGTTGTATGCTGTTGGCCGTTGTAACAGGCTTGGAGGCCGTGTTGAACGGTGCCGCAATCAGGAATGATAATATTATAGAGGCTAATGTCATACAGTTCATTTTCTGTTTCAAAGATACAGTAAACCGAGAGGAGAAAAAACAAACTTGTTTGGTTTTTTATCCCGAGGCGCAGCGTATCTTATTAAAAGATACAGCAAACATCGATAATAAATGATATATTCGCATTCCAAACATTCAATCAGTAATGGATAACAGGCGATTCAAGGCATTCATCG
>Ga0265298_10011280_pt1 | contig 10480 bp, 15 predicted proteins | sample AusTroGonzalo_MG_3_FD_193486 | JGI IMG/M metagenome (GOLD analysis project Ga0265298, IMG submission 193486) | Bovine rumen microbial communities from tropical cattle in Woodstock, Queensland, Australia - Gonzalo_01 | ecosystem: Host-associated > Mammals > Digestive system > Stomach > Rumen ... | reverse complement strand
AAGGAGAAACAATGGCACATTGCAATGTAAATGATGAGGCGGAGTGCATCCTGTTTGATGACAGAAAAGGCTGCCTGCTGCCACCTCTTCCAGCACACTGCCCGAAGGTACACGAAAGATCAGATGATGATTTCTGGGTTCCGGTTCACATCAGACCGCTGACCGAAGAAGAACAGGAAGAATATCCAGACTATGCCTTTATGATAGACAGTCCGCTTCCGCCGGAAGACGAGGATATCCTTGTGACCGATGGAAAGCACGTCTGGGCAGATGTTTTCTATAATGATTACTACGCTGAGCTGGATTCCGGAAGAGAGTTCACGAATGGGCTTGCATGGAGGCGATTCCCTGCGCCCTGGAGCGAGAAAAAGGAGGAACAGGCGAATGGCATACGCAATAAATAGTGTCAATTTTACAGGGAGGCTCGGAAGAGACCCGGAAGAGCGTTATGGAAGTAAGAGCCAGCTTGCCATAGTCCGTTTTCCGCTGGCCTTGAACCGCGGGACTGACAGCAACGGCAAGGACAAGGGCACGGACTGGCCGAATATCGTTGTTTTCGGAAAGCCCGCCGAGTGGATCGCGAAGAATATGCGCAAGGGCGACATGATAAGCATTGCCGGAAGAGTCAGCACAAGCAAGTATGAAAAGGAAGGTACCACCTTCTATTCGACTGAGTTTATTGCAGACTCATTCGTGCCCTTAAAGACCTCGGCATCGAAGACTGATGAGGATGTTCCGACCGGAGCTCCGTCTGCCTATGACGTGACGGGCGATCCGAACTACGGGACCCAGGAAACGATAGAAGGCTTCGAGAAGGTCGATATTCCATTCTGACTTTTTTCATAATCCTTTCTTATAAATATATTAACGCGCAGCGAGAGCTGCGCTCAGCCCGGGAGTGTACCTCAGCGATGAGCTTTTCAGGCAATTTTCCTCATCGTTCTCCCGGCCTGAGCAGAGCTTTTGCTTCATTATATAAGGCTGTATCCGATGAAGGGCAGGTCCCTTCATCAATGCAGTCCTTAAGGACCTAAGTTTACCACCAGTGTATTATATGAAACGCAAAATCAAATCAGGCAATGTCATAGAAGTGACGCAGTTCCCTGTCGGAGATCGTAAGCCGAGAGCTGACAGAAAGAAGGGGAGCAGTACTCTGAAGAAGATTGACCAGAACCTCAGAGACGCAGTGAAACGTCTTGCCCGTATCCTGAACTGCAACGTGCAGCCGGGATGGCTGTTTATCGTCCTGACCTACGATGACAAGCACCTTCCGCAGGATCCCGCCGAGGCCGAGAAGCAGATTCAGCTCTTCATTCGCAGAGCGGAACGCAAGGGCTTTAAGGTCAAGGGCGTCTGGGTGACGGCCGACAAGGACAAAGAGGGAAACACAAAGAGACTGCACCATCACATCATCTGTGACGGCGAAGGGCTCTCTCTTGAGTATGCCGCAGGAAAGCTTTCAAGGATTCTGTGCGGGAAGGCAGAGCTTAAGGACATCTGGAAGAACGGCTTCGTCTATGTGGACCCGATTCAGCACGATGACGACTACTCCAGGATTGCAGCGTATCTCGTAAGGCAGGCTGTATCGGGAACGGACGTTAAGAAGTGGCATACCAGCCGCGGCCTCAAGAAGCCGGAGATCATCGAGGAAGTCATCACGGACCGTCCGACCATTCTTCGCGCTCCGGGCGGCGCCGAGGTTAAAGAGTCAGCCGCTTACAGCGAAGACTATGGCGTGGGATACATACGCTATATCAGACCGCCGCGCAAGCCGCGGAAGAAACCGCAAGTGAATAATTCCGGAGGAGGTACTCATGATCGACAAGGAGTATAGGGAATATCTGAGACAGACGAAGAAGCAAATGCTGTGGATGTGCCGGACGTATCCATATCACAAGATGAAGTACGAGGAGATTCTACATTCATCGCCTTCACCTGCAGACGGGCAGCCTTCTGCACATTACCCGCATGACATCATAGGTGACATGGCGGTGAAGCTCGCTGCTCACGGAGAAGTCATTCATCCGATTGAGGACGCGATCCTTGAAGTCCCGGAATACTATCGCAAGGCTGTGTGGGAGCATTGCGTCTTCGGTGCGGCCGGATATCCCGCATCAGCAGACCGTAAGACGTTCTATAAGTGGCAGGAGAGGTTCCTTCTGGCTATCATGAGGCGCAGGCACCTGCTTTGAAAAGTTGGGACAAAAATCCATTTTTTGTTTGGTATAATAATATCAGGCAGGATACAGGATGAATGTTAACTGAACCACTACTCCATCAAGATTTTTAGGCGAACGCCGTGTGAGTAATCACATGGCGTTTTGCTTTACCTGGACATGGCAAGAGATTTTGCAAAACAATTCTATCGCTCGGCTGAATGGCAGCACATGAGGCAATACATCCTGATCCGCGATAAATACACATGCCAGCGTTGTCATGGCGCAAAGCATTGCGGCCAGCTTGAAGTGCATCACAAGATACATCTCACTCCGGAGAATATCCACGACGCATCTATCACGCTGAATGACAGCAACTTGATAACACTTTGCAGGGACTGTCACTTTGAAGTTCACGAAGAGGATAAGCTCCGAGGGAACGGACAGCGTTATGAGCATGAGGATTGCGATTCGGGCATGATGTTCGACGAGAACGGATATCTGGTCGAAAAAAGTTAACCCCCCCCGGTCGCGCCTACGCGTACGCGCGTAGGAGACCGTCGGAGTGGCCCATTTATTTTTCCGGACGGCCTCGCACACGATGGGGTGTAGTTCGGAGGAATTTGGAAAAGATAGGCAAAGGAAAGTCGGAGATGTCTAAACAAACAAACAAATTCAGTGCGAAAGCAGAAAGAGCGAGATTGAAGAAGATCTTCAAGAATGTCTCGCCGGAAGTCGAGAAGCTCGTGTTCGGCCTGATCGAGGATGCAGCGTTCATGTCCGAACAGCTCGACATGCTAAGGGCCACGCTTATTGAAAAAGGCTGGTCTGAGGTTTACCAGAACGGAGCAAATCAGACAGGCAAGAAGTCTCCCCCGGAGGCGGACGCTTATGTAAAGCTCCAGCGGAATTATGCATCCACGATAAAACAGCTTAAGGAGTTCTTGCCGAATGCAAAGGAACAGGCGACCGCGAAAGCCGGAGATTCGCTCACAGCCTTCATCAATGCCGGCAAGCCTAACCAGTGAACTGGGTCAGAGAATACTGGCAGCAGATCAGCTCCGGCAAGATTCAGGTCTGCAGCCTGACTCGCAATATATACAAACGCATGATCGAGGAGATGGACGATGAGTCTATCCCCTTTTATTTTGACGAAGCTGTCGGTGAGCACGCGATCATCTTCATGGAGACCTTTTGCAGGCACTATGAGGGCGAGCTTGCAGGGCAACTCGTTCAGCTTGACCTCTGGCAAAAGGCCTTTGTGCAGAACATCTTCGGATGGCTTGAAAAGGACAGCGGTCTTCGCAGATTCAGAGAATACGCGCTCGAGGTCCCGCGGAAGCACGGGAAGAGCTTCCTGTCCGGATGCATAGCAGTTTATATGCTCGCAGCTGACGGAGAACCGGGAGCGCAGGTCTATTCGGCTGCAAACAAGGTCGACCAGGCAAAGATCGTCTACAACGTCGCGAAAGCAATCATTGAACAAAGCTCTGAGCTGAGCGCTCTTATCCGTTCGACCCGGGAAGGGCTTTACTTTGAAAAGACGAGATCGATCATGAAGCCTCTTCCGAACGAGAGCAAAACTCTCGACGGTCTGAATATTCATTTTGCCTGCATAGACGAGATTCATGAAAGCCGTGACCGTAATCTTTACGATGTGCTCCATCAAGGCACGTCCGCAAGGCGTCAGCCTCTCATCGGATGCATCACGACTTCCGGTTTTTTTCGCGGGGGTCTTTATGACAGTCTGCATGAATACTGGGAGCGCGTGGCAAACGGTGAGACGAATGACATGCGGACATTCCCGGTCATTTACAGGCTCGAAAAGGAAGAGGACTGGACAGACGAAACAAAGTGGCAGATGGCCAACCCGGGCCTCGGTACGATCAAGAAATATGAGCAGCTGAAAGAGCACGTCGAGCGCGCTAAGACTGACATTACATACAAACCCACGGTCTTAGTCAAAGATTTCAACATCCCGCAGACACAGTCGACTGCATGGCTGTCCTTCAAGGACATTGTGAACGATACCCCGATTGACATGGGGTTCCTGAGAAACTCTTATGCGATAGGCGGCTGCGATCTATCGGCAACGACCGACCTCACGGCCGCGACGCTGCTTGTGAGAAAGCCGAACGATGACAATGTCTACGTTCTGCAGAAATACTTCCTTCCGGAATCCCGTATCGAAAAACTCGACGCGAAGACAGCTCAGGAAGCGCCCTACAGGATTTGGGCGAAGAATGAGTGGCTGGTACTCTGCGACGGAGCCCAGGTCAATTATTCGGATGTCACCGCATGGTTTGTCCGGATGGTCAAGGAATACAACATCCGGCCGCTGTGGATCTGTTACGACAGAGCCCTTGCAGGTTACTGGGTCGAAGAGATGCAGGGATACGGCTTCGAGATGGAAAAGACCGCCCAGGGTCCGTTCACATGGAGCCAGCCTATGAAGGAAATGGGTGCGGCCTTTGAGATGCATAAGGTCGTTTATGACAACAACCCGATTTTGCGCTGGTGTTTATCAAACACCGCAAAAAAGTCCCTCAATAAAGACGGAATTGAGACGATTCAGCCCGTAAAAATACAGCAACATCGCAGAATTGACGGTACAGTCAGCCTGCTTAATGCCTGGGTCGGATATGTCAAACATTTCGAGGAATACATGCATTTTGTTAAATAACAGGTGTTTTTATGAACTTTTTTCAGAAATTTTTCTCAAAAGTGAAAACGGTCACAAAGTATTTTCGCTTTAAGGAACTGGGATCTTATGTGGCCAGATTCACGCCTTTCGGCCGCGAGATCTATGCAAGCGACATCGTAAGATCATGCATAAGACCTCTCGCAGAACACACGGCCCGGTCAAACCCGAGATCATCAGACGTCCGAATCGAGCAGCTGCTGAATTATTCGCCGAACATCTTCATGAGCGGGCATGACTTCCTGGCAAAGTGCCGGAACATCCTCGAAGTGAAGAACACTCTGTTCGTTCTGATCCAGCGCGACAATAAAGGCCATGCAATAGCCTACTACCCGGTCCCCTACCAGGCCTATGAGGCCGTTGAGTACGGGAATGGGATATTCATCAAGTTTAATTTTAATTCGGATGCTATGCGCGAGCTCATTGCTCCCTGGGAAGACCTCTGCGTGCTCCGCAAAGATTATCTCTTCTCGGATATCGGAGGCGAAGACAACGGAGCTCTGCTGCCAAAGCTCGGCCTTGTTCAGACAACGAACGAAGGTCTTGCGAACGCAATCAAGGCGACAGCAAATCTTCGCGGCATCCTGAAGAATACAAAAACAATGCTCGACGATGGCGACGTCAAAAAGAGCCGCGACCAGTTCGTAGAAGATTACCTGTCACTCGAAAACTCCGGCGGCATTGCCGCTCTGGATCCAACGCAGGAATTTATTCCAATAAAGATGGAGCCGGCCATTGCCAGTTATACACAGATAAAAGAGTTCAGGGAAGATGTCTACAGATATTTCGGCGTATCCGAGGACATTGTCATGTCAAAGGCATCAGAAGCCGAAATGGAAACCTTCTACACAAGCAGGATCGAACCTTTCCTTGTTGCGTTCTCGCTGGAGCTTACACGAAAGACCTTCACGGAGCGTGAGCGTGCATTCGGCGCTATGATCATGTATGAATCCAGCCGCCTTATGTTCGCATCGAACAAGACGAAGCTCGCTCTTGTAGCTATGGTCGACAGAGGCGCCCTCACTCCGAACGAGTGGCGTGCGACCCTTAACCTGGCACCGGTCGAAGGCGGCGATGTCCCGCTGAGAAGACTCGACACGGCGCCTGTGAAAGACGAAGAGCCGGACGAAGATCCGGATGACAAAGGAGGAGAAGAAGATGATCAGAGATAATCGCGAATATCGTAATATGCCGATGCCTCGCCTGGAAAAGCGCGACGGTGAAGGCGGCGGATCATTCATAGTTGAGGGCTATGCCAGTACGTTCGACAAGTATGAACTTTTCGAGATGGATGGCATTAAATACTTTGAGCAGATAGACAAGGACGCATTCAAGGACTGCGACATGTCCGACGTTGTGTTCTTAAAGGATCACAAAGGGACGGTCTTTGCTCGCACAAAGAATGGTACCATCGAGCTCAAGATTGACAAGAAGGGACTGAACACTCGCACAGATCTTTCAAAGACATCATCTGCAAGGCAGATGTTTGAGGAGATCGCAGCGGATATGTACACACAAATGAGCTTCTCTTTCATCGTTGATGACGATGAATATGACCAGAGAACTCACACAAGAATCATCAGACATATCAAGAAGCTGTTCGACATCAGCGCTGTGAGCTTTCCGGCGAATAGCTTCACCGATATAGGAGTTGCGACCCGTTCTCGCTTCGAGGGATTCATCGAAGCTGAGCAGCTGGAGTTGGCTGAACGCGAAAAGCAGCTCACACTCGCTAAAGCAAAATATCACTACTTTGGAGGAAAGTAATGAACGAAGAAACAAGAAGAGCATTCCTCGATGAGATCAATGCTTTCGACCTCGCAAAGACAGAGGAGCGTATTGCTGCTCTTGATCAGGAAGTCGAACAGGCAACAGAGGTCTCCGCTGTAGAGGAAATGAGAGAAAAGAAACAGATGCTTCTCGAGCGCAAGGCTGAACTCGAAGCACTGGAAACCCGTAAAGCAAGCGTCAAAGCCCTTGAGGCAGGCGCAGCAGCCAAGCACATCGAAGAGAAAGGACAGAATCCTATGGAAAACTTCACCACAGCTTCCCCTGAATACAGAAGCGCATTTTTCAAGCAGCTCCTCCAGCAGCCCCTTACAGAGGCTGAGGAAAGAGCTATCACCACAGTGAACGGCAACGGCGTCATCCCGTCACAGACCGCAAACGAGCTCGTCAGCAAAATGGCTCTCGTTGCTCCGCTGCTCTCCGAGATCACACTCTCCAGAGCTGCAGGCATCGTAACCGTCGGCACAATGCTCAGCCGTGACGATGCTTATCAGCACGCTGAAGGTGCTGACATCACAGCATCCACAGACACCCTGGCATATGTGACACTCGCTGCATACGAGTTCGCAAAGGTCGTTCCCGTTTCAAAGTCAATGCAGACTATGTCTGTTGACGCGTTCGAGGCATGGCTCATCGACTTCATCTACGAAGACGTTGCAACAGCGATCGAGAACGCCATCATCACAGGTACAGGCGTGAATGAGCCCGGTGGACTCGCATCCATCACACTCACAGCCGGAACCAACCTCATCAGCACCACAGCAGCCATCGATTACGATGACGTATGCAGCCTGCTGACAATGGTAGCTAAGGGCTTCCGCAAGAAGGGTAAGTTCCTCTGTAACTACAGCTTCCTTTACGGCCAGCTCGCAAAGATCAAGGACACCGACAAGCGTCCTATCTTTGTTGAAAGCCTTAAGGACGACGCTCCGGGCAGACTCCTCGGCCGTGAGCTCCTCGTATCCGACGAAGTTCCCGATGACACCCTCTGGTATGGCGACTTCACAAAGATCTTCGGCAATATGGCCGGCGATCCGCAGGTTGAGCTCTCCGAGCACAGCTCATTCCGCAAGGGTCTCATCGATTACAGAGGCTTTGCAATGTTCGATTGCAAAGTCGCTGCACCGAGAGCCTTCGCAAAATTCAAAAAGAATTAGCGCAAGCTGTCTTTTACCCCGCAGGGAGGTTCTCTCCGACACCTCCCCCGCGGGGATTTTTCTATAACGTCGGAGAGAAAAGTCGGAGGTCAAAATGAAAATATTAGTCGGGATCCCCTGCATGGAGCATATCCCTGTGGACTTTGCGAACAGCATTGCTCACTTAAGGGATGGCGGTCATCAGATGGACATCCATTACGAAGCGCTCTCCCTTGTGTATGTCGCAAGAGAACGAATCGCCGAGATCGCCATCAAGTGCGATTATGACTACGTCCTATTTATCGACAGCGATATGGTATTCACTCCGGATCTGCTGATCAATCTGCTTGCAGCTGACAAGGATATAGTGTCGGGACTTGCCTTTATGCGCAAGCCGCCATATAACCCCTGTTTATACAAGAAGATGCGCATAGGTGCTTCCGGAGAAAAAGACGAGGCGCTGCTCGAGGACTTCGATGCCGGACTCGTACAAATCGAGGGCTGCGGTCTCGCCTGCTGCCTTATCAAGACAGAGGTCTTAAAGACTATCAAGAAGCATTCCGCATCGATATTCTGGCCGTTTTTCGGTTACGGTGAAGACCTGACGTTCTGCATCAAGGCTCGCAAGGAAAACTTTGAGATCTGGGCTGACACAAGAATAAAGGTCGGCCACATCAGTCAGTTCATTGTCTTAGAAGACACGAACAGAGACTGGAAGGAAGGTGCTGCGCAGTGAGGATACTTATAGGCGGCCCTGTCAGACAGGACATTCCGACATTTGTCGAGCACTTGAAATCCGTTGAAGAACTTGAGCTTCCGGAAGGCTGCTCCCTGCACAAGTTTTATATCATAAACGACTGCCCGGAGCTGAAGCCTCTGCTGAAGTACGGCGAAAGCATCGAAATCAACACGGGCGATGAATATGTCAGGACGGAGGACACTCACTACTGGTCGGACGGAAACCTGAGCAAAATGTCGGTTTTGAGGAATAAATTTCTCGAACAGGCATATGTTTTCGGTTATGACTACGCTTTTTTCGTAGATTCTGACCTTGTACTGAATCCCGAAACTCTGAAATGGCTGCTCGCAGCCAAGAAGGATATCATAGCAGAGATCTTCTGGACGCAGGACAGGCCCGGAAGCAAATCGGTATGGCCGAATTGCTGGGACTATGATCAGGCAGCATTCACGGACGAGTCTCTGAAGTCATGGATGAAACCCGGCGTTTATAAGGTCGGCGGCACCGGAGCCTGTATGCTCTTAAGCAGGAAAGTGCTTGATGCTGGCGTCAATTACGACCCGATCTACAATGTCCGGAAAGTTTTGAAAGGCGAAGACAGATGGTTCATGATCCGCGCAGTCTGCGCGGGCTTTGAGCTTTTTATAGATACACACGCTCCCGCCTGGCATTTATACAGGCCGAGCGAACTGGAAAGATTTAAGAGGTTCATGTATGGCGATTCTTGATGATGTAAAACTCGCGCTCAGAATTACACACACAAAACTTGATGAAGACCTTAAAGCGAAGATCAATGCAGCAAAGAAAGATCTTATCTCTTTGGGCGTTGACGAAACAAAAGTCAACTCCGATACTGACCCGCTGATCGTTGAGGCCATCAAGACCTACATGCAGTATAAATATACCCGCGACGATAAGGAAATGGAAAACTACTACAATTCGTGGGTAGTTCAGGTTGACAAGCTGCGCAAGACTGCCGGCTATGGTTACGCGGTAGAAGAAAGCTCGGAGGAAGGCTCGGATGTATAACGAAGTCATAACCCTGCAGAAAAGATCATACAGCGTTGACGAGTACGGCGATACAGTCGAGACTCTATCAACACGCGACGTCTTCGCGGAGATCCGCTCTATCGGTATGCGCGAAAAATACGAAGCCCTGCAGGCTGGGCTTGATCCGGAATACACATTCGTCCTGGCTGATTATTTCGAGTATGAAAACGAGGATGAGTGCACCTACGAAGGCCAGCTCTACCGCGTCATCCGAACATTCCGCAACGGCCAGACGATGGAGCTTGTCGTTACACGCGCCGCGGACAATATTATCATGACGACGACCGCATCAATGAGCGTTGATAATATCAACGAGCTGCTGACCGGCGGCCGCGTCGGAAGGAACAGCTGATGCCTCTTCCAAATGCCCAGATAAAAATCAAAAAGGACGGTGTCTATTTTGAGGAATCCGTCGATCGTGCAAACTATCTGATCGAGGAGCTGACGAGGGCCGCTCTTCGCGATGTCGGCAAGTTCATCTGCAAGCTGACGCGAAAAAAGATAAGGCGCAGGACCGGAAGAACCTCCAAGAATACGCAATACTGGGTCCGCAAGAGAGAAACAGACCTGCTCGTCGGGTTCAAGGCTGCCGGCTGGTACGGATCCTACCAGGAACTCGGGACAGAAAAGATCCCGAAAGTGGGAGCTTTATATGAAACGGTTCATGATAACATCCGGCAGATCCAGGAGATCGAGGCGCAATACCTTTCAGCTATTGAAGACGACATCAGAGCCGAGACCCTTATCAACGAGGAGGAAGCATTAGGTGAAGATGAAGAGTAATACAAATGAGATCAGACGACAGATCTCTTCCCTTATCAGGGACGCGGCAGACGTTCAGCCTTATTACATAAATAGGCCGAGCAATGTTGCCTATCCCTACATCCTGTATGAATACAAAGAGATCAAC
>Ga0265298_10011279_pt1 | contig 10481 bp, 11 predicted proteins | sample AusTroGonzalo_MG_3_FD_193486 | JGI IMG/M metagenome (GOLD analysis project Ga0265298, IMG submission 193486) | Bovine rumen microbial communities from tropical cattle in Woodstock, Queensland, Australia - Gonzalo_01 | ecosystem: Host-associated > Mammals > Digestive system > Stomach > Rumen ... | reverse complement strand
ATGAAGTGGACCGTATTATCAGATAACCGGAGCTGTGACAGTCAGCTCCAGACGGAGCACGGCCTGTCCGTACTGTCAGAGACAAAAGGGCACAGGATCCTACTGGATACCGGGGCCAGTGATGTCTTTATCCGCAATGCGGAGAAGATGGGCATCGACCTCGGCACAGTGGACTATGTGTTTATCTCGCACGGACACAGCGACCATGCCGGTGGGTTGCAGCACTTACTGCGTATCAATGAACGTGCAAGGATTATTGTCTCACCCCATGCCATGAGCGGTAAGTTCTTCTCCAAGCGAGGAAATCTGCATAGTATAACCGCGGAGTGGCCAGAGATCGATAATGACAGACTTATCCTGATAGACCAGACCAGCGCGATAGCAGAGGGCATCCATGCCATAGCTCATATCCCTCAGACACATCCGATCCCCAAGGGAAATCAGAATCTCTATGTACAGAACTCCAACGGCGATTACATCCATGACGATTTCCGTCATGAACTGGCTCTCTATGCTGACGGTTTGCTCTTTACGGGCTGTGCACATAGCGGATTGGAGAACATTCTGGCGGCCTGCCCCTACCCTGTGCATACTGTCGTGGGAGGCTTCCATCTGTTAGACGGACAAGAAACAGAGGAAGAACTTATAGCCTTAGGCAAGCGATTAATTAACTATAGGAACTCCCCGCCTTTAAAGTTCTCCTCGCCCACGGGTGCGGTGTTAGAGGTGAGGCTGTCGGGAGAGCGTCCTCGGTTCTACACCAGCCATTGCACAGGCGACAAGGTCTTTGCAACGCTGAAGGCAATATTGGGCGAACAGCTTCATGCCTTCAGCTGTGGAAATCAGAATCATTATCCCTCTCTGTAGGCTCTGGGTGTCTGACCTTTCAGTTATTGCAGCACCCACAGCCCGCAGGGCTATGAGAATCTGGAAGCTAAACGCGTGATGGACCTCGACAATCCCGTCCCGACAATTCTGGCTGAGGTGGATTTCTCACAGCTGAAGGCCAGCGGCAAGTATGTATGCTCTGTCTGCGGCTATGTCTATGACCCCGCAGAGCACGACGGCGTAGCTTTCGAGGACTTGCCCGACGACTGGAAGTGTCCTCGTTGCAAGCAACCGAAATCAAAGTTTAACCCAGCATAAAGATTAACCATTATGAGTAACATTCTGATTCTACAAGGCTCTCCAAGAGCAAAGGGCAACACCGCTTGGATGGCGGAGGAGTTTAAGAACGCAGCCGAGGCAGCAGGTCACAAGGTGACGCTGGTTAACGTGGCACGCAAGAAGATTGCAGGCTGTCTGGCTTGCGAATATTGTCACACGAAGGGCAACGGCCAGTGCGTCCAGAAGGACGACATGCAGGAACTCTATCCATTGTTGGCTGAGGCTGAGGTGCTTGTACTGGCTTCTCCCATCTATTACTTTACCCTCAGTGCCCAGATTCAGGCACCCATCCAGCGTTTCTACAGCCTGATGAAGCCAGCCAACGTAAAGAAGACTGCCCTACTCCTGTCGTCGCACTCGCCAGGCGTTTATGATGCCGCCATCGCCGAGTACAAGCTCATCGCTGGTTTCTGCGGCTACGAGGACATAGGCGTTGTCACCGCCATGCTCAACGAGCAGAAGACCGACGAAACCAAGCAGAAAGTCATCGGCCTCGTGGCAAAACTGTAGTTCTTATATCAATAAACTATTAAATCCCAAAGCAAATCCAGTTGCTTTGGGATTTTTTCTACCCCTTCTCTCTGAACTCCAGCGGGGTTTGAGAAGTGAGGCGCTTGAAATACTTGGAGAAGAAAGAGGGATTGGGGAAACTCAGTTCCTCCGAAATTTGTAATACGGAGTGGTTGGTGTGACGCAGCAGCACCTTGGCTTGGGTGATGAGGGCGCGGTCTATCCAGTCCTTGGCGGTGGTGCCGCTGGTTTGACGGATGATGGTGCCTAGGTAGCGCTCGGTGAGGCACATGCGGTCGGCATAATAGGCGATTTGGTGCTGCTCGCGGCAGTGTTGGTTGACGAGTTGGATGAAGCGGTCGAAGACGGTCTGCTCGCGCGAACGGGTGGCTGCCAAACGGTCGGCCTGCTGATGGAACAGATGGTCGTAGTGGTGCATCAGGGCGGCAACGAGACTGGAGGCCGTGGGACGGTGGTAGTCTTTCTGATGGACCAGTTGCCACAGGGCATCGAGGATGCCCAGAGCAGTCTGCTGGTCTTCCTCGCTAGCGGGCAATTGGAAGTCACGCACCTGACCATTAAATGCAGCGGGGAATTGTTCTGACGAAAAGGGCATGGGGAAGTCGGCAAAGAGACCTACGCCACGTATCTCGAGGTCGTCGGAGAAGCGGATGGGATGGATGATGGTGCCTGGACCCAGATAGATGAGCGTGCCAGCCGCAAGGTGGCGATCCACAAGATTGAAGTTTACGTCGCCCTCGCCACGCGTTATCATACCCAAGCGGTGGTCGTTGATAACGAAGGGCGGCTGTTGCTGCACGATAAGGCGGAACACCAGCGGGTCGCCGTGAAGCATCGCCAGTTCGTTGCTGAAGAATACGTTCTCGCGGATTTGCGAGAAGTTGTTGGCGAAGATGTCGCGCATTCGCGACATATCCATCAGTTTGGGCTGTTTATTCTCCATATCTTTGTTTTTTGCCGTTTTTCTGTCGCAAAGATAATGATTTCTGCGTAAACGTAAGCTATTTATAGTAGAAATCGTACAAAAAGAACATTTATACATTCCAATGGGAAACTTTAAATCGTAAAACTCATCGTACTTTTGCAACAGAAATTCAAAAGAATAGATTATGAAACGAACAGTATTATTACTTTTCACTTGTCAACTTTCACTTTTCAATTTGTCTGCCCAGACATTGGAGGAGTGTCAGCGTGCAGCGGAACAGAACTATCCACTGATTCGGCAGTACGGACTGATAGAAAAGACGACGGAACTGACGGTGGCAAACATTCAGAAAGGTTGGCTACCACAGATTTCGGCCTCGGCACAGGCCACGTATCAAAGTGATGTGGTGGCATTCCCCGACCAGTTTAAACAACTCTACCAACAGATGGGACTCGACATGAAGGGACTGAAAAAAGACCAATATCGTGTGGGTATCGACTTGAACCAGACCCTCTACGACGGTGGTGCCATCAGCAGTCAGAAGCGGATAGCCCAAGAGCAGGGCAAAGTTCAAACTGCGCAGAACGAAATAAATATATATAATGTTCGCAAGCGCATCAACGAGATGTACTTCGCCCTGCTGCTGCTCGACGACCAGATACGACTGAACAGCGACCTGCAGACATTGCTTTTGGGCAATGAGCAGAAGCTGGCCTCGATGGTGAAAAACGGTACAGCTGCCGAGAGCGACCTGCAGAGTGTGAAGGCCGAGCGATTGAACGTGATTCAGCAGAAGACCAGCCTGGAGTCGCAGAAACAGATGCTGCAAACGATGCTAAGCACGTTCTGTGGTATCGAAGTGAAGAGCGTAAAGAAACCGGTTTTAAGTGAAGAGTTAAGAGTGAAGAGTGAAGAAGGTTTAGCTCGACGGCCCGAAGGGGAAAGTCAATTTGATTCCGCCATGAGACCAGAGATGCGGCTTTTCGATGCCCAATTGAACCTCGCCAATGCTCAGGAGAAAGCTCTTAATTCGGCCCTAATGCCCAAGCTGGGCGTGTTTGCTCAGGGCTATTACGGTTATCCCGGCATGAATATGTTCGAGGATATGATGAGACACAATTGGTCGCTCAACGGCATGATTGGCGCCAAGTTGACCTGGAACATCGGCGCGCTCTACACCCGCAAGAACGATAAGGCGAAGCTCAGTGATCAACGGTTAATGGTCAATGTTCAACGCGACGTGTTCCTGTTTAACAACCGTCTAGAGCAGATTCAGCAGAACGAGGAGATTACGCGTTACCGGAAGCTGATGGCCGACGATGACGAGATTATCTCGCTACGCTCTGCCGTCCGCAAGGCTGCCGAGTCGAAGCTGTCGCACGGCATTATCGACGTGAACGACCTAGTGCGCGAAATCAACAACGAAAACGCCGCCAAGGTGCAGCAGTCGATGCACGAAATCGAGATGCTGAGAGAAATCTATGACAACAAATTCACCGTTGGTGAATAATTAAGGGTTAAGAATTAAGATATATAATCGATTATGAAAAAGATATTTGTATTGTCAAGCGTGGCCCTGATGATGGCCGCTTGCGGAAACAGCGAGAAAGAGTTTGACGCCACGGGTACGTTCGAGGCTACGGAAACCACCGTGTTTGCCGAGCAGAGTGGACAGTTGATGACGTTCAGCGTGAATGAGGGCGACAACATCGAGGCCAACAAAGAGGTGGGACTTATCGACACCACCCAGGTATGGCTGAAGATTCAGCAGCTGGGTGCCACCAAGGAGGTGTATCAAAGTCAAAAACCCGACATGGAAGCACAGATTGCCGCCACTCGTCAACAGCTGGCCAAGGCCCAGCAGGACGAACAGCGATATAAGGAACTGGTGGCCGACGGCGCTGCACCCAGCAAGATGCTCGACGATGCCACCAATCAGGTGAAGGTGCTGCAGAAGCAGTTGGATGCCCAGAAATCATCGTTGGGACATCAACTTTCAACTCTCAACTCTCAACTGTCAACTGTCGATGTTCAGGTAAGCCAGCTTTATGATCAGTTGCGCAAGTGCCACATCACGGTTCCCACCAGGGGCACCGTGCTCGAAAAGTACGTGGAGCGTGGCGAGTTTGTGGCCACGGGCAAACCGCTCTTCAAGATTGCCGACACGGAGGATATGTACATGCGTGCCTACGTCACCTCTGCCCAGTTGCAGAACATCAAATTGGGCCAGCAGGTAAAGGTATTCGCCGACTATGGCGATGGCCAGAAGAAGGAATACGCTGGCACCATCTCGTGGATTTCGAGTCGCAGCGAGTTTACACCCAAGACCATCCTCACCGACGATGAGCGTGCCGACCTGGTGTATGCCGTGAAGGTAGCCATCAAAAATGATGGATATGTGAAAATCGGAATGTACGGCGAAGTGAAATTAAGTGAAAAGTGAAGAATGAAAAGTGAAGAGTGAAAAATTTGCCACCGCCATGGATGCAATTGTTGTTAATAATATATCGAAGTCGTACGGCAAGGTGAAGGCACTCGACGATGTGTCGTTCAGCGTGGGCAAGGGCGAGGTGTTCGGCCTTATCGGGCCTGACGGTGCGGGCAAGACGTCGATGTTTCGTATCCTCTGCTCGCTGCTGAAGCCAGAGACGGGAACGGCGGCGGTGGATGGTTTCGATGTGGTGAAACAGATGCGCGACGTGCGTTGCCGTGTGGGCTATATGCCGGGCAAGTTCTCGCTGTATCAGGACCTGACGGTGCAGGAAAACCTGGAGTTCTTCGCCACACTATTCGGCACGACCGTGAAGGAAGGCTACGACTCGATAAAAGCCATCTACTCACAGATAGAGCGGTTCAAGGATCGTAAGGCAGGAGCACTCTCGGGCGGCATGAAGCAGAAGCTGGCGCTAAGTTGTGCGCTGGTACATCAGCCGAGCGTGCTGTTCCTCGACGAACCTACGACGGGCGTGGACCCCGTGAGCCGCAAGGAGTTCTGGGAGATGCTCGGGACGCTGAAGGAGCGTGGCATAACGATTGTGGCCTCTACGCCGTATCTCGATGAGGTTCGTCAGTGCGATCGCGTGGCATTCCTCGACCACGGAAAGATTCGTGGTATTGATACGCCAGAGGTGATACTCGACCGCTTCAAGGACATCTTTAATCCCCCTGGCCTAAACAAAGCGGCAGCTAATGATCAATGTTCAATGTTCAATGTTCAATCGGAGAACGTCATCGAGGTTGAGCACCTGGTAAAGGCTTTTGGCACATTCCACGCCGTAGACGACATCTCGTTCACGGTGAAGAAAGGTGAGATTTTCGGTTTCCTGGGAGCAAACGGTGCGGGTAAGACTACGGCGATGCACATGCTGACAGGTCTGAACCAGCCAACATCTGGTACAGGTCGCGTAGTGGGCTACGACATCCGTACGGAGTATGAGCAAATCAAAAAGCACATCGGCTATATGAGCCAGAAGTTCTCGCTCTACGAGGACCTGACTGTGGCGGAGAACATTTGTCTGTTTGCAGGCATCTACGGAATGGACGACAAGGAGATTGCCCGCAAAACCGACAAACTACTGGATAAACTGCAGTTTGCCGACCATAAGAATACCCTCGTGGCATTACTGCCACTGGGCTGGAAGCAGAAGCTGGCCTTCTCGGTGAGCATCTTTCACGAGCCAGGCATAGTGTTCCTCGACGAGCCGACGGGCGGTGTAGACCCTGCCACGCGCCGCCAGTTCTGGGAACTCATCTACGACGCTGCCGAGCGAGGCATCACCGTCTTCGTGACCACGCACTACATGGACGAGGCGGAGTATTGCGACCGCATATCGATTATGGTGGACGGCAAGGTGAAGGCCATTGGCACGCCCGCCGACCTAAAACGAGAATTCAATCAGCCCGATATGGACCATGTGTTTACGTATCTGGCAAGACAAGCAAAGAGAGTTGATAGTTGATAGTTTAGAGTGTAGAGTTGATAGTAATGAAACAGTTTTGGAGTTTTGTACTAAAGGAAGGCAAGCATATTCTGCGCGATAAGCGCACGATGCTGATACTCTTCGGCATGCCGGTGGTGATGATGCTGCTGTTCGGCTTCGCCATCTCGACCGACGTAAAGAACGTGCGCACGGTGGTGGTCACAGCTAACAGCGACCATCAGACCCGCGTGGCCATCGAGCGTCTCTCCCAGTCGGAGTATTTCAACATCGTCCGCACTGTCGTTACGCCCCAGGAGGCAGAGCAATTTATCAGGAATCAGAAGGCAGATATAGCCATCGTGTTCGCCAAGGATTTTGCCAGCAAAAAGAGCGGCCTGCAGTTTATCGTTGATGCTGCCGACCCCAACATGGCACAGCAGTGGACGAGCTATGCACAGCAGGTGCTGCTAAACCCAGCCAGCGGACTTATCAACACAAAAATGTTATATAATCCTCAGGCCAAATCGGCCTACAACTTTGTGCCTGCCATCATGGGCATGCTGCTGATGCTGGTGTGCGCCATGATGACCTCGATCAGCATCGTAAAAGAGAAGGAGCGTGGCACGATGGAGGTGCTACTCGTGTCGCCCGTGCGTCCGCTGATGGTGATTATCGCCAAGGCGGTGCCTTATCTCGTGCTGGCCTTCGGCATCCTCATCACCATCCTGCTCATGTCGAAATACGTGCTCGGCGTACCGCTGGCCGGCTCGCTGGTGTGGATTCTTGCCGTTTCCACACTCTACATCTTGCTGGCACTGTCGCTCGGACTGCTCATCTCGAACATTGCGAAAACACAGCTAGTAGCCCTGCTGCTATCGGCGATGGTGCTGCTGATGCCGGTGGTGATGCTCTCGGGCATGATGTTCCCCGTGGAGTCGATGCCACAGGTACTGCAATGGCTCTCGGCCGTGGTGCCGCCACGCTACTATATCTCTGCCATGCGCAAACTGATGATTATGGGTGTGGGTATTAGCGAGGTGATGCACGAAGTCATCATCCTCCTGGCGATGACGGCCGTGCTGCTCACCATCGCCCTAAAGAAGTTTAATACGAGGTTGGAATAATCATAATTTTCAATTTTCAATTCTCAATTATGATAAAATATCTTATTCAAAAGGAGTTCCTGCAGATACGTCGCAACGCTTTTCTGCCCAAGCTCATCATCATATTTCCCATCATGATTATGTGCGTGATGCCGTGGGTGATGAACATGGAGGTGAAGAATATCGTGGTGGATGTGGTAGATCTGGACCGCAGCACTCAGTCGCAACAACTCGTTCACGACATCGAGCACAACAACTATTTCATCTTCCACGCCCAGAAGCCTACCTATGCCGATGCCTTGCAGGACATTGAGCATGCCGAAGCCGACGTGGTGCTGGTGATTCCGCAGGACTATGCGAAAGACCTGACGCTCGGCCGTCAGCCCCAGGTGCTGATAGCCGCCAATGCCGTCAACGGCACAAAAGGTTCTATGGGCTCGGCATATCTGAGTCAGATTGTCACAGCCCATGCAATGCCAAATGCCGCCGCCATCCAACAGAAGATGTCAACATTGTTTCTGTACAACAAAAATCAGAACTACAAACTCTTCATGATTCCCGCTCTGTTTGCCATCGTGATGATGCTGATGACGGGTTTCCTGCCCACGCTCAATATCGTGGGCGAGAAAGAGACGGGCACCATCGAGCAGATTAACGTCACGCCTGTGTCGAAGTGGAGCTTCATCCTCGCCAAACTCATCCCTTACTGGATTATCGCGCTGTTCGTCATCACCGTCTGTCTGCTGCTGGCCTGGCTCGTATATGGCCTCACGCCAGCAGGTCCTGTGTGGCTCATCTACCTGCTTGCCATGCTGCTGGCCCTGTTCTTCTCGGCCTTCGGACTCATCATCAGCAACTACAGCGACAACATGCAGCAGGCCGTCTTCGTCATGTGGTTCTTTGTGGTGTGCATCATGCTCCTCTCGGGCCTGTTCACCCCCACCCGCTCCATGCCTCAGTGGGCCTACCTCACCACCTACATCAACCCCATGCACTACTTCATCGACGGCATGCGTACCGTATTTATCCGCGGCGGCGGTTTTCAGAGCATTGGGCACCAACTCCTTGCCCTCCTCGTCATCGCCCTCTTCATGGCCACGTGGGCCGTTCGGAGCTACAAGAAAAATATTTGATTAACAAAAGACGACCCAAGAGGGAAATCAAGCCCCTCCTCGCCTAGCAAAGAAAACGATTTGAGCAAGTCTCAGATCGTTTTTTTGCTCTCACTCGTTCGTCGTTTGGAATTTTTATTCGTATATTTGCCGCACGTATGAGTACTTTCAGACCTATGAGGCGCAAGCGCCAGCAACTTTCCAGCGAGGAGAGCATTGCAATTTTAGAGAAGGCAACGGCAGGTACACTGGCATTGCTGGGCGACGAGGGTTATCCCTACGCCGTTCCTATCAGTTATGTTTATGCCGACGGAAAGCTTTATTTCCATAGTGCCCTAAGCGGTCATAAGGTGGATGCTATTCGCAGCTGCGAAAAAGCATCTTTCTGCGTCATCGAGCAGGACGACGTGCAGCCAAAGAAGTACACCACTTTCTATCGCAGCATAATTGCTTTTGGCCGCATCCACATCATCGAGGATGAACAGGAGAAGTTGGCGACAGCCCGTATGCTGGGCAACCGCTACAATCCGAACAACGAGGAAAGCCTGCAAAAGGAGATAGAGAGCGGACTCTCCCGTATGCTGATGCTCCGTTTCGATATCGAGCACCTGACGGGTAAAGAGGCGATAGAGTTGGTGAATCAAAGAAACCAAGTTATATGAAAAACGACCACGTAGCAATATTTTGCAAGGACTTGGAACGGATGCGTAAGTTCTTCCTCGAACACTTCGAGGCAATAAGCAATGAGCAGTATCATAATCCTCGCACAGGATTGCGGACGTACATTCTTACGTTCCCTGATGGTGGGGCAAGACTGGAGCTGATGCAACGACCTGACACTATCGATGCCGACCCGTCTAGGCCCAACATCGGCTTTGTCCACGTCTCGTTTGCCATAGGCAGCAAAGAAGCCGTGGATGCCAAGACTCAAGAGCTACGTGACGCTGGCTATCAGGTAACGAGCGGTCCGCGAACCACTGGCGACGGGTACTACGAGAGTTGCATCCTCGGGCCAGAGGGGATACAGATTGAAATAACGGAGTAGCGAGTGCAGAGTGGAGCTTGCTTCGACTCTGCCGAGTCACGACGTAATTCGAACGGAGTTCAAGTGACAATATAATTATGAAACAGATTCTATTACTAATGGCAGCGATGCTACTGACATGCGGCTGGAAAAGTAGCGAAGTGAAGGCGCAAAAAGCAGGAAACATGGATAAGTTGTTTATCACCATCGATGGCATGACACAACCGGCTACGCTCGTTGAAAATGCCGCCACTCAGACACTTGTAGAGAAACTCAAAAACGGGGAGGTGACTATGACACTTAACAGCAGCGGTGGTTTTGAGATTTGGGGAGCACTGGGCTTTTCGCTGCCCACGAGTAATGAGCAAATCAATGCGCAGCCGGGCGACATTGTTCTCTACAACGGCTCGAATATCTGCATGTTCTACGGCTCGAACTCGTGGAGCTACACCCGTCTGGGAAAGATTGATGGGCTGTCGGAGAGTGAACTGCGCACGTTCCTGAAGGCTGGCGAGAGCAATATCAGCGTCACGCTGTCGCTGACAAGTGGCACGACAGCCATCCATCAGGTACGCAGCAAGGCAGAGCAGGATGCCTACTATTCCCTGAACGGTCAGCGAGTGGATAACCCAACGAAAGGGATATATATTAGAAATGGTAAAAAAGTAATCTTATGAAAAGAGTTGTAGTGATTTCTAC
>Ga0265298_10011275_pt1 | contig 10482 bp, 8 predicted proteins | sample AusTroGonzalo_MG_3_FD_193486 | JGI IMG/M metagenome (GOLD analysis project Ga0265298, IMG submission 193486) | Bovine rumen microbial communities from tropical cattle in Woodstock, Queensland, Australia - Gonzalo_01 | ecosystem: Host-associated > Mammals > Digestive system > Stomach > Rumen ... | reverse complement strand
TCAAAAGCCTCCAGGACAAGGGCGTTTCCATCACGCCTGAAAACGTGATGATCAGTGAGCGCGCCTCCCTGCTGCTGCCGTGGCACCGGAAGCTGGACGCCCTGGAGGAGGCCCGGCTGAAGGACAAAAAGTTCGGCTCCACCAAGAAGGGCATCGCGCCGTTCTACTCCGATAAATACCAGAAGAAAACGGTGCTGGCCGGGGAGCTGTTCTATCCGGACATCCTGAGGCAGCACCTGAACGACCTGCGGGAGTGGAAGAACCTGGTCCTGACCGGCGTTTACGGGGCGGAACCGGTCACCGAGCAGGAGATTGAAGAGTGGCTGGAGCAGTACTGCGAGCCCATCAAGCCGTTTATCCGGGATACCCGGGCTTTCCTGCTGGAGGCCCACAAGAAGCACAAGCGGATCCTGTTCGAAGGCCAGCTCGGCGCCCTGCGCGACCTGGACTACGGCATTTATCCCTACACCACGTCCTCCAACGTGCTGGCCTGCTTCGCGCCGATCGGCGCCGGCATGCCGGGTGTGGAGATCGACCGGGTCATCGGCGTCGTGAAAGCCTATTCCAGCTGCGTGGGCGAAGGCCCGTTCGTCTGCGAATGGTTCGGGGACGACGCGGAGCGGCTCCGCCAGATCGGCGGCGAATACGGCAGCCGGCAGCACCGGGTCGGGCCTATCGACCTGGTAGCGACCCGCTACGGCGTTCAGGTCCAGGGCGCGACGGAAATCGCGCTGACCAAGCTGGACGTGCTGAGCAAGCTGGAAGAGATTCCGCTGTGCGTCCGGTACAGGCTGGACGGCAAGGAAATCGACACCATGCCTTTCCCCTCCGTGCTGGGCCAGTGCGAGCCTGTGTTCGAAACCATGAAGGGCTGGCAGTGCGACATCTCCGGGATCCGGAACTGGTGGGACCTGCCGGAGGAAGCCAAGGCATTCGTAAAGCGCATCGAGGAGTCCCTCGGACAGGTAATCAAATGGATCTCCGTCGGCCCGGAACGGCACAGCATCATCCGGCGCGGATAAAAAAGGGTTCAATTAAAGTTTTCAAATACAGAAAGGACATCAGATCATGAAGGGTAACGTAATCGTAGGACAGTCCGGCGGACCGACCGCCGTCATCAACTCCAGCCTGGCCGGCGTGTTCAAGACCGCCAAGGAACGCGGATTCAGCAAGGTGTACGGCATGCGGAACGGCATCCAGGGCTTCCTGGACGAGCAGTATATTGACCTGAGCGACCACATCAAGAACGAACTGGACCTGGAGCTGCTGAAGCGGACTCCTTCCGCCTTCCTGGGAACCTGCCGCTACAAGCTGCCGGATATCCACGAGGACAAGTCCGTTTATGAACGGATCTTCGAGCTGCTGGACAAGCTGGAGATCGAAGTGTTCATTTACATCGGCGGCAACGACTCCATGGACACCATCAAGAAGCTGACCGACTACTCCATGCTGACCGGCGCGAAGCAGCGCTTCGTCGGCTGCCCGAAGACGATCGACAACGACCTGGCGATGACGGACCATACCCCCGGCTTCGGCAGCGCCGCGAAATACATCGCGACCTCCACGAAGGAAATCATCTGCGACGCCATGGGCTTCAGCTACAAAAAGAAGAACGTGAACATCATCGAGATCATGGGCCGCAACGCCGGCTGGCTGACGGGCGCCGCCGCCCTGTCCCGCGGCGAGGACTGCGAAGGCCCCGACCTGATCTATCTGCCGGAACTGACCTTCGATATTGACAAATTCGTCGAGAGCGTCAAGAAGCTGCTGGAAAAGAAGGACGTGGTGGTCGCCATCGTATCCGAAGGCATCAAGACCGCGGACGGCCGGTACGTCTGCGAGAATTCCTCCGGCTCCGAGACGAAGGACGCCTTCGGCCATATCCAGATGACCGGTACGGCCTCCTATCTGGCCGGCGTGGTTCAGAAGGAACTGGGCTGCAAGACCCGCGCGGTGGAACTGTCCACCCTGCAGCGCGCCGCAGCGCACCTGGCCAGCAAGATCGACGTGGACGAAGCCTTCAACGTGGGCGGCGCCTGCGTCAAGGCGGCGGATGAAGGACGGACCGGCGTGATGGTCGTCATCGTACGCGTATCCGACGATCCCTACCAGAGCACGACCGACGTCAACGACGTGCACCGCATCGCCAACGACGAAAAGGTGGTTCCGCGCAGCTGGATCAACAAGAACGGCAACTACGTGACTGAAGAGTTCCTGGACTATGTGCGCCCGCTGATCCAGGGCCAGTACTCCCCCATGATGGTGGAAGGCCTGCCGCGGCACCTGACCATGAACCTGAAGAACTACGACTGGATCAGCAACAAAAAGTAAGATCCAGCAGGAAGCCCCCATCAAAAATCAATTTCCGGGAGGGATACCATGTCCGGTCATTCCAAGTGGCATAACATTCAGGCGAAAAAGGGCAAGGCGGACGCGCAGCGCGGCGCGGTCTTTACCAAGATCGGCCGTGAAATCGCCATCGCGGTCCGGGAAGGCGGCGCCAACCCCGAATCCAACGGCAAGCTGCGGGATATCATCGCGAAGGCAAAAGCCAACAATATGCCCAACGACAATATTCAGCGGTCCATCAAGAAGGCCAGCGGCGAGCTGAGCAACGTGGTTTACGAGGAGATCACCTATGAAGGCTATGCCCCCGGCGGCGTGGCGGTGATCGTGGACACGATCTCCGACAACCGCAACCGCACGGCCAGCGATATCCGCCACTGCTTTGCCAAATACGGCGGCAACCTGGGTACGACCGGCTCCGTGGGATTCATGTTTGACGAACGGGGCGTCCTGGTGGTCGAGCGGGAACCCGGCAGCGACGAGGACGAGATGATGATGACCGCCCTGGACGCCGGAGCGGAGGACGTGAAGGTTGAGGAAGAGGTGTATGAAATCTACACCGCGCCCAACGATTTCAGCACCGTCCGCGAAGCGCTGGAGAAGCAGGGGCTGACCTTCCTGTCCGCGGATGTACAGAAGATTCCGCAGAACACCGTGGAAGTGACGGATCCCGACACGATCCAGAAGATCCAGAAGATGCTGGACCTGCTGGAAGAAAACGACGACGTGCAGAACGTGTACCACAACGCGGACCTGCCGGAAGAAGAGGAAGAGGACTAATCCCGCACGGGGAGAAGCCTCCCAGGGCCGATGTCCGGATACCGGGCATCGGCTTTCTGTCTCATACAGAACGAACACAGACCCGGACCGCATGAAGGAGGAACCGCGACATGACAATGCTGGAGATTATCGAAAAGAAAAAACTGGGCGGGGAGCTGAACGAACAGGAAATCATTTTTTTTGCCCGGGCCGCGGCAAACCATTCGGTGCCGGACTACCAGCTGGCAGCGCTCCTGATGGCGATCCGGCTGAAGGGGATGACGGACCGGGAAACGATGCTGCTGACGATGGCCATGCGGGACTCGGGCGACGTGGCGGACCTGTCCGGGATTCCCGGCATCAAAGTCGACAAGCATTCCACCGGCGGGGTCGGCGACACGACGACGCTGGTGCTTGCGCCGCTGATGGCCGCCTGCGGGGTACCGGTGGCAAAGATGAGCGGCCGGGGACTCGGGCATACCGGCGGCACGCTGGACAAGCTGGAATCCATTCCCGGCATGCGGGTTGAGCTGTCCGAAGATGAATTTATCCGCCAGGTAAAGGAAATCGGCCTGGCGATCGTCGGGCAGACAAGGCACCTGGCGCCGGCGGACAAGACGCTTTACGCGCTGCGGGATGTGACGTCCACGGTGGACTCGATGCCGCTGATCGTCTCCTCCATCCTCAGCAAAAAGCTGGCCGCGGGCAGCGACGCCATCGTGCTGGACGTCAAGACCGGCAGCGGCGCCCTGATGAAAAGCATGGAGGACAGCCTGACGCTGGCGAACACCATGGTAGAGGTCGGGAAGATGGCGGGAAAGCCGATCGTCGCCGTGATCAGCGGCATGGACCAGCCGCTGGGAACCCACGTGGGGAACGCGCTGGAGGTACGGGAAGCCATCGACATCCTGGCAGGCCGCGTGAAGGGCGACCTGCTGGAGGTTTCGCTGCTGCTGGGCGGCTATATGATGATGCTGTCCAGGAAAACTGTTACGCCGGAAGCCGGCGCGGCGCTCATGCGCCAGGCGATTGAATCCGGCGAGGGCCTGAAGAAACTGAAGGAAATGATCGCGGCGCAGGGCGGGGATCCGCGGGTCTGCGACGATCCGGAGCGCCTGCCCCAGGCAGCGGTCATCCGGACGATCCGCTGCGAAGAGGACGGCTACGTGCAGGCCATGAACACGACCGGACTGGGCCTGGCGGCCCGGGATATGGGCGCCGGCCGGACAAAGATGACGGATCAGCTGGATTATTCCACAGGCTTCGTGATGAAGGTCCGGATCGGGGATCGGGTGACGAAGGACATGCCGCTATGCGAGCTGCACGCGCGGACCGAAGAGGACGCCGACCGGGCGGCGGCTCAGGTACGGGCGGCGGTCAGGATCGGGCCGGAGGCCTGTCCCCGCGCCCGCAACATCATCGCGGTGGTCATCGGTGACTACGCCAAAAATGCGGAGGCCCGGCAATGAAAGGCGATTTCCGCAGGGGAATCCGCCACGGGATCCCCATCGCGCTGGGCTATCTCAGCGTTTCCTTCGCTTTCGGCATGAAAGCTGTCCACGACGGGCTGACGGTCCTCCAGGCGGTGCTCATCTCCATGACCAACCTGACCAGCGCGGGACAGGTGGCGGCGCTGCCGCTGATGATCGGCGGCGCGCCGCTGACGGAAATGGCGCTGACCCAGCTGACGATCAATCTGCGCTATGCCCTGATGAGCCTCAGCCTCAGCCGGAAGCTGGATCAGACCATGGGGACGCTCCAGCGGATGATTTTCTCCTTCGCCAATACGGATGAAATCTTCGCGGTAGCCTCTTCCCAGCCCGGGAAGGTCGGGAAGGCCTACCTCTACGGCCTGATGATCACGCCCTGGATCGGCTGGAGCCTGGGGACGCTGCTCGGCGCTGCGGCGGGAACGCTGCTGCCGGAGTTCGTCCGGACCGCGCTGGGCATCGCGATCTACGGGATGTTCCTGGCGATTATTCTGCCGCCGGCGCGGACGCGGAAGCCCGTGCGGGCGGTGGTGCTGATGGCGGTGGCGCTGAGCCTCTGCTTCCGCTATGTTCCGGGGCTGAATACGGTTTCCTCCGGATTCGCAATCATTATATGCGCCGTGGCGGCTGCCGCCGCGGGCGCGGCCCTGTATCCGGTAAAGGAGGAGAACGCATGAAGTGGAGCATTTTCCTTCCCTACCTGGCGGTGACCGCCGGCGTGACCTACCTGATCCGGATGCTGCCGATGACCGTATTCCGGAAGGAGATCAAAAGCCGGTTTATCCGGTCTTTCCTGGCCTATATCCCCTACGCGGTGCTGGGGGCGATGACTTTCCCCGACGTGCTGTATTCCACCGGGGACATGCGCACGGCGATCTGCGGCACGGCGGTGGCGGTGCTGCTGGCGTGGCGGGGAAGAAGCCTGCTGACCGTGGCGCTGGCGGCCTGCTGCGCGGTGGCGTTGGCCCAGGGCGCGCTTTTACTGATATAACGGAAAGGGGCGTATCAAGAATGACGTTACGGCAACAGCTGACGAACTGCCTGGAGGAGGCGGTGAACCGGAACGAAGCGGCCGGAATCAACGTGCTGGCCTGGCAGAACGGAAAGGAACTGTGCTATGCCCAGGCGGGCATGGCGGACATCGCGGCGAAGAAACCGATCGCCCGGGATTCCATCTTCCGCCTGTACAGCCAGACAAAGCCGGTCACCGCCGCGGCGGTCATGATTCTGGCGGACCGGGGCATGATCGACCTGATGGACGGCGCGGACCGGTACCTGCCCGGCTTCCGGAACCCCCGGATCGCCGCGGCGGACGGAACGACCACGCCGGCGCTGCGGGCGCCCTGGATCGTGGAACTGCTGGGAATGACGGCCGGGCTGTGCTATCCGGACGCGGATCCGGCGGGACAGTATGCGGCGCGGGTTTTTGAGGAGGACCAGGAGCAGATCCTGGCCGGCGGCGGCATGGGGACCGTGGCCTTCTGCAACCGCCTCGGGGAACAGCCCCTGGCATTCGAACCCGGGACCCACTGGCGATACAGCACCTGCGCGGATATCCTGGGAGCGATCGTGGAAACCGTATCCGGAAAGCCCTTCGGACAGTTCCTGCGGGAAGAGATTTTTGAGCCGCTGGGGATGAAGGACACCGGCTTCTGGGTACCGGAGGAAAAAAGGAACCGGCTGGTAACCTGCTACCGCAGGACGGAAAGCGGACTGGAGGAATTCCATTCCCTGCACCTGGCGGTGGGATGCTACGACCGGGCGCCGGCATTCGAATCCGGCGGCGCCGGCCTGACTTCCACGCTGGACGATTATATGGCCTTCGCCCGGATGCTGATGAACGGCGGCGTGACGGCGGAGGGCCGGCGGATCCTGTCTGAAGCCGCGGTGCGGTATATGAGGACGCCGCAGCTGAGCCCCGCGGTACAGCGGGATATGTGGGACAGCCTGAACGGATACAGCTACTCCTGCCTGATGCGGGTCTGCGACCGGCCCGGCGCCGCGGCCATGATGACCCGGGAAGGGGAGTACGGCTGGGACGGCTGGCTGGGAACCTATTTCTGCAACATTCCGGACCTGGGCGTGACCTTCCTGCTGGGCCAGAACGTGACGGATACGGGAACCGCCGCGGTGACGCGGAAATGCCGGAACCTGCTGGCGGCAGCCCTTGGATAAAAGACGGACGGGAGAGACATCATGAAACGGGACAAAACAGAGAGAAGGGAAGAGAACCTGTTCAGGAGCACCCTGTTCAGACGCCTGTTCCTGTCCTACGTTGTCCTGATTCTGCTGTTTCTCGCCGGGGCTTCGACCTGGTACCTGACCAGCTATTCCAAAAACGAACGGAACAACCGGCTGAAAAGCGCCAGGCAGGCAGCGGAGAGCTTCGCGACCGAAGCGGACCGGACGCTGCTGACAGCCCGGGCGCTCTGCAGCGCGATGGACGCCTCCGAGAGCATCCGGAACCTGTACCAGACCATCCTGATCGAAAAATCCACACCCGACTCGATGCAGCTGTATAAAGTGCGGAGCGAGATCACCCGGATCAAAGCGTCCGCCGACAGCCTGGAAGTATACTCCATTATGCTGGGATTCACGGGAGACAAGCGGCTTTATGCCTCCGGATCCGTGATCGCGCTGGACCAGGCCATCACCGCGGTGCCGCAGGGAACCCTGATCGAGGTGACCAGCGTCGCCGAACTGCTCGGGCAGACGATCCCGGCGAACATTACGGTGAACAAACCGTTCCTGATTTATGCGGAGCCGTATGTCAGCGCTTCCTACGGTCCGGGGAAAGGGCTGATGATGGTTCTGATGGATCCGGACCGGCTGGCGCTCCGGGTAAGCAGCCTGATGCAGGTAATGAGCGGCCTGGAAATCCGGAACGGCGCGATGACCGTCTACACCGGCGGCGCCATGCCGGAGAACACGGAGACCCTGGAGATCCGGAGCCTGGTGGACAGCAACGTCCTTTACCGGATGCAGATCAGCGAAAAAACGATCAACGCGCCGATCCCGTTCAGCGCCCTGGTTCCGGTGCTGCTGCTGGCGCTGGCGGGGGTGCTGACCGGATGGGTCATGTTCCGGTACCTGCAGGCCCGGTACCATCCGATCGGTGAAATCACCCAGATGGTGAAGCGGGAAGAAGAAAACCAGGGAGAAACGGACGAGCTGGTGACCGTCATGCGGGGAATCACCAACCTGATCGGCGAACGGAACGGATACCGGGAAAAGATGATCACGATTTCCCCCTATGCCAGCCACGGCGCGCTGCACCAGCTGCTGAGCGGCAACCTGGAGGGGAACCAGATCCGCGTGCTTCGGGAAGAACAGTTCCTGGGGCTCCGGAACCGTTATTATATGGTCGGGATTGTCAACCTGGCGCTCCGGGGAACCGCGGAGCAGCGGTATCTGGACGTCCGGGCGCTGGCGGGGCAGGCACTGGCGGATATGAGCGGCGAGGAGATGACCGTGGTGACCTGTCCCCGGGACGCCCAGAACCTGTATGCCGTGGTAAACGGGGACGATCCGGAGAAAATGACGGAGCTGTTCTACCGGATGCTGCCGGCCATCGAGGAAGCCCTGGACGACGACACGGCGGCGGTGACGCTGGGCGTCAGCCGTCCCGGAACGGAACTGGAGCAGCTGCGGGAGGCCTGCCTGGAAGCGGCGGCGGCACTGGAAAACATGATCCTGGGAGGCCGGGGAAGCGTTTACTTCTATGAAGAAAAAGGACGGGAGGAAAGCCGGGAGTATTACTTCCCCGCCGATACCCGGCAGCGGATGGCCCGGGCGCTGAAGGAAGGCCAGGAACAGGAACTGAACGCGCTGATGGATACGCTCTGGGAAAAGAATTTCCGGAAAGCCAGCCTCCCGCCGGAGGCCGTACGCCAGCTGGTGGACGAGCTGCATTCCTGCGTCAGCGGCGCGCTGCGGGAGATCAGCGAACAGAGTACCACCCGTATCCGGGTCGAACGGATCCGGGAGCCGGCGACCATCGAGGAAATTTTCTCCTATTACCGGAGCACCCTGACGGAAGCGCTGAAGGCCTGCCGGGAAATGCAGGAAACGGATATGGAGGGCGAGGAGCTGGAGCAGGCGATCTGCGATTACGTTGCGGAGCACGCGCTGAACCCGGACCTGTCCCTGTCCGCGGTGGCGGACCATTTCGGGGTATCCGGAAAGCTGGTCGGTACCGTGTGCAAAAACAGGACCGGAAAAACCTACCTGCAGATCGTCCACGACTGCCGGATTCAGGAGGCGGTCCGCCTGCTGGAAGAAACGGACCTGAGCCTGGAGGAGATCGCCGAAAAGTGCGGATTCAGCAACGTGCTGACTTTCCGGCGGAATTTCAAAGCCGCGATGAACAAAAATCCCAGCGATTACCGCAGGGAATAAATGATGCATCAAAAAAGGGAAACAAGACAGATCAAGGGGTTCAGGGGGACAGCGTTCAAAAAATCCCGGGGCAGAAAATGATGCTTGCCCGGGATTTTTTGTTTTTGTATCATAATCCCGAAAAATGTCGCGGACGGCAAAATGAATACCAGATCGGGCAGGAAAGGAGGAAAACCAGCAATGAAACGCAGCTTCGGACAACGGCTGAAACGCGACCGGTACCTGCTGCTGATGTTCCTGCCGGTCCTGGTTTACTATCTGGTTTTCTGCTACCTCCCCATGGTGGGAATCGTGATGGGCTTCGAGGATTACCGGATGGGAAGCGGCTTCGAGGGCCTTTTCACAAGCAAGTGGGTCGGGCTGAAATGGTTCAACCAGTTCTTCTCCTCCGTGTTCTCCTGGCGGCTGATCCGGAACACTTTCCTGCTTTCCTTCTATTCCCTGATCTTCGGCTTCCCGATCCCGATCATCTTCGCGATCGCCATCACCCAGCTGCGGTCGAAACGCTTCGCCAAAGCGGCCCAGGTGATTACCTACCTGCCGTATTTCATCTCCACCGTGGTGGTGGTCGGAATGATGACCAACTTCCTGAGCCCCTCCAACGGCGTGGTCAACCTGATCATCGAGAAGATGGGCGGCAAATCCATCAACTTCATGTCGGACCCCGGCTGGTTCCGGAAACTGTACGTCATCTCCGGATCCTGGCAGAGCTTCGGATTCAACAGCATCATCTTCGTGGCGGCGATCATGGGAATCGATCCCGCGCTGTACGAAGCGATGGAAGTGGACGGCGCCTCCCGGTGGCAGCGGATTATCCACCTGATCCTGCCAGGGATTTCCGAGACGATTATCCTGCTGCTGATCATGACCCTGGGAAACCTGCTGAACGTCGGGTTCGAAAAGGTCTACCTGATGTATTCCCCGGCGGTCTACGAAACCGGCGACGTGATCTCCACCTACGTGTACCGCCAGGGCATTGAAAGCCATAAGTACGGATACGCTTCGGCGGTCGGCCTCTTCTATTCGGCAGTCGGTTTCCTGTTTGTGGTTTCTTCCAACTATCTGTCCCGGAAAGTCACCGGGTCGTCGCTGTGGTAAGGGGGTGCGGAATATGAAAACATCCCATGGAAGCGACCGGGTGCTGGACGTGGTGATCTGGATCCTGGTGATCTTTGCCGTCGCGGTGACCGCCTACCCCTTCCTGTACGTCCTGAGCGTATCGATCTCCGACGGGGCCGCGGTGGCCCGGGGGGACGTGCTGCTGCTCCCGAAGGGGCTGAGCCTGGACGCTTTCGGCATGGTGACGCAGTACAACCAGCTGTGGATCAGCTACCGGAACACGTTCTTCTATACCATTTTCGGCACGCTGGCAAACATCGTCTTCACCTGCCTCGGAGCGTACCCCCTGTCGAAACGGGATTTTTCCCTGCGGAAGCCCCTGAACTTCTTTGTGGTGTTCACGATGTATTTCAGCGGCGGCCTGATCCCG